>SXGQ01852823.1_pt1 | contig 36252 bp, 22 predicted proteins | sample 3178371 | NCBI WGS metagenome assembly SXGQ01 (sample SAMN11356859, study PRJNA531348) | freshwater metagenome | isolation source: freshwater sample F1-20 | place: China: Fuxian Lake, Yuxi | collected 2017-12-25 | reverse complement strand
CCTGAACTAGCCTGAAAACCACCCCCAGAGCCACCACCAAAACCCGCTCCACCAAAACCCCCTCCACCAAAACCGTTAATTTGACTTTGAGAATTAACATTCACATTTTGATTGGCTAATTGAGATTGGACCGTGTTATTTAATGGAGGTGGTTGTTTTGGTGCAGGCGGAAGTACAATCCGGTATTTTTGGGCATTGATAAAATTTGGAATTCCTAAAAAGAACCCAGCCACAACAACAAATCCAAGAGCGGAAGACCTTAAAAATTTACTAGCCAACATAAAATCCACCTTTCATTTAATAGCTGAATCAACATCAAAGTCATCTTAAAACTAATACATCAAAAAAACCTAATATACATATTTTAAATATATAAAATATCGAGTGTTATTAGTTTTCAATTAGCATATCCTGCAAATTCATGAAACTCTCAAATCTTGGAAGGTTAATCGGGTTATCAAAATAACCCCTATTTTATTAAGCGTCTTAGAAACAAAGAATTGGCCATAAATAAATACAAAGTATCCAAAATAATTTAAAAATTTTTTTAGATTAATACTTTAAAGTTGATTCTCAAAACAAGCCGTTAAGACCAATGTTTGGTTAACCAAGATTCACTTAAGCGGAATGAATAGCAATGTTTAGCCATAAAAAAGCAAATAATTTAAGAAATAGTTAAAATGTTTAGTTAATCCTTTGTTAAAAAGTGAAAATTAGACATTTTTGCAATCCAGTTGCCATTATTTGGACTTTTTAGCAATTAAGTTGATGGTGATATTAAGAGTAAAAAATTTAATGATTGAAGCCGGCAATATTTTTAAAAATCAAGGTTATAAGCTTTATCTAATGGTTTACAACTCATTAAACGCACTTGCATTTAGTCAAATGAAAGATAGTTCGCGGAATTTATATTTGTTCATCCGCGCATGCAATTGACAAATTATCCCTTGATTAGATAACTAAAAAATCTTTCAAACAAACTTAATTGCTTTTGCCAAAAGGGTAAAAGTAGCCTGCTTGGGGGAAAGCATTAAAGGAGCGGGGGGGATTAAACCTGATTGGATTTTTCAAACCCCACTCAAAATATTTCTCCCCTTTTTTACAATTCACAATCTCAACGGTGCCCACCAAAACCCCACGCGGTAATTTAAGCGGATCCAAGGGATCCTCATGACCGGGAAGTTGCACAGGCGTCTTCGCAGCATAAATATAAATCTTGCCCCGGTGCGTGGTGGGCCAGGTGCGATACTCAATTTTCTTATCACCCCGAAGTATGCGCTCCGCATAAGGCTGCCTGATACTCAACGCCCTGATCTTTTCCGGTTCCGCGGATGCCACTTGATTCCTCGGGGTTTGATTGACGCCAAGAAGCCTGGCAAGATTATTCGCGGTGTCGATTGAAAGTTCACGCACTCCCCTGAATGTTTGCGGATCGGGTACGAAACTGGTGGTATCACCTTTGAATTTGGGAACAGAACCATCCGCAAAGCTGAATGATGAAAGGGCGCCTTTGGGAACTTGCAAATCAAAACGCATCCGGGTGTTTAGAGATTGATCATGAAAAACATAATCCCTGGCCCAAGTGTGGGAATTTTTCGGCAACAGGTTCTTAGCTGCAACCGCATCCAGCACACCCTTATCAACCCTCAGGCAACCCATAAGATGCAAGGCATCTGAGAAGCAAGCGACTATGAAAAGTTGGTCACCTTTGGTTATTCCCCGTTGTTTGAATTGATTACTTGCAGCGTATATGAGCGGGGTGTTGGGTTCGGATTTCCAAATCTCGAACTCTGCACGAGTCCATAACTGGATAAAAGATCGGGTCATGGGCGAAATGACTCCAACTAATTTTTTGTCACCGGGATAAACTGCACCGCATCAGCCACGACATGGCCATTGGTTTTTGTATTAGTGATTACAACAGTTGCAGCGCCATCTTTTTTAAATTCAAACCTGCCCAGTGAAACGAAGCCCGCCTTGTTGGCCTTGCGCTGATCGACTGAAACTGATTTCGAACCACCAGCATGATCGATGGTGACAGGCACATTGGTTGCCCGATTCCCATTGGAAGTGTAATAAAAACGCACTTCATAGGTTCCATCCGCGGGTAATTTGGCCTGGAAGGAAACCGATTTCGAACCATGACCCTCATTGCCATCATGGATGTAGCCATTACCCACAAAACCACCGATCGAGGAACTTTCACCCCAAGAACCTTTTTTGGTCGCCTGGGTATCATCAACGACAATTCCATCCATTTTCCTGGGGTCCAAGGCGGGAAGGCTGGGAACCGCATCCTTGGATTCGAGGACCTGCTTGTCCTCCAGCAATTTGGTTTTAAGTTTTTCATAGGGAAGATCCTGGACATCAATTTTCGCATCGATGGCAAGGCAGGCGGCGGTTGCGGCGGACTGCCCGAGGATGAAGAAAACAGGTTCCATGCGGATGGAACCATAAGCCATGTGGGAACATGAGATGCATACAGGAACAAGCAGGTTGGTAGCCTGCTCCCTTTTAGGGGTGATGGACTTGTAACTGATTTTATAGGGTCCGCCCGGGCTGACCTGGATATCGCCTTCATTCTGGACTTTGCCATCGGGGGTGACATAGCGCATGCAATTGTGGGAATCCATGTTGTAGGAACCCATGCCGATAGACTCGGGGGTGGGGCGAAGTTTTCTGCAATCCAGCTCGGTCATGACATATTCGCCAATCATTCGCCTGGCTTCACGCACATAGATTTGATGTGGCCAGTTGTTGGTATTGGTGAACTCATCCTTTGCGAGCCCCCATTTTTTCATGTCATCACGGACTTTAGCGGGAATTCGTGGATGGTTGCAAAGGCTCCACATCAATCCTTTCTGGTAATATTCATGGTCCGCGATGATTTTTTCGCGTTCCTTGTAGGAAGCCTCGGGGTATTTATAATTTGCGCCAATGAAGTCGGTGCTGACGGCAAAGTTGTTGTTGGTATCGGTTTTGCCATTGGGCATCATCAAGATACTGGTGGGAATCCGAAGGTCCCCCGCCTCGAAATTACGAAACAACAGCTCGAAATCTTTCTCGTTGTAATTATCAGGCTTGGGAAATGGCACGCGATTTTCAGGAATGAGACTCATGCACATGCGGAAACAGTAAGCCTGAAGCCTGTGGTCACCCGAGCCGTCCTCGGGATGGGGGCCTGGCTCGATGCCCGGCAGCAGGCCACTTTTTGGATCACCCGGCACAACATAGGGATCAACCTTGGCGGTAAATCGATGATTATGGTTGTTTTTTTGTTTTTGAATACCATTAAGAGTTTCATTATACTTTGAATTAGCCTCCCGCCCCACATGGAAGGAAACACCCACGGCAGCGAAAAGATCGCCCTCATAGGTGGCATCAAGGAACATCCTGCCCGAAAATATCCTGCCCGACTCCATCCTGATGGATTGAATCGCGGCGCCTTTTTTAACAACCGCATCAGGGTTGGCGCGATCAAGCCTTTCACCGAGCACAAACTTGATCTTATGCTCATCAAGCATCTCATGGATGATTTTGACGGCGACCTTGGGTTCAAAAGCCCAGATGGCGTCCTCATCTTTCCGGTAACCTTTGAAAGAGTCGCGTTTTTCGAGGTCCCAGCTTTCAGGTTTGTCGTAATGCTTGCGAAGTCGTTGATAAAACTCACGGGAGATGCCACCGATTACAGCCTTGCTTCCCGTGTCGGTCGCGCCCAGACCGCCGGTGGTAAGGCCACCAAGGTACCTGGAAGGCTCGATAATGATGGAGGTCTTGCCCATGCGAGCCGCCTGGATGGCGGCACTGACTCCCGCCGAGGTGCCCCCATAGATCACAACATCTACCGGATCATCAGCGGCGGATAAAGGGCGGGCCAAAGGGAACAGAATAATCAGGGAAAGCAGGATGTTTCGCATGGGGAAAAACCTTTTGGAGAGAAATAATATCAGGATGATTTTGCCTTCAGGAGATCGCGGATTTCCATCAAAAGCTCTTCCTGCTTGGTCGGGACAACAGCAGGTTCCTCCTTTTTCACATTCATCATCCAGTTGAGAAATTTGACGATGAAGAAGAACATCGCTGCTGCAACGATGAGGAAGTTGATTACTTCGCCCAGGAAAACCCCGTAGGGGATTTCAACGCCGTTGATAACGAAGGTCCAGCCCGCGTAGCCTTTTTCAACCGGGGTGAAAAGGCTCACGAAAGGCATGAGGATGCTTTTTACAAGGGCATCAACCACCTTGCTGAAAGCGCCACCGATGACGACGCCTATCGCGACATTGATGAAGTTTCCCTTGAAGGCGAATTCACGGAATTCATCCATCAAGGATAGAACCTTGGCCGTGGGAACACTGGTGATCACCTTCTGCAATGGATCCATGAATATTTCCTCATTTAGGGGATGATTGATTATTTAAGCGAGAATATCTTCTATGACATTTCCATGAACATCGGTCAATCTGCGATCGATGCCATTATTTCGCACGGTAAGCTTGGAATGATCAATTCCAAGCAGATGCAAAATAGTCGCATGGATATCATATACCTGGGTGGGATTTTTTCTATCCTGGGGCTTGTATCCGAAGTCATCGCTGGGGCCATGAGAAACGCCACCCTTGATACCACCCCCCGCCAGCCAGTTGGTGAAGCAATAGGGGTTATGATCCCGACCTTTGCCCCCCTGTGACGAGGGCATCCTGCCAAACTCCGTGGTCCAGAGAATGATGGTATCATCAAGAAGGCCGCGCTGTTTAAGATCCAAAATAAGAGCTGCAGAACCCCTGGCCATGCCCATCGCGAGTGGGCCATGGTCGCGCTCAACATCCTCATGGCTGTCCCAGTTGCGCCTTGGAAAACCATTGTCGCAACCCGACCAGATCTGCACGAAGCGCACGCCCCGCTCCAACAATCTTCGCGCCACCAGGCACTTGCGCGAGAAGTGATCAATTTCCTCAATCGCGTTGATTTCCTTATCAAAGGTCTGGACATTATGATCAAGGCCATAAAGCTTGCGGATATATGCGGGCTCTTTGGAAATATCCATGGCCTCGGGTGCCGCAAGCTGCATTCTCGCGGCGAGTTCGTAACTTTGAATACGGGCGTTCAGCCTGCTATCGCCCTCCCTGGATTGCAAGTGCTCACGGTTGAGTTTGCCAAGGATGTCATAAGAAGCGCTGGCGCTGGCCTTGGAAATAAAGTTTCCCTGTGGGGCGGGAAAAAGATCCTCGATGGGATTTGGCGCGCCTGGCCTCAGAATTGTTCCCTGATGCTGGGAGGGAAGAAACGCGCTGTCCCAATTCTTGGGGCCGTTGCTTGCAAAACCACGATGATCCGGAAGCACCACGAATGTGGGAAGATTTTGATTCATACTACCCAGGCCATAACTGACCCAGCAGCCCATGCCTGGAAACCCGGGGTTTTGAAAACCCGTTGCTTGCAGGTAAGTGGACTGGCTGTGAATGCCGGTCTTGCCCACCATGTTGTGAACAAAGGCGATCTCATCAACCACATCACCCAGGGGCGAGACGGTATCGCTGAGCATCTTCCCTGATTTTCCATAGGGTTTGAAATCCCAGATGGGTTTAAGCCAGGGGCCGAGACCATTTTGAAAAGCCTCGACTTTCTCACCAAAGTCGGAACTTTTGCCATGCTGCTTGATAAGCTGGGGTTTGAAATCGAAAAGGTCGACATGGCTTGCAGCGCCCGCCATGAAAAGCTGGACCACCCGCTTCGCCTTTGGCTGATGATGAGGTAACCCCCGAAGGCCACCAAGCCCACCCTCGTCAAGGGAATCCCCATGGGCGGTTTGATTTCCCAGAAGGCTCGCCAGGGCGATGCCACCCAATCCGCCTCCGGATGTCCAAAGCATCTCGCGCCTGTTGAGACCAGGATTGCGAATGTTTGAGATATTTTTGTCAGTCTTCATGTTGCATCCGGTTTAATCAACAAAGGAAAACTCATTAAGGTTGAAAAGCACACGGGCCAAATCCGCAAGAGAGTGCTGTTTGGCCAAAGCTGTGAGGGTTTCAAGTTCAGAAGCGGTGGGCTTGCGCCCTAGGGCTGTAAAAAACGCATGTTCAACGCGTTGGTCCTTGGGAATGTCCCTTTCCAATCTTTCTGCAAAAGCCTTGGATTGCACCAGCATGAACCCATTATTTAAAAGCACAAGCGCCTGCAATGCGGATAGGCTCTCGTTTCTTTTATCCACAAGCAAGGATGGATCCGCGCAATCAAGGGTTGTCATAAAAGGTTGTTGCTGGGATCGAACAAGGAAACGATAAACAGCCCTGCGAAACGCCTTGGGATCCTCCGGGTTATGAAGGTGATATTGATAATGTGGCGAGTGCTCTGGTTTTTGAATGACAAAATCCTGGAAGCTGGGCCCGAACATCGTCTCATCAAGCTTACCCGAAACCTTCAAGACAGAATCGCGAATGGCTTCCGCCTCTAGCTTCCTGCGATTCATACGCCAGTAATAAACATTGTCGGAATCCTTTGAAGCCATCTCAGGATCGTTGGCGGAGGATTGCTGATAGGTTGCACTAGTGAGTATCAAGCGATGAAGCCGTTTTAAGGACTGGCCATTATCGCGGAAGTCAGATGCAAGCCAGTCGAGAAGTTCGGGATGGGAAGGTTCCTTGCCCATTCTTCCGAAATCATTGGGTGTATCGACAATGCCCCTGCCGAAATGCCAGCGCCAAACCCTGTTCACAATCGAACGCCAAACAAGTGGATTTGCATCATGGGTAATCCAATTGGCAAGGGCAACCCTGCGAAGGCCCTCAGGCGCATTTTCCGGGAGGGAAAAATTCCCGGGAGAATGAGGCAGCGAAGTGATTGCACCGGGCTGGGCGACATCAAGTGGTTTTTCGATGTTGCCCCGCTGCAGAAGATGAATGACACGAGGTTTGCCACCGGTTGCCCCTGTACCCGAAAAAGCCCCGCTGCCCGTGTGAACCGTACCTGCAAAAACCATTTTGGGCTGGGGCAGTTTTGCAAGCTGCGCCTTTAATCCGGATAATTGCACCTTCATATTCTGAAGCGCGAGCTTGTCGGCTTCAGGAACAAGTTCGTTCAGTAGCTTATTCTTCTTTTCTTGCAGGGAAGCGATTTCTTTCTTGCTGGTTTCCACACCTTCAAACCATATGCCATCGGTGAGGTTCTTTTTAGTCCAGCGAGAGGGCGCCTCAATCGAATCAAGGCTTGTGACCGGGGCATTCAGTGCGAGGTTTTTACCATTTGCGCCCAACACCTCCAATTCAGCAAGTGCAAAAATATAATCGCCCTGCCTGGGGGCAAGCTTGGTTGCCACCACCCTGACATACCTGGCTTTTTTCATCCCCGCATTAACACCAACGGGAATCAACCCAGGGTTGGCCTGATCTATGTCATCACTTGAACTATTTAGAATTTCAGGTCTTTTGAAAGTTGGCTCATCACTAATTTGAACTTGGTAGCGTAAGGGAAAACCAAAGCCCGCACCAATATTGTTGTACTCATCATGGCAGGCATGCAGCACTATCCTATCAATCTGCTGCGATTGCGGAAGTTCAACCTGGACCCACTTGGTCGCCACTTGCCTGGGACTGATGCCACTGTGGTAGCCAAACGCCGGGTTCTTTCCAACAGATGCCTTTTGCAATTGCGACAGACGCGAATCTATTTCCGCGGCTTCCTTGCTTCCCGGCATCTTCGCCTCGAACTCCCTGATTGATGACTCCTGAACTTTGATTTTCTGTTTCAAGGATTCAAGCAGGGACGCAACAGTGGGATCGGCATGGTAGGGTTTATCCGCGCGATCCAGCGCTGCGAACACCGCCTGCATCCCGTAATAATCAGCCTGCGTGATCGGATCAAACTTATGGTTATGGCACTGGGCGCACTGCACTGTCATGCTGAGAAAAGTGTTGGCGGTATTTGAGACCATGTCATCACGATCAAGATGACGCGCCACCTTGCCATCGATTTTGCTCTCGGGCACCTCGGCATGACCGATGAAATCCCAGGGGCCCGATGCAATGAAACCCAATGCCTCGATGCCCTCGGGATTACCAGGGAACATCATGTCACCCGCGAGTTGCTCTGAGACAAACCTGCCATACGGCTTGTCGGCATTGAACGAACGAATCACATAATCCCTGTAGGGCCATGCGTTGGGCCTTAGTTTATCCTTGTCGTACCCATGGGTTTCGCCAAAGTGCACCGCATCAAGCCAATGCCTTGCCCAACGCTCGCCATAATGGGGCGAAGCCAACAAGCGATCGACCAGTTTTTCATACGCATCGGGGGATTTATCGTTGAGGAAATTCTCAATCTCCGATGGTTCCGGAGGAAGACCCATGACATCAAAATAAACCCTGCGCAAAAGCGCGATCCTAGAAGCTTCCTTTGAAGGCCTTAGTTTCCTCTGCTGCAACTTGTCCCAAATAAAGGAATCAATCGGGTTTTTTATCCAGGAGGGGTCGGCCAATGGTGGCGATGCGACTTTCATGGGTTGAAGCGACCACCAGGAAAGAGCATTCGATTTTTCAGAACCATCATCCGGCCATTGCGCTCCCTGGTTGATCCAATTCTTGATCAAGTCCAATTGTTGGGATGAAAGCCTTGGCCCCTTGGGAGGCATGGCATTTGAATTATCGGTTGTGGAAACATTACGATAGAGAATACTGGCATCTGCTTTTCCCGGAATGATCACCCTGCCTGAATCACCACCCTTGAGGGCATCGACTTTCCGATCAAGCCTGAGGCCGTTTTTACTGCTGGCCTCGCCATGGCATTTATGACAATGCGATTTAAAAATCGGCTGGATGTCGCGATTGAAATCAACCTTGGCAGGTTCTGCACCAAGGGAGGAAATCATGTAAATCATCAATAGAAAAGGCATACCATCCCCATGGGAAAGAAAGATTCCACCACAAGATCATGATAACCCCGGATTCGGAAATAAGCCAGCAAACAGAGGGAAAATTGAAGGATAGTTGGGGTTAAAAAAGTCATGCGAAGTGATTTTAAGACATTTATAAGAGCAACCTTGGGTAATCTCCATAAATATGCTAATCTTAAATCAAGGGATTTTGGAGAAAGGAATAATCATGAGCCTTAATTTACCATTTCAACAAGTGCTCGAGGCGGCGGATCACTTATCCAAGGATGAACAAAAAAAATTAATTTTAATGTTAAAGCAAAAGTTAGCACAAGAATCAGAGGATGCTATTTCACAAGACCAACAACGCTCCCGGGAAGAATTCGCATCAGGGTTATGCCAGCCAACCACGCCGGAACAATTGACGCGCGAATTATTTGAATGAGAAGGATCCTTTTAAAATCACCTTCGTTTGTTCGCACTGCCAGGAAGATTCTTAAAAAACATCCGGATTCAAAAAAGGTGCTTCAACAAGCGTTTGAGTCTCTTCAGGAAGATATATTTTTACCAGCTCTAAAAACACATAAACTCCAGGGAAAACTCGAAGGTTCTTATGCTTGTAGCCTAGGATATGACTTACGCCTGATTTTTGAAATCGTCCAGTATGAAGGAAAAGACGCCATATTGCTCCAATCAATTGGAACACATGAGGATGTCTATTGAATCACCAGTCTCACATGACCAAAACTTCAATCAAACAGTATGTGGATTGGATAATTTACCGATAGAACTCAGAACCATGAATTTATCCCGAAGTATTTGAATCTCGTCTTTGGTCAGCTTGTGAAGAGGGGCGCGAACAGCCCCGCACTCGACCCCAAGCGCGCCCATTAGTCCTTTGCCCCCGGGTATTCCACCAAACTCCTGGATCAACCGGACCAATCCGATGCTCTTTTCCTGCATGACCCTGGTTTTTTCAACATCACCCTTTTCAAAGGCTTCCATCATTTCAAGATAAATAGGGGCGGCAAAGTTGTAGGTGCTACCCACCGCACCACGAACACCCATCGCTATCGCACCCAGCAACATCTCATCGCAACCATATAAGACCTCAAATCTGCCACCATCTAATATTGTGCATTCAAGAAGATCTGAAAGATCACTATGCGAATATTTTACACCAACAAGGTTGGGTATTTTCTTGCTTGCCATCCTTAAAAAGGGTGCCACCGGCCCATTGACACCCGTGAATAGAGGGATGTGATAATGATAAAAAGGTAGTTCAGGAGCGGCGCTCGCCACCTCGGCCTGGAATTCAACCAGGTCCGCCGGAACTGAAGGCTTGAAAAAACAGGGCGCTGCTGAGGATATAGCGTCCGCACCCACCGATCTCGCATGCCTTGCAAGCTCACGGGCTTCCCGGGCGCTGTTATGCCCGACATGGATCATGAATGTAAGCCTGCCTTTTGCGGCAACGGACCATGCCTTCGCAAGATCCATTCTTTCTTGAAAAGTCAAAGACTGGCATTCTCCGGTGGTGCCCGCCACAAACACACCCTTGACACCATTTTTCAAAAGATGATTTGCCTGAATGGGGATCATTTCCAGGTTCAAGTCCCCTTTTTCATTCAATGGGGTGAATGGGGCAGCCATCAAGCCGACGAAAGGGATGTATCTCATGATTGCATGATTCCTTTGGATTTTCTTAATGGTTTCATCTTCGCTTTATTTGGATTGCAATCGCAATACAAGGAATTGATCTAGTGATGAACCAAGGCCGGGCACGCCCGGTACAGGCGTTATAAATGGAAGACCCGATGGTTTTTTCTGTGCAATGACCCTTCAAAATGATTAATCTTGAACCTTGGATATATTCCACCACCCGGAGAAAATCATGAACCGCAGAAACTTCATTGGTAAAACCCTGGCAACAACCTCAGCCTTGACATTTGGAAATTCATTGATGGCATCAAACTTAGTCCAAGCCGCGGCCAAAAAACCCGTGCTTCGGCTTGCAGTAAAGTACAGCATGATCAAAGCAGGCACCACTCCCCTCGAAAAACTAACCCTCGCGAAAAAGCTTGGGATCCAAGGCGTTGAAGTCGATAGCCCAAGCGGCCTGAACAAGGAAGAGGCTAAAAAAGCAGCAGAGCAGACAGGCGTTAAAATCCATGGTGTCATTGATTCCGTCCACTGGCGCGACACCCTATCCTCGCCAGACGAGGCAATTCGGGCCAAGGGGCTCAAGGCCTTGATCGGTGGCATAGAAGATGCCAAGTTCTTTGGCGCTGACACCCTGCTTTTGGTCCCCGGGGTTGTCAACAAGGATGCGACCTATGAACAATGCTATGAACGATCCCAGGTTGAAGTGAGGAAAGCTTTACCCACCGCCGAAAAACTTGGTGTCAAGATCTGCATCGAGACCGTGTGGAACAATTTCATTACAAAGCCCGAGCAACTTGTCCAATATATCGATGATTTCAAGAGTCCTTTTGTAGCTGCTTATTTTGATTGCTCCAACATGGTCAAGTATGGTGTCAGCAGCGCGGATTGGATCCGGAAGCTCGGCAAAAGGATGGTCAAATTCGACTTCAAAGGTTACAGCAACACCAAGCAATGGTGCGCCATCGGAGAAGGGGATGAGAATTGGCCCGAGGTTTTAAAGGCCCTTGGTGAAATAGGCTATGATGGCTGGGCGACTTCCGAAGTCGGGGGCGGGGGCGAAAAAGAACTCACCGACATCGTGGCCCGCATGCGCAAAGTTCTTGATCTTCCCAGCGCTTGATCAGGTTTCACTACAATACCGACTGTTCCACTTTTTTAACGATTGAGGTTGATTCATGACGACTGCTACTTCCATTCAGACGAAACTTTATATCGATGGCAAATGGTGCGATGCCCTGGACGGCAAAACCCATGCGGTCATCAATCCCGCGACCGAAGAAGTGCTTTGGGAAGTCGCCTATGGCAGCAGGGCTGAAACCAAGCTTGCGCTTGAGGCGGCGGCCAAGGCCATGCCAGCCTGGCAGAAACTCACATCATGGGACAGGGCCAAGATCCTCAAGAAAACAGCCGACCTCATGCGTGAACGCGCCGATGCCATCGCCCGCGTAATGACCATGGAGCAGGGCAAACCCGTGGTTGAAGCCAAGGCGGAAGTCATGCACTCCGCGGATACTTTTGAATGGTTCGCTGAGGAAGGGAAAAGAGCCTATGGCCAGGTAATCCCGAACTCCGCACCCGGGAAAAGGCATTTGACACTGAAGCACCCCGTGGGCGTGGTCGCTGCGATCAGCCCCTGGAATTTCCCCATCACCCTCGCGATCCGCAAGCTGGCGCCTGCCCTTGCGGTGGGTTGCACCGTGGTAAGCAGGCCCGCAAGCCAGACTCCAAGGTCCTTGATCGTGATTTTTGAATGCATGATTGAGGCTGGCCTTCCCGCGGGCGTTGCAAACCTTGTCATCGGCCCAGGCCAGGAAATGGCTGATGAGTTCATGCAAAATCGCATTTGCAGAAAAATCAGCTTCACCGGTTCAACCGAGGTTGGCAAACAACTCATCCGCGCATCCGCGGACCAGGTGAAAAGGATCAGCATGGAACTTGGCGGCCATGCGCCATTCATCGTCTTTCCCGATTCCGATCCCGAGGTCAGCGCGAAGCTTGCGGTGGCGGGAAAATTCCGCAACAACGGGCAGGTATGCATCTCACCCAGCAGGTTCTTTGTCCACAAGGACATCGAGAAGAAATTCACCGAGGCCGCGGTCGAGTTTGCCAAGGCGCTGAAAATGGGCAATGGGCTCGAAGCTGGAATCGAAGTCGGGCCGATGTTCGAGAAAAAAGCCCTGACCCATACCCAGGGACTCATCGAGGACGCCAAGGGCAAGGGAGGCAAGATACTCGCGGGTGGCAAGAAATCCGATAAGTTCCAAAAAGGCTATTTCTTCGAACCAACGGTAATTTCAGGCCTGAACCCATCCTGTAGAATCCTTACCGAAGAACCTTTCGCCCCGGTGATGCCCATCATCGAATTCAACAAAATCGATGATGTCATTACCGCCGCCAACAACACCCCCTATGGTCTCGCAGCCTATGTTTTCACCAATGACCTGACCACATCGCTGAAGATGGCGGAGGGATTGGAAGCGGGGATCATCGGTGTGAACGACCCTGTGCCTGCGACACCCCAATGCCCGTTTGGTGGCATGAAGGAAAGCGGACTGGGAAGGGAACTCGCCCAGGAAGGCATGGAATCCTATCTCGAGACCAAGTATGTTTCCATCAAACTAAGGGACTAATTTCCAGTTCAAACAAAAAAGCTTCAAGGGGCATCCCGCATTCTTGAAGCTTTTTCTTTTTAAAAACCGCCTGGGAAAATCATTTCTTCAGGTTGGTCGTCTTGATCTCCATCTCGGAAGCGATCTTTAAAAGTGTCTCCAGGATATTTTCCCTGAGGTTTCTTTCCTGGTCATCATTATGAATGTCGGCATACGCCACGATTTCAAACTCAAGCCCATTTTCACCTATCTTAAGGAATGAGATCTTGGCCTTGCTGGCGATAACGCGTGGCATTGCAACCAACTTTTCCAGCAATTTCATCTGGACCTGCCCGATTTTCTCCACATCGGTGTGGAGATCCAAGCCAAAGAGCAGTCGAATTCTCCGCTGTTTTCGAAAACCATAATTGTCAATTATCGCCGTGGCCAGATTGCCATTGGGTATCAGCAGGAGTGAATCCTCGGGAGTCCGAAGCTTGGTGGCGCGGAAACCAAATTCCTCAACCGTGCCCTCCTTGTCCCCAAGGATGATCTTATCCCCCACGCGAAATGATTTTTCCCCGATGATCAACAGGGTACCAAACAAGTTTTTCAAGGAGTCCTGCGCCGCGAGGGAAATACCAATGCCAAGGATGCCCAAGCCTGCAAGGAACCTGCCCAGTGACTCGGCCTCGCCGAAATTCTTGATCAAAAGCGAAACACCTATGAGCACGACTATCAGCTTGGCGGCCCTGCTGAGAAAAGGCACCAGCATGTCGGCCATGCCCCTGTACTTTGCCATCGAATCTGAAACCTCGTAAATAAGCGCGATCGTGTCGACGAGCTGCAGGAAAAACCATGACAAGACAACGGTCACGAATATCTTTTCAAGTGTGAAGATAAGGATTGCAAAATGATTGGGAAGGTCAAGCAATGGTATGAACGAGTAAACCATGGTGAAAAAAATAAGGAACTTCAATGCCCTCAGGTTCCGCCTCATCCTGGTCTTGAAAACGGCATCACTAGACCTTGGGACAAGATAGTTGATCCCGAACTTCACGAAAATGGTGAGGACAATCGCAGCCAGGAAACTGAGGACAGCCAGAACAAGCCCAATCACCCATTGGTAAATACAAAGGCCCAGGAACTTCTCACGATATCTGGCTGGCACATTCAGACAAAGCCAGATCCCCGGCTCATTCCAAAAATCAGCGCTCAACCTGACGAGGTTTAATTTCTCAAAATCCTTTCGTACGGGCAGATCTATAACGGCATTGAACATTCTCTCGATGCGCCTGACGGAACTGGCATCGAACTTCCATTCCAACTTTCCCTTCTCATTCTCATGCGGTGCGACAAATAATTTCCCGAGGGGTCCCTGGTAAACCTCATAAACAACGAGCTTGGGATCCGTGGGGATTTCCTGGAGGTACACCTGGCTGATGCGATCAAAAACATACTTGAGCTTGAAAGCAAGGACCGGGCCCAGGTCACGCCGGGCAGGTACTGGAATTTCAGAAAGGTCCAGCGCCTTCATGGCCTCCTCGTTGTTGTAAAAATTGACCGCGGAGAGGAAAAAGAAGATCACATTCCTGGGGTTCGCCAGGTCATGGGTGTAATTGTACTTGGCCTGCTCCTCGGAGTTCAACCTCGCGAACATGGAGGGAATGTTCGCCACGGTTTCCGGGCCGAATCGCCAGCATCCATCATGCTGCCTGATGATTCCAAGTTCAAATCCCTCCGGGCCCCTTATCACCTGCGATGGACTGCTCCAGGTGTCCGGTATGTTATTGGAGTCAGGGCTGATTTTTCGAAGTATGGCATCAAGCATGATGGCCCTCTTGGGGCCAAGGTTTTCAAGATCCTCGATGGGAAGCATGCTGAGGTCGAGAAAGTCATTTAGCTTTTTCTTCGCCCTTATGTCGAATTCCGCTACCATGATCGCAAGGAAAAAGTTTCTCAGTAGTTTGCGGGGGGTCGAAAGTTCATCCGGCACAGATTCCGGTTTCCCGGATTTAACCTTGATAAGCTCAGGATTAAAGTCATCGGGAACCGGGGCGATAATATTTCCAAGTATTTTATAGCGGATGTCAACCGGGTCATTTTTCACCTGCTCCCACATCGCGTCCACGGAACGAACCGTTTCCCTGGTGAACATCCAGGCGTCTTTTCCACCTGGCTTGTAAATTCTCTGCACCGCGATCATTCCCTTGTTGTCGGCTTTCCAAATGTACTTCGGGCCATCGGGATCCTCGGGGATTTCCTGGGTGAACAAATAACCCTTGCGCTGGATGATGGATGCGAGTTTCCAAGCGATCAACATCCCGGTTGCCTTGGCTTTTTGAGGTGACAGTTCCGAGAGATCCAGGTGATTTGTCGCGGTGACAAAGTCATTGGCATAGGCATGCTCCATGAATTCACTCATTGTTTTATTCGGGTCACCCAACCCCATCTTAAGCTGCTTGGAAATCTTTTGCCGATCAAGTGTCCTTTTCGCGGAAAGGTTCCTCATTGATTTGATTTGAAAGACCGTCTCCTTGTCAAAACGCCAAAGGCCATCGGCACATTTTTTCATGGAAATGGACATGCCATCATCCTTGTGGATCACAAATCGATCCTGGCTGGGAAAGGTTGCCATGTTGTTCAATGGCACCGATAATTCATCCAGAACCTCCTCAAGGTCCAAAACCATGCGGGTCAAAATATCCTGGGAAAACATACCCGGTTCAATTTCAAGGCAGGAATATCCCTCGGTAATGATTTCTGGGATCACGGAATAAGCATCCGCGGCAAAACAAAAAGTCTTGAATGTACTCAACGGAGTCGAAAGCTTTGTGAGGAGAGTTTGATTTTGATACTGTTTCAAGGCTTCCAAGTCTGGATTGGAATAGCCAAAAACGCCTGAAAACAAAACAATTCCCAGTATACCTGCAGTATTCATCTAAACATTCCTTTGCCTTGGTATCACATCCCATCCTGGGATGAAAAAATACTAGCAAATTAAAGGAAATATTAAAATAACACTATGCAAGGACGATCTGGTCATATCATGGGAAAATGGGCAATATGCCATTTAATTCCAAGACTTCAGCTTCTTCATCAAATTCCTGATTTCTATTTTCTTCTTCTCAAACAAGGTGAACAATCCAAGGATCGCTCCACCAAGAATAATAACAGAGATCCACCAAACCCAGGTCTGCTGCTTGTCGACCGCGGCATGCCAGATCATGAAGAAAACATCCATCAATAAAAATACCATGCCAAAGTATAGGAACGCCCGTGTCTGGGTTGCCATGCCCGCGAGAATCCCAACCACGGACCAGAATGCAAGTGCGATTGGAAGCCATACGGAATAACCAATACCCAGGATCAACATATCCGAGGCGGAGGAGGCATAAAGGAACGCCAGGCCGGTGTATCTGAGGAATTGCGAGAGATTTTTTGGGATTCGGAGTCGCAGGGAAAATTCAAGTATCAAGATGAAAATGGCGGGGGGCACCAACCACATTTGGGGATGCTGCAAAAATGAAAATCCCTGGCCCGCCCATAACGACCAAAAACCACCCACCAATCCAAAACATGAGACCAGCATCAGGAAAAATGAATTCCTCTGCATCGATACCCATCCCCATACCAATGCCGCCAGGAACCAAAGGAATGCATGGGATGAAAAATCACCCGGCAAACGCAATACTGATTGCGCGATCGGTTTCATGAATGGGAATTGTTCAGGATAAGCCAATAAAAATTGCCTGAACCAAAAGGCCCCCAGTGGCGCCAACGGAACCAGCACTCCACACATCATGATGGGGAAAGCAACCGCTTGTTTGTTTCTTCGGAATAATAATTCCGCCATTCCTGCAGAAAGGAATGACAGGACCAGCGCCCCCTGCGACCAATATTGACCGAGGAAACCACCAAACCATTCAGGCTTGCAAACCCTGCAATGAAGGAAAAGAGCCACGATTACCAAAATAACCCCCCAGGTGTACCTGGTGTTTTTCCACGATATCACACTGGCATCTTCCCCATCCATCAACCAGGCGAACCTCAGGCAACCCAAGCCCAATAATGAGGCTGAAAACAGCACCATCTGGAATGCCCATTCGGGCTGCAAACTTTTCATCGAGCCCTGGTCAAAATAAATCGCCTCCATCACCAGGGTTATAAGGATGGAAATGAACGCCAGAATCGGTAGTCGGTCCCTGACAAGCTTGATTGCAAATTCCCAGACCCCTGTAAGCCTGGCAAGGCACAATCTGCCAGTGATCACGACCACAAGCACCGCGACCTGGAACAGCGCGGCCCGCTGGGGCCATCGTGAATCATCAGTGGGGGAGGGGATGGCCTGAAACAACAGGCACCACGCGCCCGCAAGCAACATCAAAAATTCCCTGCGAACGCTGCGGGAGGTACCCAGCCCGGCCCAGGCGAGGAACAGCGCGGAAGGAGCCACGCAAAAAGTTGCAAAGGACCCAATGATTCTCTCCTCGAAAATTTCCGCGTTCCATGAGATCCAAACAGACAATAGAAGGACTATCCCAGAAACAACCCCTTGGACCCCGGGAAGCCAGGCTGCTTTTTCCCTCTTTAAGGGGAGTGCATTAAGGCCCGTTATAAAAGTCAGCAACAAGGCGAGCGGGATGCAGGTTGCCTGGATCAATTCCAGATAAATGAGGTTCCTTGACCTGAGCCAGTAGGCGATTGCCACCATGCCAATGGTGAATATACCTCCATCCACGAGTTTCAACTTGGAACCATAAAGGCCGGCAAGGCAGACAAATGCGAGGACCAAAAGCGTGGAGAATCCCAAGGACAGATTGATCTGATAAAACTGGCCATTCAATCCGCCAAAGTAAACGATCGCGCCGCTTAGCCCGGTCATTACAAGCGCGATTCGCATGGCTGAATCGACCATGCGGATAGCGAAGGGCTTGATTTCAAAAATGGGAAGAAAAGAAACAACCAACCAGAAAAATGAGATGCCTCCCAATCCCAAGCCAACCAGGTTCAACAAATCAAGGGGATGATGAAGATGAAACGCGAAACCCAGGTAGGTGCAGGCCGCAAGGGATGTCAAAACATTTGCAATGGCATAACCAGGCTGGTTGCGCCAAGCCGCTATGATCGCCATCTGAACTGCGTTTGAGCAAATGAGCGAGAAAACAATCCAGGGATTGACGGTTTCCAGGGCGCCGATCCTAAAGGCCACAAAAAGGGACGAGGCCATCACAAAGTTAAGGTTGGTGGGCCAGGATTCCTCATCTAGAAACGGCTGGGGTTTTCCAACCAATTGAAACCCAATTCCCAAAAGCGCAATCACAAGCCCGTATAAAATCCAGACAACAGAGATGGATACCAGGGCGGTTGAAAAACCACCTCCTCTTTCAAATTCCATGATGCCCGCGACAATGCCCAGATTCAAAACCGAACCGGTGCAGATGATTCCAAGTGGAAGCGCCGCCCGCGCACGATAACAAAGATTGGCTATCAAGCTGAAAACCAAGGCAAGACAAATAGACCTGCCCGACATGATGCTCAACCAATTGGCAAACATCTCCTCATTGCCCACCAGAACAAAATGAAAACCCGTGGGGAGAATAAGCAGCAGCAGGGTAATCCAGGGTATCAAAAGATGGAAGGATTCGATTGACGAAACCTTTGATTTCAAAACCCAGGATGGCTTTAGAACCTTGATACGGGACCATGAAGCGGTCTGGATGGAAACAGCACAGAGAATTCCCGCGATCATCGGTGCGTACCAGTTTACAAAGGCTACCCCGATGTTTTGATGATAAACCGCGAGTATTCCAAACAAAGAAGAAAGCCAGAAAGCGATGGCAGCATGCCTGTCACTATTGCGAAACCAGCCAAGCAACATGGAGGTTGCGATTAAAAATCCCAGTCCGGTCAGGGCATGGAGGGTCAGCCCAAGGGGCCAGGCGGCCCAGCCTATGAGAAACAAAAAGAAAATTCCCAAGCCCTGAAGTATTCCCGCCAACTCACTCAGGTTCGTGAATTGCATCCATTTAAGCCGGTGTTGAAAATATTCCCTCACGGGATGGGCAAACACCCAGGCAAACGAATATACCGGCCCCGCGACCACGAGAAATTTCAATCCCGCGTGGCTTTCATTTCGCTCAATCGCACAGGCGATTGTTGCGATGATTCCAAACCCTGCAAGCAGGACATTACGCCAGTATAAAGCCCCGAATTCCTGAAGTCGTAACGCGGTGCAGCCGCTTAACACACAGCCCAGCATCACCATGCCAAGGATGGAACCAGCCTCGGAGGTGAATATATGGGCTTCCTTTGCTGAACCATTAAGGCGCATCAGGCCAAGGATGATGGCAACCGCCGCGACGGAGCCGGCGCTTAATGTCGCCCTCGATGGATAATCCGCGAATTTGAAATCAACAAACCGCCTAAGTAAAAACCATACCCAGAGAAATAATCCACCTGCAAGCGCCATCATCTGCGGCAATATGACAATGCACCCTTTATCCAACTGGCCCATCTGATGCAGGGAACGAATGTAAGCAACACCAGCGGCAGCCATGACCAGCCATTGCGTATGGAACAAAAATCGCTGGTTGCGCTGGGAAAACACCTGCACAAAAAGCCCGATGACAAGCATGCCCACCGGGGCCCAATAATCCCCTGCCTTGAAGGGAACCTGGCCGGGATCCTGCATGATTGACGCGAGATCCTCGGCAAGTTTCCATGCAAGTGAAAGTATGGCGAAACCAGCTATGTTCCATCGCAACGCCCGTTCAGGAAGATTGCCCTCCTGCACCCGGATGGTGAAGCGATCACAAAAGGCATTCAACGAGTGATTGTAGACAAGCAACACTGAACCGATCAGGAACCAACTCGACCAACCCAGGTTCAAACCCAATGCGATGTTTGCTTTTCCAAAATGATACCCCAGAAAAGTCGCACCAAAGCCAATTAAAAGATGAAACAGAACCAGTTTCGGGTAACTTGCCTCATCCCAAAGATAAATGACGCAGGTGACCAGGAGTATGCCGTACCAGAAAAGAGTGCCCGGTCCCATCATCAAATTGGGCCAATCACTCGGGGTGATTAAACCCCAGTTGGAAGTTGATGCTAAAAACCCGCTGAATAATCCCAGCACCATTAAAATCGCGCAAAGTGCAGCAAGTGTCCATTCATCAATCGATCTTCTGGTTTCAAACCAGATATCCCTGAAGATACGGCTCTTGCGGGCCTCAAACCGTAATACTCCCCACACAAACGCGAGCACGGAAAGCCAGCATCCCAAAGTTTGCAATACCCAGGGATGATCCAGGTTTCCGCCCTGTTCCAAAAACCAGGGTTGCATCCTTATGAAGTGCAATGACAAACAAAACACGGAACCAGCGATCGCGAACTGGAAAACCCGAAACCACGGACTGCTGCTCAGTAACAACGCCCTGAATAATGCTGCAAACGCGAACCAATCAAGATAAACAGCCAGGGGAAGATCAAGTACCTTGGAATCAAGGATCGCGCCCGCTGATTCCAAAACAATCACGAGGGGCAGAAGCAGCAGCAGCCAGAATTCTGATATCCTTGCGGGCTTGTAAACCCCATCATCCCAAAGGGAATCAAAGAAAACAAAGAAACTGTTTAACAGATGCAATAGAAGAGCCATTGTCGCAGCGGCAAGAAACCCCGCGGTGATTGGCATCAGGAATAAAAGATGATGCTGGAAAAAGCTGTAGCCCGAAATCGACCAAAACAATAATCCCGCGACGGTCAAGCCCATGTAACCAAACTGCCACGCGAGAAGAACGCAGGCTATGCCAAGCTCCAAGGCGCCCAGGCTGAAAAACAAATACTGGTCCCCGGGTGTTTTCTGAAGGAAATACCATGCGGGTAACAAACAGACGACAAGAATGAAGGAAAGTGTCTTGAAGGCATGGTTTAAATGATAAGTTTTAGCGGAAGATGGAATGATCCTCGCAAGTGTCGAGTAAATCAAAGCCAACATGCCGAAGCAGGCGAATCCGAAGTTTGCTGGGGGATCGGGATACAAAAACGCGGCGACCGCGGTGATCGGGAAAACCCCGATGATAAGCGCGCTGAAAGCATTGGATTCAAGCCTGTGAAGATAAAGCAACAGGCAGGCAAAACCGATTTGGGCGATTGCCCCGCCTGGCCCGGGACCCTCGGATTGCCCCCATCCCATCGCAAGGGAACTTATCGCTGCAACCCACGCTCCCGCTATCCAGCCATTTCTCACCAATCGATTTTCAAGATTCCACCGGGCCAGGCCGGTGATCAAAAACCCCACAAACAACAACACAAAAGCTGAAGGCGGTTCAACCAGGACCTTGGCAAGCTCCAGCGAGGATATGGATGCTTTCGCATCAAGGGTTCCATTGAGCAAATGCACCATGATCGAAAATGCGATCACCAATTGCAGGCTGGCTGCGATGGGCGCGAAAAAGGAAACATTTGTTCTTGAAAAAAACAACAGTACTGCGATTGCGACCCACAACGACCAAACCATGGAAAAGGCATCAGGCCAGCCCAACAGGGGCGATAGGGTGATTAGCAACAAGCCCAATCCATTAAGCAATGGCCCAGCGATGGCGAATGCATCCTCGTGATGTTCCAAGCTGGAAACCTTCAACACTAAAAAAGCCATCCCTGAAAGCACCAACGGTATGGCGAGGAGAGAAAGCGCAAAACCTTCGACAGAAGCGAGCAGGAAACCCTGTGAAACAAAAAGTGAAAATGAAGTCAAAAGGGAAAAAAGAATCAACTTCGCGGAAGTTGCGGGTTTCACGATGCTGGACAAATAAACCGAGAGCAAAGCAAGCGCCACCGCCATGCCCTGGGCTGTTCTTTTTTCAACCGGGACAAACCAAGAAACCAGGACCATGCATACGCTGCAAAGAAGAATTTGAATCGTGGTGATTCTGGATATACCGGTAAAATCAACATCCTCGAAAAGATCGGATGTGGATTTTTTGGACAGAAAAAAAACACCAGTGACCGCGATGACCTGCACCGCCGCGGCTATCCAATGGCCTGACCCAGCCTCACCCAGGTTGGCCAGCACCAAAAGGGAAAGCAATGCCAGCAAAATACTGATCACCAGCATTCCCCTGCTGGTGGATTGCAATTTCCAATGATGCAAAGTGTATTGTCCCGCGAGGAAAAGAAGGATGGAGATTCCCGCAAGCATCAAAAAAGGGAAATAGGGGATTTGCTCGAGGCTGTTCCATAAAGTTGCGACAAGGGCGATGGAACCGCCCACAATCAACAAGCCACCCACCAATTCACCTAATAGGATGTTCCTGCTTTCCAGGAACATTCCCAGCACGGAAGCGAGTGACATTTTGGGTTTCGCGATAACAGGCTCATCAGGAGTTTTTGGAAAGGGGATCAAAGGAGATTCATGATCGGGCTTGGTTTCCGATGAAACAACCGGAATGGGTGGAGGAACAATTTTTTCCTCAATCACCGAGATCAAAGAGCTCAAACTTGATGATGAATCCCGCTCGACTTGTATTGGGGGCGGAGTAGCTGGGTTTGCGAGGGGCATGATATCTGCCAGGCGTTTTTGCAGCGCCGAGATCGCCGGGTGAACCGCATCCTTCGTGATCTCATCCCGATCCACTAATTTTTCCAATTGCTCGATGGCTACACGAAGGTCCTGCGCTTCCTTGGAAAGAATGTTATTTACACTTCCACCACAGTTACCGCATTGAATCACGCCATGGCCAAGTTCACTGCCACAGATCCTGCAAAATCTACGAACTGGTGCTGAAGGGAAAAATAAACCAATGAAAAATCCAATAACCTTGATCCCAATCCAAAGGGTGAGAGATAGGAATAACGCCAAAACCGACAGCATGATGAGAAAAAAAATGTCCATGAATAACGAGCTAACACCTGAAAAGAACTGCCACAATAAAACAACTTGAATCACCGGCGCTTACTTTTTACCCAAACTGCCTATATTAGATACTTTTGGCGTTTTTTGCGCAACCCCTATCTTCTTGCCAGATAAGGATTTTAGGTTTTTATTGATTCTTGTTATTCCTCCTTTTCCATGGGCACCTTTAAAAATACCCGCCCCATTCCTGCTGTTTCGTTGTAAGATAAGCATTGGATGGCTAAACTGTATACTTGGGGCATTTACCCAAGTTATTTGAACCGGAAAAAGACCATCCGGATGATGCTGAACAAACTATAAATTCGCAGGTTCTTGCCTGCGGGAAGCAATATTAATGCAATTAAGTCCCAAAAAAACTCCTTTGGCCGAACCAGTGAAGTCGAAGGGGACATTCGCCTTCGTAAGTTTGGGGTGCCCTAAAAACCTTGTTGATTCCGAACGAATGCTGGGGAAACTTGCCCAGGATGGCTATGCGCTGACCCCCAACGCCGAGGGTGCCGACCTTGTCATCATCAACACTTGTGGTTTTATCGAGCCTGCGCGCCAGGAATCGCTGGGCGTTATTCGTGAAATGTTGGATCTCAAGGAAAAAGGGCAGGTCGGATCTGTGGTGGTGGCCGGTTGCCTTGCGGAACGCAAAGGTGAGGCTCTTCTTGAAGAAGTGCCAAAGGTGGATCATATCCTCGGGGTTCATGCCCGCGAGGAGATCGTGCAGATCATCAATCGAACGCTTTCCAAGAAAGCCGCGGAAGAGCAACGCTCGGTATTCCGCCCAGCACCCGTCAAGGCCCAGGAAGACACAGGCAGGCTCCGCATCACCCCCAGGCATTTCGCCTATCTTAAAATATCCGAGGGATGCGACAGGCTTTGCACTTTCTGCGCGATACCCTCCATGCGCGGTAAGCATGTCACCAAGCCGATGGAAGAGGTGATCCGCGAGGCCCGCGAACTTGCAAGGGATGGTGTGCGCGAACTTCTCATAGTCGCGCAGGACACCACCTACTACGGCCTTGATCTTTATGGCGAAGTCCGCTTCGCCTCATTGCTGCGCGAGCTGGAAAAAGTGGATGGCATCGAATGGATCCGCATCCTGTACGCCTACCCTATTTTCTTCACGGATGAACTTATCGAGGTGATAGCTGCCTCCAAAAAGATCGTTCCCTACCTTGACATGCCACTGCAGCACATCAACGACCGGGTGTTGCGCAGGATGCAACGAAAAGTCCGAAGGGCCGACATCGAGTCGCTGCTTGCGAAATTACGGGCCTCGATCCCCAACCTTGCGTTCCGAACCACTTTCATCGCAGGCTTTCCCGGTGAAACTGAGGAGGAATTCCAGGAACTTGTCGAGTTTGTGAAGCAGGCAAAATTCGAAAGACTCGGTGTTTTCACCTACTCCTTGGAACCAGGCACCCCGGCTTCCAGGCTTGATGACCACCTGCCCGAGGAAGTCAAGACAGCCCGGCAAAACACCCTTATGGCATTACAGCAACCCATCGCCTTTGAATGGTGCCAATCCCAACTGGGAAGGGAGATCGAGGCGATCGTGGACGGCCCCGACCCCGAGGTGCCCGGCCAGTTCACAGGCAGGACTTTCGCCGATGCCCCCGACATTGACTGCATTATCCGCCTCAAGGGAAAAGGCCTGCGCTCAGGCGACATCGTCCGCGCCAAGATCACCGGAACCGATGGCTACGACCTTGCAGGCAGGGTTATTTCTATCCGCTAGTTTGGCTTTGAGAGTAATTGCTTCATGGAAAGAGACCTCGCAGGCACAAGACCGATCAACTCGGGAAGGGCGGTTTTGTTCAACCTCCCCAACCAGCTCACCGGGCTGCGCCTCCTGCTTTCCTTCGTGCTTTTCTATCTCATCTCCCAAGAACTCTGGCTCGCATCGCTTGTTGTTTTCGTCGTTGCAGCCTTCACCGACTGGCTTGATGGTTACCTGGCCCGCACCCAGAACATGCAAAGCAGCCTTGGCCGCAACCTCGATCCCCTCGTGGATAAAGTCCTGATCTGCGGCGCATTTATCTTTCTCATTCCGATAGGCACCGCGCAGGGATGGCTCGCCCCATGGATGGTCACCCTGATCGTGGCCCGCGAATTACTCATCACCGGGCTGCGTAACTTCATCGAGCAAAAAGGAGTCAGCTTTGGCGCCGACTTCCTGGGCAAGGCCAAGATGATCCTGCAGTGCGCCGCCCTCATCGCGATCTTCATGAACCTGATGAACCTGGAATGGATTAATCCCACCTTCGGCACGATCGCAAGGACCACCCTCATATATGGCATGCTTGCCGCCACCCTGCTTAGCGGCCTTCAATATCTCGTCAAGGCTTTCCAGACCATCCTATCAGGGCATTCTTAAATTCATCAGGAGACCAAACCATGGCGGAGAATGGACAACCTCTGGGAGTTGCAATCGTTGGATGCGGCATGATCGCCCGCTTCCATGCCAGGGCACTGGCTGAGGTTCCCGGAACCAAGCTACTTGCCCTCGTCAGCAGAAGCGGCAAAAACGCCCAAGCCATGAATGATGAACTCAAGCTCTCCTGTGATATTTACCCCTCCCTTGCCCCGGTGCTTGCGCGCAAGGACATCCAAATTGTCATCATCACAACCCCCTCAGGCGCGCACCTTGAACCCGCTGTCGAGTGCGCCCGCGCAGGCAAGCATGTCGTGGTCGAAAAACCACTTGAAATCTCCGCGGAACGCTGCGACACCATCATCCGCGAATGCGATAAAAACAAGGTCCTGCTTTGCACCATCTTTCCATCTCGCTTTGGTGATGCGAATGTTGAACTCAAGGCAGCGGTTGATGCGAAAAGATTTGGCAGGCTAACCCTGGGCGAAACCACCTGCAAATGGTGGCGCACCCAGGCCTATTACGATGAAGGCGGCTGGAAGGGCACCTTGGCCCTCGATGGCGGGGGCGCTCTCATGAACCAGGCCATCCATAATGTCGACCTTCTTCTCTGGATGATGGGCCCGGTCACCCATGTCACAGGCTTCACCGCCACCCTCGCCCACGAACGCATCGAGGTCGAGGATACCGCCGTCGCCTGCCTCAAATTCCAAAATGGCGCACTCGGGGTCATCCAGGCCACCACCAGCGTTCACCCAGGCCTGCCAAAAACCATCGGAATCCATGGCGACAAAGGTACCGCTGTCATTGAACAGGATGACATCCTCAAATGGGATTTCCTCGAACCAATCGCTCACGACAATGATGTGAAAACCCGTTTTGCCCAGAAGGTTGGCGCCTCGGGTGGTTCCAGCAATCCCGCTGCAATCAGCCATCAGGGCCACACAAGGCAATTGACCGATTTCGTGAACGCGATCAAGCTTGGGGGCAAGCCGCTGGTTGATGGCAGGGAAGGCCGTAGGGCGGTTGAGTTGATCCAGGCCATCTACGCTTCCAATGCTTCAGGAAAAGTCATCCACATTAAATAAGAAAAGGCCCTCCCCGCGCTAAACAGGGAGGGCCTTCACCATCTTAAATACCGACTACTGGATCACCTTCGTTACCTGATAACGATTGCCAGCCTTGGCAGTGACCGTTTGCTTAAGTTCATCAAGGTTGAACTTTTCCTTGTCTGAAACCGCGAATCTTACGGTCTCCGTATTTCGATTGGCGATGATTGATTCCTTGACCACCCAGGGTATTGTCACAAGTGCGGACCGCACTTTGGAGGGGCATGACATTCACGACATTCCCCGGACTTCCACCGTGTATCGCTGCAAACTTGCATCCGCGGTATCTTCACCAGGCGAATACATGTCTCCACAACCCAACAACATGACCAGGGGAATTGCCACTCCCACCATCTGGCGATTAAACATGAGAAACCTCCATTCATTAGGATTACACACTATCATTATAGCTTTAAAAAAGCTTTCAAACAAATGCTCAACGACCACCCGGTGGAACATGCTTTTCCAACCAGCCAAAAACTTCCTTGTACCAGTACTGGCTGTTCCTGGGTTTCAGCACCCAATGTCCCTCATCGGGGAAATTGACAAACCTCGAGGGAACACCCTGCCGCTGCAATGCCGTGAAAATCTGGGTCCCCTCACTGATGGGCACCCTGAAATCCAAGTCATTGTGGATGATCAACATAGGGGTTTTGAATTTTCCAAGGTTTTCAGCAAGTCGATGGGGCGAGTGTTTTTCATAGCTCTCCCTGCTTTTGCCCCAAGGTGGACCACCATGCTCCCATTCGTCAAACCATATTTCCTCAGTGGTGGTGTACATGCTCTCAAAGTTGTAAACCCCGCAATGACTGATCAGGCATTTGAACCTGCCGGTCTTCACGGAAAACCAATTCATCATGTAACCGCCGAAGGAAGCACCGGCGCTGCCGATGCGATCCTTGTCGACATAGGGAAGTTTTTCGACATGATCAGCGGCTTTCATGAGGTCCTCGTAGCATTTGCCACCCCAATCGCCTGAAATTTCATCCACATATTTCTGTCCGAAACCAGTGCTTCCACGGGGATTGGGCAGGGCGACAACATAACCGCGGGCGGCCCATGCCTGCGGGTTCCAACGATAACTCCAGCCATCCTCCCAGGCGCCCTGGGGACCGCCATGAACCAGGAAAGCAACAGGCCATTTCTTCGCGGGATCAAAGCCCGGGGGTTTTAAAATCCACATCTGGGTTGGAACATCCCCCGCACCCGGAAGTGTCACACTTTCAGGCTTGGGCAGGTCCAGCTCCTTTAATAACCCCTCATTGACCTTGCTTATATTGACCGGGTTGGAAAGCCTCAAGTCGGCATTGCCCGCAAAAACCTCCGGGGGACTTGCCATGTTGGCGTTGAGCAATGCGATCTTCGTGCCATCCGCGCTGGCACTCACACCACTGTTGTATCCCGACAACGGGTTTTTGATCAGCGTCGCCGCCTTCACATCCTCAAGGGGAAGAATCTGGAACAATCCAACCTTTCCAAGATGATCCGCGGTGAACAGGATTTTATCTTTGCCCGCCCAGGTGAACTCGTTGACCGACAAATCAGTCTTCAAGCCACCGGTGAAGGAAACAGGCTTGCCTTTGAAAGTGCCTTCCCGGGTGGTCTCAACGATCATGATCTCCCATTTGTCCGCCTCGAATCCTGGGCGTTTCTGGGCCCTGTAAGCCAGGTAATTACCATCGGGGGAAAACATCGGGGCGGTATCCGCCGCCGGATTATCCTTGGTCAGCGTCTCCCACTTTTCCGAGGTGTTGGTGATGGAAACCCTGCAGAGATCCATGTTGGTGCTCCAGGCCTCATCCTTTTCAGGCACGGCACCAAACACCAGAAAATTACCATCGGGCGAAAAAGTGAAATCGTCCCCCGAGGAAAAAGTTGAAGATGTGGGGTAGGCATCGCGGTCACCGGGGGTCACATCACGGGGCTCCGCAAAACCCTCCAACGCATTGGCATCATAAGGCAGCACAAAAAGATGCTGGCGTTTATCCTCAACATAGCTGTCCCAATGGCGGTAAAACAGCTTGGTGAACACCTTCGCCTTGACGGGGCTGGCCTTGATCTCATCCATTTTTTTCCTGTTCGCAGCATCCGATTCCTTGAATGGAAGCTTGGAGAACTCGGGATAAACCGTTGAAACAAAGGCGATGTTTTTACCATCCGCGCTCCAGATCGCCCCGGAGGCCTCGGTTGCAAGGTTGGTGATCTGCCTGGCTTCCCCACCGCGGATATCAATCACCCACAACTGGTTTTCGCCCGAGCGGGAGGATTCAAAAAGGATGCGTTTGCCATCGGGGCTCCAGCGGGGATGCCTGTCTTTTTTATCGGTGGTGGTCAGTTTCCTGGGTGGGTTTTTACCCGCGACATCCGCAAGCCAAAGGCTTGATGACGACTTGTTTGCCTCCAAATCCACCTTGGTCACGACATATGCCACCCAGAAGCCATCGGGACTGATTTGAGCGTCTGAGATCCTGAGGAATTTAAAAAGGTCATCCACCTGCATCGGCCGTGCCGCGGTGGCCACACTGGCTGTCATTCCCACCAGGGCTGACAGTGCTAAAAGCAAGAAAATGAATCGATCCATGGTTGGTTTCCTTGGTAAAAGAACTATATTGGGAAAAGTTTACCAAAACCATGGAAACAATAGCCATGAAATTTGAACTGTTTTTCAATGTGGACGCCCAATCGGGCATGTGTAGGCATATATTAATATGAAGGGAGATCCCGAGGGTTCATGGGAGAAAATTCTCGAGGGGAAAAAATGTTCCATGCCAGCAAATTCATAATCGCCCGGCCCACCTTGTTGGATCCCAACTTCCAGCAAACGGTGATATTACTCCTGCAGCACGATTCCTCAGGCGCGTTTGGCTTGGTGGTGAACAAACCTCTTCCTCCCCAGGCCTGGACTCTTCCATTCCCTCTTTACCTTGGCGGCCCTTGCAAATCCGAGGGTTTGCTCATGCTGCACGGGTATCAGGATTGGGTTGACGAGGCCTCCATCATGGAGAAACAGGTGATACCCGGTGTTTTCATCGGTGATGAGGAATGTGTCAAGAAAGCAACCATGGACCACTCAAAGAATGGCTCAAGCAGGTTCCTGATGATGACAGGTTATGCAGGCTGGGGACCGGGCCAGTTGGAATATGAGATGAACCAGGGAACCTGGGCCCTGGCACAGGCAACCAGCAGGGAATTATTTGAAATAAACGCACAGGACAAATGGGCCTCCCTGCTGCCCTCCATCATTCCCCAGCCCAGCGAAAACTAAACATCTCCAGGGTCGGAATCAGGAAATATCCTTCTTATCAAGTCTTCCCTCGGCTTCGAGCTTGCGGAATTTTTTGATGGTTCTGAAAATCCCCTCGGAAAGCGGGGTCTTCGGCAATGGCCCGATTTCTTTCTGCAAATTATCATCCGAAAGATCATAGGCGATTTGAATCTGGCGATCCCCAAAGGTTATCAGCTTGGCAGCTTCCGGCTCGAGTTTCTCAAAAACCTGGTGCAGGGTTTTCAAGTCGACCACATCACCCCTCAGGTTGAAACTTTTTGCACCTTCGAAAGGCACATCCAGGCTGTGGGCAAATACCCTCGCAACATCCGCCACATACTGCAAATCCTGGAATCCACCATAGGTGATATGGTAGGGCTTGTTCAGCGCAATGCACTTCATCGCCTTGGTTGGCTCACTGGTCATGCCCACATCACGCCCCACACCATACACCGTCCAGGGTCGCAGGCCAATGCTGGTCAGGCCATGGTCGAGGAAATAAACCTTGGCATTGCCCTCGTTGCAGATCTTGTAAAAACCGTAGTTGGTGCTGGGGGAAAGTCGCACATCATCGGAAAGCGAGCCCGCGGGGTAATCTGAAGGAGGCCCAAAGACAGCGGCGCTACTTGCGTACACAACTCGCTTGACCTGGTTGCGACATTCCTTGTAGGCCTCGAAAATCGCCAATGTACCCATCACATTCACCTGCGCACCCAGCACGGGATTCGCCCTGCAGGTCGGCACCTGCAAGCCGGCAAGGTGGATGATATGCGTGATGCCATGCTCGCGGATCGTTCGCACCAACCTGTCCTGGTCCGTGACATTTCCCTCACAAAAAGTCGTCTTGGCGATGACTTCCTTGTTGAGTATCACCTCAAGGCGCTCGGTGTCCTGCTTGATGTCATAAAGGAATATATCATGCCCGCCCGCTATCAAATCCTTCACAACCCAGGAGCCAAGAAATCCATAACCGCCTGTAATAAGGACTCTCATGTTGATTCAAACCTCGAATAGAAATCAAGTGGTGGGTGGGGTGGTGGGCACGGGTGCCTCCACGGTTTCAGGAGGGGCTTCCTCGTGGGGAATTTTGGCAAGCGATGCGACCTTGTCATCGTCCTTGAGGTTCATGACACGGACACCCATGGTGTTTCGACCCACCGTCCGGATCTCCGCAACATGGGTTCGGTTGACCATCCCCTGGTTGGTGATGATCATGATATCATCGGTGTCGCGCACGCTCATGATACCCACGACTTTGCCATTGCGATCGCCGGTGCGGATATCACGCACACCCTTTCCGCCCCTGCGTTGCTTGCGGTAGCGCATACTTGAGGCGGGCGAGGGAGCCTCGCCATTTTCATCCGCCACGGGCTCCTGCTCCTCGGTGGTTTCATCCTCAACGACATCATCGGCATCGCCCGCGGAATTGGGCCCGAATGGAGTGCGTTTGCCATAGCCTTTTTCACAAAGGGTCAAAAGGTAACCCTCTGGGTCCGCGACAACCATGCCGACAACCGCGTCATCCTCGCTTATCTTGATACCCCTGACACCCTTCGAATTACGGCCGGTGTCACGGGCGTCGGCCTGGTCAAAGCGGATCGCCAGGCCATTGCGGGTAACGAGCACGATTTCATCAGAAGGGCGGACAAGCGCGACCTGGATAAGGGAATCACCCTCCTCGAGGTTGATCCCGATGATCCCGCCCTTGCGGGGATTCGAATACAAGCTGAGGGGTGTTTTCTTGACCAGGCCGTTGCGCGTTGCCATGATCAGGCTGAATTCCTCCGAGCCCTCGAAAGTTTTGACCGGGATGATGCTGCTGATCTTCTCATCGGGCTTGAGAGAAAGCACATTGGCGATCGAGCGCCCCTGCGAGGTGCGGTTCGCCTGGGGCAGCTGGTACACCATGAGCCAGTGAAGCTGGCCGAAATTGGTGAAGCAAAGCAGGTGATCCTTCGTGTCCGCGACAAAGAATTGATCGATGAAATCATCATCCTTGGTCGCTCCGCCGCTCACGCCGCGACCCCCGCGATGCTGCGTCCGATAAGTGGAAACCGGCAATCTTTTGATGTATCCCTGATGGCTGAGCGTGATCGCGCAGGCCTCATTGACAACAAGGTCGAGGAAGTTGACATCACCTATCTCGCCGGTGATCTCGGTCCTGCGCTCGTTGGCATACTTAGCCTTAAGCTCGACAAGTTCCTTTCGAACCTCAAGGCTGATGTTTTTCTCATCGGAAAGCAGGAACTCATAACCAAGGATCTTGCTTCTTAGATCATTGTATTCCCTGAGGATCTCATCACTTTCAAGGGCTGCAAGCTGCCCAAGCTGCATGCGCACCACAGCCTCGGCCTGCGCCTCGGTCATGCGATACTCCGCAAGCGCGCCAAGCTCTTTCTGCAAGTCCGCGAAGTTGGCGCTGCCAAGTGCCCGCTCGAGAACCGCCGCCGCCACAGAGTGATTTTGCAGCGCTATCTTCGCCTCATTCCTGCTGGGCGAGGTACGGCAAATGTGGATGATCTCATCAAGCGAGGAAATCGCGATAAGCTGGCCTTCGAGCACATGGGTCCTGCGCTTGGCCTCGCGCAACAGGAACATGGTTCTCCTGCGGATAACCTGCGCCCGGTGCCTGAGGAAGCACTCGATCATCGCCTTGATGCTCAAGGTGCGCGGCCTGCCATCCACAAGCGCCAGAAGAATGATGCTCACGGTTTTTTCAAGCGGCGAAAACTGGTATAGCTGGGCCAGCACAAGATTCGGGTCCGCGCCCCTCTTGATTTCAATCACCAATCGCACAGGGTCGCCCATGCGAACGCTGCTTTCATCACGAATGCCCGATATGCCGGTGATTTTCTCATTCCGAACCAGGTCCGCGATCGATTCCGCAAGGCGGTTTCGGGTTTGCTGGTAGGGGATCTCCTTGATGACAATCTGCGCCTTGTTGCCCTCTTCGACGATGACAGCACGTGCGCGAAGGGTTATTTTGCCCCGACCCGTCATATAACCTTCCACGATCCCCTGCCTGCCACAGATGATGCCGCCCGTTGGAAAATCAGGCCCGGGAAGTACCTCCATGATCTCCTGGATCGTGACATCGGGATTATCCAATATCAACATGCCCGCATCACAGATCTCGCCCAGGTTCTGCGGCGGGATATCCGTCGCCATGCCCACCGCGATACCATCCGAACCATTGACCAGAAGATTGGGGAAACGGCTCGGAAGCACAAGAGGCTCCCGATATTTGCCATCGTAATTATCAATGAAATCAACCGTGTCCCGCTCGAGGTCATCCATAAGCTCGGCTGCGATCGGTGTGAGTCGGGCCTCGGTATAACGCATCGCCGCGGGAGGCAGCCCAGCAAGCGAGCCAAAGTTCCCCTGGGAATGAACAAGGCGGTGGCGCATGTTCCAATCCTGCGCCATTCGCACCAGGGTCGGATAGATAACCGCTTCACCATGCGGATGATACCGCTTCATGGTTTCACCGACGATACCCGCGCACTTGCTGGTGGATGAATTCGGCCCAAGGCCAAGGTCATGCATCGCGACAAGGATACGCCTCTGGGATGGTTTCAGGCCATCACGGGCATCCGGAAGCGCCCTGCTGATGATCACGCTCATCGCGTATGTCAGGTAGCTTTCCTTTAATTCATCCGCGATGTTCAAGGGGGTTGCCGAAGGAAGCTCTGGAACCGAGTCAGAGTCATCGGGAGGAAGAGTGTTATCCGCCAAAATTGCACCTTTTTCCAATCAATTCTTGCTGAGAAAGGCAAGCTTGAAGCGGTCGCTTACAAGTCAGGCCCCAAGTTTATCATTTTACGGAAAATCCTAGGTTTTACCACATCTTTCGATGGGTTATTTTCATATCTTTTTGAGCTATTTTTTTTGCCTCAAAGCCTTTCCTGTGATAGCATGAAATTCTGTTGGTTTGGGTCATCATTTTTTGGTTTTTGTGACAGTTTTTTACTCTTGGAGGTATGGCATGCGTCGTTTATCCGGAACTATTCTTGCGGTTGCTGTTTTCTTCGTGGCCGCTTTTGCCCAGGCACAAGGCGCCAAAGGCACTGCAAAGGCACAAGCCACCCAGAAACTTCTTGAAAAGAAAATCACCGTCGAGTTCAAAGAAACCAAACTTGCCGACATCATTGACGAAATCAAGGACCAAGTCAAAGGTATCCAAATCCGCATGGATGGCAAAGGCGGCGTCTCAGGCAATAGAAAACTCTCCTTCACTGGCAAGGATGTCACCTTGAAAGATGTCCTCGAAGGGCTTCTCAAGAAGGAAGGTCTTTGCTACGGCATCACCTCCAATGAAAAAGATGCCTATGATGGTTCCATCTACATCCGCGTTGGCACCGAGTTCGGCACCTTGATCAACAAAAAGTAACATTCATCCAAAGAAAGATCCCGGCAACCATACATTGCCGGGATTTTTTTATGCCCTCATTCAACTTCCCAAACCCCTCGCTTGCAGACCCGGACGGACTCCTTGCTGTCGGGGGCGACCTTGAACCCCAAACACTTCTTTGCGCCTACAAAAATGGAATCTTTCCCTGGTTCGACTCGGATACCCCGATCCTATGGTGGTGCCCCGACCCCAGGGCCATACTTGAATTCAACAATCTCTATGTCAGCAAAAGGCTCGCACGAACCCTTCGCGGTGACAAATTCCAAGTCACCTTCAACCAGGATTTTGATGCGGTTGTGAAAGGTTGCGCCTACCGCCCTGAAGAGGGCACCTGGATCACACCCGAAGTCGCCAAAGCCTATGGAAAATTCCATCAACTGGGGCATGCCCATAGTGTTGAAGTCTGGCAAAATGGATCCCTGGTTGGCGGCTTGTACGGAGTTGCAATTGGCGGTTTGTTCGCCGGTGAATCCATGTTCTCCACTGTCTCCGATGCTTCCAAAATCGCATTGGTCGCACTAGTCGACCGGCTAAAACACAAGGGATTTCAACTATTCGATCTTCAAATCATCAATGACCACACATCCATGATGGGAGCCACTGAAATACCAAGGGATTCTTATCTTGCCAGGATAAAGACCGCTGTGAAACTCAAAGTTTCTTTTTAAATGAAAAAGACCCACGAACTAAGCCATGGGTCTTTTATTAATCACAGGGTTTTGAAAATTAAGCTACAAAGACTCCGTTGTTACTCAATGGGTCACCAGAAAAATAATTTAACGCCGGGTCCAAGCTTTGGCCCTTGGTGTAAACTTTGACATGTGGCCCACCGCCAGGCCCCGCGCCCACGATTAAATCCTCCTTGTTATCCCCGCTTCCATAGGCGATTGCCACCCTTACACCACCGGAAAACAACTGGTCGATAACCGTGCCATCCGGTAGGGTAAAATTGTCAAACGCCATGGTGGAATCAAGAACTTCAAGGGTATCGTAATTCCAATCGATGACATGAGGGCCACCGCCCGCCCCTGCGCCGGTTATGATATCGGGAATAAGATCACTGTTAAAATCACCTGCCGCCACATATACCCCGCCTCTGAAAGTAAGCGCGTAAGCCATGAATTCCTTGACTATTTGCAAACTTGATCCATCAAACACTTTCACATGGGGGCTTCCACCTGGGCCTGCACCTGTGACGATTTCACTTATTCCATCCTTGTTGTAATCATAAGCCGCCACACTTACCCCACCTCTGAAAGAAGGGTCGTACGCAAAGAACGATTTTATATCCGCAAAAGTTAATCCATCGAATACTTTCACATGCGGGCCCCCTCCCGGGCCTGCACCAGTAATGATTTCCGCGATACCATCGTTGTTTATATCCGCTGCTGCGACAAACACGCCACCTGTGAAGGCTGGATCATAGGCGAAGAATGAACCAAATTCTTCCCCTGTCGCACCATTTATAACCCGAACATGAGGCCCGCCACCCGGGCCCGCCGCAACAACGACATCCAAAATTCCATCCTTGTTAAAATCAGCATGAGCCACACTCACCTCCCCATTAAAGCCAGGGAAAGATTGAATCGATTGCTCAGCATCAATAGTCCCCGCTTTTCTCACATAGGATTCAGTGGAATTTAAAAACCCGTTCGAACCAAGGGGCAAACCCGTTGTTAAATAGTTTTTACTTCCGTTAGTAACAGTAATACTCACCAAGATCGGCGCACTGTCCAGTAATCCATCATTAGCCTTGTAGCTGAAACTATCTGGCCCATTGTAATTCGCATTCGGTGTGTAACTGAACGATCCATCCGCATTGAAGCTCAATGTTCCATGGCTCGGGCCACTCACCAAGATCGAGGTCAACGGATCCCCATCCACATCGGTGTCATTACCTAGCACACCGGGGGCGGGTACATTCAGCACCGTGTCTTCAGGCGTACTGTAAGAGTCTCCTGCTGCTATTGGATCATTCACTGGAGGATCATTCACCGGGGTTCTTGTCAGCGAGACCAAGATCGGAGCACTATCAAGTGATCCATCATTCGCTTTATAAGTGAAGCTATCTGG
>SXGQ01081122.1_pt1 | contig 36254 bp, 34 predicted proteins | sample 3178371 | NCBI WGS metagenome assembly SXGQ01 (sample SAMN11356859, study PRJNA531348) | freshwater metagenome | isolation source: freshwater sample F1-20 | place: China: Fuxian Lake, Yuxi | collected 2017-12-25 | reverse complement strand
GCCAACCTCGAAGACGGCGAAGCCGAAGGAAGCCGGCTCGATCGTGTCATGAAGTTGGCTGCCGAATATGGCGCCGCAATCGTCTGTCTCCTCATTGACGAAGAAGGCCAAGCTCGAGACATCGAATGGAAGTTGCGCATCGCGCATCGCATTCACGATCTTGCGGTGAACCGTTACGGACTCGAACCCAGCGATCTGATTTTCGATGCGCTGACGTTCCCGCTGTCAACTGGAGATGACGACTTGCGCGGCGACGCGATCGCCACGATTGAGGCGATCAAGCGAATCAAGACCGAACTCCCCGGCGTATTCACAACACTGGGCGTTTCGAATGTTTCCTTCGGTCTCAAGCCAGCCGCTCGCCATGTACTCAATTCGGTGTTTCTCGCCGAATGCGTCAAAGCCGGACTCGATTCAGCAATCGTGCATGCAGCGCGAATCATGCCGCTCAACAAAATCCCAGAAGAGCAGCGTGCAGTCAGCCTTGATCTCATCTACGACCGCCGGAGCGAGGGCTACGACCCGCTCACGAAGCTTCTTGACATCTTTGCTGATGTCCAGGCAACAGAGGTTGTCCGAGAAGACCGAACTGACTGGACCATCGAAAAGATTCTGAGTCAACGAATCATCGATGGTGAGCGCGAAGGCCTTGAAGATGATCTTGATCGTGCCCGGGCGCAGGGGCTAGAGCCCCTCTTCATCATTAACGACGTTCTCCTTGCTGGCATGAAAGTCGTCGGGGAACTCTTCGCCACCGGCGAAATGCAGCTTCCCTTTGTTCTGCAATCGGCAGAAACAATGAAGACAGCTGTCGCCCATCTCGAACAATTTATGGAGAAGGCCGACGACGGCGGGAAAGGCCGAATCGTCCTCGCCACCGTAAAGGGCGATGTTCACGACATCGGAAAGAACCTTGTCGACATCATCCTCACCAACAACGGCTACGAAGTCATCAACCTCGGTATCAAGATTTCGATTGCCGAAATGATCGAGAAGGCTGTTGAAGTGAATGCCGACGCAATCGGAATGAGCGGACTTCTTGTGAAGTCCACTCTCATCATGCGCGAGAACCTCGAAGAACTGAATACTCGCAACCTCTCCAACATCCCCGTGATGCTTGGCGGCGCTGCACTCACTCGCAGTTACGTAGAACGTGACCTCCGCGAGGTTTACGAAGGTCGCTTGTTCTACGGTAAGGACGCCTTTGAGGGCCTACGTGTCATGGATCGTCTTGGCGACATCAAACGCGGCACCGAACCCGATGATGCTGACTGGGGTCGAGTTCCCAGCGAAAGCACCGTGCCGGCTCGTTCGGGAACCAAGACCGTTACCCCAGCCGAGGACCTTCCGCCACGCTCGCCTGATGTCGCTGCCGACAACGAGGTCTTCACTCCCCCGTTCCTCGGCACGAAAGTCGTCAAAGGAATCCCCATCGACGACATCGCTGCCTATATCAATGAAACCGCGTTGTTCCGTAACCAGTGGCAGTTCCGTCCCGAAACAACCGACGGGCTTACCGAGACCGACGGAGAGTTCAAAGACCGCATTCGTTCGATGCTTCGATCGCAGCTTGCCGAGGCGAAGGCTGCCGACATGCTGATTCCCCAGGTGGTCTACGGCTACTTCGCAGTTAACAGCGATGGCGACGACCTCGTGGTCTGGACCGACGCGACTCGGTCAGAAGAACTCACCCGTTTCCATTATCCGCGCCAGCAGGCCGCGCCGTTCATGTGTATTGCCGATTTCTTTCGCCCAATTGATTCGGGCGAGATCGACTACGCGGCGTTCCACATCGTCACGATGGGTCAGCGCGTGAGCGATGTTGCGGCCAAGTTGTTTGAGGAGAACCGATACCAGGAGTACCTCATGGTGCATGGTCTCGGAGTCGAAATGGCCGAAGCTCTTGCTGAGTATTGGCATCGCCGCATGCGCGAGGACTGGGGCTTCGCCCAAGACGATGGCCCGTCGCTCGCTGGACTCTTCCGTCAGCAATACCGCGGCGGTCGTTACTCGTGGGGCTACCCCGCATGTCCTGACCTCGAAGACAATGAGCGAGTTGCTCAGATTCTCGATGCTGGCCGTATCGGCATCGAGGTCAACGAGGAGACCGGCTTCCAGTACCAGCCTGAACAAACAACCTCAGCGCTGATCTGCCATCACCCTCAGGCCAAGTATTTCGTCGCTCGTTGAGCGTTAGTTGGCTGAAGAGAGCAGCGCCCGAGCCACCAAGTCAATACCAAACGCCGTGAGGATTGCGAGATACAGCAATCCCGTTGCCGCCATCACGGCTGAATACGAGCGCTCTTTCAAGGCGAGTCGTGTCGTGATGATCAAGCCGATCGTCGTGACCGTGCACATCACCCAGAACCAGGTGAGCAAGCCGTTGTAGCCGTCGTCAATGGTGCCGTTGATGGCCGAGATCATTCCGGTTGGGACAAGCAGCAGGATCACTTCGGGAACCCACAACCAACCCGTCCAGTACACGAGTTCAAGAAGCGCGCCTCGAGCCAGACCCGGCTGCACGAGATACCAATGACCAAGCAACATCGCATCGGTAACTGCACCCAAGAACATTGCTCCGACAACGAACCGAGCAACTGCAAGCCAGGCTGGTCCACCTGCTTCAAGACCAGCAGCAACCACTCCCACGAAACCGATGACCGGAGCGATGAGATCAAGACGAGGATCGAACTCACGAACCTTCGTGTCTTTTTGCGCAGCCTCTCGTTCAATCCCGGTCATTGCAGCAACGCGCTCGGAACGAGACTCTGCCAACGCAACCTGACCGGAAACCCCGGCCTTGCGGCGAACGATTGAGGACGCAAGCGCGTATCCCGCGGCCAAAACCACACCAACCGAAGCAATGTCACGACCCGCCATGGGCTCAATGACAAAGATGCCGATATAGGCGGCCCCGCCTGCCATCAGCAGGTACGTGCCACGCATAAGCCAGCCATAGCCAAGTGAAACTTCACGACGCCGCGTCGTCACCCACAAGAAAAGCAGACCGCCAGCAGCCCACTGCAATAAGAGCGAGGCGGCATCGAAATCAATCATCGGACTGCCACTTTGTCATGCTTCAACAGACACCAATGACCGTTCGGCGTTCGTAATCGACTCGGCCCCAAATTCAGTTACCACCACAATGTCTTCGAGCCGGAAACCAAACTCGCCGGGAAGGTAAATGCCGGGCTCGACCGAGTAGGCATTCCCCACTTCGAGTGGCTTCAGATTCCCAAGAACAATGTAGGGGTCCTCATGTTCTTCCACCCCGATGCCATGTCCGGTTCGGTGCATGAACCATTGGCCAAAACCGGCAGCGTCGATGATCGACCGCGTTGCCGTATCAACATCTTCAGCAGGAATGCCCGGACCACCAGCGGCAAGTCCGACAGCTTCAGCCTTACGCAAATGGCCGTAGACCTCGGTCATTCGAGAAGTTGGAGTTCCCGTGACAACGCATCGAGTGATATCGGAGCAATACCCAACACCATCTGCGTCGGCCATGGTTCCGCCGAAGTCACAAAGAACGACTTCGTTAGGACCAATCACTCGGGAACCTGGCTCGTGATGAGGGCTTGCGGCGTTCTCTCCCGCCGCAACAATCGCGAAGTTCACACGGTGATGGCCTTCAGAAAGAATTCGTCGACCGAGATCGGCAGAGACCTCTGCCTCGGTGCGGCCGATAAGTGGAATTTCGCCGGCTTGGAGTTGTGCAGCGATGCGATCGACTGCTGCGGCAGCAGTACGCAATGCAACCACCTCTGCGGCATCTTTCACTGCACGGAGCGGACCAATGACCGGTGCTGTCGTCGTAAAGGTCAGATCGGGACGTGCATACTGAAGCTCAACAAGGAATCGAGCCCATGTGCGTTCGCCAATCGCGGCGTTTGCCGAGGAGCCAATGAGGTCAGAAACGATCGTGATCGGGTTGTCGGTTTCGCCCCATGGGTGGATCGAAAAGAGTTCGTCTCGGGGAACGACACGGGCAACTTCGAGAGCCGGTACCACCAGAGTTGCGTCTGCCTCAGCTGGAACGACAAGCATTGTGAGCCGTTCGAGCGGCATTGCTTCGTAGCCCGTAAGCCACGGCAAGTCGGGACCGACAGAAAGCAAGCAGACGTCAATTCCCTGATCAGCCATCGCTGATCGGACTCTGTCGATGCGTTCGCTGAGCATTGTGTGAGGTTACCGGTCAGTCGATTGTGACTGGCACGGAAGAGCCAGCTGCTGCTTGTTTTGCATGGAAGCTTGAACGAGTGAGCGGGCTCGACTCGACATGATCGATACCAAGTGCCTCACCCAACACGGCATAGGACGCGAACTGCTCCGGAGTCACCCAACGATCGACGGGCAAGTGCGTTGATGTGGGGCGCAAGTATTGACCAATGGTGACGATGGAAACGCCGATGCCCGCAAGATCAGCAAGCACCGAAGCAATTTCCTCATCGGTCTCGCCCATTCCTACAACGAGCCCCGACTTCGTAAGGAGACCTGCTCGCTTTGCTCGAGACAACACCGCAAGTGATCGCGCATAACCGGCAGAAGGCCGAACCGCCCGTTGAAGGCGCGGCACCGTTTCAACATTGTGATTGAGCACATCGGGCCGACTCTCGAAAATGAGATCAAGCGCCGCAGCCTGACCACGACAATCAGAAATCAGAACTTCAACCTGCACACCCGGCACTCGCTCGCGAATCGCTCTGACCGTATCGGCCATTGCTCCGGCGCCTTCGTCGGGAAGATCGTCACGAGCAACAGTCGTTACGACGGCGAAGTCGAGTTCCATTCGCGCCACTGCTTCTGCAACCCGCGCTGGTTCCTGAGGATCAAGTGCTTCTGGAAGACGCGTATCGATGAGGCAGAACCCGCACTTTCGGGTGCAGCGTTCGCCGTTAATCATGAAGGTCGCGGTGCCATCGGACCAGCATTCAGAAAGGTTCGGACATCCGGCTTCCTCGCACACCGTGACCAGTTGAAGATCTCGCAGTGTCTTCTTCAACTCAAGCGGTTTCCCGCCAATGTTTACTTTGGCGCGCATCCAATCGGGTTTGCGTTCCATGACATCAATACCGTCAGCGACTCCGGCTTCGGCCAGTCGACCCTTGAGACGCAACGACGGACAAGCACGATGATCAGCACCTGTCTTTACCGGCTCACCAGCTCCGGCGCCTCGACTAAATGGGGAAAGATCGTCATCGCCTTCAGTCGAACGACGAATGATGTCGGCCCGATCAACAACTCGGTTGGCGGCCCACAACGCAGTTGCACGAGCTATAACTGCATCGGCAACCTCGGCCATCGACGCGTCGATGCCTTCCTGAGCGAGTGAGGTCACAGATTTATCGGCGATTCCGCACGGGACAATGTGCGTGAACATCGACATGTCGGGGTCGACATTGATAGCGAAGCCATGCATCGAGCGGCCCCGAGTCAGGCGAACGCCGATAGCTGCGATCTTGCGAGGGTTCGCAGATTCAGGAGCAACCCAAACACCCGGGTACTGCTCAAGGCGACCGACGTCGTTGAGTCCAAGATCGTTCAGTGCGCCGATTACGAGTTCCTCAACCGACCGCACGTAGGCAACCGTGTCGGCCATTCCCCCGCCACGCTTCCCGGGAACCGATAACACGGGATAGCCAACGAGTTGACCAGGACCGTGATAGGTGACGTCTCCGCCCCGGTCGGTGCGCACACATTCCGCCCCTACAGAGGCTGGGTCAATAAGAACATTCGACGGATCGGCGTTCGAACCGAGCGTATAGACGTGGGGATGTCCAAGTAGTAGCAACCAGTCATCGGTGCCGTGCTCAAACAACGAATGCTGCAGATCAGAGGCTTCGCCGTAGGGAACGGTCCCCAGCCAGCGGACGCGCAACGGTGAAGCACCGACGGTGGGGGCGTCCCCGGCCGTCGTCATGATTAGAGCTCCGCTTCCCAATCGCGGGTCTCAATGATTTCCTTAACGTCACGCAAGAACGCTGCGGCGTAGGCGCCGTCGAAGGCACGATGGTCCCAACTCATTGCAAGCATGCCCACCGAGTGGATAGCAATTGATTCGCTACCGTCGGTTCCGTTGACCACAACCGGCTTGCGATGCACGCCATCGGTCGAGATGATCGCGACCTGAGGCTGGTTGATGATCGGAAGTACGAGATGGCTTCCGAATGAACCGGAGTTGGAAAGCGTGAATGTTCCACCCGTGATGTCGTCGGCCGACAACTGCTTTGAACGAGCGCGTGCCGCGAGATCGTTGATGTCGCGGGCGATTGCACGAAGACGCTTGTCGTCAGCCTCATGAATAACTGGGGCGAGCAGACCCGTGAAATCGATATCGACCGCAATAGCGAGGTTCACATAGTTGTGAACAATGAGTTCACCATCGCCAACCGATGCGTTCATGTGCGGGTAGTTGCGCAACGCGTCGATGACTGCACGAGAGACGAATGGCAAATAGTTAAGGCCGAAACCTTCCGAAGCACGGAACTCGTCGCGATGTGAACGACGAACACGTTCGACATTTTCGTAATCGACTTCGACGATCGTGTACGCGTGCGGCGAAACCTGCTTTGACATCACCATGTGTTCGCCCGTACGACGGCGGATGTTGTTCAGCGGCTCGACGGTGTCGCCGGTACCTGAACGCGGGGCAGGCGTTCCACGACGCTGACCACCTGTGGTAGTGGCTGCGGGTGCAGAAACTGCTGCCGGAGCGCTACGGGTCGACGAGGACGCAACACCTGAGCGGATTGCGGCTTCGACATCAGAGCGAGTGATGCGACCATCGGGGCCGGTGCCGGTAATACGAGAGGCATCGAGGCCGTAATCGGCGATGAGGCGACGGACAATCGGCGACAGCACCTGGCCGGCGGTGGCCGCAGCAGGTGCAGCAACTGGGGCAGGCGCAGGAGCTGGCGCAGGAGCGGGAACAGGTGCTGGAGCCGGAGCAGCCGCAACGGGTGCAGGTGCTGGCATTGCTTCGACAACCGGCGCCGGTGCGGGAGCGGGCTCGGGTTCGGGTTCGGGTTCGGGGGCAGGAGCCGTCGCGGCGGGAGCGGGTGCGGGCGCAGCAGCGCCATCGCCGACAACAGCGATAACTGTTCCGACATCAACAGTGTCGCCCTCGGCAACACGAATTTCAGTCAGCACGCCGCCGACCGGCGAGGGAACTTCAGAGTCAACCTTGTCGGTGGACACCTCAAACAAGACCTCGTCTTCAGCAACGGAGTCGCCGACTGCCTTGAACCATTTTGTGATGGTTCCTTCAGTGACGGACTCACCAAGTTGCGGAAGTTGAATCTCTGCCATGGAATCCTCCGGGATTCAGCCGTGAAGTGAGCGACCGGTGAGAGCAAGAACGCTTTCACCGAACAATTCGCTCAGCGTGGGGTGCGGTTGGATGAAAGCGGCAACGTCGTCGACATCCGCTTCCCAGTTGACTGCGAGATAAGCCTGACCAAGCTGTTCGGTCACCCAAGGGCCAACCATGTGAACACCAAGCAAGCGACCGCCGGTTCCGTCAGAACGCTTTTCGGCGATGACCTTCACCATGCCCTCGGGCTCGCCGAGGATAAGTGCACGTCCGTTACCTGTGTAGCGGTGCTTGCTCACGATCACATCGAAACCAGCCTCTTTGGCTGACTTCTCGGTGTGACCAACGAAACTGACCTCGGGGTGGCAATAGATGCACCACGGCACCTTGGAATAATCGATCGACATTGGATCTTCACCGAGCATGTCGCGAATGGCGAGCATTCCTTCAGCGAAACCAATGTGAGCAAGCGCTGGCGTTGCGATGAGGTCGCCGACAGCCCACACGCCGGGCTCGCCGGTGCGGCAATGAGCATCGACAACGACATGGCCACGATCGCTCACTGCAACTGCGGTGCCGTCGAGACCAAGATTTTCAGAAAGAGGACGACGACCGACCGAAACAACCACCATGTCGACATCGACGGTTTCGCCTTCACCGAACTTCACGGTGGTGCCGCCGCCAAACTTGATGTCGTGTCCATTCACCGAAACTCCGGTCCGAACGGTGATGTTGCGGTCCTTGAAAGACTTGAGAACAACTCGGGTGATGTCATCGTCGCAACCAGGAAGGATCTGCGGAAGGGCTTCAAGAATCGTGACCTCGGTGCCGAGATCGGACATCATCGACGCGAATTCGCATCCGATTGCCCCGCCACCGATGACAACAGCAGTTGCCGGCAACTTCTGAAGCGAAAGCAGTTCGTCCGACGTAAGGACAGTGACGCCATCGACATCGAAACCTGGGATCGTGCGAGGCACCGAGCCTGAGGCAAGGATCACATTGGTGCCGTGAAGTTCAACATCGCCCGATGATCCGCCAGAGACTTTGACGACATGACCGGCATGCAATGTGCCGATGCCGTCATAGACCGTTACTTTGCGCTTCTTGAGGAGCCCAGTGAGACCGCCAACAAGGCCGTCGATCACACTCTGCTTGCGGGTCTGTGTCACCGAGAAGTCAAGCACGGGTTCAGAAGTCGTGAGACCGAAGGCCGCAGCACTTTCGATCGCACGGCGGATCGATGCAGTCTCGAGAAGTTCCTTGGCGGGGATACAGCCAACATTGAGGCAGGTGCCACCGATGCGGTTCTTCTCGATTAACGCGATGTTGAGTCCTGCCGATGCTCCATACAGGGCGGCGGCATAACCACCGGGGCCGCCACCAATGATGACGACGTCGAAGTTCTCGGCCATTCGGACCACCTCTATCGCGACTACGGGGAACCCGATCCTACCGGTGCCGAGGCCGGGGCCTGACCGATACTTTCCGCTCCACTGGCTCGGACCAAACTTCGCCGATCAGCGAGCCGCGAGGAGCAATTGAGCTGCGGCAGCAGCCAAGATCGCTAGACCGCAGGCCAGCGAAAGAAGGATCAGTCTCCGGGTACTCATGGACCTCAGATCGTATCGGGACTGAGCATGAACCTCAGATCACGGAATCGGACGCTGAGGGCATAGGAACGCTGTTCTTGGTGTTACACCTGCCTGTCCCCCACTTCCAGGAGTACCCGTGAAGATCGCCATCACCGGAGCATCGGGCCTTATCGGCCGCTCTCTTACGACATCGCTCACCAACGACGGACATCAGGTGGTGCCAGTCGTGCGCCGACCAATGTCGGGCGGAATCGAGACCATCGAGTGGAATCCAGCGGCCGGAACGATTGAGGCTGCGAAGTTCGAAGGAGTCGATGCTGTTGTGCACCTCGCTGGCGCCGGCATTGGCGATAAGCGCTGGTCAGAGTCCTACAAGCGCGAAATCCTTGAGAGCCGTACGAAGGGCACCGCGCTACTTGCCAACACCCTCGCCACGCTCAACACGCCGCCGTCGGTCATGGTCAGCGGATCAGCGATCGGCTTCTACGGCGACACTGGCGACACCGCCGTCGACGAAACCGCGCCTGCCGGCAGCGACTTCCTCGCCGATGTTTGTGTCGAGTGGGAGGCAGCAGCGGCGCCCGCAATTGCCGCCGGAATTCGCGTGCCGTTCCTGCGCACTGGCATCGTCCTCACTGCAGATGGTGGAGCGTTGGCAAAGATGCTTCCCCTTTTCCGCTTCGGGCTCGGAGGCCGCATGGGCTCGGGCAAGCAATGGTGGAGTTGGATTTCGATGGCCGATGAGATCGGAGCAATTCGCTGGCTGATCGACAACGACATCAGCGGACCCGTCAATGCGACTGCGCCGACGCCGGTCACCAACCGAGAGTTCACAAAAGCCCTCGGCGAGGCAATGCACCGCCCCACCCTGGCCCCCGTTCCCTCGTTCGGCCCGAAACTCTTGCTGGGCGCGGAACTCGCCGATGCACTGCTCTTCACCAGCACTCGTGTACTCCCGGGGTCACTCACCGCCAGCGGCTATTCCTTCGCCCACCCCACAATCGACGTTGCCCTTCAAGATGTACTCACATCGAAGGCAGCAGCCTGAGAGACTGACGACATGATCACTCCCAAGGCAGAACGTCATGTTTCCACGAGCCGTGTCATTGCGGCTCCGGCGCAGGAAATCTTCGAGATTCTCGCCGACCCGGCGAAGCACTCCATCATCGATGGTTCTGGCAGCCTCGTCGAAGCGAAGGGCAATCCGCCGCGACTCTTTCTTGGCGCCAAGTTCGGCATGAAGATGAGCTTCCACGCAACGATGCGCAACAAAGTGGTCGAGTTCGAAGACGGCAAACAGATCGGTTGGCGTCATATCGGCCAGCACGTCTGGCGCTACGAGCTCGAACCGGTCGACGGCGGCACGAAAGTGACCGAAACCTTTGATTGGCGACCGAGCCCACTCCCATGGCTTCTTCAGCGACAAGACATCCCCACCAAGAATCTTGCATCGATGGAAAAGACCCTCGAGCGGCTCGACAACTACGTCACAACTGGGAACGTGCCGGAATCTTGAACTCGTGAGCGCATCACTTGAATCGCTGATACCACTCGGTTGGGATCCAGCGTGGGCGAAAACTCTCGCCTCGACTCTCCAAGGCGCTGAACCCGGAAGAGTTCTTCAGCATCACGGCGTTGCGCTTGTACTTGCATTGGCCGACCGAACCGAAACCGTGATGCTCACACTTCGGCTCGAACCACAGCCCACTGTTGGCGATTGGATCGCATTCAAAGATGGTGAAGTCGTTGCCGTCCTCCCTAGGCGATCGCTTTTGCGTCGTCGAAATGCTCACGGAGACGGCGAACAACAACTCGCTGCCAACATCAACAAGGTGCTGCTGGTCTGCGGACTCGATCGACCCGTGAAGGACGGCCGCATTCAACGTGGCACCGCTATCAGTCGCGATGCTGGCGCCGAGCCCGTTGTGGTCCTTACCAAGGCCTCACGCGAAACCGATGTCGAAGTTGATCCTCAGCAAGCCGCCGACGAGGTGCGCGCCGCCCACCCCGGCATTGATGTCATCGTCACATCAGTAAAAGAAGGAATCGGCATCGATGAACTTCGTTCGATCATCGGCAACGACACCGTCACGTTGCTGGGCGAATCGGGTGCGGGAAAGTCGAGCATTGTGAACGCGCTACTCGGCGACGACGTCGTCACGATTGGCGAGGTGCGCGAGAGCGACAGCAAAGGTCGCCACACCACCACGACGAGAGAACTTCACTTACTGCCTGGCGGCGGCGTTCTGATCGATACTCCAGGGATTCGGGCCGTTGGTCTTGTTGCCGACAACGACGGCGTTGCTGAAACGTTCGCCGATGTCGATGACATCGCTTCAACCTGCCGCTTTGCCGATTGCCAACACGAGGGTCAGCCCGGCTGTGCCGTTGCCTCGGCGCTGGCTGACGGGACTCTCAACGCTCAACGAGTTGAGGCCTGGCGCCGACTCGAAGCGGAAACTGATGCAACCGAACCGGTCACTCCCCGATCGAGCGCACCGCCTCGACGATCTCGTCGACCGGACGAAAGGTAAGCCCAGCCGCTGCTCGGCGGGCCCAACGAATGATTCCGTTGGCATCGATCACGAATACTGAGCGGCGATAGAAACCGATCGGACCGAGAATTTCGTAGTCCTTCGCAACCTGTTTGTCCACGTCGGCCAGCAGCGGAAAACCGAAACCGCCGTTTTGTTGTGCGAACTCAACGTGATCTGAAACTGATTGGGGACTCAGAGCCAGTACCTGCGCGCCGACCGAGGCAAACGCAGACATGTCGTCGGTATAGGAGCGGAGTTGCGCGGTGCAGACCGGTGAATTGTCGGCCGGATAAAAGACGAGCACCACGGGAAGACCCCGATACGCATCGAGTGAGAACTGTCGTTGGCCGGTGCCATCGCCATCGACTCCGTCAAGCACGAAGTTGGGTGCGATATCTCCCACTTCGATCATGACAAGGGTTCCCTTCAGGCAACGCAAACCGGACGCCAAACCCTAGGCCAGCATCGATTGTGCATCTATCGGGCAGTCGTTTCACACACTCTCGAAGACGGTAAGCCGCTCCGTGGCCTCAATTACTAGAGATCGATGGAGCCCATGATCGCATCGGGAATGTCAAAGTTGGCGTAGACGTCTTGGACGTCGTCGTCGTCTTCGAGGGCATCGATAACCCGAAGCACAGCCTTGGCTGCATCGGCAGTATCAAGCATCACTGTTGTGGTCGACACCATTGTTGAATCAGCAGACTCAATAGCGATGCCTGCTTCTTCAAGCGCAGCGCGCACCCCAGCAAGATCAGTTGGCGCGCACACCAGCTTCCATGTGTCTCCTTCATCGGCAAGATCTTCGAGACCAGCGTCGAGTGCCGCCATCATGATGTCGTCTTCTTCAGCGCTTCGCGGAAGGATGATGACACCCTTTCGTTCGAACTGCCACGACACGGCACCGGGTTCGGCAAGCGAGCCTCCGGTTTTCTTCAGCGCGGTACGTACCTCGCTACCCGAACGATTGCGATTATCGGTAAGCACGTCGATGAGGATTGCGACACCGTGAGGCGCATAGCCCTCGTAGGTGATCTGCTCATAGGTGACGCCCTCGAGTTCACCAGTGCCGCGCTTGATCGCGCGCTCAATGGTGTCGATCGGGACTGAACTGTCGCGCGCCTTTTGGAACATCGTGCGCAGCGCTGGGTTCATCGCAGGATCGCCGCCACCTTCACGAGCGGCAACCTCGACCTGACGGATCAACTTGGCAAACACCTTGGCGCGCTTTTGGTCAGCAGCGCCCTTCTTGTGCTTGATCGTCGCCCATTTGGAATGTCCGGACATCGGTGCCTCTCTTACTGGTCAGATACTGCGAGGAGCGCACTCATGCTGCCATCCCCTTGATGAATAGTTCATGGAGTCGCAGATCGGGTGACAATTCCGGGTGAAATGAGGTCACGAGCACTGAGCCTTGACGACAGGCCACGGGCCGACCTTCTTCAACCGCGGCGAGAATCTCAACACCCGGACCGACTCGTTCAACAACTGGTGCCCGAATAAACACGGCATGAACCGGAGCTTCGGCCAAGCCGATCACGTTCAGATCGGTTTCGAACGAATCGATCTGACGACCAAACGCGTTGCGTCGAACAGAAATGTCGATAGCGCTGAACGACAACTGATCGTCGCGACCGTCGAGAATCTCCGAAGCCAACATGATCATCCCTGCACAAGTTCCGAACGCAGGCATTCCCGCATCGAGTCGTTCTGCCAACGGTTCGAACAATTCGTTGATGACGAGCAGTTTCGAGATCGTGCTGGATTCGCCGCCGGGCAGAACCAATCCGTCAACACGAGCTAAATGCTCGGCCCGACGCACCTCAACAGTTTTGACACCCAGGCGTTCAAATACATGAACGTGCAGATCAACTGCCCCTTGGAGCGCGAGTATTCCGATACGGGGAAGAGCCACCTGGGGGCTCCGATCCACGAGCAGTCATTTGAAACGGTTCACCGCGTTGCGGTTCACCAACCCCGCTCAGAGAGTCTTGTTTCAAGCGAACCGATTTCGAGACCGGGCATTGCGTCGCCGAGACCACGACTGACCTTCGCAAGAATGTCGGGATCAAGATAGTTGGCGGTGGCCTCAACGATGGCCTTGGCCATGTGCGAGGGATCGGAACTCTTGAAGATTCCCGATCCGACGAATACGGCCTGAGCACCGAGTTGCATCACGAGTGACGCGTCGGCGGGCGTGGCAATGCCACCAGCACAGAACATCGGCACGGGAAGCGTTCCGGTTTCGGCGATTTCCTGCACGAGCGGAAGTGGCGCTTGCAGACGCTTGGCCCAATCGAACAGTTCGGCTTGATCAGCGGTGGTGATCTTACGAATGTCGCCAAGGATCGAACGAAGGTGACGGACCGCTTCGACAACGTTGCCCGTGCCGGCCTCGCCCTTTGAGCGAATCATGCACGCGCCTTCGGAAATGCGGCGGAGTGCTTCGCCAAGATTGGTTGCACCACAAACGAACGGAACTTCAAAAGCCCACTTGTCGATGTGATGGGCTTCGTCAGCCGGCGTGAGAACTTCGGACTCGTCGATGTAGTCGACCCGCAGGGCCTGAAGGATCTGAGCCTCGGCGATGTGACCAATACGAGCTTTGGCCATCACTGGAATGCTGACGACTTCCTGAATGCCCTGAATCATCTCCGGGTCGCTCATACGAGCCACACCACCGTCGCGACGAATGTCGGAAGGCACCCGCTCGAGCGCCATGACCGCAACCGCACCGGCGTCTTCAGCGATCTTGGCCTGCGCCGGATCGACAACGTCCATGATGACGCCGCCCTTGAGCATGTCAGCGAGTCCACGCTGGACGAGGTCGGTACCGGTTGCTCGGGAGACAATCCCGTTGGTCAGATCAGCCATGGGAGCAGTCTACGGGCGAGGACCCCACCCGAACGAAGTCGGAGGGGTTCAACCCTTGATGGCAAGAAACGCGTCGGCAGTGGGCTGGTCGAGTGTTGCAACCGCCGAGCCCGCCCTAGGCAAGGCCACCCATGTCCGACCGGGCGTCAGGAGAATCGGTGTTCCGTCGGTGGCGGTGTAGGTCGTGGGTTTGTCGGCCGAGGGACGAGACCATGTTCCGGCCACTACCCGACCGTCGGTGAAGACGAGCACCTTGCCCGACCCAACCGTAAGTGCCATCGGAGAACGGCTGTCGGACGGACTTTGGCCGTAGTCGATGAACTGCACGATCACATTTTCAGGAGAGACCTGAACACCTGCGGCATCGAGTGTCGAACTCTTTGGTCGGGGATGGGTCTGGTCGACCTGCAGACGCGACCAACCCTTGGTGGCAGGGTTCCACACATAGTCGACATTGACCCCACCGAAATCGAGACTGAAACCCGGTGTCGGTGAACCTGGAAGTGTTGTCGTCGTGGTCGGGATCGCAATCGTTGTCGTTGTCGTTTCTGACGATGCCTTTTTTGAGGTTGTCGTTGACGAAGAGGACGTCGTTGTGCTGGATGGCGAAGTGACGACCTTGCGGAAGTTGAAGATCGGTGCAGGGTTACCTTGATTCGCAGGAGCCTTCAGCTCAAGAAGTTGCGGAAGATGCACATACAAATTGTGTGGTGCCTGACGATCGTTCGCTCGGTAATACGCCGGAGACGCTGCATCATGCGAAGCATCAATCAGAATCCCGTTGCGCTCCGCATTCCGGACTTCACCAACAACTCCTGCGTTGCCTCCCGACCAAGAAAACAATGGCGTTGAGAGATTGGCAACAAGGTTGATGTCACTCGATCGAGCTGAGCGGACTGGACCGACAGGATCGACGATGTTCGAGTGGAAGACCAATGCGTATCGAGTAATGCCTTCGACAAGCACTTCGTAGACAATGTCGGCTTCGTTGATGCCAGTTTGCGGGCGAGAAGCAGGACTGTTGTCGATTTTCACCACAATGGCAGGGTGAGCAGGTCCACTGGCTTTCGCGTCGGGCACACCCGTAAGCGGCCATACCGGAAGGGTGGTTGTTGTCGTGGTGGTTGTTGTCTCGGGGATTGCCGACTCAGTGGAATCGGACCGGGTGAGAGCGAACACGACCCCGCCCACAATGACAAGGGCTCCGACCGATCCACCAATGATCATCCACAGCTTTTTGCGAGTCATAGCAATCGAAGCGCTTCCATCCGATGGGTAAGGGCATCTGCATCAACAGAAATTGGATCGACAAGCCAAAGTCGGCGCAATGAAGGCGACCCCGCCGACACCATGGATCCCACTCGAAGACACACTCCAAGTGCACCAATCAGTCCGGGTGGATAGCGAGTAAGCACCACCGCCGAACGATCGAGGAGTAGGTCGCGATCGGGATCGCCAAGACTTGAACTGTGACCCAGCATCGAGGCGAAGACTCGCGTCGCAGGGGCGGCTTCGAGTCGGACACCCATCGTGGCGGAGAAAACGTCTCCCTGACGAAGTTGTACAAATGCTCGCGCAACAACGCCCTCAAGTTCGACACGGCTCAACTGGGAAAGCAGCCCAGAAGTGGCGATCATGGCTGCGTGTTCGGCATCGGTTCCGACAACGAGAAGATTCACAGAGGGAGTGTCGAGGATCAGCAGTTCTGGAAGAGGGACTCCGGCTGTGGCAGAAAGCCCCTCAGCGAGATTGCGGAACCCGGCTGCTTCGGGACCATCGGCAGGCTTGGCTCCAAGCTGATGAATAATCGCATCGTCGATTCCGGCAGCAAAGGTGCGCATCCGGACAACCACGGCTACCGCAGTGATCAAAAGACCGATGATCAAACCAACGATGCCTGCAACTCCCGCAAGAACTGCGGCGACGATCAGGCCCAATAAAGCGAGTGGCAGTGCAGCGGCGAGTCCATATCTGGCGGAACGAGGCGACGCTTGCTCAAGAGTGGAAGTCACACAAAGCCTTCGATCGGGAAAGAGGACATAGCGATACTACCGGCGAAGCGCTACACGCTCGAAGATCTCCTCATAGCGTTCAGCAAGGTGATCCATCGAGAATCCCTCTGCTCGCTCTGAGCCCGAGGCCACAAGCGATTCACGCAGAGGCGCTTCGTCGAGAACTCTTCGCAATGCCCCTGCGAGAACCGCTGGATCTCCTGGTGGGACGAGAAGTGCGTCTTTATTGGATCTCGCCACATTGGCGTAACCGGGGAGATTGCTGGCGACCACCGCTGTCTTCGCAGCCATAGCTTCGAGTAGCACGACACCGAATGATTCGCCGCCAAGCGAGGGCGCACAGAAAACCTCTGCAGAGTGAAGCCGTTGAATTTTTTCCGCTTCCGAAATTCGACCCAGCCATTCAATCCGCGTATCACCGGCAACACGTCGACGAAGTTCCTCCGTCTCAGGTCCGTCACTGGCCACGACAAGACGAACACCCGCCGGAAGGTCCCCCATTGCTTCGAGCAGCACAGCGAGACCTTTGCGCGGTTCATGACGACCGAGAAAAAAGATCGTGCGCGGTTCCGCTTTCGGAATCGCCGGGCCGGCGTAGTGAGAAAGATCAACACCGTTGAAGAGCAGTTCATAGGAACCGCCAACCGCTTCGATTGCCATGTCGCGAGCGTCGGCGGACACTGCACAACGAACATCGATCTTGCGTGCCAACCACCGAACGACAGGCTGAAGCCATCGGTAGGCAGCGCTCTCCCCCGCCGCATGAAAAGTGCCAACGATCGGTTGCGACTTAAACAGCAGTGCCGTATTGGTGACTCCCGGCGCAAGAGGTTCGTGGACATTCACGACATCAAAGCGTTCGTCGCGAAGTGCTCGAATCGTGCGCAATTGCGCCGAGGGGTCGGGGGCAATTGGAGCGACGGATCCGTTAGCAGCAGTCGGAAGGCTGTCACCCAGAGGCGTCACCCCGGAATCAGGTGGTGGCCCATCGCAGGGACCAAGGACTCGGACGTCGTGCCCGCGAGCCCGAAGAGCACGGGCGAGCGACAACACCTGACCTTGCACACCACCTGGAAGGGTAAGGCTGTAAGGGCAAACAATCCCGATACGCATGTCAGTAGTCACCACGAGCAGCAAGAGAAGACGGACCACGCTTGGGTCGTGGATGTGGTTTGCCGATTCGTTCAAGTTCGACGTAATCACTTGGCCAGTTCGGCTGCTGCAGATGCCACTGCTCCGGCGCTTGGCGAATGAGCCCTTCGAGCCGACCCGCCAAATCAATGGTGACTCGACGCACGTCGTCACGAAGTCTTCCTTCACGAATGACTTTCAAAGGCGGTTCAACTACAGCGTGATGACCAGTTCTGCCTTCGAAATAGACGGCACACGGGATGAGTGCGGCACCAGTACGCAATGCCAGCGTTGCTGGGCCTGCCGGGATCGTGGTGATTTCGCCAAAGAACTCAAGCTCAACGCCGTCGCCGATGATGTCGCGGTCGGCAAGCAAGCACACGACATGATTGGAATTCAATGCCTTCAGAATCTCGTTACCTGCATCAGGCCCCAACGGAACGATGTTCATCCCGAGTTCTCGGCGGAACTCCACAAAAAACTCAAACAAGCCAGGAGGCTCGAGCGATTCGACAACCGCAGTGACCGGAATCTTCATCACTTGCGTCATCCAAAATGCGGCCCATTCCCAACCGCCCAAGTGCGGCATAACTGCCACTACTCCCTTGCCCACTTTCAGTGCATCAGCGATATGGGCGAAGTTTTCAAAAGCAAAACTGAAGTCAACTTCTTCTGGAGATAACTGCGGAAGACGAAAAGAGTCGACCCAGTAGCGCGCGTAACTGTCGAAGGTTGCATCGACGGCGCGGTCGAGTGCCTTACCTTCAAGAGTGGGATCCGCACGATGAAGATGCCTCGCAACAAGCATGCGTCGCTCTTTCGACATCGAAGCAGCAATACGACTTAAACCTTTTGCAGTGACCTCAGCGACCGGACGCGGCACAGACCGCGAGAAGGCTGCACCCGCGCGATAGGCCGCGGTGACCGGATCTAGCGCCATGAGCGCCTAACGGCGTCGACGCGCCTGAAGGTTCTGACGCCACTGTGACGACCCGGCGCGCGTTGCGCGGGCGGCACGGCGACGGGACGCTCGGCGTGTTGGTGCAACAACGGGACGTTCCTGCGATGCCTGGTGCCACACCTTCGCAAAGCGCTGCACGGCAGTCACGATTGTCAGAACGAGCATGACCCATAGAACTGGAATCAACAGAACGGGAAAGAGCAGACCAAGACCGAGGAGGATGACGCGTTCAGCGCGCTCCATGACGCCGCCCTTGGCGTTAAAGCCGAGGGCTTCGGCCTTCGCCCGCTCGTAGGAGATGATGAGCGAAGCGCCGAGCACAGCCATCGGCAGAAGGGGCATGAGTCCGCCATAGGTATCGGCGAGATACCAAGCGACACCGCCGAGCAACATCGTGTCGGAAACTCGGTCGGCGACAGAGTCAAAGAAGGCACCCCGAGGACCAGCGGTGCCGGCTGCCTTTGCTACGGCACCATCAAGGGCGTCGGGTAAACCGGTGAGGACAAGGAGGAGAAGTCCTAGGGGCAAAAAGCCGGCCGCGATCGCAACTGCTGCGCAAGCTGACATGACCACGCCAAGGGCGGTCAGGCGATCGGCGGTGAAACCCAGTTTGAGCAAGTTCGCCCCAACCGGCTTTAACCCATTCTCAATATTGGTTCGCCAACGACCGTCAAGCACGGAGAAAGGCTAGCAGTGGGCCATTGACCGACCCCGGCACGCCCCTAATCTGCTGCCATGACTGACTACTCGACCCTGATGCCCGGCGATGCCATCGTCGCTCTGCGCACTCTGCCACGACGGGTTGCCGCCGCCCTTGGCGTGGTCGACGAGGTCACCGAGGGACGATCGCATCAATTGGGCGCTGACGGAGTTTCTGCCATCGAGGCGATTCTCGGAGCAACCGCCACTCTCGCAGTGCTCGAAAAGGGTCTGAGCGATGTCTCAATTCTCGACGACGCCCCCCTTCACCCAGCAGTGACCAATCGGCGGCTTCGTTCCATCGAACTTTCAACGAACGAACCCGCCGAAGCGGTGCTGGAACAGTTCACTGAACGCGTGACGGCTATTGCCGAGTTAGCCGATTCCATCAAAGGCAACGATTGGTCGCGTACTGGCGTCATCGCCGAAGCCCGGGTCAGCGCGCTGGATCTTTTGCGCGACGCCGTCGGGGTTGGTGTCGATGCACTCACTCAGGTCGAGCGCATCGTCGCGTCGCTTCGCTGAACAAGAACTTCCCAGAAGTTTTATTCGGCCCAGTCCTCGGGGTTGTCTTCAACAAACCATTCGACGATGGAACCGTCGACGCCATCGACGAGCACGAGCCCGCGCTTTTCCGGTGGATCTTCCGCGCTATAGAGCAAGATGCGCCATGTCGGTCGGCTGAGGAGTCCGCGCCAGCCCATCTGCGCTGAAGCATGCCCAACCGGGAATCCAACCTGCTTGGTGGCAGCAACGAGAGCATCGCTTTCGTCAACCTTCAGGTTCCAACCCGCAACAAAGCTGTAAAGGCCGAACAAAGCAAGCACGATCGCAGCGATGAGAACGCCCTGATTGATCAGAACGGGATCGCTGCCGCTGCGAAACACCCAGATGAAGATGCAGATCGCAGAGATCGCCCAATAGAGATAGGCGGGAATCCGACGGCGATTGTTATTCGGGAAGAGATAAGGGCCGACATAGCCCGCCGCATTTAGATCTTCGGGAAGTTCGTCACGAATATCAGCGTCGTTCAACGGAGCTGTCGAGGCGGAATCGTTGGCGTCGTTCATGTCAGACATCGGATGGGACCGTAGCCGCCTACGGGCCACGGTCGCACACCCGCGGCCAGGATGCCTTCACGGTGGCAGTCGCTATGGATCAGGTGGGCCAGGCTGCTCGAACCTTCTGCAGCGTTGCGTCAAGCGGTTCTGGCAGAACACGAGCAAGAGCAATTGAGGTCATGAAATTGCTGTCGGCATCCCACCGAGGAAGTACGTGGGTGTGCAGATGATCAGGAACGCCGGCGCCCGCAGCACGACCAAGATTCAGTCCAACGTTTACTCCGTCGCAGCGATAGGCACCCTTGAGCGCAATCACTGCATCTCTTGAAAGATGCGCCATCTCTTCAAGTTCTTCATCGGTCAGGCCCTCGAGTTCGGCCACAGCGCGATTCGGTACCACGAGCAGATGCCCACTTGTATACGGGTACGCGTTGAGAAGCACTGAGCATGTCGTTCCGCGATGAACAACCATGCCCTCGTCATCGGGAAGTGAGAGGACGCGTTCGAAGAGCGAACCGTTCTCGTCCGGATCGAGCGAGGTGTCACCGGGCTGCGTCACCGCGGTGATGTACGACGATCGCCATCCCGCCCAAAGTTGATCAAGGTGCGGTACGTCGGACATGGATTACGAGTGACCAACGACGTCCGCGGCGAGACGCTCAACGAACGATTCAAAGGCCACATTGCGCTCGACCTCTCCCCCACGTGGATTCACGCCAACGGTTGCGTGAGCGACATCGTCGTCACCGATCACAAGCACATATGGAAGTTTTTCGAGTTTTGCCTTACGGATCCGACCACCAAGCGGTTCGTCCGCTTCGACCATGTCTGCTCGGTAACCACGGGCTCGGAGGCTGGCGACCAGCAAACGACCGTGCGCATCGTGATCGTCGCGCACGGGAAGGATGCGCACCTGCACCGGTGCGAGCCACGCCGGGAACGCTCCTGCGTAATGCTCGAGGAGCACGCCGAAAAATCGTTCAATTGATCCGAACAACGCACGGTGCAACATGATGGGTCGCTTACGCGAACCATCATCGGACACGTATTCGAGTTCGAAGCGCTCGGGAAGGTTGAAATCGCACTGGATCGTGCTGAGCTGCCACGTCCGTCCGATTGCATCTTTGATATCGATGTCGATCTTGGGACCGTAGAACGCGGCGTCTCCCTCTTTGACCGAATACTCCAAGCCGTACTGCTCGAGTGCGTTCTTCAACGCCCCAGTCGCTTTCTCCCAGATTTCGTCGCTCCCAACATGCTTGTCGGGATCCTTCGTACTGAGGTTGGCGGTGAATTCGGTGAAGCCGAAGGCACGAAGAACACTCATTACGAAATCGAGAAGTGAAGCGATTTCGTCTTGCAGTTGTTCTTCAGTGCAGTAGATGTGACTGTCGTCTTGCGTGAACCCACGAATTCGCATGAGGCCATGGAGGGTTCCGGCTCTTTCGTAGCGATACACCGTGCCCAGTTCAAACAGGCGGAGCGGAAGCTCGCGATAGCTGCGCTGACGACTGCGGAAGATTAGGCAGTGCATCGGGCAGTTCATGGGCTTCGGGTAGTAGGACCCGTTGTCCATTTCCATTGGCGGATACATGCCGTCTTTGTAGAAATCCAGATGACCTGAGGTCTCAAACAAATTCGCGTTCGCAAGGTGCGGCGTAACAACGAACTGGTAGTCACCCTTCTCGTGACGATCGCGGCTGTAATCCTCCATCAACTTCCGGACGAGTGCACCCTTCGGATGCCACACCGCAAGACCGCCTCCCAACTCCGACGGGAAACTCAGGAGATCAAGTTCAGTCGCAAGTTTTCGGTGATCGCGTTCGGCGGCTTCTTCGAGACGCTTGAGATAGGCCTCGAGGTCTTTCTTCGATGCCCATGCAGTTCCGTAGATGCGCTGAAGCATCGGGTTGCGTTCGTCACCACGCCAATAGGCCCCGGCAACACGCATGAGTTTGAAATGACCAAGTCGGCCAGTATCAGGAACGTGAGGCCCCCTACAGAGATCAATGAAACGGGGTGGGTTCTCGTAGGTTCGCACGAGACCCGATTCGGTTGCCGAAGTGGGGTCATCGGCGGCGCCACGAATGATTTCGCACTTGTATTTGTGACCACTGAAAAGTTCGAGGGCAGCGTCTTCAGGAATTTCGTCGCGAATGAACGGTTGCTTTTCGGCGATGATCTCGCGCATTCGCTTATCGAGACGCTCAAGATCATCAGGCGTGAACGTTCCGCCGTCAGCAAGTTCGAAGTCGTAATAGAAGCCATTCTCAATGGGCGGACCGATCGCAAACGTGGCCCCCGGGAACAGGTCGAGGACCGCTTGGGCCAGCACGTGGGCAGTCGAGTGGCGAATGGTGAACAGACCACGCTCGTCGGTCTCGGTGATGATCGAAACCTCATCGCCACCCTCGAGCGGCCAAACGAGATCTCGCTCGGTGCCATTCACGGCGCCGATAACGGCCGCCTTCGCGAGGCGCGAACCAATGGACGAGGCAAGCCCAGCGACGGTTGTACCGGCGGGAACAGAGCGCTCGGAACCGTCAGGAAGGGTGATCGTGATCTCGTCAGACATAACGGCGAGCGTACCCGTTGCGCTCTGACGCCCCGGAAGTAGTTACAAGATCAGCGCTGAGGCTCGCCAACGAGGAAGACGCCGAGGAGTTTTGCGGCGGACGCCACACCCTCGCCTCGTTCCACCGCTCGGTCAATTGCTTCAACTGCTCCCGGCGTATCTAGATCGTCATCGAGACGCACCCGGACCGCATCAAGTGCTGTCTGACTATCGACAGCACCCGGAGCAGTTGTGGCAGCCAACCAGAGTTCAAGACGAGCTGCTGAGATCGGCATGATTTCGTCATGCCATTCCCATGAGTCGCGATAATGGTGCGCAACGATCCCCAAACGAATCGCACGAACGTCCCAGGTCTTGCGTAATTCGCTGATGAAAACCAGATTGCCGAGCGACTTCGACATCTTTTCGCCGTCCATGCGAACCATTGCCTGGTGCATCCAGTGGCGCACAAAGGGCTGTCCGGTGGCGGCTTCGCTCTGAGCTGCTTCACATTCGTGATGCGGGAAGATGAGGTCGGAGCCACCGCCATGAAGATCAATGGTGGTGTCGAGCTCGCGAAGAGCAAGTGCTGAGCACTCGATATGCCAGCCCGGACGCCCCGGCCCCCACAACGATTCCCAGCTGGGTTCATCGGGCGCAGATGGCTGCCAAAGAACGAAATCGAGAGGATCGCGTTTGTTGGGATCGTCGGGATTGCCACCATGCTGACGAGCAAGGTCGATCATTTGTTCGCGGCTGTAATGGGAAACCTGGCCGAAGCGGTCGAAGGAACTGACATCGAAATAGACAGAGCCGCCGCTTTCATAGGCATGACCCTGATCAAGCACCATGCCGATGAAACCGCGAATGTCAGCGATTGCTGAAGTGGCACGTGGTTCACTCCAACATTCGACGACATTAAGCGCTTCCATATCCGCATCGAACCGAGCGGTTTCGGCCGCGGCCAGATCGAGATAGTGAACGCCCAGTTCACGGGCTTTGCGGAGAAGATCGTCATCGACGTCAGTGACGTTGCGAACACATCGAGTTTCATGACCTAGATCTCGTAAACGCCGCTGCAACACGTCGTAGGTGACGTAGGTCGCCGCATGACCAAGATGTGTGGCGTCGTACGGCGTGATACCGCAGGTGTACATAAGAACAACGGGATCGGGCTCAAACGGAACAACCTCGCGGCGAGCGGTGTCGTAAAGGCGCATCGGGCCGGCCACAGTTGCCCTAGTCATCGAAGCTTTTCGGGATCGATTCCGGTGAACTTCACCGCAACGCGGGTCTTGTACTTGAGATTCAGTTCGAGCAGCACTGCGGTGAACGCTTCAATCGGCGCGGCCTGGGTGAGGTCACCGGCATCGAGAGCCCTCATGTTTGGCATTTCGTTAATGAGATCCATTGAAACTCGCTTTGCCACCGGGTGATCGGAGCAGACCAGCACGTCGCTCTCGATCGGGTGGTCGAGGTCGGCAAGTTCTTTTGCCGGAACGTGATGCAACGCACCGACAACAAGTGAACGGGGAACTGCAGCCTGGACGCTGGCAGCGACAGATCCGCGCGGAGGTACGAGGGGCTGGAATTCGTGGCCAACGCGGATGAGCGCATTCGCCATACAAATCACGATCTTGCCTTCGAGGAGATCGGAGACCGACTTTGCCGTTGTCCATGCCGCGTCCCATGGAGTCGCGATCACGATCAGTTGTGCCGATGCTGCACCAGCGTTGTCGGCTGCGGTGATTGAGAGGTTGCGATCGGGCCACTTGGTGAGGATTCCATTGACGACCTCGGCCGCTCGTTCCTCGCTTCGTGAGCCAAGGATGACCTGATGGCCTGCCGAAGCGAGTCTGATTCCGAGGGCGCTTCCTGCTGGGCCCGTAGCACCCACGATTCCGATCTGCATGCGGCGAACCGTAGCGGACCATCGCTCCCTCATCGTGCTGTTCCGCCGAATTGCGGGTTCGGCAACGTAACGTCTCTGCTGCAACCGCGATCGGAGGAACTATGGGACTGCTTGAAGGTAAGCGACTGTTGATGACTGGAGTGCTCAATGACTCCTCGCTTGGCTTTGGCGTCGCTCGTCTCGCTCAGCAAGAAGGGGCCGAGATCGTTCTCACTGGCGTGGGCGCTGGCATGAAACACACACTTAAGGCCGCAAAGAAACTTGACGTAGAACCCGAGGTCATCGAACTCGATGTCTCGGTTCCTGAACATCTTGATGCCGCCCGGGAACACCTCGCGAAGAAATGGGGGCGCGTCGATGGTGCGCTTCATTCGATTGGCTTCGCTCCGCCGGTCTGTTTGGGCGGCACCTTCATGGATGCCACATGGGAAGACGTCTCGGTAGCCATGAACATTTCGGCGTACTCGCTCAAAGCCCTCGCCGACGTTGTCGCTCCCCTTATGACAGAGGGTGGCTCCATCGTCGGTCTCGATTTCGACAACACCGTTTCTTGGCCTTCCTACGACTGGATGGGAGTTGCCAAGTCAGCGCTTGAATCCACATCTCGCTATCTCGCCCGCTATCTGGGCCCTCAGCAAATTCGTGTCAATCTCGTTGCGGCGGGTCCAATCAAGACCATCGCAGCGCGTTCAATTCCGGGGTTTTCAAAGTTCGAAGACGTGTGGGATGAACGCGCGCCCCTTGGCTGGAATGTTCGCGATTCCAGTGCAGTAGCAAAGGCCTGTGTTGTACTGCTCTCGGATTGGTTCCCACAAACAACTGCGGAGATCGTGCATGTCGATGGCGGTTACCACGCCACTGGCGCCTAATCCTCTTCGGTCAGGTCACTTAGCAACTCTTCAAGAAGATCGTCGAGAGTCACGATCCCGGCGGTTGATTCATCATCGTTGTAAACGGTTGCGAAGTGCACTCGCGTCGACTGCATTTTTGTCAAGAGTTCCTCAAGTCGCTTATCGCATTCAGTTTCGAGCGTCGGACGCACTAACCGTGGTGGAACTGGGTTGTCGATTTCCGAATCAGGGATGGTGAGTAAATCTTTCGCATGGAGAAAGCCGCGCACGTCGTCGATCCCGCCGTCACCAACGACTAACAGCCGTGTGTGCCCGAGTTCGCGAACTGCTTGTTCAAGTTCACGTGGCGTCGCTTCTATAGAAACAGCGGCAACTGAATCGCGCCCAACCATCACCGAAGTCACCGTTCGCTGACCGAAATCCAAAACTCCAGAGAGAAGTTCCGCCGAGAAATCCGGTATGGCTCCTTCTTCGTGTGACACTGAAACCAGCACCGCGAGTTCCTGCGCCGAATGCGCATCGGAAAGTTCGTCTTTCGGCTCAACTCCAAACATCCGTACGCCCACGTTCCCAAACCAATTGAGCACGATAACGAGAGGACGAGCGAACAACAGATAGGCACGATTCGGTCCGCTCACGATCTTCAGAACCGATTCGGGGTGTGCGAGGGTCAAATTCTTCGGCACCATCTCACCCAAAACCATGTGAGCAAATACGATCACAAGGAGGCCGATTACCGCTGAAACGGGGCGAACCCATCCTTGCGGAACCCATGAAGCATTATCAGCAACAGATTCGATGAGGTGGGCGAATGCGGGTTCACCGACAAGACCGAGCAGTAGTGACGCGACGGTGATGCCCAACTGTGCCCCTGCAAGTTGAACACTCAGTTCCTTCATCGCTGCGAGTGCGCGAATCGCAGAGCGATCACCTGCGTTGGCGAGCGGCTCGAGTCGACTACGACGAGAACCCACAAGCGCAAACTCAAGCGCAACGAAAAAACCATTTACGGCGAGGAGAATGATGACGAGAAGGAACGGCCACATATCAGTCGTCCCTCTTCTTTCGACTTGTCGAAGGACCGCCAGCAGCGTCGTCAGCACCATCCGGTACCGTCACCCGAGCGGTGACTTGAGAGATGCGACGTCGATCCATCTCAACGACTTCAAAGCTCCAGTCACCCCAGAGCACTTTCTCGCCGACGGCAGGTAGATGTCCGAGTTGATCAAGAAGGAATCCGGCAAAGGTTTCGTACTCACCTTCGGGGATCACGCATCCGACTTGGTCGGCGACTTCATCGGGATGAAGCCCACCAGGTAACGACCATTCATTTCGCCTACCGGGAACCACCGCTGAGGGCATGCGACGGTCGTGTTCGTCGCCGATTTCGCCGACGATTTCTTCAAGAATGTCTTCGAGCGTAATGATCCCCGCAGTGCCTCCGTATTCGTCGACCACCACTGCGAGATGAGTTCTGGCCCGACGCAAATCCCGAAGCACATCAGCAAGATCGCGACTCTCGGGCAACTCCAGCATGGGGCGCATCAACGACGACACCAATGTGGTGGAACGTTGAGCGCGAGGTACGGCATGAACAGATCGCACATGGACGGTCCCAACGATGTCGTCGAGATCCTCACCGTAGACAAGGAAACGCGAATGTCCCGTTGAGACAGACGCCTCGACGAGTGCATCAACCGTGGCAGAACTCTGAAGAGCCGTAACAGCCGTGCGCGGGACGAGCACATCTTCTGCACTCTTTCCTTCGAATCGAATCGATCGCGTGAGCAACTGCGATGCCGAGTCATCAAGGACTCCTCCGCGACTTGACGCACTCACAAGAATTTGCATTTCCGAAAGAGTTCGAACATGCGAAAGCTCTTCAGTTGGCTCTATGCCGAGCAAGCGAACGGTGCGGTTCGCCGCTCCATTCAACATGCGAATGAGCGGACCAAAAATGATTCCGTATATTCGTACAAGCGGACCGAGAAGGTAAACCGTTGTCTCGGGCCGGGCGACGGCAAGACCCTTCGGTACTAACTCGCCGACAATCATCTGCACGACTGTTGCGAGAAAGATTGCGATCACTAACGAAACGCCAATCATCGCAGTCGAACCCACCAACGGCTCAAGCGCGGGGTGCAGGAGTTCTGCGATCGCAGGCCCTACCAAGAAACCGATGAGCAGTGATGTCACTGTGATTCCGAGTTGAGCGCCGGACAGATGAAACGACAGGTGCGCAAGGAGGTCCTTGGCAACTCGAGCGCGACGTCGACCCGAATCGACGTCGTTTTCAACCTTCGCCCGATCGACAGCAACAAGCGCGAATTCGGCCGCAACGAAGAACCCGTTGGCGATAATCAGAAAAAACAACCCAACAAGGCCCAATGCCGGGTTCATGCTTCGAGTCCCCAAGCCCACCATCGACCATGTCGCCGTTCGAGACCAAGCGGCATCTCGAAGCATTCGGAAAGATTCGATTCAGTGAGCACAATGTCAAGCGGGCCGGCAGTGAGCACCTGGCCTTCGCGAAGCATCAAGATATTTGTGAACCCTTCTGGGATTTCCTCGACGTGATGGGTGACGAGCACTGTTGCTGGCGTGTCGACTCCAGCTGCGAGAATACCCAGAGTGCGAACAAGGTCCTCGCGTCCAGCGAGGTCGAGCCCAGCGGTGGGCTCGTCGAGAAGAAGAAGACCCGGCTGTGGCATCAGGGTTCGGGCCAGTAACACTCGCTGCTTTTCACCCGATGACAACGTGGCGAAACTGCGATTAGCCAAACGACCAATCTCCATTCGCTCGAGACAGTCCAGCGCTCGCTGGCGGTCAGCCTCATCGTAGGTATGCCACCAGGGTTCGAGCGCTGCGTTTTTTGCCGTCATGACGACGTCGGTTGCAATCAGATCGGATCGAAGTTGGTCTGCCATTCCCGAACTGGCAACACCAATGCGCTTTCGCAGTGAGCGCACATCGGTACGTCCGAGTTTCTCGCCCAGCACCTCGACATCACCCGAGGATGGGTGCAAATACAGCGACGCAATCTTCATCAACGTGGATTTCCCGCAACCATTTCGCCCGAGCACGACCCATCGCTCGTCAGCGCCCACCATCCAGGAGACGTTGTTCAAGATCGCTCGGCCTTCACGAACAAGCGTGACGTTGTGAAGTGAAAGTGCTGCAGGGTCGGAACGACCCATGGCGACCTACTTGTCGAGCAGGAGTGCGAGTGCGACCGACGCAAACATGAAAATAACGGCCGCAACCACGGTGATGCGATCGAGATTTTTCTCGACGACAGTTGAACCTGCAGCTGACGCACCCAAGCCGCCACCGAACATGTCGGAAAGGCCACCACCCCGACCGCTATGAAGCAGGACGAGGAAGATAAGGGTGAGGGCGGAGAGCACCTGGACGATGAGGACAGCGATCAGCACGGCTGAGACCGTATCAGGACAGTCGGAACTGGACGATTCGAGCGAATTCCTCGGGATCGAGGGCCGCTCCACCAACAAGGGCCCCATCGATATCGGGCTGACCCATCAGTTCGGCAGCATTTCCCGCCTTAACCGAGCCTCCGTACTGAATGCGAACGGCTTTGGCCGCATCCGCACCCTTCATGTCCTTCACCTTGGCTCGGATCCAGTTACAGACCTGCTGTGCATCTTCAGCGCTAGCGGTGCGGCCTGTACCGATGGCCCAGATCGGTTCGTAGGCAAGGACCATTGTGGCCACCTGCTCGGGCTTCAGGGCTTCGATACCGGCGTGGATCTGACCCGTGACCTTTCCGCGGGTGGCTTCACCTTCACGTTCTTCGAGTGTTTCACCACAGCACAGGATCGGAGTCATACCGTTTTCAAAGACGGACTTGACCTTGCGAGCAACGATGACGTCGTCTTCGCCGAAGATCTCGCGTCGTTCACTGTGTCCGATAATTACGTAGGAAACGTTGAGCTTGAAGAGCATTCCCGGGGCGACTTCACCGGTGTAGGCGCCGTTGGCTTCCCAGTGGCAGTTCTGCGCACCGAGAGCGATCGGAACCTTTTCGCTCTCAAGGAATGTCTGAACGGTACGAATGTCGGTGAATGGCGGGTGCACCGACACATCGACTGCCTCGTAATCATCCTTCGAAAGGAGATAGCGCAACTTGTCGAGCGTTGCTGTTGCCTCGAAGTGATTGAGGTTCATCTTCCAGTTACCGGAGATGAGTGGTTTGCGGTCAGGCATTTGATGCTCCTCGTAGGGCTTCGAGTCCGGGAAGGTCGCCATTCTCGAGCAATTCGAGCGACGCACCTCCACCGGTTGAGACGTGATCGACCTCGTTAGCGAGTCCGAACGCGTCGAGTGCTGCAGCGGAGTCGCCACCGCCGACAACGGTAAAGCCACGGGCTTCAGCCATTGCTTCGGCGATTACGCGAGTGCCAGCAGCAAAGCGCGGATCTTCGAAGACGCCCATGGGACCGTTCCAGAAGATTGTTTTTGCTTCAGCGATGATGTCGGCGAATTCCGATGCGGTTCCAGGACCAATGTCGAGACCCTTCCAACCGTCGGGAACATCGGCACCGAGTTGGCGAACCTCTCCCCCCGCTTCGGGGTTCATGATCTCGCCGCCTGGGCCGAGTGCGGTCACATCGTGCGGAATATGAATCGTGACATCGGAGTCGAGGAATCGTTTGCAGGTTTCGATCTGGTCGACCTCAAGCAACGAATCGCCAACGTGATGACCTTGCGCGGCGAGGAACGTGAAACACATTCCGCCGCCGATGATGAGCGCATCAGCGACTTCAGACAGCGCATCGATCACGCCAAGTTTGTCCGAAACTTTCGAGCCACCAAGGATGACGACAAAAGAACGCTTCGGGTCAGAACGTAACGGCAACAGAACTTCGACTTCTCGTTGAAGAAGTCGACCAGCCGCAGAAGGAAGAAACTGGGGAGGACCAACGATCGACGCATGTGCCCTATGCGATGCACCAAACGCGTCATTGACGTACAGGTCTTGACCAGCGATGAGTTCCTGCACGAACGTAGGATCATTAGCCGTCTCACCGGGATTGAATCGGAGGTTATCGAGAAGTTCGACACCCGGCGCGAGTTCGCCAAGACGCCGACGAACTGAATCCACCGAATATTTGGGATCGGGAGCGCCCTTCGGACGACCGAGATGTGTACACGCGGTAACAGTTGCGCCACGAGAGGTCAGATACTCGATCGTGGGAAGGGCGGCACGAATGCGGAAGTCATCGACGATCTGCCCATTGGAGATCGGCACATTGAAATCAGCGCGGAGAAGGACTCGGCGACCGCTGACGTCACCGAGATCCTCCAGCGAAGGAACGCTCATCTGGCGGGACTACTTCGCCGCTTTGGCCATGACCTGCACGAGGTCGACCAGGCGGTTGGAGTAACCCCACTCGTTGTCGTACCAACCGAGAACCTTCACGAGGTTGCCCATAGCCATGGTGAGCTTCGAGTCGATTGTGCACGATGCTGGCTCGCCAACGATGTCAGAAGAGACAATTTCTTCATCGGTGAACACAAGCACCTTCGAAAGCGGACCGGAAGTTGCGGCTGCCTTGAATGCTGCATTGATTTCATCGACGGTGACATCACGCTTGAGCACACCAACAAAGTCAGTGATTGAGCCGTCCGGGACGGGCACGCGAAGAGCGGTACCGTCGAGCTTGCCCTTCATGGCTTCGAGTACGAGACCAGTAGCGCGAGCAGCGCCAGTTGATGATGGCGTGATGTTTGCGGCCGCAGCGCGGGAACGTCGCGTGTCGCTATGCGGGCCATCGACGAGATTCTGATCGCCGGTGTAGGCGTGCACCGTGGTCATGAGGCCCTTTTCGACGCCGAAGGCATCGTCGAGAACCTTGATCATCGGAACGAAGCAGTTGGTCGTACACGATGCGTTCGACACGACCTTGTGCGCGGCCGGGTCGAAGGTGTCGTCATTGACGCCAACAACGAAGGTGGCATCGGCGTTGGTGGCCGGGGCCGAAATGATGACGAACGGAGCACCAGCTTCGAGGTGAGCAGCAGCCTTGTCGCGATCGGTGAAGAAACCGGTGGACTCGACGACAATGTCGACGCCGAGTTCCTTCCACGGGAGATCCTTGGGGTCACGGATTGCGGTGATCTTAAGCAACTTGCCGTCGACGAGAATGCCCTCGTCGGTTGCTTCGACGGTTGCATCGAGGCGACCCATAACCGTGTCGTACTTAAGTAGATGGGCCATAGCCGGGACTGAACCCAGATCGTTGGCGGCAACGATTTCGATATCAGCGCCGGACTGCCTCACCGCCCGGAAGAAGTTGCGGCCGATGCGACCGAAGCCATTGATGCCGACACGGATGGTCATTGTGGGCACTGCCTCCTGGGTTGGCCGTCGACGGTCGACGGCTTTAGTGACGAGATGGTCTGACGTTACGCCAGACGGCGCACGCGTTTGGCCGGTCTCACTCCAGCCCGACCGATTCCTGCGGAATCGGCGACCGAGATGATGTCAGCGGTCGAGGTCGCGATGGGTGACCCGAAGGTGAAAACCCCGCTCGCGAAGGGCTTCAGCCACCGCTTCGGCAATTGCGACCGACCGATGACGCCCGCCGGTACACCCAAAAGCCACCGTGAGATAGCTCTTCCCTTCAGCCACATAGGCCGGCAACAACGTCTCGAGTAGGCCATTGATCTGTGCGAGGAACTCTGAGGTGAGCGGTTGCGAGAGCACGTAGTCACGAACGGATTCATCCAGCCCTGTGAACGGCCGCAGTTCCTCGACCCAGTGGGGATTCGGAAGAAACCGGCAATCAATGACTAAATCGGTGTCGAGCGGAAGGCCGTGTTTGTACCCGAAGGAAAGCACCGTGGTCTGCATACCGCCGGCAGGAGCATCGGCTGCAAAGAGGTCGAGCATGCGAGCACGCAGCTGGTGGACGTTGAGTTCGGTGGTGTCGATGACGACATCGGCCTCGGCCTTCACCGATTCCAGAACTCGACGCTCTTCCTGGATCGATTCGGCCAACGAACGGTCTTCAGCAGCAAGCGGATGACGTCGGCGCGTACTTTCGTATCGACGCACAAGTTCGTCAGTTGCCGCTTCAAGGAACACAATGCGAAGACGGTTGCCTTGACGGCGCAGCTCATCGAGAGCTGGCAGTGCCTCGGAGTGATACGGGCCGGTGCCGACGACGAGCACGACGTTGGTAATGGTCGCATCGGGAGCATCGGCGAAATCGGCAACGCGACCAATAAGCGCTGGCGGCAAATTGTCGATGATGTACCAGCCGAGATCTTCGAGAACGTCCGCGGCCTGAGAGCGTCCGGCTCCCGATAATCCCGTGATCACAACGAAGTCGCTCACCGCATGAACGCTACCGGCGTTGAGCCACCAACGTCAGCAACCGGGGAATGGAGGCGACTTCGGTGTATTCCGCAGCACGATCGATAAAGCCCTGTGGTGGCGCGGGTTCAATCATGCGTTCCAGCGCAAGCCCCGAATCGGCCATGGCGTTGATGTAACGACTGAGTGGTCGATGCACGAAACGGATGAACACATTCTTTTCAACCTCTTCGATCGTGGCCTGCTCAGTGAGGTAAGGGCCGATGCGCCAGTACTGCTCAGGCGGATCAAGGATCTGATCGTCGATCCAACCGGAACCGGGCGTCTGCAGCAATGGGTGGTTCAGGCAAAAGATGAACCTTCCGCCTGACCGCAATACACGAGCGACCTCGGCGAGCGCTTCGTCGACCGCGTCAATGTGTTCGAACACCAGACAGCACACGACTGCGTCGAATGACGCGTCGTCGAACGGAAGTGATTCGGCACTTGCGAGTTGATACTCCGGGCCACCACCACGACGAATCGCTTCATCGATTTGGTTGACCGTTGGATCAATACCCATAACAGTTGCGCCGTGTGTTGATGCGATCGCACGAGCGACCTGACCTTCGCCAGTGCCAACCTCGAGCACGCGTTCAAAGCCTTCTGTCCATTCGAGAATCAACGGAATGATTTGCTCGGTGTATTCGGGATCAACTCCATCGGTGAACTCACGCTGCCACCAGTCGGCATGCGCTTCCCAAAGTTGGGCATTGGCATCAGGTTCAGACACGAAATCTCCGATTCAGCGCGGATCTCGACGAGAGGGAACATGGATCTTGTCCCAAACTGCCTGGCCAACCGAATCGGGAAGCCACGGAAGGGCTTTGAGTTCCTCTTCCGTTGCTCGTTTCACCGCAGTGACTCCCCCAAGTTCTTTGATGAGACGCGCACGACGTGCCTCACCGAGACCGGGGATGTCATCGAGGACGGACTTCGTCATTCGCTTGCCACGAAGTTCACGGTGAAACGAAACCGCGAATCGGTGAGCCTCATCTCGAATGCGTTGGAGCAGATACAGCGCATCGCTTCCGCGCGGAACTTCCACTGGCTCGGAACGATGCGGCAAATACACCTCTTCAAAACGCTTTGCGAGTGACGCGACGGGAATCTCTTCTTCGAGTCCGAGTTCCTCGAGCACTTTGACCGCGACGCTGAGCTGCCCCTTGCCGCCGTCGACCAGTAGCAGTTGCGGCGGATAGGCGAACTTCCCTGATCGTTCGGCCACCGGCTTGCTTCGCTCTTCGAGATAGGCGGTGAGTCTGCGAGTGAGCACTTCTTCCATGGCCGCGAAATCATCGTTGCCTTGATTGCTCTTGATTTTGAAGCGGCGGTATTCGCGTTTGTTCGGCAAACCGTCTTCCATGACGACCATAGAGCCGACATAGTCGCTGCCCTGGATGTGGCTCATGTCGTAACACTCGATGCGCAACGGAGCTTCCGGCAGCCCTAAGTGCTCTTGCAGGTCATTTAGGGCACGCGCGCGACTGTTGTGGTCGGCAGCACGCTTCAAACGGTGACGAGAGAACTCTTCGGTCGCGTTTTTTGTCACCGTCGCCAAGAGCTCTCGCTTATCGCCGCGATGCGGAATGCGAATACTGACCTTGGAGCCGCGCTGAGAACTCAGGAACTCTTCGTACAGTCCCGGGTTCGCGCTTTCGAACGGAACCAGCACCTCTTTGGGTACGCCAAGTGGAGGTGGATCGCCATAGAGGCGTTCAAGAATGCAGTCGATGAGTTCGCCATCGGAAAGATCTTCTTTGCGATCAAGTACGTAGCCCTTGCGACCGACCACTCGACCGCGTCGAACAAAGAACACCTGTACCGATGCTTCGAGTTCATCGCCAGTAAGACCAACAACGTCAAGGTCTTCGTCTTTTTCCAGAACCATCTGCTGACGTTCAATAACTTTACGAACAGCACCAAGACGGTCGCGGAGTCGCGCAGCACGCTCGAACTCGAGTTCATCGCTGGCGAGTTGCATCTCGACTTCGAGACGAGAAATCACTTCGTCGGTATCGCCATCAAGGAATCGAATGAGATCGCGAACCAGTTCGTCGTACTTTTCGGTTGTGATCTCCCCCACACATGGGCCACTGCACTTTTCGATGTGGAACAACAAACACGGCCGACCAAGTTTGGCGTGACGCGACAGCTTCGTGTCCGAGCACGTTCGCACCGGGAAGGTACGCAACAACTGATCGAGCGTTTCGCGAATTGCCCACGCAGCGGCATACGGGCCGAAGTATCGAGTGCCCTTGCGCTTATCGCCGCGCATCACGGTGGCTCGGGGCCAGTCGTCGTCAACCGTCACTGCTAGGAACGGGTAACTCTTGTCGTCCCGAAGGTCGATGTTGAACCGAGGCTCGTGCTGTTTGATCAGGCTGTACTCGAGCATGAGCGCTTCGAGCTCATTGCGCACCTGAATCCACTCCACGGTTTCGGCCGTGGCCACCATCTGGGCGGTGCGGGGCGCGAGGTGGACCGGATCCTGGAAATAGTTCGACAGGCGAGAACGAAGACTCTTGGCCTTGCCCACATAAATGACGCGACCGTTGATGTCCTTGAATTGATACGAGCCGGGCTCGTCAGGAATCGTGCCGGCCGGCGGTCGCTGCACCATTCTGACGATCGTATGGGCCATCTGAGGCAAACAAGCCGTTCAATGCCTACACTGTGTCTGCCGGCCTGGTATCCGGCGACATATCGAGACCCGAGGCCGACAACCCCGTGGCGTGGCGACCAGGCTGCCCCCACCGGCCACTCATCGGATCTCCCCGTCCTTTCAGGGAGTGCACCACAACATGCTTCGCCTCCAACTACCGCTCGGTGAGCGCTACACAGACGCCACACTGAGTGAACTCGCGCAGCGAATCGCTGCAGCCAAGGCCACCCTTGGCGACCGCCTCTTCATCCTCGGCCACCACGATCAGCGCGACGAGGTCATGGAATGGGCCGATGCGCGCGGCGACTCTTTCCGACTCTCGGTGCTCGCTCAGGAACAACCCCAAGCCGAGTACATCGTCTTCTGTGGTGTGCACTTCATGGCCGAATCGGCCGACATCCTCACCGGCGACCATCAGGCCGTGATCCTCCCCGATCTCAACGCGGGCTGCTCGATGGCTGATATGGCCGATCTCGAAGAAGTCACCGAAGCCTGGGAAACCCTCGCCGCTACGACCGATATCTCGAAGGTCATTCCAATCACCTACATGAACTCTTCGGCCGCGCTGAAGGCATTCGTGGGCGAACACGGCGGCGCAGTGTGCACCTCTTCGAACGCCCGGGCGGTTCTTGAATGGTCGCTTTCGCTCGGAGATCGCTCCGATGACGGAGCCGGAGGCGAGCAGGTGCTGTTCTTCCCCGATCAGCACCTC
>SXGQ01846940.1_pt1 | contig 36267 bp, 28 predicted proteins | sample 3178371 | NCBI WGS metagenome assembly SXGQ01 (sample SAMN11356859, study PRJNA531348) | freshwater metagenome | isolation source: freshwater sample F1-20 | place: China: Fuxian Lake, Yuxi | collected 2017-12-25 | reverse complement strand
TTTTCAGCGGCTTCCTTCAGGCGTTGCAAGGCCATGGCGTCCTTGCGCACATCAATGCCTTCCTTCTTGCGGAATTCTTCGGCGATGAAATCGATCAAGCGTTGATCAAAGTCGTCGCCACCCAGGTGGCCGTCGCCATTGGTGCCCATGACTTCAAACACGCCGTCGCCAATATCCAAAATGCTGACGTCAAATGTTCCGCCGCCCAAATCAAATACGGCAATGCGGCCGCTCTTTTTCTTCTCTAAACCATAGGCCAGCGCCGCGGCGGTTGGCTCATTGATGATGCGCTCCACTTGCAGGCCAGCGATTTCACCAGCGTCCTTTGTGGCTTGGCGCTGACTGTCGTTGAAATACGCGGGCACGGTAATAACCGCGCGATCCACTTTCTCGCCAAGATAATCTTCCGCCACTTTCTTGAGCTCTTGCAAGATCATGGCGCTAATTTCGGGCGGGGTGTATTCCTTGCCGCGAATTTCCACCTTGACCAAATCTTGAGGGCCACCGGTGACCGCGTACGGCACCATCTTCTCTTCGCCTTCCACTTCGCTATGACGGCGACCCATGAAACGCTTGATACTGAACACGGTGTTCTTGGGATTGGTCACCTGTTGATGGCGCGCGGGTTGGCCAACCAGTCGCTCGCCCTTTTCGGTGAATCCCACCACGCTTGGGGTTGTGCGACTGCCCGAAGCGTTAATCAACACTTTGGGTTGACCACCCTCCATGACGCAAACGCATGAGTTTGTTGTTCCTAAATCAATTCCAATAATTTTTCCAGCCATTGTTGTGTTCCATTTCTGTCCACGAATTTTTGGGGACAATTGCATAGTGCAAGAGCGATGCCAAACATAATAGAATCCAATTCCCTACAAGAGAAAGCCCATTCAATTGGGCTTGGCAAGCCGATAGAAGTGTCATGTCGCCTAAAATTCAAATTTCGACCTGTCCATGCCATCCAAGCGCTGCCAAAGCGGCACCCGCGGAATTTTTGGCATGACCAAGGAGGTTGTTCAAACTCAAGAAGCGCCAATTTCCAAAGCACCCCGTACGGGTTGGGATTGGGCCGCCATTGCCTTAGATGCCGCGTGGTTCAGCTTGTTCACAATCTGGTTCATCGGGCGAATCTTTGGGGACAGAAATAGTCTGGTGCAGTGGATTTCCTGGATTCCAACTCTGGGCTTGGTTGGATTTGGGTGCGTGTGGCTGGCCTGTCGGGCGGGGGATCGTCGCCGACATCGCTTGCGACGCTGGGGCGGATTGGCGTGCGCTGCCTTGGTGGTTGGCGCCGCGTTGCGTGGAGATTTTAAGCCGTGGGCAAATCGAGTCGCTCCATCAACCCAAGATATTCGCATTGTGCAGTGGAACACGGATCATCCAAGCGGTAACGATCCACGCAGCATGACGGCGCTTGCGAATATTCGCGGGCAGTACGCTACGGATTTATTTTTAATCAGCAACCGCGGTTCAATCACCACGCAAGAATGCGTTCAACAGTGGGCTGGTCCAAGATTTTTCAGCGCTGGCGCTGGACCATTTGCATGCGTGACAGCGTTTCCTATTGAAGAGGCCCGTGTCATTGCCGTTTCTGGTCAAGGCTTTGACATGGTGTGGTTGGCTAAGTTCGTTGTGCGTCCACCAGCATGGAATGGGCAAGCGCTGCGCATTGCCATGGTTGATTTGCCGAGCAAGCCAACCTTGTCGCGTATGCAGGTGGCGCAGCAACTTGCTGCCGCCATTCGTCGCGGTGATCTTGGCGCGGTGGATATTGTGGCCGGGGATTTCAACGCGCTTCCTGGCAGTCTGATTCTGTCGCGGGTGTTTCCAACATTTCACGATTCATGGACGGAGGCTGGTTCTGGATTACGCGCTTCTTGGCCGAGGCTATTTCCACTGTGGTCCATAGATCATGTGCTGCTTGCACCAGACATGCGCGCTGTTTCAAGCGTCACAATCAACCCCGGAGTTTCCAAACATCGTATGAATGTAATATCGCTGCGACCGCTGTAAATCAAGCCAATTAGCGGTCAACTTCACTTTGAATTTTGGTCCAGATTTCTGAAAATCGATCGTTTGTAACTTCATCCGTCATTCGCGATATGAAATTGGGATTCAGAAACTTTTCATTGTAGAGCCAACGAACTTCCCCGCTATTGCTCAGGCTGTTGCTTCCTTTGAGGTGGTTGAAATCCGACTTGGAGCGTAAACCGTCAGTCAAAATAACATTGTTGCCAGGTGAATTGAAAGGGATTCTCAGGCCATTTTTTATGTCACGCCCGCCAGCGTATTGATAGTTGCAAAATAATTGGCGAACTAAATTGACGGGAGACAAGGAATTGTTTGAGTGCTCTAAATCTTGTTTATATCGCTCATATGAATGCTCGCCATGATGGGATGGGCAGTACAAACATTTGCAATTATCAAGATAAGAACCCATGCTTTTATTGCGCCATAAAAGACCAAGACCATCCCACTCTTGATTGGCTTTGGGTCCGTAATCTTTTGCGGTGATTGCCATAGTGTCTTTGAAATTTTTGGTGTCGTGCGGAATACTGGACGGCATGTATTGGCGACTATTCAGGCGATCGATGGCGTATCCATTTATGCCGTAATAAATTGAGCGCATGTTGTTGGCGCACATTAATTTTTCCGCGCTAGCACGCACGCTTTTGACCGTTGGCATCATGATGCCAGATAAAAGCGCGATGATTGAAAGTGTGACGAGAAGTTCAACCAGACTAAAGCCAGCCGACGATTGGACGAGTCGGAAGGAATGGGTCAAAGATGTGTATTCGGTTTTTTTCATCCGATAACAGCCTTCATTCACGAGAACAATCTCGCACCCTATCCCAGTCTCACAACACTATCTTGACACATATTTTATAAAAGTACAAATTATTTTCAAATTCTTCGTGACTTTTCCAAAAACCGTATTAGGTTGTCTTTAACGTTGGTCCTAATTCAGGGACCCTCGCACAACCAGGAGGAGTGGAAATGACCTTTCAATCAGGCGAAGAAGAGTGGGTTTTTATGTCGAAAGTTGCTTCAGGTGATGAAGCCGCAATCGCTGAGTTATATGATGCATTTGGGGCTTTAGTGTTCAAATCTGCGCGTCAAGTTTTGACGCGTCGCGCCGAAGCCGAAGATGCCGTTCAAGAAATTTTTATCCAACTTTGGAAGACGGCCGATCGGTTCGACTTCCGAAGAGCGCGATTAGTGACTTGGGTGATGTTGCTCACCCGGCGTCATTTAATTGACAAATTGCGTCGCAAGAGTTCTCGCCCAGAAACCCTTGGTTTTGAAGCGGATAACGGCAGTTTCAAGCAATTGAATGAGCGTGCGAGCCATGCGTCACAGCCAATGGCGGTCAGCGAAGGGAACCAAGCGATTCGAGCCAAGATTGCTGAATTGCCAGAATTGCAACGCGAAGTGATAGAGCGTGCCTATTTGAAGGGGCACACCCTTCGTGAGGTCAGCGAGCAATTAAATGTGCCGCTTGGAACCATTAAAAGCGCTCTGAGCCGCGGTTTGAGCCGCATGCGTGAGCGAATGAATGATTCCATGGAAGAAAGGGCTTAATTCGCCGTTTTCATTTATGAAATTTGTTCGTCTCTGGTTGTGAGAGCAAATCTGTAAATAATCACCTGCGAGGGCTTTGCCTCGCAGGTTTTATTTTTAGGACATTGGCGGTGATTGGGTTTGTACTTTCATACCCTGTGTTTATGCCATTTTTTAGGCGAAAATTCATTATAAATAGTAATTGTTTAAAAACTTAAATTTATTGCAGCCTAGAGGTCATCGGTTGCGGATATGCCATTGATAACGAGGGAGTGGCAAGGGTCGTTGAACGACTTTTGCGTATAGGTTTGCTCCTCGTAAGTGGTCTAAGTTGGACTGCAGGGGCCTACCTTAAGGGTGCTTGTTGTATCACTATGATGCAGCAAATAAATTAGGTTAAAGGGCTTTAACTCCTTTGCCGATGGAGATTGAACCAATGACTACTCCTGAACCAATGCGACGAGATGAACTACTTGAGATGGCTTCTTTAGATGCCTTGGGCATGCTTGAGGCTGATGAAGCCGCATATTTCAGCCGAAGCTTTCTGGACGCGCCTCGTATGGTGCAAGACGAAATTCGCGCTTTGCAAGCCAGCATTGCCTCTGATCTTCAATTGGTGTCGGATGAGGAGCCACCTGCGTTTCTGCGCAACAAGGTTATTGGCGCGGTTCTTGCCGAAATTGATGACGCGAGCCAGGGACTTGCTCCCATCGCAACCATTGGCGCCTTGCGCAACACGCGCACTGAACAACAAACCGAAACAAATCAACTTTATGATGTTGAGCAACACCTGCAATTTGAGCGCCGTGCGATTCGTGTGCGTTCAATGAACCGCTCGCTCATGGCGTGGCGCGCCGCGACTGTGGGTTTGGCGGCGTCGCTTCTGGCCACATTCATGTGGGTTACGGTTATTGCCAACAAAGCCATGGACTCCAATCGCATGGCCTTGAACCAATGGACTGAAGCCGAAGTCATTCAGGAATTGGGAACCAATTTTAGCCAGTTTCTGGCCAATCCATGCCAGACTGTGTCATTGGTGGCGGCCAACAACGAGAACATGGCAGGTGTTCTTTATGTCAATCTTAAGACGAATGAATCATTCCTAATTGGCTTTGGTTTGCAGACCAACAAGGATTACATCGTCCGCATAAATAAGAAGGATGGATCAAGCCTGCAGATGGGCAAAATCATCGGTGGCAGCAAGATCACGGGTGGATTGTTAATGGCCATGGATATGAGCCAAATGCAGTCTATTGAGGTGCGTGACGATCAAAATCAAATTGTGTTGCGCAAGGCCTGATCCGCAATTCGTCCCTTTAAAATTTACAATTCCAAGTCGGGCATTCAACAAATTTGAACGCCCGACTTTCTTTTTGCCATGCGTTACCTTGTAGGCATGGTGATCTGGTTCAATGGTTCGTTTCTTGGTGCCGACAACGCAAAGCTTTCGCCGCTTGACGCGGGCTTGCAACATGGAGTTGGCTTGTTTGAAACATTACAGGCGCGCAACGGGAAGGTGTTTCGGCTGCAAGATCATTTGCAGCGACTACGCCGCAGCGCCACGGAGCTTCAATTGATGAGCTCGCTGCATATTGAACCGCTAGCACAGGCGGTTGGTGAGGTGTTGAAAAAGTGGGGTGACAGCGACGCGCGTGTTCGTATTACTTTGACTGGCGGCGTGGTGAACATGTTGCGCGCCGCGCGCGAGGCGGCGCCAGTTGAGAAGCCAAATACGCCCGAACCCGCTCCGGTGCGGACCGATCCAACATTATTGATCGTGGCCAGCGCGGCCACCCCATTTCCCGTGGAGTTGTTTCAGCGCGGCGTGGGCGTGATGGTGTCTGATCAAAGAGTTTCCAATTCTGATCGCTTTGCGGCGCACAAAACATTGGCGTACTGGCCGCGCTTGTTCGCTCTGCGGCAAGCGGCGCAAAGTGGGGCCAGTGAGTCGCTTTGGTTTGACACGCGCGGCCATTTGGCGTGCGGTTGCACCAGCAATGTTTTTCTTGTCAAGGGCGGCGAATTACTCACGCCGCCAGCGGGGGACGAGGACAGCGCGAGTCCGGTGTTACCTGGAATTGCGCGTAAGACGATCATGGAGATCGCGCACGCCCAAGGCGCGCGGGTGCGCAGCCAGGCGCTGCTGATCGACGATGTGTTGAGCGCCGACGAATGTTTTTTAACTAACGCCGCGTGGGGCGTGTTGCCGGTGGTGCGCGTTGAAAATGCCAAGATTGGCTCAGGCATACCAGGGCAATTGTCGGGGCAACTTCGTGAAGGCTGGCTGCAGCTGGTGGCCGCGCAATGTCCCGCGCCAGCGAATTAAGCCTGTGATTGTGGACAACCTGGAAATTATTGGAGCCGACGCGCCAGGTGATTACCATGGCTTTGTCCGTTGATCCATACTTCAAGAGGAACTTGAGTGCCCGACAATATTCACGCTAGCCAAACCCCGCAGTTTGTTCATCTTCACTTGCATAGCGAGTACAGCTTGCTTGATGGTGGCAATCGCATGGAGCCATTGGTCAAGCGCGTGAAGGAATTGGGTATGGACGCCGTAGCCTTAACCGATCACGGCAACTTGCATGGCGCCGTTGAATTTTACAACGCGGCGCGCGAGGCTGGCGTGAAACCCATTTTAGGAATCGAGGCCTATGTCGCGCTGGGCGATCGCGGTGATCGCACGCACACGGGCGTGAAGGATGGTGGATTTCATCTTGTGTTGCTGGCGGAAAATGTGGCGGGTTGGCGCAACTTAATGAAGTTAAGTTCCGACGCGTATCTCAATGGCTTTTATTACAAGCCGCGCATGGACAAAAGTACATTGGAAAAATGGGGCCAAGGCTTGATCGCCATGAACGGACACTTGGGCTCAAGCATTGCCTTTCATTTGAGTTTGTTCGCGCAAAATCAAGATGAAAAGCATTGGCAAGACGCCCGCGCCGAAGCCCTGTGGCACGCCAAGAACTTCGCGCAGAATGAGCGCGGTGAGCCGCGCTTTTATATTGAACTGCAGCGGCATAATCAGGATCAATGGCGCATTGATCCGCTGTTGCAAAAGTTGGCGAAGGAATTGAAATTGCCGGTGGTGTGCGACAATGACGCGCATTTTTTGCGCCAAGAAGATCATGACATGCATGACACGCTGTGCTGCATAAGCCTGGCCAAGAACAAGGACACGCCGGATCGCATGAGGTATCCGGAGCAGTTGTATGTGAAGAGCCCGGAGGAAATGGCCACGCTTTTTTCGGATGTTCCAGAGGCGCTGCAGAATGCGTGCCTGATTGCCAAGCGTTGCAATGTGGAGTTGCCGCATGGTGAAAGTCACGCGCCGATTGTGCGCGTGAAAAAAAATAAGCGCAACAAGAATTCCGAAGTCAGCGATGCCACGGAAATTTTCAAGGAATTTTGTCGCGCGTATGAATTGCAACCCTTTGACGCCACCAATGCCACCGACAAGGATCGCGCCGCTGCAAAGAAGGAGTGCGATAAGGCGTTGTATGAGTTGGCGGAGGCGGGCTTGGTGTGGCGCTACGGCGAGCATGGAGTGACTGACGCAATTCGAGCGCGCTGTGAGCGCGAGTTGAAAATTTTGGCGGACAAAAGCATCTCCGCGTATTTTTTAATTGTCTGGGATTTTGTGAATTGGGCGCGACAGCAAGGTATTCCGGCCATCGCCAGAGGCAGTGGCGTGGGAACCATGGTCGGGTTTGTGCTGGGGCTTTCCAACGCGTGTCCCGAGCGATTTGGGCTTCTTTTTGAGCGTTTTACCGATCCAGATCGCAACGAATATCCCGATATCGACGTGGACATGTGTCAAAACGGCCGCGCCCGAGTGCTGGAGTATGTGCGTCAGAAATATGGACATGTGGCGCAGATCATCACCTTTGGAAGATTGAAGGCGAAAGCCGCCGTGAAAGATGTCGCGCGCGTGATGGGTTTGACTCCCACGGATGGACAGCGTCTTTCTAATTTGGTGCCCGGGGAATTAAATATCACGCTCGCTGAAGCCATTGATCGCGAGCCCGAATTAAAAAATGCTATGCGAGCGGATCAGTTGATCAACAAAGTGTTGGAGCACGCGTTGGCGCTAGAGGGCCACGCGCGCAACGCCAGCATTCACGCCGCTGGCGTTGTGATTGCCACGCGTCCCTTGGATGAAATTGTTCCACTGTGCCGCGCCACGAGCGCGGGCGAGGAAGTGGTCACGCAATGGGATGGACCAACATGCGAAGAATCGGGTTTGTTGAAAATGGATTTTCTTGGATTGCGAACGCTGACCACCATTGAGCGTTGTCGCACCATGATTCGCGCAGCTTTACATGAGGACGCCATTTGGAGCGCGGTGGGGCGCGTGGTGGGCGATGGCGCAGCGCATCCGATTGATCTTGATCGTATTGTCACCAATGACCAGCGCGTTTTGTCGCTGTTTCGCCGCGGCGATACCATGGGTGTTTTTCAGTTTGAATCAGGCGGCATGCGCAAGTTGTTGGTGGACATGCAGCCTGATCGATTGGAGGATTTAATCGCGGCAAACGCCCTGTTTCGCCCCGGTCCTATGGACTTGATCCCCGATTTCAACGCACGCAAAAACAAGCGCCAACCCGTGCCCAAGTTGCATGATGTGGTGGATCGATTGACTGCCGAAACCTACGGCATCATGGTGTATCAAGAGCAGGTCATGCAGGTGCTGCATCAGCTTGGTGGCATTCCGCTGCGCGCCGCGTACACCATTATCAAGGCTATTAGTAAAAAGAAAACCGATGTGATTGAATCCGCGCGCGCTGATTTTGTTGCGGGGTCCCAGACGCGTGGAGTGGACTCGCAAGACGCTGCGAATTTGTTTGATTTAATTTTGCGTTTTGCCGGCTATGGGTTTAATAAGAGCCATTCAACGGGATATGCCATTGTCGCCTATCAAACAGCGTATTTGAAGACTTTCTATCCCGCATTTTATATGGCGGCGGTTCTGAGTTTGGAAAGTCAGGCGCGCAAATTGGAGGAGTGGGCTTTGTACTTGGAGGATTGCAAGAAATGTTTGTGGAGTGATTCCACTCAATCCAAGCCACACATTGGCGTTGAGGTTCGACCCCCCGATATCAATTTGAGTGAAAGTGATTTTGCCGTTGTCTTTGCAGATGGGGAACCCGTGGACGCCCTGCATGGACATGTGCGCTTTGGCTTGCAGGCGATTGCCGGTGCGGGCGAGTCCGCGGTGCGCGCCGCGGTGGAAGAACGCAATAAAAACGGCTTGTTTAAAGACTTTTTCGACTTCTGCGATCGCGCCGACACGCGCGCTATTTCAAAGGCGACCTTGGAGGCTTTGGTCAAAGGCGGTGCGTTTGATTCGCTGCACGGCGTGCAAGCGCGCGCCGCGTTGGTGGCTTCCATTCCAGAGGCCATTCGCTCTGGTCAAGAGCGCGCCAAAGATAAACGCAATGGCCAGCTGAGCATGTTCGGAGCATTCGATGAGGCGGCGCCGGACGCCAAGAAAGATTCCGCCTCCTCAATGCTGCAACAGGTTGCGCCGTGGGACCGAGCCACCATGTTGGCCATGGAAAAAGAGGCGATCGGTTTTCATGTGAGTGGACATCCGCTGGATGACTTTAAAGATGTGGTTGAAACATTTTGCACGGCGGACAGCCGCGCCGTGGCGCAAATGTCCGGTGATACGCCATTGGTGTTGGCTGGTGTTGTCAGTCGGGTGCGCGCCACGGTGAGCCAGAAGGGGCGTGATCCCGGCCGTCGCATGGCTATGTTGACTTTGTCGGATCGCTTTGGCCAAGTGGATGGCGTGATTTTTCCAGAGTCATTCGCCAAATATGGGGAATTCCTGCAGTCCGATCGCATTGTCGCGGTCATAGGCCATTTGGATCAATCGCGCGCGGAACCCAGCATTATCATGGATCGCGTCATTCCCATTGAGCGTGCGCAGGAATACCTGGCCACCAAATTAGAAATTCGTTTGCGCGCCCAAGTCGGACAAACCGACGCGCAGTTGCGCGGAGTATGGAACATGGTGGCGGGTGTGTTACGACAAGCCGCTGGTGGAATGCAAGCGCTTGATGGTCGGCCGGTGGATACATGGTTGCGTGTGCAACTGGAGGACGGCCGCGAAGTCGTCATGATGGCGCGCGGCTTGCGCGTGGTGCCCGATCAGAATTTACTTTCGCGCATGCGCGCCATGCTGGGGGACTTTGGTGAAGCCACTGTGCATGGTGGTTGGAATCCGCCGGGTAAAAAACCGCGCGCTTGGCAAGGCGCGTCGCGCAATTTTGAAGCCATGGCTTGAGAATGCGCGGCGGGTGGTTGCACGCGCTTGCCGGCAATTTCAATCAACCGCCCAACATGACGCTTTGCATGCGTTGTGCAACGCGCTCACGGGCACAATCGCCGAGCGTTCCAGTCCGAGCCGGCGCGCGTGTACACCACGCGATCGTGCGATCGGAATTTATTGCCCTGCCACAATTCAATGCGCTCCAATGCCACGCGGTAGCCACCCCAATGAGCGGGTCGAGGCACTGATTGATTGGCGAATGTGGCTTCAAATTCAGCTTGTTTTTGCTGCATGGCAGCGCGATTGGCGATTGGTTGGCTTTGGGCGCTGGCCCAGGCGCTGATCTGGCTTTCGCGCGGGCGCGTGAGCCAATACTTGTCGCTTTCCGCGTCGCTTGTGTGGGTGACCGCGCCCTCAATATTGATTTGCCGGCCAATTGGATCCTCGTCCCAATGAAAGAGCAGGGCCGCGCGCGCGTGCGCCGCCAGGGCAAGTCCCTTGCGACTTTCGCGGTTGGTGTAGAACACAGCGCCGCGATCGTCAAAGCCGCGCAACAACACAATGCGTGATGTCGGGTGTCCATTGGCATCGACGGTGGATAGCGTCATGGCGTTTGGATTGGCCAGCGGAAGTTTTTTGGCTTGCTCAAACCAATCTAGGCACGCCGCGACAGGGTCCAAGGGGGGCTGATCAAAATCAAAGTTGCTACTTGTCGCGGTCATTTTTTCCTTTCACGTTTTTGATGTCGGAGAGTCCAAATGTTTCCAGCCATTTCGCAACACTTTCATTATCGAGTTTCACATTGCGATTGGGTGTGTGTGCACGCGGATTTCGCCGAAGATCGCTCACTAGATGTTCCAAGAACGCGGCGCTTGAAAGAACTTTAGCGCCCCGACGCGCGGCGGTCTTTTTTACCGCGTGATCGGATGAGACCACAATATGTTGACGAGGATGGCTGGAACTTTCCAGCAGCGCGGCGATTCGATCATCGGCTGTTTGCGAGCCCGTCCAGATCAAAGTCACGAAACTGCCGTGCGAAAAAACTTGCCGGGAAGGTCTTTGCCCGTCGCACACCAGGGACACCTTTTGACGGCGGTAGCGGCTGCGCTCAATCCATGCCGCCAGGTTGGCGGGCTCTGGACCAGCCAATTCAGGCGGTAAAACCCCTGTGACATGCAGCACATTCAGGGTGTCGACTAAGAGGGGCATGGGGTCATTATGGCTCAAAAATCATAAGTATGACCGCTTGCGACAAAGGCATAAAACGGTCATGATGTGTGGCTCTTTCACTTTAACCCACAAAGGACGACTGAAACTATGGCGATACGTACGAAGGCTAGAGCTGGTGAATCCGCGGAACAACTTCTGCGACGTTTCAAGAAAATCTGCGAGAAGGAAGGTCTGACCAAAGAGGTCAAGAAGCGCCAGTACTACGAGAAGCCTTCCGAGCGCAAGCGCCGTGAAGTGCGTCGACCTCCTCCGCTTGAATTGGTTCGACCGGGCGCTGCGACTGGCCGTGAAGGCAGCGCGGGCGTGAAAGCCGGATCCAAGGGCAAGTCATTCAAGAGCGCTGGTGACCGTGGCATGTCGCGAGGTCGCAGCGAGTGACCACTGAAGTTTCTTCCGCAAGCCTGACGCAGGCCGCGAAGAATGTTGCGCAGCCCGTGAGCCTGTCCCGTTCGCAAAGTCAAGGCGATCCCAAAACCATTCGCGCTTTCGCGATTGAATTGGCGCTCTTGTCATTTGAGTTGAAGTGCGAGCAAGTGGTGGTGATCGATGTGCGTGGGCGCAATCAACTGTGCGAGTATTTGGTGATTGCCAGTGGCACAAGCGATCGGCAAATGAAGTCGGTGTCCGATCAGTTGAAGGCATTTGGGGCGCAGCATGGTTCGCCGCGCTGGAAGCGCGATCGCGACACCAATGGGACATGGATTGCCGCTGATTTTGTTGATGTGGTGGTTCATTTATTCGAACCAGGCCAGCGCGCTTGGTATGACCTTGAGGGAATGTGGGCTGACGCGCCGCGCGTGGAATGGCGGCGCAATGCGCCAGCCAAAGCCAATCAAACAGCGGATAACACCTCCAATTCGACGCCCGGCAAGTCCGCGCTGCACATGATGCCCGTTGTGGATTCATCCGCAGGCAAAGTTGCCGGCACAAAGGTAACGACCAAAAAAGTGTCCAGCAAGAAAGCGTCGGCCAAGAAAGTTCGCGGCACGAAATCCACCATGAAAAAGCCGGCGAAAAAGAAAGTTTCCACCGTTCAGAGCGCGTCGACCAAGTCCAGCAAGAAGTCCAGCAAGAAGTCAAGCAAGAAGTCAAGCAAGAAGTCAAGCAAGAAGTCAAGCAAGAAGTCTTCTAGCCTGTAAATCGATTGATCGAGCGAGCCCTTCCAGATTTAAGGCCATGGGGCTGGAATCAACGGGATTTACCATCTCCAGAGAGCGGCAAGATTGGGGCGGATTATTTCTTTCCCGGGCGAGACGCGTCGCGGCCGTATGAATTGGAAATTGGTTCTGGCAAGGGAACTTTTTTAGTTCAAGAAGCCACGCGTTGTCCCGAAAGGGATTTTCTTGGCGTTGAAAATGCCGGCGAATTTTTTCGTCACTCCACCGATCGCGTGAGCCGGCATGCGTTGAAGAATGTCCGCATGTTGTACGCCAACGCGGTGGAGTTTGTCACGCACTGGGTTCCCGATCGTAGTGTGGCAATTATTCATTTATATTTCAGCGATCCCTGGCCCAAGCCGCGCCATCACAAGCGCCGTGTGTTGCAGCGCGCTTCGTTGCAGCAATTTCACAGGGTTTTACAAGCGAATGGTGAAGTTCGTCTCGTCACGGATCACGACGATTTATGGAAGTGGTACGAGGAATTGCTCCAGGCGTCCCAAGATCTATTCACGCGCCAGGAGTTTGCGCCGCCCGCCAGCGCGGGCGAAGGCGAAGTGGTGGGAACAAACTTTGAGCGTAAATATCGCCGCGAGGGTCGGCCATTTCATTCGGCGACGCTGATCAAGCGCGCATAATGTTTTCACCTGTCGATCGACTCCGGGTGTGGTTGTGCCATGGATTCACACACGCGTTCAAGGCGCGCACGACTTAGGTGTTTGCAACTGGGCGTTTCCAGCCCGATTCAGGATCGCGTTCAAGCGTGCGTTTGGCTTGTGTGGAGCAAGGTTTGCACACCCGTACGGTTGTCCGATCGGGCGGAGATTGTGCGGGGGCGGTAATGCTCCAGGCGGGTTCCTTGCGCGCCTCCAAACACATGGTGCAAAGATCGCCACAAATTGGCTCCACGTCGTTCGTCACAAACGCATTCAAAGCCGTGGTCAAGCATTGTCCGCACAGGCAACTGCCTTGATGGCCTTCCACGAATGGTTGCGCCACGGGCCACGGTCGCCCGCAAAAGTCACAGAGAAAATCTTCAGGTTCCATGTGGTCGCTATTGGATCCAGGTCGATGCATGATGACAGAATACGCACGCCCGCTATGCTTCGTGCAACATGGCAAGACTGAGTCTCACGCAACGAAGTCAACTTGCAATGGGCGTGGCCGCGGCGCTGGCCATTTCAGGCGCTATGTCCATTCCCTGGATTCAAATTCGCGAGTCCATCGTGGCGCAGCAATTGCAAAGCATGCGCGACATGTCGCAAGTGTGGGCAAAGACGCCCGACATTTCGATCGACCGTTTGCGATTCGTCAAAGGCACCGATGCGAAAGCCGCAGCGGGGGACCAATTTCTTGCAAGCGCATTCGATCAGTTTGCCGACACGCCCGATGTCTTTGATCGCTATGAATTGCAATATGGCGTCGATGCGCCTTTATCGCGCTACGTGCGCGCCTTGCGTGGCGATCAAGCCGAGCGCGTGGCGAAGGGCGAGGCCATTTCATTGGATGTCCCCGATGCCGCTTGGAGAAAATTGCCACTGACCGGCGTATTTTCCATTGAGCGCTCCGGCGTGGGTGCGGCGCGCTTGATTTGGCAGGACCGTATTTATATTTTGATTGGCGGTGGATTGGCGTGGATTGGCATTATTGTCGCGGCGCGCCTGTTGGTGGTGCGTGGATATTTGCGCGCGGTACGGCGGCTGCGCGAGGTGGCCAACCGTGTGCGCGCCGGCGATCTATCAAGCCGCAGCCAGTTGCGCACGGGAGATGAATTGGAGCAACTTGGAAATTCATTCAACGACATGGTGGCCACCCTGGATGGAAGCCAAAAACAACTGCAAAGCATGAATGAAAGCTTGGACTTTAAGTTGGTTCAATTAAGCGAGGCCAATGTGGGCTTGTTTGAAAGCAATCGATTGAAGAGCGAATTTCTGGCCAATGTTTCCCATGAATTGCGCACGCCGCTCAACAGCGTGATTGGTTTCGCGGAATTGTTGGCGGAGTTGGCGCGCAAGGATGCGGCCGCGGACCCCAAGCGCATCCGATACATAGAGCATATTTTAAAAAGCGGTCGCGGCTTGCTTGAGATGATCAACGAGTTGTTGGACATGGCCAAGATCGAGGCCGGTCGCATGGAGTTAAGCGTTTCCAACGCCAACATGACCGACATGCTTGAGGGCATTTGCGCCATCATGCGGCCGCAAGCGGACATTAAAAAAATTGATTTGGAGATTCAACATCCAGATGAATTGCCCACGGTGGAAACCGATCCCGGAAAGTTGCAGCAAATTCTTTACAACTTTGTCAGCAACGCCATTAAATTTTCGCCCGAGGGTTCGCGCGTCATTGTGCGCGCCGATGTGTGGGCCGTTGATGGCGCGCCTGGATTACGCATGAGCGTGGTGGATAGCGGGCCGGGAATTCCGTTGGATATGCAGCAGACTATTTTTGAAAAGTTTCGTCAAGTGGACGCCAGCCATACCAAAAGCCATGGCGGCACTGGTCTGGGATTGGCTATTTGCCGCGAACTCTCCACCATGTTGGGCGCCAAGCTTGGGGTTGAATCCAAGGCGAACAAGGGTTCCATGTTCTGGGTTGAAATGCCGCTGGAATTTCGCGCCAAGAAATTGCCGCCGCTTATGGCTGATCGCGCGCAATGAACAGGCGGCGAATTTGCGCGTCGGCGTTGGGATCAAGTCGTCGCGCCAAACTTGCATCCGTGCGATTTGTCAGCTGATGCGCGGGTGCGTTGGCGATAAGCCAACGCAGCACCGTTTCCGCCACAAGGCATGGCTGCGTGCCCCCGTCGGGACACAGCAAATCGTAGTCGGCCCAATTCAGACCAATCGTGATAGGACGAAGTGTTCCACCTGGCTCAATAAATTGCGCGGCGAATTGCCAGCCATTACCGACCTCGGCTTCATTCAGTATTTCTAGCGGTCCGTGAAACATTCCCCAAGATTAGCGGCAGATCAGCGCTCACGAATGAACCACCTCAACCGCCGCACGCACGCGGATTGGTTGCAACCACAAGACCGCCAAGCGCAATGTGCCTGAAAGAAGAAAGATGGCCACATACCCGCCGCCAGAGGAGTCCATGTATTTCAGAATGGTCGCGCCAATGAATGATCCAGCTGCGACTGCGAAATACGTTATGAAATTATAAAGCGCCATCATGGAGGTGCGTTCGGAATGCTTAATGCTTTCAAGCAGCACCAAGAATGAGGCGAGTTCCCAAGCCGCCCACATGACTCCGCTATAAATTTGCACAAAGGTGATCCATGCCAGATTGGTTGATATGGCCAGCATGAATACGCTAATCGATGTTCCAGCCGTGCCCAGTAGCAACACGCGCCGAGCCCCAAATTTTTGAACAATGCCACCAAGCAGCGTGAGCGCCAAACATTTTGATGCGAAGAGCGTGCAAATGACAAGCAAATAGGAGGCTTTATTAAAATGTAAATAATCCAGCAGCCACGGATTCACAAATGGTCCGCTGACATTGGCCGCAAACTGCAAGGCGATCAGACACAGCACAATGCGAAGATCACCGCCGCGACCAAGTCTTTTGGGCATGGAGCGATAGGCGACGTGCGCAATGTCATTTGGATTTAATTTGACATCACCTTGGTAATGAAGAAACCAAACGCTGGACAGACGCGCCAGCGCCGCAAAGATCATGATCCACATGAAGGCCGTCAATTGCCAACCATCGCGCTCGCCCATGTATAAAAGCCCGCCCGCGACCAGCATGGCCAGGAGTTGGGAAATTTGGCAAATGCGATTGCGTCTACTGAAGTAATTGGCGCGCAGCGACGCCGGGAAAAGTCGCGCCACCCAAGTGCTCCACGCGGGCCACGCGCCAATGGCCGCGCTCCAATATATGGAAAGCGTGACAAACACCAGCCATGTTGGAATGTCGCCGTACGCCGCGGCGAAGATTAATGGGACAAATGAAATTGCCTGCACAATGGCGCAGCCTTGAATCCATTTGCGCGGAGACCCCACGCGGCGCAACCCCGCCGGGGAAGCCAGCTGAACGGTGGCGCCCATCAGCATGGGAATTGTGATGATAAGCCCCGCGATCAGCGGGCTTTTGCCCAACGCCAGCACCAAGGCCGCAATGTATGTTTCACCCGCGCCCACCATTAAACAGAAGGTCGCACCGTCTCCAGTGCATGCGTTGAAATCGCGGCGTGTGGGCAGGGGGTCGTCGGGCACGGCGTCATTCATTTAGTGCGTCGGCTTGCCAGTGGGTTGCGTGATGGTCTGCGTAAGGCGCCTTTGCGCGATGGCTCGGTGAACAAAGTCGGGAGCGATGACAATCAACTTGTCATCAAAGACAGAAATGGTGCAGGCGCCGCTAGAACTTGTGGACCACACATCGCTTTCCACGGTTGCTTCAATGAGTGATTTTAATTTTTGATAACGAGCATCATTGTGCGCCGAAGTGAATGGTGGACTTGATGTGCCACCCGAACCACCACCCGAACCACCACCGCTTTGCAGGGGTGGCGCTTGAAAGTCGGGAGCCTTGAAACCGACATCCGTCACCGAGTACGCGCGCCGCTCTAGGGCACTCGCCCGAAGCAAACGCGACTTGGGACCAATCTCAATTCCACTGGTGGTGGTTTGCCAGCGGTATTCACTTTGCGTTGCGTCGCTCACTTGGCGCAGGACAAGTTCCACAATGGAGAGCGCCGTGGCATTCTTGCATTCAAGATCAATGGCAGTTTCAGGATCAATACCCGGCGAACCCGCGGGCTGGTCCTGCAGCAGAATTTGAATGGGAACGCCTGTTTTCTGTGAGATCGTCGCCAACGCTTGGACAATGGGGACTTGTTTGAATGTCACCGTGCATTTGCGTGTGAACAGCGTTGCCACCCATTGATCACGGGCTGCGTCATTCTTTGGTGTGGTTTGCATACCCGTGGCAAACGCGGTTGTATTGATGGCGATCAAGCAACACGCGCTCCCAACAAGCAGCCCGCGAAGAATGCGGAAATGGATTTGCCCAATGAATCGCATGGTTTTATTTTACGGTAAATAGGCGAGGCCGCGTCAATTATCTTTTGCCGCTGACTCGCCAGCAAATAGCGCGCGTGCTTCAAGAATAGCTAACAGGGTGGTGGCATTGGCCCCCAGTGGTTGCGTGCTATCCCAAGGTGCGGCGCGAATTCCACCAAGTGCTTTAAATGGATCGCGAAACGCGTAGCAGGATGCCTGATCCACCTGTAATTGTTTTAGAAATCGCAGCGCCAATTGAAGAGATTCAATGTCGATATTTTTTTCGTTGGTAGTCACGCTGCCAAAGAGTTTTGGATTCATGGCCAATGCCATGGCCAGCGCGGGTCGGGAAGATTGAGATGTGGCGCCGGTGACTCCATTGGTGATGATGGGCCAGCCGCCTTCCAGATCGCCCGCAAGATCTGGATCTAATTTCTTGGAGAGCTGATTTTGAACAAGCATGATTTGCAGCAATTTCCAGCCCTCTTTGGCGTTGGCATGGTCGGACCCTTTATCCAGTAATTGCTGCGCCAAAAGCAACCAGGGACTTGCCGAAAGTAATTTGTCTATGGGTCGAATTTTCCACGCCTGCGCGAGCTCCTTGGCCACTTCAGTGGGAAAGTCTTGCGCCAACGCCGCCGCGCACAAAGCCCATGTTTGCATATCTTGGCGAGGTCCAAGTTCAAATTGCGCCAACACTTTGGTCGCCAGTTGTTTTTCCCACTGTTGGCATTCTGGGGTTGACCAAGACACAAGGCAGTGATTCATGGTTTGACAGGCAAGAAGACACGCCGCCGCCGCCGCCGGATTATCCAGCGGATTCAATTCTTCCCCGACTACGCGTTGCAAAGACTGCAACGTGGTTGTGGCGTACGCTTGCGCCGCAAGCCTGTCCTTTTCCGGGAAATTCATCTGCCCCAATCGCGCCATGGCGAAAGCGCTCATGGCTTGTTCCAATGGAGAACATGTTTGTTGCGTCATGGATCCAAGCGCGGGTTGATATTCACCCGCTGGTCCAAGTGCCGTAAGCGTGTCAATGGTTTCGGATGAAAGTCCATCTTTTTTTGGAATTCGATTTTCAAGATGTGTGGCGATCGCTATTGCCATTTGGTCGAGCGTGGAGGCGCGGATATCCGAAAGCGGCACGGCAACCATGCCGCGCGAGACTTCAAATGGTGGAGTTTGTGGAGTGATTTGCGCCATTCGGCGGGTATCGGCCCGATAGATCACCACGCCTTGGGGCACGATAAATTTTTTATCGGCGCCAGCCTCTACGCCAACTTCACGCGCCATGAGCACCATGGTGTACCACGGCAGTCGGGTTTGGTTGAGCGATTGTTGAAGTGAGGGAAGGGAGAACGCCCATTGATCCCCCGCACGAATGGCCATGGCTTGACGGCCATTATCAATCTTGGCTGCAAGCACATCAACGCGGTCGCCTGTGAACGGACGCATGTCGCCGACAAGCTCCATTTCCAGCGCGCACTGTTGCGCGCAGTTGGCACGTACTTCCACTGGAAGCGATGCGATCACGCGATCATTCAAGGCTTGCTGCAAGGCTTTTTGAAGCGCGGTTGCAAGGCACAATGAACTGTCTTTATTTTGTTTGACCCATGCTTGTCCAATCGGGCGGCCATGTAAACGCAACACAACGCCCGCGGCCGTGGTCGAAAATGTTGGTGAAAGTGCAATGGCTTTGGAGAAATCGGGGGGTTTGACATTCAGCGCCTCAGTCGCTGTTTGCTGATCAAGCCACTGGCGCGACGCTTGAAACAATATCTGAGCGTCGGCGACAGAGCACACTTGCGCCCGCGCTGGAGTGATAACCAGCACCGTCATGATGAAAATGGCATGCAGAAGAGAGATTTGTCTGGACAGGCTGCAAAAGGGCGTCATGGTGAACAATGTAGCCGAGCCGCTTGATTGCACTCATTTGATGGAAGCGGATTCGTCAAAGTACTGCCACAGGTGACCATGAAGTTTTTCCCCCAAAACAATGTCCAACGCGCGCGTTTCAAACAGATGCTGCTGCTTGTGCTTGTAGGCTTCATCGCTTTGTGTTGAGCGGGGGTCACTGCTGCGCCTATCACCAACGCTGGCAACGATCAGCGATTCTCTTTGGTGAAAAAAGAAAACGACCGCGGCTTTCAAACCGCGGTCGTAGAATTTACACAGGACATCAAACTTAGAAACTGATCTTGTCGGTGCCCAGTGCGCCGTGATCATCCATGCCGCCGCGGGTTGGTCGATCACGCAGGGCCGCCGCATCCGCCGCAATATCCGCCCGCATGTCTGGATCAATGCCCGCGCCCCACTGAGCGCGCTTCAAGCTCAGGCCGATCTTGCGATCGGAAATGTCAACGCGAAGGATCTTCACGTCCACTTCTTGACCTGGCTTCACAACATCCAGCGGATTCTCAACCTTCTGATCGGAAAGTTCGCTGATGTGCAGCAATCCTTCAAGCCCTTCTTCAAGCTCAACAAACACGCCGAAGTTTGTGATCTTGGTGATGGTTCCCTTGACGATCATGCCAGGGCGATACGCGCTTGGAATCGCTTCCACCCAGGGATCTTCCGACAATTGCTTGGTGCCCAAGCCAACGCGCTGCTTATCGCGGTCCACATCAAGCACAACGCACTTCACGCTGTCGCCCTTCTTGTAGATCTCGTTTGGATGCGCCACTTTCTTGGTCCAACTGATGTCGCTGACATGCAAAAGTCCGTCTATTCCAGGCTCAATTTCAACAAACGCGCCGTAGTTGGCCAGGTTGCGGATCTTGCCTTCAATGATGGTTCCGTTTGGATATTTCTCGGCCACAAGTTCCCAAGGATTCACCTCGGTCTGCTTCATGCCCAAGCTGATTTCCAATTTCTGCTTGTCAATTTCAAGAATGACAATATCAATCTCGTCATTCACATTCACAACTTCACTTGGATGATTCACGCGGCGAGTCCAACTCATTTCGCTGACATGCACCAGGCCTTCAATACCTTCTTCCAGGCGCACGAAGGCGCCGTAGCTCATCAAGCTGACGACGGTTCCCTTCAGGCGGGAATTGACCGGATACTTCTTCTCGATCTCCTCCCATGGGCTGACTTCCTTCTGCTTCATACCAAGGGCGATCTTCTCGCGCTCGCGGTCAATGTTGAGAATCTTGACTTCAATCTCATCGCCAATCTTCAGGATTTCGGTTGGATGATTCACGCGACCCCAACTCATGTCGGTGATGTGCAGCAAGCCATCAAGCCCGCCAAGATCCACAAAGGCGCCAAAGTCGGCGATGTTGGTCACGGTGCCGCGGACAATGTCGCCCTCGTTCACCTTGTCCATTAACTTGCGCTTGGAATCTTCGCGCTCATCCTCGATCAACTTGCGGCGGCTAATAACAATATTGCGCCGCTCAAGATCAATTTTGAGAATCATGGAACGCACTGTTTTGCCAATGAATTCACCAATATCGCCGGGACGGCGGACATCGACTTGGCTAGCGGGAAGGAACACGGGCACGCCAATGTCCACCAAAAGTCCGCCCTTGATCTTGCGCAGGACTTTGCCTTCAACAATGTCGCCTTCCTTGCGGCTGACAAGCACTTGCTCCCAACCACGAATGCGGTCGGCCTTGCGCTTGGAAAGCATAATGCTTCCATCTGGAGTTTCTGTTTCTTCAACAAGGACTTCAACTTCATCACCAATGGTGACGCCGCCGGATTCCTCGAATTCCTCTTTTTGAACCTGGCCTTCGCTCTTGCCGCGAATATCAACAATGACAAAGTCGCCGCTGATGCCTACGACGCGTCCTTTGACAATGTTGCCGGTTCCAAGTGACGCGACTTCGGCGCCAAGGATTTCCTCAAGATTGAGTTCTGTTTGACCGTACGCCTCGCGGAGCATTTTGTCCGCGATGCCTGCTTCAAGAGCGAGGGCTTCGATGAGATTGTGATTAACCATGTTGTCGTTTCAATAGGGTGCGAGATGAGCCGCGCGGACCACGCCGCGAATTCGGCCAGAAATAAACGCCCCGGACACGCGTCCGTGAAAGGCGCCAGCGAAATGCCGGGTCGGTCATGGTAGCGAAAAAATCGCTTGAATTAAAGGGCAAATGAAAGTTTCATCAAAGAGCGGCGAAAGGTTTCATTTCATGCGTAGGGCAGCGGTTGCGCCTGCGAGGCGCTCACCAGCGTGGCTTTTCGATGGCGCTTGCGCGCGCGGCGCATGTGCACAAATCCCCATGCGCCGACAACATTGATCACAAGGCACACAAAGAAACTCCACGCGCCAAGGTTGTGGTCCTTGAGCCACTCGTACAAACCCACCGCAAGAAACGGCGCAATCAAACCGCGGATACCGTTCAGGGTGACATGCACGCCCATGTATTCCGCGTCGCGCTCTGGCGGCGCGAAATCTTGGTGGCCCAAGTTCCACGCAAGGCTTCCGCCAGCGAAACCAATGCCAAGCAAAGCCCCGGAAATATAAAACAGCGGCATAGATTTGGCCAGCGCCGCGATAAAAATTAGCGCGGCCGCGCTTACAAATGTCCAGGCGTGAATGGCGCGGAAGTCAACCACATGCGAGCGGTCAAGTCGACGCGCCCAAAATGGAATGGCGAGCGGCATGATCAATAATGGAATGACGGTGGTCACCAAAATTCCCTGCGCGTAGGTGGCGTTCAATTCGTCCTCCAACACAATCGCCAGCGGCGCTGAGATCATAAGATTGCCCAGCCCAAACACCGACATCCACAACATGAATTTGGCGTATTGAGGATCGTGCTTCAGCACGCGCAGCACGGAGGTTGGATTGAGTTGCGGACCGCTGCGCTTGGGCGCGGCTTGCTCGGCACGCAGCATTCTTTTTTCGCCGCGCATAGGAACGCGCCGCCACAAAATATTTCCCGCAATGCCAAGCACGGCGAGAGCGGGAAAAAGAATGTGGAAACTTTTGGAGTTGAAGTCCATGGCCCCGCCAATGGCCCAGCCACACAACGCCAGCACCAGACTTTGCACAGTGGCCATATTTCCTGCAATTTTGGCTCTAATTTCACGCGGATAGTTGGCGCGCCACACGGCGGAGCGCAGCGTGATCACGCCCGTCCATGTGATGCGCGCCAGCGTGGCCAAAATGCAAAGCATCCACAAGCCCCAGCGTTGTTCGGGCATAAGCGCGATGGACGCCACGCATACCGCGGTCATGGTTTGCAGGGTGGCGATGTACGCCACTTTCGGTTTTCCTTGCGAGTGAGCGGCCCAGATAAAACTGGTCAAGTTTGCAACGTTGGGCGCGGCGGTGACCAGCGCCACGGCTAAATTAAGTTCGGTGGCTCCAATGCCCTCAACACCAGTAAATGTTTTTTTAACCACCACGCCCAGCGTGCCGCCTTCAATGGCGCCAAGAAAAAATGGTAGGAATGCCCAACTCAGGATTTCATTGATGTACGCCGGCCGCGACATGGCCGGCAAGTGGCGCGGATGAAAGCGCGTCAGGAAACCTTCTGGCGCACGCGCCTCGCGTTTGATGTCAGTGGGGGCATTCATCCGATTCGGCAAGCATAGGTGGATAAACTTTGGTGAAAATGCATGACATGATTTCGGCTCTTTGCCCCGTCGGAGGAACAGAAATAAATTCTGTCGCTTCACAAGGAAGCGCTCTCTGACGATGTTGCCCGAACCCCGCTTTCACGTGGGTTCCCCGGCCATCGTTCCCGATCTTCCACGCCGCGCGAACGCGAGAGGCATGATCTTTGACGCAGCCATTAAGTAGGGATCCCTGGGGGTTCGCATCGGTCCGGACGCGTGGCCAAAGGTCGCCCGACGGGGCAAAGAGTCGAATGTTCTAGTCTACGCCTGGACTTGACGCCTGGACAGAGTGCCTGGACTTCATCTCAGCCCACTCGTTTTTTGGCTTCATTCAAAGCAATTTTGTATTGCTCGGCCACGCTGTCAAGCGACTCTGGAATCACGCGCGCGCCAGCCACGGTGGACATGAAATTGGTATCCCCGTTCCAGCGCGCAACAATATGCGCGTGCGCGTGTTGCGGAAGTCCCGCGCCGCCGGCACGGCCTTCGTTCACGCCAATATTCATGCCTTGCGGTTTCAGCGCCACATCCACAAGCGCGGCTGAAAGATCCACCAGACTCCAGAAGTGCGCGCGTTGTGTGGCGGAGTAATCCATCAACCGCGCACGCGCTTGGCCAAGCGCCACCAATAAATGTCCATTGGAGTATGGATATCGATTGAGCAAAATCAATCCGTACTCGTTTCGATAGACCACATGTTGCGCAGGATCAAGTTGAGGATTATTCCACGCTGCGAGCAGAAAATTTTCGTTGGAGTCCGTGGGTGAATTGATCTTGGCTTGCGCGGCCTGCGATTCAAGATTACGGATGTACGCCATGCGCCAGGGTGCCCACAGGTTGCGTTGCATTCTTGAAATAGTACACGCTGCGCGGTCAACTTATTTGGATTTGACATTCGCGGGATCAATCGGTTCTTGCAGCACCCATGCTCGACCACGATCAGATCGACCCGTGGTGCGATCATTCATGCGATCGGACACTTGCAGTGGAATTTCAACAGTGCCCGACCACCACTGTGTGGGTGGCGTGTTCACATATATGCCCGCCACCCGCCGCGCCAAGGCTTCGTCGCCGCGAATGCGCAGAGTCCAATTGGAGCCATTTTGCGCGCGATCAAGGGCGATTTGGTCCTCAAGCTCAATTTCAAAACCCGCACGCAAACCGCCGCGGCCGCCGCGCCACCAGATATTGAGGCGTCGCCGCGGCACTCCATCTTCAAGCGCCTCGGCGATCATTCCAAACCCCACGGCCTCTAATTCGGGCGACGCAGTTTGGTAGGGCTGATAGCTAAACGCATGGCGGGCATGACCAAGCGGCCAACGAATCATTCCGGGTGCGAACGCCTCTTTCACAAGCGCGTCCAATTCCGGATTTGAAATGGGCGACATGCTATTTATTGTTGGAATCACATCAACGCTTATAGGAATGGTGACAACTCCATGGGCATGCGACACGGGTGTTGATGCCGCGGTCGCCGGTAAAGTCGATTTCCACTCGATTGAGATTTCACCCGAATGATTGCCTACGGGCAGTGGACCAAGATTGATGGTGTAGGCGGTGCTTTGGGCGTTGGTGGAACTCGCACGTTGCCAGATTTCTCTGGCGAGTCTTTCGAGTGTGGACGCGGTGACGGGAATTCCACGGATCGCGCATAAACGCAATGTCACATCGGACTGCGTGGGCCACCAGTCGTAGATATTCGCCACAATGAACATGGGGTCCACTGGATTCCATGTGTCGGGCATATTCAATTCAAAGACCGGAGCCATGGCGTTGAGGCCTTGGTCAATTTCATCCAGGGTGGTGGCGGGCACTATGACCCCGTTTGGAAATAGGTCAATTTTCTCGACAATTGAAGCATATTTACTCATCCATACCAGACTGCCCGGTGTGCCCCACGAGTCGCCTTGGACGCATTTGGAAAGAAGTCTGAGTCGATTGGCGTCGCTGATTTCGCCCAGAATTAAAGAGTTAGCCAAGTACAAGGGAATTTCCCGCAGCGTCTCGCCATCATCCGCCCAAGGCAACATGGCAATGACCATGCGATCAGGAAACAAGGACCACCAACTCCGCATTGTAAGTTGGTCGCGCAACCAAATCGTTCCGGTGATTAAGGTAAGAATTGCAATTGCGCACCATCCGTATCGTCGCCGCGTGCGAAATAGATTCTCTTTGAACAGAGTGAAGTAGCCGCATTCGGTGCAACGAAATGGAAATCGATCAAGCACCAGATGCCAACATCTTGGACAGCGCCGTTGACCACGCGAGCGATCCCAATATAAAGACCACCACAATGTGTAAATAGTAATGAAGGCAAATAACAGCGCCGCAATCCAAATAAATATCAATGTGATTTCGGAGTTCATGTCCGTCGCTTAGCGAGCGCGGATCCAGCGCAGGAGTTCTATGGGACTTGGCGGCTTGCCTTGCATGAGCACGCCCACACGGAACACGCGCGCGCCGACCCACAAGATGGCCACCACGGTGGCCGCGCTCACAAACATGGCAAGCAACGCTTGCACAAGAGGAACGGCCTCGTTGGCGCCAGTCAAGCGAAGGATCATCACAAATGGTGCGGCGGGGGGAATGAAACTGCACACCGTGGCCAAAGTGCCATTGGGATTTTCCACGATTGGCAACCACAAAATCAGCGGAACTGTAAGCAAAATCATGGCTGGACCGATCAGCGATTGCGCCTCGCGAAGGTCTGACACCGCGCTGCCCAAGCTGACCATGATCGCCGCCACGGTGAAGTACGCCAATGGGAACCACACCACCAACCAAAGCAAGTGGGGCAGCGGAACAACATCCAACATTGCAACCGCGCCAAGACCCGCAAGTCCCACGCCGCCGTACATCAACAACATCACGCCAGCTACGCCCGCTTGTCCCACTAATTTTCCACAGAGCAACTCAATGGGGCTTACAGCCGAAAGCAGTACCTCCATCACGCGGCTGGACTTTTCCTCAATGGTGGATGTGAGCAAATAATTTCCACTTGTGATCACAGCCATCCATAGCAGGAACATGAATCCCGCTGGAACCAACATTCGTAATTGCGCAATTTCATTGGATTCACTGCCATCGGGGGAAACGCGTCGCGTGTCTATTTTGGGGCGCGCCAAAAGTTTCGTGATCCGTTCATAGTCCTCGTTGGCTTTGGACACGCGCACTCGGGTGACGGCCTCACGAAGTGATTTTTCCAGGATGGTTGTGTGTCGTGGACTGGCTTCGCTTGGAATCAGAAGTTCCGTGGATGGGCCATCGGCGTTGGACGAGATGATGATCAATGCTTGCAGCGAACTATCCCGAAGTTGCAGGAGCAACTCTTCGACGCGCGATGGGTCGGGAACGCTTTCCACGGTCAGCGCAACATCGGTTGTGGAGGTGTTGGTTGCGTCCTCTTCCAAATCAATGGTTTGGGCCGGATTCTTGCGAAGCGTGATTTCAAAGGCTTTTGCAATGGAATTTGATGGATCGATCACCGCCACGCGCCCCGTGAGCGGCGCGGTCTTTGAATCAATCAACAGTGGCAGCAACGGAATTGCGGCGAACATGATGCCAGGCAAAATGATGGCGCCAATCAAGAAGCCCTTGGTGAGAACCGTGTAGCGGAAATCGCGCCAGGCGATCACGCGTACGCGACGAGTTGCTCCGCGCTCAGCCATGGTTCACCTTGACTTGTTCAGTGGCGGATGTTGCCTCGAATTTTGTAACTGAGCCGCCGACTAATTTCACAAAGACATCATCCAGCGTGGCGCGTTGCAATTCCACCCGACGCAAAGGCGTGGCGCGCATGATGTCCACCATTGCGCGCTGAGGGTCAACGCCTGCAAGCAGTCGAATCTCAAATGATTTCTGCTCAAGGGACCAGCGCATGGATTCAATGCCAGCCACAACTTTCAGCGCTTGCGTCGCGGTATCAATCGAGTTGGCGGGTTGCGCCAAAATAGTGCGCGGATCAAATCGGCTATGAATTTGGGACATAGTTTCGTCCAATACTTTTTCGCCCTTATGTATAAGCAGGATTTGATCGCACAGATCTTCCGCCTGTTCCATTTGATGCGTGGAGAATAAAATAGTGGTTCCATTTTCTTTCAACTGACGCACCACCGAACTGAGTAGGCGGCGGTTCACAGGGTCTAGGCCGGAAAATGGCTCGTCTAAAATCAACAAGGGTGGTTCATGCAAGACTGCCCCAATAAACTGCAGTTTTTGCTGCATTCCCTTAGAAAGTTCTTCACAGCGTTTTTGAGAAACGTTGGGTAATTCCACGCGCTCAAGCCACGATCGAATACGCGAGTCGGCATCAGCGCGCGAAATGCCTTTCAGTTTCGCCATAAAGCGCAGGAAATCCGCCACGCGCATTTTTCGGTATAGGCCGCGCTCCTCGGGCAAATATCCAATGCGGTCTTTGGCGTCAAGCGCTGAGCCGCCAAGCACCGTGATGACGCCGGAGTCTGGAAGCAGGATGCTCATGACCATGCGAATGGTTGTACTTTTGCCGGCGCCGTTTGGACCAAGAAATCCACAGACTTGACCGCGCTGAATTTCAAACGAGACATCGCGCACAGCGTGCAACACGCCAAAGCGCTTGTTCACATTTGCAAGTTGAATGACAATGTTGCTCATCACAAAGTGTTCAGGAGATGGTTCAGTAATCGCTGTGTAATGATGAGGTCTTGACGTTACAACTTGATGCTAAGGTTTGATCGAAGGGGCATCACTGGAAGTTGAACGGGATTTATCATTCGGGTCTTTACCTTTGGACAATAGCATAACTTCAACGGGGGGCGCGAACAACGCGGCGTCGATTGGATCGCCAGAGATGAGGGTAAAGTCGCTGGTGGTCAACGACTCACCGCGGCGAATAGAAATGCGCCGTGGAATATCAAGGTCGCCCACCTTGGTCCACGCCTCAATGGTCATCATGGTAGGAACAAAGGTTGCGGCGCCCTCCGAAGTCTGCAAAACCCGCAATTTCCCTGTGGATTCTTCAATCCATGCCGCGGCCTCTAAACCTTCGCGGTCCTTCATGTCGATGCGTTGGCACATCACACCATCTTTTTTTTCTAACGGTCCAAGCTTGCGATTTGGAAATCGTTCAAAGATGGCGACCATCATTCGATTGGGAAGCACGCCGACAGCGGCGGTGAGCACACCGCGTCGATCAAGCAAGCGCCATGTGCCGTCAAGCGGACTTCGAAGCCACGCTAATTCACCATCCGTACCGCTTTCCATACTTTGACCGCCAGGCAACTTTTGAATGACGCGAAATTTTTCAGGACCTGCGCCCTTGGCCAATATTTGGATGTGCGTTATTCCTTGTGGCGAGCTGACCACTCCTTCAATGCGCAAGAATTGAATTTCCTTTTGGCCGCCAACAACATCAATGGCGCGTTGCACCAGCGCGTCAACGGGGGGTTCATTCGCAGGCTTCGTAGCAATTTCAGTGCTTGGTGTGGCGCTTTGGGCAAGTGGGTTTGCCAAAGCGCCAACACAAATACTGATCAGGGCCAGCGCGCAGAGTGTTGTGTGGCCAAAGATCATGATGCGCGAGAGACGATTCAAGGCGTTGGTTGCTGAAAAATAGGGTATTTTTCAAGCATGTGAAGCATGTGCAATTATGGATTTGCGCCGGTGGGCGGCGGTGTTGGCGCGGACGCGGGCGGCGGTGTTGGCGCGGACGCGGGCGGCGGTGTTGGCGAGCCAGGTGGTGGACTATTGGCCGCATTTGGCTTCACTCGAATTCTGTTTGGATTCTTTGCGCTTTTTTCAGGTGCGGCCGCCGCTGGATTCTGAGCGGCACTTACAAGCGCTTTAATTTCTGGGGGCAAATCAAAGAGCGCTGCGTCCATTGGCGCGAAACTCACAGAATTCACAAGCAGAACTTGTTGCATATTCATGGCTTCTACATCTGTGCGCGTGGCAATCTTCACACCATCATATTCCTTGTATTCGCTCATGATGGTGGTCGAGGGCATCTTGCCCATGGGAGTTTCCACGGTCAACACCATGCCTCGGGTGAGGCCGCTTTCAATTTCGTAATACAAGGCGCCTTCCCCTGGACCGCCCGACACGGCAATTTCGTAGCACGCAACGCCACCAAAATTCACGGCGCGTTTGCATTCAGCTTGATTCCAAATCTTGCTTGGATCAAGGTCTTTATACATGTCGCTGGATTTTTTTAGCTCCTCCAAAAGGGTTCCCTCAATCAAACTTGGACCTTGCATTGGGTTCAAGCTCCAGCCCACCGTGCCATCAAATCCTTGCTTAATTTTTCCCACGCCTTGAAAATCCACAGTGCTCACAATTTTATTTGGAGCCAGTGTGATGATCTCCAATGTGCCCTCCATACCAGCATTGGATATGGACAATGTTCCTTTGGTTTGGATGCACGTATGTTTACGAATAGCCGCCTCGCCACCAATCGCCGTGAGACTTTTTGCGAAAATGTCTTTGGCCGTAGGAAGCACATCCGGCGGTTGAATCAATGGCGTGATGATTGAACTGGGTGTTGGCGCGGAGGATTGCGGGGTTGCCTTTGAAGCCGGCGCTGCGGTCTCATCGCCTTTGCTTACTCTATTCGGCTCGGCTGGTGTTGCGGCTGGTGGACTTGCCGCGGGTGGTGTCGCGGTTGGCGCTGTCGTGCCGCTTGGTTTTGAACCAAATGAGTCACCTTGCGCAAGCAACGTTGGTGCGAAGAAAGCCGCGAACAGAATTGCAACGGAAATAAATTTCATTGAGTTCCTTTGAAGAGTGACAAGTGTACCAGCGTGACAAAGGTGGTGACATGAACTTCTAACGCAATTTCTCCTCATACTGCGAGGCAATCCAGCGCGCTGCGGCGTTTATGTCGGCGTCCTGGTTGGGTGTCCAATCATCACGGCACGTTCCAGTGATTTGATCGGGAAGAACACCCACGCCCTCAATGGTGGAGCCGTCGGGCAATGTGAAATTGGCAAAGGCAAATAAAAGCGCGTCGCCCGACGCGAGTGATTTTGTTTGAGCAGGTAGCGCCGCGCCAGCGCTGATGCGTCCAAACACGCGCGCGCGATCAAGTTTTTGAAGACCGCCCGCGAAAATTTCGCTGGTGCTGGCTGAAAGAGGATCCATGATGATGGCGACTGGACCTGAGAATGGTTCCACGCGCTCGCCTTGCGGCGTGCTGCGTCGTGGATTCACCTTGAACTCCAGAGTGGTGTCGCGCGTGCGCATGGTGCCCAAACTTTTTGGTTGATCCATGACATGGCCTGCAACACCCATGGCCATGCCGCCAGCGCCGCCAGGGTTTCCACGCAAGTCAATAATTATTCCGTCGGCGCTGAGATGGCGTTGAAAGGTCTCGTCCACTTTTTGCGCGATCGCAGGCATCCAAATGTTGAAGCCAATCACCACAATGTCAAAGTCATCGGGCAAATCCAGCGCTCGCAATTGGGGCTTGCTCAACACGCTCTCTTGGCAGCGCACTTGAAATGGCGGTAAAAGCCCTAGTTTTGTGCTAATTCCAGCGCTGCGTTCCCGAGAAAATGTGGTCGTATGCAATTCATTCGCCTCGCCCTGAAAGATCCAAGTCTCTTGGCTCTCCACGTCGCCGGCATCGGCGCCTTGCAAAATAAGTTCTTGCACATACTTCGCCGTCCCAGTGGTGGTGTCGGGTTGCGCAGTGGTCATGTCCACGCCGTCCACGGATGTCACGATCCAACCCATTTGCACTCCAGCTTTGTCGGCGGGGGAGTTGGCGCGCACTCCAGTGACGGTTGGAAGTTTCTCGATCAATCGCAGCGTCAGACCAAAGGAAGCTTCGGCTTCGGCAGCGCGATTTGATTTGGTCAAGGATTGTTTGGTGGCCAAGGGTTCTTGCGGCTTGTGCGGTGCTTCAATTTCATTTTCACTGGCGGCGGCGCTAAACTTTTCCAGCACCTCAGCGGCGCCAGCAGATTTTTTTTCCAAACCATCCGATTTCATCTCAGCTGGAGTAACTTCGCCTTCCTCTCTGGCAAGTGCGGCGGAACTTTCGGCGGGAATAATTCCAAAGTGACTGCGCTTAAGGCGCGACAACATATCTTGCAGAATCAGGCGCAACTCCTCGCGGCTAGTGGCATTCATGGCCTTAGGTCGCAGCTCCACTTTCACCGCCACCCAATCCACTCCGCCATGGTCGCGCTCTACATCGGATTGCTCAACGGTGCTCCAGATTTCATCGAATGTGGCCAACGCAACTTCTTGGGTAATGGGGGTCTTGGGCTGACCAGAGGCCACAAAGGACATGGTGGAGGCGGATTTGTTGGCGCTGCAACTGAATGCCGCGCCGGCGCAGAGGGCGCAAATAACAAGACAAAGTATGCGGATTTTCATGAGGTTGGCAGTGTAGACACAAGGGTGCGCGTGAGATCAATCCGTTTATCCGGATTTACGGTTGAATACCCGACCAATTCAATATATCATTGGCACATGGGAAGTCGCTTTTTAGACACATTGCAACAACGCGTGCTTCTATTTGATGGAGCCATGGGCACCAGTATTCATAGTTGCACCGATTGCGCGCCCCAGGATTATTTGGGGCGCGATAATTGCACCGACATTCTTGTGAAGTCGCGGCCCGACATGATCCAGCGTATTCACGAAACTTTTCTGTTGGCTGGCGCCGATGTTGTGGAGACCGACACATTTGGATCCAACAAACTTGTCGGCGCGGATTTTGATCCAGAGATGGTGGCGTGGACGCGAGAGCTGAACAAGCTTGGCGCGCAAATTGCGCGCGCCGCTTGCGACAAGCACGCCACTCAGCATCATCCACGATTTGTCGCGGGCTCCATGGGACCGGGCACAAAGTTAATCACGCTTGGCAACACGGATTGGGAAAGCATGCTGGACTCCTATTGCGAGCAGGCGCTTGGACTCATTGATGGTGGCGTTGATTGTTTCATGATTGAAACATGTCAAGATTTGTTGCAAGTCAAATGCGCGATCAATGCGTGTTTGGACGCGCTTGCCAAATCGGGTCGCACTGTGAATGACATTCCTATTTTGGTGAGTGTGACCATGGAGACCACCGGCACCATGTTGCTGGGCAGCGACATGGCCGCGGTGGTGAACGCGCTGAAGCCATTTCCAATCGCCAGTTTGGGTTTGAACTGCGCAACCGGACCAGTGGAAATGGCTGAACATATCGCATATTTAGCGAAACATTGGGATCGCGCGGTCAGCGTGATTCCAAACGCCGGTCTGCCTATTTTGCTTGATGGACGCACGGAATATCCGCTGCCCGCCCAAGCATTCGCCAGCGCCATGCACCGCTTCATAAACGACTACAAGATCGACATTGTGGGTGGATGCTGTGGCACAACTCCGCAACATATTCAAGAAGTTCGAAATGTTCTTGGCAATGCGCGTGCGCGCGCGCCACGCATAACTACGGAGCAGTCGCCAGGATGCAGCAGTTTGTACGGCATGACGGAGTTCAAGCAGGACAACTCATTTTTAATAGTTGCCGAGCGCACCAATGCCAACGGCAGCCGCAAGTTCAAACGCTTGCTGGATGAGGAGGAATGGGACCAACTTGTGGGCATGGCGCGCGAAGAAATGAAAGATGGCAGTCACTTGCTCGATGTGTGCGTTGACTTTGTTGGTCGCGACGGCGTGAAAGACATGGGTGAATTAGTTTCGCGCGTGGTGCGGCAAGTGAACGCGCCGCTGATGCTCGACAGCACGGAGGCGCCCGTGCTGGAGGCTGGTCTAAAGCGATCCGCGGGCCGCTGCATTGTGAATTCAATTAATTTGGAGGATGGCGAAGGCCGTATGGACACGGTGTGTCCGTTGCTCAAGCGCTACGGCGCCGCGTGCGTGGCGTTGACCATTGATGAGGACCCGCAAGCCGGAATGGCCAAAACCGCGCAAAGAAAGCTTGAAATTGCAACGCGCATTCACGACTTGTTCACGCGCAAGTGGGGGCTGAATGAGAATGATCTAATTTTTGATCCGCTGACATTCACCATTGCCACAGGCAATGAGGACGACCGCGCGCTTGGCTATCAAACGCTTGATGGCATTGAATTGATCGCCAAGCGATTTCCAAACTGCGGAATCATTCTTGGCTTGTCCAACATTTCATTTGGCTTGAAGCCTTCCGCGCGCACCGTGCTCAACACCGTGTTCTTGGGCGAGGCCCGCAAGCGCGGACTGACCGCGGCCATTGTGCATTTCTCCAAACTACTTCCAAAAAATCGCATCGCCCCAAAGCAATGGGAAGCCGCCGAGTGGCTCATCTTTGATCGTCGCGGCGACTCGCGACCTGAAGGTAAGCCTGCGGAGTTTGATCCACTGTTGTATTACATCAGTTTGTTTCCAGATGGCGAGGAACAAAAAGTTGAGAAGAAGGGAATGGCCGACCTTCCGCTGGAGGAGCGTTTGCAGCGCCACATTATTGATGGCGACGACGGTGTGCTTTCGGAATCGTTGACCGAAGCCATGACCAAGTACGAGCCGCTTGTGATTATCAATGACCACTTGCTTGCGGGCATGAAGACCGTTGGTGAATTGTTTGGCGCAGGCACTATGCAGCTTCCGTTTGTGCTGCAGAGCGCGGGCGTGATGAAAAAAGCCGTAGCGTATTTACAGCCTTTTATGGCAAAAAAAGGCGTTGCGGAGAAACCCAAGGCCACCGTTGTGTTGGCCACCGTGGCTGGCGACGTGCACGACATTGGTAAGAATTTGGTGGACATTATTTTGTCCAACAATGGTTTCAAGGTTCACAACATTGGTATTAAGCAAAGTCTGCAACAAATTATCGACGCGTGGAAATCCACCGGCGCCGACACGATTGGCATGAGCGGCTTGCTTGTAAAAAGCGTCACCGTGATGGAGCAAAATTTAAAGCAACTTAATGAGCTCAACATTCGCGTGCCCATTATGTTGGGCGGCGCAGCGCTCACGCGTCACTACGCCGAAAGTCATTTGCGCGGCGTGTATAACGGCCCGCTGTACTACGGCAAGGACGCCTTTGAAGGTCTTGCGGTTTGCAACGCGCTGGCCGATGGCACGCTTGCAAATGTAGACGCGGAAATTTCCGCGCGACTCACCAAGCGCGCCGAAGTAGACGCCAAAGTTGGTCAACGACTTGAAGCCGCCGATTCCGCAACCGCCACCGCGCCAGGCCGCAGTGATGTGGATCAAAATATTCCAGTTCCCAAGCCGCCATTCATGGGCGATCGACTTGTCGAATCCATTGATCTTGACGCCATTTATCCCTATGTGAACAAGATTGCGCTGTACCGCGGTCAATGGGGTTTTAAGCGCGGCGACATGACGGAGGAGCAACACGAAGCGCTGATTCGCGACACCGCCGAGCCAATTTTTGAGCGTCTGAAAGCGCAATGCAAGCAGGAAAATATTTTGCGGCCCGCCGTTGTCTACGGGTTTTTTCCGTGCGCCAGCCAAGCCAATGACTTGGTGGTGTACGACCCAACCGATCCCGAGCGCGAGTTGGAGCGCTTCACTTTCCCACGGCAAACCGCGCGCCAAAGTTTGTGCATCAGCGATTTTTTCCGCCCCGTCAGTTCCGGCGAGCGCGATGTGGTCGCCTTTCACTGCGTCACCATGGGCATAGAAGTAAGCCACCGCGCCAAGCAACTTTTTGAGCGCAACGAATACACGGAATATTTGTACTTGCACGGTATGGGTGTGGAGTGCGCCGAAGCGCTGGCCGAACTGTGGCACAAACGCATTCGCGCCGAGCTTGGCATTGGCAACGATGACAGTCCGCGCCTGAAGGAATTATTCACTCAGAAATATCGTGGCAGTCGCTACAGCTTTGGCTATCCCGCATGCCCCGATATGAGCGATCAGGAAAAACTTTTCAGGCTTCTAAGGCCAGAGCGCATTGGCTGCCACTTGTCTGAAAATTGGCAGATTGACCCTGAGCAAAGCACGAGCGCCATTATTGTGCATCACCCAGAGGCCAAGTACTTCGCTATTTAGTTTTCAGTTGCGATGGGACTTGCTGTTTGTATGTATCAATGTCGCTCATTGGAATGTTTTCTGAAATGATTTCGTTCGTTTGATGGGCCACGCTTGCCGCTACTTTAGGAAGTTTGTGACGCAAGCGCGAAGGCGACGCGCCTGTGGCAAGCGCAATCAAGACTATAATGGGTGCATGACCAATACCACATCAACAACATCCGGTGACGGTCCTTCCACCAAGCAACGCTTGCTCGGCGCGTCGCACTTTCGCGAGAATCTATTCAAGCCATTTTCGGGCTGGCTGATTGTGCCGCTGTGGATCTCCATTCTGGTGTTCGCCATCGCTATTTTCATGGACGGCGTGCGCAAGCAGGAACCGCCGCGAATTATTTTGGCCGTGTTGATTTTTCTTTCACTGATGATTTGTATCGCGGGTTTCTTTGTGGTGGGTCCCAATGAAAGTCGCGCCATGGTGCTGTTTGGCCACTATCGCGGCACGGTTCGCAAAGTTGGATTTCACTGGACCAATCCGTTCACTATGAAGAAAAGAATCACGTTACGCGTGCGCACATTTGAAACTGGCGCGTTTGAGACCGAGGCCGTGAAAGATCAAACGGGCAAAGTGATTCGCGAGGCCACTCGCTCACGCCATCCCGTGAAGGTGAACGATCTTGACGGCAACCCAATTGATATTGCGGCGGTTGTTGTGTGGCGCGTTGTTGACACAGCGGAGGCGCTGTTCGCCGTGCAAAATTACGAGCGCTATGTGGAGATTCAAAGCGAGTCCGCGCTGCGCAATTTGGCAAGTCGCTATCACTACGACTCGCCCGATGTGAACGGCACAAGCCTGCGTGGTAGCACGGATTTGGTTGGCGCAAAATTGAAAGAAGAACTTGATGGTCGTCTTGGCGGCGCGGGCATTGAAGTGTTGGAAAGCCGCATCTCTAGTTTGAGTTACTCGCCAGAAATTGCCGCCGCCATGTTGCAGAGGCAACAAGCGTCGGCCATGGTGGCGGCGCGATTTAAAATTGTTGAAGGCGCGGTCGGCATGGTGGAGTTGGCCATGGCGCAAATTGAGTCTAAGAAATTGGCGGTCATGAGCGCCGAGCAAAAAGCGCAAATGGTGAGCAATTTGCTTGTGGTTTTGGTCAGCGATCGCGGCGCGCAACCAGTGGTGCAAGCTGGTGGCGGGGCGTAACGCGTCAATGCGCGCGTGAAAAATATGTTGTCAAGGCGCGGCTAGTCAATGAACAATTGATTTCTAATTTATAAGAAATTGACAAGAGTATTGAGCCACGCGCCGTGGCACTTTCACGCACTAACGCATTGCGGCGCGTTTCTCGTATGATCGCCGACCCGGCATTTCGCTCGGGTTGCCCAATCATGCTTATCACCGCAAAAGAACTTTCCAAGTCACACGGTCTGCGCGAATTATTCGCCGGCGTTTCATTTAGCGTGGCCGACGGCGACCGCGTTGGTTTCATTGGCCCCAACGGCGCCGGC
>SXGQ01169545.1_pt1 | contig 36322 bp, 29 predicted proteins | sample 3178371 | NCBI WGS metagenome assembly SXGQ01 (sample SAMN11356859, study PRJNA531348) | freshwater metagenome | isolation source: freshwater sample F1-20 | place: China: Fuxian Lake, Yuxi | collected 2017-12-25 | reverse complement strand
TCTACCATTGTTTCCTCTTGCTGCTTTGGGAGATATGGAAAAAGGATGTCCCATTCTTGAAACATCCTTTGTTTTCATCGATCAATCATGTTACTGAGTCAAAATCAATTGATTTCGCGTGGCTTCTTTTCCGTGAACGACATTCAATGAGAAGAATTCGCGACTTGGTTTCGCTCTTTGCTCAAATTCACTTCTGAATTTCTTCAAGAATCCTTTGACCGGCCATGCAGCGCCTTCACCCAATGCACAGATGGTATTACCTTCGATGTTTGAAGCAACACTGAACAGCAAATCCACATCATGTGTTGTGGCCTCACCTTTTACCATGCGCTTCAAAATCTTTTCCATCCAACCGCAACCTTCGCGGCATGGAGTACATTGTCCGCATGATTCATGATGATAGAAATGAGCGAGTCTGAGAAGCACTTTCACAAGATCTGTATCTTCATCCATCACCATCACGCCGGCTGTTCCGATATATGATCCAAATTCTTTCAAGGACTCATTATCCATCAATACGCGATCTATCTCATCAGGATGAATTGGAGGCATTGAGCTTCCGCCGGGTATGATTGCTTTGATCTTTTTTCCACCTGGAATTCCGCCACCGATATCATAGAGCAATTCCTTCAATGGAATACCTGTCGGTAATTCATAAACGCCGGGTTTATTGATATGTCCGGACAAGCCAAAGAGCAAAGTCCCAGGATGTTTCGCCGCACCAATCTTACTATATGCATCTGCGCCAATTGCGAATATGGCAGGAACAGTGGCAAGTGTTTCAACATTGTTAATTGTTGTTGGGCAACCCCATAATCCCTTATTTGCAGGGAAGGGAGGTTTGAATCGAGGATATGCTCTTTCACCTTCGATTGAATTCATGAGTGAAGTTTCTTCGCCGCATACATAAGCACCCGCTCCTTTATGAACAACAATGTCCATGCTGAATGAAGAACCGAATGCGGATTTCATTCCTTCGCCAATAAAGCCTTTTGCATAGGCTTCTTTAACTGCATCTTCAGTGCAACGTACCCACTTGTGATATTCACCACGAATATAGATAAATGCTTTTGTGATACCCATCGCATAACCTGCGATGAGAATACCTTCAATCAATTGATGAGGGTTATATTCAAGAATTTGTCTGTCTTTAAATGACCCCGGTTCAGATTCATCGCCATTGATTGCGAGATATTTAGGTTTGTCATTAGCCTTTGGCATGAAACTCCATTTCATGCCTGTGGAGAAACATGCTCCACCACGACCGCGCAAGCCGGAGGCTTTCACATCGTTAATGACATCATCAGGAGACTTGGATGAGAGCACTTTACGAAGCTGCTCATATCCGCCATTGGCTGTGTACACATCGATCTTGTGAAGATCTTTAATCTGGGGAATAACAAGATGAGGACTGGTATACATGAATTGTGAGCCTTTAAACATCAAAGGAAATCATTGAACAAATATAGTGTTTTTTGATGAGCTGTCAGGGTATGAGGAAAAGTCTCAAATCGAAGAAAAAGTTTCGTCAAAACTCATAGTTGGTTTGCACCACTGTATACTTCCCATATGAAAAATCCCCTTTTGGAAGATTCCACACGAATTCAACGGAAGTCGGGATGGTCATACCATCAAAAACCCGAAATTCACTACAATGTAGGGTGAATGTAGCTTTTTCGAAGGAACTTCTGAAATCTCTGTATTTGTCTTCGGTCTTTATATTCACCACTTCATTGCGATCATTGAATGTGAACACGGCTGATACATGAATAGAGCCATAATGCAGGACTGCCTCAGCGGAATGCTCATCAATGGGATTCCACCTCAGTAAATTACTGGGAAGCAATGCCGTGGGAAACCATATCGATTCCATAAGATAACGGGTAAGAAGGGAAGTATCCGCCTCATGGCCTGAGGGATTCAATAATGTGAATAGACCGAGAAATTTAACAGAACCAAATCCGCGTCCATCCAATAATTCAAGCCAGGCAATCTTTGAAGGTATTAAACCCCCACCGAATCGGGCTTTCCAGATAAATCCCGGTTTTGTTGCAAGGTAATGTCCGTCCGCACGGGAGGGAGACCAATCTCCATCAGGCGAAGTTCTGAATTCTCCAATCTGTTTAATGCGGGCGAAGTGGATTAATCGTTTGGAATTGCCCATCGCCATGCGAAGATAATTCCGAACGGGTTCCGGACAGGATTGAAGGGACCCTTCAATTGAAAAGTGAGAAGTACTCCCTATCGACAATTCGCGTAGAGCGCGGATGCCAATTCTCACACTCCTTCGCACCTGCAGTGTTACAAGTAGGGCAAGTGAAAGAAAACTGACAATGATCCCCGTCAGGATCAAAATGAGCCGTAAGTCCATGTGATTCTATAGACAATTCACAAAGATTCCCGTTAATGCGGGATGGGGAATTTATTCCTGATCAGGATTTTTGGATGCAGGATTCCTTTGCGCATTGCGTAGAGAGAGATCTTCCCTTTTGATGGGGAAAGTGGATTTCGCAGTTTGCACATCATCTCTGATGCTGCGAGCCGCTTCTCTCAATGTTTGCATGTGCTTGCGAAGGCGAACACCGGCCTCCTTATTGCGCGCATTGTAGAACTTGTCGAAGTCCTTTTCAAAGCTTTGCACAAGCTTGAGCAATTCCTGATAATGTTCTGTTGCCATGCTGTACCTCTTACAACAAATAATCAGCAGTAATATCGGTAAAAGTTTTCATCGAATAAAAACGGAAATCATCCGGGGCCAATCGATCGTCAATTGTCAAGTGTACGCGGATGAGATATCGTATCATCAGTTTCGACAGTCTTGAGATTGGTCCTTTGGTGAGATATGCAGCCATATCAGGATGTACATGCAAATCTATGCCAAAATCCAATTGTTGGCCTCTAAACAAGCGAATCCAATGTTCGATTTCTTGAAAAATCAATGATCGAGAAGGGATTCTTCCTGCACCTTCGCAAGTTGGGCATGTATCAGAGAGGCGTTCAGAGATTGCCTGGCGAATTCTTTGTCTGGTAATCTGTAGCAAACCAAGTTGTGTGATAGGATAGACAACTGTTTTTGCCCTGTCTCTAAGTAACTCTCGCTTCATCTCATTGTAAATTTTCTTTCGATTTTCCTCGAGTTGCATATCGATGAAGTCAATGATGATCATTCCACCGATATCACGAAGTCGCAATTGTCTTGCAGCAACCTTTAGCGCTTCCATATTCGTTTTGAATGCGATCTTCTCCTGCTCGGCTTCTCCCGCAGAGGATCGGCCACTATTCACATCAATCACATGCAATGCTTCTGTTTGATCGATCACAATAGAGCCACCGCTGGGAAGTCGAACGGTTCTTTCATATGTCTCGCGTATCGACTTTTCTATGCCGAAATAGTCAAAAAGTGGCTTGCGGCCTTCATAGAGAGCCACCTTGGACTGCAAATCCGGATCGGCTATTCCCAAGTAATTCATGGTCTCTTTATGCTGATGCATTGAGTCGAACACAACTCTTTGAACATCTTCGGAAAACAAATCGCGAATCACACTGCCTGCAAGACTTTTGTCTTTGTATAGCAGCGAAGGAGCTTTTGCCTTCATTACATTGGCTTCCATTTCCTTCCATTGCTCCATGAGCAAAGCCCAATCTCTTTGCAATTCAACCTCTGTTCTGTCCTCAGCCGCTGTTCTTATGATACAGCCGATTCCATCAGGCACGAATGTTTTTGCTATTGACCGTAATCTTTTACGCTCTTTGATTGATGGTATTTTTTTTGAAACGCCTATCAATTGCTCGAATGGGAGCAATACCATATATCTTCCCGGCAAGCCAATCTTGGTTGTGACTCTCACCCCTTTGGATGAATAACCTTCTCGAACAACCTGTACAATGATTGTTTGCTTGGGTTGGAGATTGATGCTGATTGTACCGGAACGTTTTGTGCTGAAAGTTGGCAATGGTTTGGCATTGCCCTGTTTTTCAGGCATCTTCTTCAAACGCAATGCAATTGCCGCTGCATCTGACAATGCAGGCTTTTCATCAACTTGAATCGGAGCGAATGTATGTTGTTTGAGGGATGCAATAAATGCCTTGAAGCCCCTTGGTTTGCCAATCGTCGGTTGATCAAGCAATTCTGCTATCATTTCATTCACATCTGCTTCGATAATATCTGAAGCAGGAATATGTGTTTGTTGAGGCGGAGCGAAATTCATCGTAATCAAACCTTTGTCCGGTTTGGATTTACTGCGAACTATATCATCACCATCATCTTCATCATCGGTGCTGAATGATTCCTCCAGCGAAGAATCCACATCGGAAAAATGAAGGAATGCACCTTGATTCAAACCAATATCAATAAAAGCAGCATTCATTCCCTGAATGATTTTTTCCACACGCCCCATATATACATTACCCACATATCGTTCCTTCTCAGGGACTTCCACAAACAATTCAGCCAATTCACCATGTTCGGTGATTGCGATTCTTGTTTCATTCAATGTGGACGATATCAAAATTTCTTTTTTCATTCAATCCTTTGCTCGAGATCTTTACTCATTTGAGAGTAAACTAATACTATGGCAAATTTAGGTAAAATTCGACAACGTAAGTCTAAATTCCAAATCATTTCTCGGAAATTCCAACTGAAATAAAATGAATGATTAAAAATATCGTCAGTTCTGCCTGTTTTTCGGCGAATTTAGCCGTAAATTTGTTAAAAATGTGCCTAAGGGCTGATAATCGAAAAGGTATTTACCGATGAATGAAGATTTAGACATGTCTGCATCTGACGAGCAAAACAAAGGTGAATCAGCAGAAAACTCTGGAACTGAGTTGTCTGCATTGGAGAGCATCCTTCTTGAACGAGATGATTTTCGCGATCAATTATTGAGAAAATCAGCTGAATTTGAGAATTATCGCAAAAGAACAATGAAGGAAAAGCAAGACCTCATTGACTTTGCGAATGAGCATCTCATCCTGAAAATGCTTCCGGTTGTTGATGATTTGCATGTAGCTTTGGAGGCAGCAAAACAATCCATAGATCCTGATGGGTTTTTGAAAGGTGTGGAGATGATTTATGCGAAAGCAATTAAGATATTCGAAGAAGCAGGAGTTTCACCTATTGTAACTTCACCAGGAGAGCCATTCAATGTTGAAGTGCATGAAGCACTTGCACATATGCCTTCCAATGATGCACCTGAGGGGCATATTCTTCAAGAAATTCAGCGTGGATATACATTGAGAGAAAAAGTGATACGGCACACGAAGGTTGTCACATCAGCCGGAAGTCCCGATTAATTATATGGAATGCAATGAGTAAAAGAGATTATTATGAAGTGCTCGGATTGAGCAAGCAGGCTGGAGCCGATGAGATTAAATCATCATATAGAAAGCTAGCATTGCAATATCATCCAGATCGCAATCCGGACAATAAAGAAGCCGAAGAAAAATTCAAAGAAGCAACTGAAGCTTTTGAAGTATTGAGTGATGACAATAAACGCGCTCGATATGATAGATATGGTCATGATGGCATGAAGAGCGGGCAAGATTTTCATTCATATCAAAACATGAATGATGTGTTTAGTGTCTTCAATCAATTCTTTGGCGGTGGCGGCGGTAATTCCATTTTTGATGAATTTTTTGGTGGTGGACAGCAAAGAAGATCCCAATCCATGGGGCAGCCCGGTCAGGACATGCGTGTTCGCATGCAATTGACATTGGAAGAGATTGCTATGGGTGTATCAAAAACGCTGAAAATCAAAAAATACTGCACATGTGATTCATGTTCTGGAACAGGTGCCAAAGGTGGTTCGGGATATATAACTTGCACGGCATGCAATGGCGCCGGTGAAGTACGCCAAATATCTCGTTCAATGTTTGGTCAATTTGTGAATATCGCACCATGTGCAAATTGCTCAGGTTCAGGAAAAATCATCAAAGACATGTGTGGTACATGCTCCGGTGAAGGAAGAATCACGGGTGAGACCACAGAAACCGTTGATATTCCGGCCGGAGTAAGCGAAGGTAATTATATACCACTTCGAGGCAGGGGCAATGCCGGTAAACGCGGCGGTCAGGCAGGGGATGTACTCATCGTGATCGAAGAAAAAGATCATCCGCATTTCATTCGCGAGCAAGATGATATTCTCTTCGAGTTGGTTGTAAGTTATCCTGAAGCAGCCTTGGGCGCGAAAGTTCAAGTCCCGACTCTCTATGGTGTTGAAGAAATACAAGTAAAAGCAGGTACTCAACCAGGCACTGTTATAACATTGAAGGAAAAGGGAATAAAGCATTTGCAGGCCGGCGGACGAGGTCATCAACATGTACATGTGAATGTACATGTTCCAACAAGTCTGTCAAGTGATGAAAAGAAAATATTGAAAGAACTGGCTCAATCCGAGCATATTAATCCGGAAAGAACCTATGGAGACGAGCATTCAGGGCATGGCTCATCCGCATTTTTTGAACGAATGAAAGGTGCTTTTTCCGGTTGATCGATTAACGATTTCAGGGGACATTTCAATGACAAGCAAAAAGGTCGGAGAGCAATTACGGATGCTTTTGCAATCTGCTTTCGGTATGACAAGACAAGAAGTTGTAATCTTGATTATATTGATCAGTGGTGGATTGACGGGCATGATTATTCGAAGAACAGGGGTCATAAGCATGCAGGGAATCAGAGCTCACGATGGCATGACTCGTGCTCATTTCATCATCGATAGTATCATAAAAGCCGAAGACAAAAGACTAGAGCAAATGCTTTCGGTAGACTCAACAAAAGACACCATTCCTTCTTTACTTGATGCCGGAATCAGGCCGACATATCCCCAAAAAACAATAAAACAACCGAGCATAATCAATATCAATACTGCAAGTGCGCAAGAATTCATGCAATTGCCCGGAATTGGTCCATCTACTGCGGAAAAAATACTTGCTTATCGTAAGCAGCAATCCTTTTCGACTATTGAGGACATCATGAATGTGAAAGGAATCGGAGATAAGAAATTCGCAAAGATGAAACCATACTTGCAGATTGGTGATAAGCCAATCAAGACAAAGAAGCAATGATATGTTTCAGTTCCAATACTGCCTCAGTGATTTCCTCTTCAGTATTATCCTTACTAAAAGAGAATCGAACTGCGGCTTTTGCCTCTTGATCGCTCAACCCAAGTGCCTTCAATACATGTGAGGGCTGTTGGCTTCCCGATACACATGCCGATCCGTTTGACACTGCTATTCCAGCCATATCCATTAATTGGAGAATCGCCTCTCCATCATTGATATGCTGAAATGAAACATTCATGATGGAAGGTAGGCTTGAAGCGGGGTTCTCGGGTGTATTTATTCTTGCTTGCGGTATGTGTTCCTTCAACAAAGAACGCATGAGTAGCTGCAAAGATCGCATATGTTGATGTCTTGATTCCATCTCACGGATGGCATTGCGTACCGCAATTTGGAAACCCACGATCAAAGCCGGAGATTCGGTGCCGGCCCTTCTGTTTCTCTCTTGTCCACCACCATGCTGATGAGACTTAAAATCAATTCCTTTTCTGATATACATGGCCCCAATTCCTTTAGGACCATGAATTTTATGGGCGGATACGGAAAGAAAGTCAATGCCCAATTGCTGGACATCGATAGGTATTTTCCCAAAACTCTGCACGGCATCTGTATGAATGAATGATTGTTCAGGAATCATTGCGCGTATCGTATCAATCTGTTGTATCACACCGGTCTCATTATTTGCTTGCATGATACTAATAAGCGTATTCTCTGAAGGCAATGCTTCATACCAATGTTGTTCTACAATCCCAAGCGAATCAACCCCAAGTATCTTTACTGTAAATCCTTGAACTGCAAGCCATTCCGATGGATGAGAAACAGCATGATGTTCAATCGCTGAAATCGCCAATGCATTTGTGAGTCCTGATTCGATGCAACAACTTTTCAAAATCGCATTATTTGCCTCAGTTCCCCCGCTTGTAAATAGTAATTCTGCAGGATGAGCATTCATTGATGCAGCAATTTCCTCCCTTGCTTCTTCAATTGCCACTCTAGCTTTTCTCCCAAGTGCATAAGCCGAAGATGGATTTCCAAAAAAATCCCTCATCCAGGGCAACATTGCATCCAAAATTTCTTCATCAATGTGCGTCGTGGCCGAATTATCAAGATAGATCATCAAAATCAGGAAATGTGGATAACTTATTCACAATGAGAATAACCCCCTAAACTATGGAATTATGTGGAAAAACGCATAGGATGTGATGTTTCAAGTCATTAGATGATGTTGATAACTTTTGATTTTACCTTGTTAGGAATACGGTCATTCCATTGTCATATTAATGGCAGGTGATGATTCAGAGCACCTTTGAATCGAAAAATTCTTTGTCCATGGGGTAGTTAATCAATATATTGCGTTTCAGTGACGAAGAACCTCTTGTTCTTTCAGTAGAATTATCCACATATATCCATATGGAGTTACCATGAGAGCCAAAAATATGATCATGGCATTTGTATTGAGTGCGTTCATCGCAGCGCCTGTAATTATGACTGCTGATTGCGGTACAAAATCAAAGGCAGAATGTGCAAAAGAAGCCTCCAAAGAAGATGGTATGGCTTGCTGCAAAAAGAAGATGAGTTCAAAAGAAGCGAAGGGCGACAATTGCTCAAAAACTTCTGCTGACAATACAAAGAAAGAAGTAGCACCTAAAAACTAAATTAGAGTTCTTTGGTTTCGACCAAAGAGCTTACCACGGATTTATTCGTGGTATGCATGATGAAAGTAAGCCTTGTGATGTGATCACAGGGCTTATGGCATCAATACAACACACTTAAACAAAGACAAATGACAATCACGATTGGCATTTGTATCATTGCATTACTGTCTTAGGTCTTCAAGCGGAGTCAAGATATGTCAAAAGGCGGAGCCGGAAAGGTTTATTTCGTTCTCTATCTTGCAGTTATTCTGGAACTTCTCATCATCATCGTTGAACGCGATGAAGCTGAGGAGCATCTAGTAAAAAAGCAGCAGGAATCAATGCGCATCGTTGAGAGTATTCTGACGCAGTTGCAGTCAGGTGCTGGAACCGAAGGTATCAATACGAGACCTCAGGATGCCATTGTTTTGTCAGAAAAACTCCCAGAAGAGCAAAGAAAGTATTTCAAAAAGTTTCGTACATATTATATCGAAGTTGGTGTTACAGACGTTGCATCAGCATTGAATATGGATGGAATGGATGATGCTCAGAAAAAAGAAAAAATAGAGACACTCAAAAAACTCGCGAATGTTCAGGAATTGCAGTATGAGGTGTATTTTCATCCAAGTAAAGAAGTGGATGTTCCTCCTTCACCTCCGGCCTCTGAATTCAAGAAAGTTCAATCATCTCCACAATCGGGGATGAGACTTGCGAATCCGCCGAATGCAACCTCAACAGAAACTTGGGAATTGCAGGCAACTCGCAAATTGGAATTGAGCACAAAATCCATGAAGGATTTCAAAGAGCCATCATATGGTGAGTCATCAGTGAAAACAGGTGATATTGCTCAATTTGCTCCACCTGATTCTGCGAGAGTGAATCGCATATTTGGTTATTCAGTAGAGAAAACAGATAGACTACGTCAATCGAACAATGGAAAATTGACAAAACGAGCTTTTGTCTGCAATTTCCAACCACCGAGCAAACCGGGTTGGTATAAATTGCGTTTCAGTTCACAGACGAATCGTATCATGGGTATTTCTGCTGAACAGAAATTCAATTCATTGAAAGATGATCAAAAAGTAAATATTGGTACTGTTCAATTGAAGGTAAAGGATTTGAGAAGCGTTCAGCGCCAATTATCAGATCAATTATCAGGAACAGGTATTCCTTCAGCAGATGCTTTTGCAAATGGTTCATTGGATCTCGACAAGTTCAATGATCAATTGGAAGCCGCTAAGAAGAAAGTCATTGATGGTGGAGGTGATAAAGTTGCTCAAAATACCAGCCGGATCGATTTATTCGGCTATATCGCGAAGCTTCTATCACCGGGTAGATATACCACATTTGACCAAAATAAGGGTAGCATTGAGATTGACATTTTTGTTCAGCAACCAGAGATTGAGCAAGAAGATCCAATTATCACTTGGGATGACAATGGTCAATTGTATTCATTCGACAAAGCCGGAAAATACGTTGCAACATTCGTAGCTAACCTTTATGATAAAGCAACTCCATCCATTCAATTCAATGGTTCAACATCAGGAGTGAGCATAACCAAAGTTGGACCTACGAGCACGAATGGAAAAGCTGGTCGCTATAAAGTTGAAATCAACCGTGATTTATCACCAGGTGAATATAAAATGACTGCTTCATTGTCATCAGCAGGGAAGACAGTCGTTGAAGAAATGAATTTGAAAATCTTCGCAACCGGTTTGGCAACAGTCAAAACTGAAGAAGGCGATGATGTGAAAAATGAAGAAGAAATCACCGGATTGGTCAAGTCATTGTCCAAGGGTGATGCAGTTGAATTCACTGCCGTTCCAACTTCAGGAAGCACGATTCCGGGTAGCCAATTTAGAACCATCATTGATGGTACGACCAAGAAATCACCGGTCGTTGGCTTGCAAGTTGGAGCAAATGATGGATATAATATTCCGATTGATGCTGATCGCGTTAGTGTTCGCATTGTTTGGCAAGATCCAAAAGATCAGTCAATTCAAGTTCAGATATTCCCAACAGATGGCTCAAGTGCAGTTGAAGCGCAACCAGGTCCGAAGCGCCCACGTGTTGTTTGTGGAGATGCATCGCGCATCACGGATGCTAAGACTCCGATATTCTTCGTGAATGTCGAAATCAAGGCGCCAACTTATGCCGACATCACTGCAACTATCAAAGGTGTCAAGTTTGAAGTGAAGGAACAGAACATCAAAGGTTACAAAGTGGTACCAGTTGGTGAGCCAAAGCTTACTAGTGGAAAGTGGACCCAGAGTTACAGACTCGATGGAAAGCTTCCAATACCACGCGGAACCGGAGGTTCTATCAAGATACAAGCCAAGGCTGCTGCACAATTGCCAAGTGGAGAAACATCTCCTGAAGCATCCAAGTCTTGCAAGTTTAACATCGTATTTTAATTTTTTTCATGCTATCCCCCACGTAATCCCGGAGAAAGCAGATAATGAGTTCAAGATTTGTTCGACCAATGGCAGTACTTCCCATGCTTTGCCTGATGGTCTTTGCTGCAGTGCAAATGCAAGCGCAACAAACTGCACAGATCCGATCAATCCTCGGAAAATTCAAGAGTTATAGATACTCTAATGTATTCCTGTTTCAGGTTGATGATCCAACCGTAACAGCAATCAATCCCTTATTGGGCGTACCTGAGCCAAAAGCTAATGCTGCTGCCAATAGATCCAAGAAAAAGGATGCTATTCAAGAAGCCATTGATGAAGGTGAGGCAGATGTTGCACTCTTCTTGAAGAACAATGGTGGTGGCAACATGAACAATGATGATAGAGAATATGAAAAATACTATCGTCTCTATACAAAATGGCAAGATGAGCTCTTTAGCCGTGCTTATGTTGTAACAACTCGATTCAGAGTTGGCGAACCATTTGAAATCATCGGATTGCTTACATCTGGCAATAAAGAGATGGTTGCTAAGATTGATGAAATCATTGATCCTCCAAAGGGTATTTTCTTGGCGAATGATTTGCAAAAAGTGAGTTCTCCGGATACACTTGGAATTGCAAAAACGCTCTATGAATATCTTGAGAGAAAAATTCTTCAGAATGATGCTGAAAACATCACTGCTGAAGCTCAAGGAATTGGAGCAGATGCTACATTTCTCCCTCAGAAATATGGTACAACATATCCAATCAATGAAGATGATATACAGCAATATCTGCGTATCACCGATGGACAACCACAAGAATATAATGCGCCCAATGAATTGACTATTGGATTATTCGATTTGATTCGTTTCCGTCATTATGGGAAACTCGAAGAATTTGATGAAGAGGGAAATCTCATTCCTGAAGAAGGTGAAGGCGATTCTACAGTAAAGCGAGTGTATAATAAGCATCTTCCATTATATGGAGTTGAGCTTCGCTATGGAATGCCCGAGATCAATTATCCATCATTGTGGAGTGAACGCATGACGCTCAATGTCATGTGGCAATCAAACAAATTTGGAATTGTTCTTCCAACAAATGGTTGGTCTTCATTGGCTACAGATGTATTCAGTGCACAACGTAAATTGACAAATGCCGGACTTGGTATTTATGGGTCACTTGATTTCCCAATTAAGCTTCTTAATCAAGGTGGTGTGTTCAATTTTAATGGAAGCTATGTATTTGGTCCCGCAGCAGTCAATCCGATTGCGACACAGTTCATGTTTGCAGGTCGAAATACAAGTGGAACATCTGACTCGGCTTCATACAGAAATCTTGATTTGAGTTATTTGCCGCGCTTCCATGCCCAAGCGCATTATTCATTTGCAGTTGATATTGACAGAACAGCATTCTTCCGATTCAAACTTGGAGCAACGATGTATGTCATTCAACGTTATGCTGAATTGGAACAACAAAATGGCAATGACAATAATGGTCGTCCGGTTTACGAAAAGAAGAATCGTCAAGTGGATCAATATTCCTATGAAGATTTGGCAATTCTCAATCGTTTTGATCAATTGAAAGTTGCAGCGATGAGTGGACTAAAAGGTTCAGAAGTAGTTGCTGGTCTTTCAGGTCGTATTGAATTTATGAATAGATCTCGCACAGTGCCTTGGGGTGCTTCCATGCAGTTTTTTGATGGTTGCGTTTCAGGTGATGTATGGGCACAAGTTCCTGTTGTGAATGGATTTGATTTACGTTTCCAAGCACAATATTTCCAGACTGCTCTTCGCGATCCAAAACCATGGGAAGAACAAACAATCGTTCTTCCATCATTACAAATGCTGTTTAATTTCTAATTCAGCAAGAAATGCGTCGGCATAGTGTCGATAACATTTGATTTGAACATTACTTGATATAAATGGTGATGAAAACCATGATAAAACAACGCTACTTGCATTTCTTCCTCCTATGCATCATTTCGATGAGCGGATTTGGAGTTATGACCGCACAAGCCCAGACTAGTGATTCGCTTGCATTGGCAAGTTTGAAGTCCGTAGATCCCGGCTTATTGCCCTATTTTCCCCGTTGGAGTGTTTGCGAGCCGAATTTGCAATTGCAGATTTTCCAGGTATTCAAGTTGGACGGTAGGCCCGCAGAAAATCTGGATATGAGAACAATTCTCATAACATCAGCTCCGATTAAAGATCCAAAGAATCCTGATTATAATATTCTTTTGATTGAATGCGGAAAAGAAAAGATGACAGCGGATCAAGTTGATTCCAAGTTGAAAACACTTGTGTCAACGTTGATTAGTCCAAAGAGACCATATTGCTATCAAGATGTTCCGGTTGCATCTGCTCCATCACAAGCGCAGATTGAAGCAATTACAAATTATCTTGAAATGCCAACGAATACAACCCATTCATATTCATTGTCCGCTTTTGAGCAGACACTTAAAATCGGTAAAGAAGATGGATATTGGATTCGTTCCGTGATTGGTACCGAAGGTGCAGGATTACCTTTTATCTCTTCCGGTGAAGCAAAAGTGATGGTTCAACATCCTTTGTATGTCAATGAAGATATTGCAACACGCAAGGCCATTCCAAACTTATTGCATTTTCATATCGGTATGGGATATCGTATGCAGGATACGTCAAACGGCATGCTTAATTTCTTGCCGCAACGTAGAATGAATGCAGCATATGGCGGAAAAGGAATCTTTGGTTTTGATTTTCATGCACCATTCGAACCAAACTTTGGTATCACATTTCATGTTGAGGTACCATTACAAGGCATAGACACACTCAAAACCGTTGAGCGTGCCACATATGCAGCTTATTTCAAAAACAATCCTGCAAGTCCACGCGATCCATTGGTAGTTGCACCTTTGTTGAGAATTACTGGCAATACCGGATTGTTCTATAACTGGTGGCTCGATCCTGAGAATCCTGAAAACTATGTGCGCTTTGACTTGGGTATAAATTATACTGAAGTTCGTGAAGTTGCCTTGAATCGTCTTGGGAATGACACAGGTCCATTTGCATTGAATGATAAAGTCGATGGTTTGACATTCTTCCATCCAACAGAATTTTTGGATTGGCTCTATGCCAAAGTTGAATATCGTAATCAATCAACATTCCCATTTGGATTGAGTGCACAATATTCAAATCAGATATTTCTAGGAAGACTCTATCTTCCATTGCTCGGAGAATGGTTGTATTTGGATGCTCGTTATTCAATTCCATTGCGTAGCGAATCAAGACCATTTGATCAGTCCGTATTTATGATTTCACCAGTATTGCGCCTTAATATTTAAGGTGCATACTCAGAACAGTGTTCCCCCTGTGCAGGTGTTATCTTGTCAGGGGGTTTCTTTTGTAAGACCACGATTATGAATCTCTTCGCCACCATTCTTACAATCTTCCTGTTTATTTCTGCAACATGTTTGCATGCCCAAACAGATTCTGTCAAAGCGCAAGCAAAACAAGCGGCAGAGTCAGCACGCTTGAAAATGGGTGAAGGTAATATTCGGATGGCTATTCAAAACATAGACATCACGAAATTCCCTGAAGTGAAATTGATTGTTGAAGCGGTAAAAGCAAATGGTACCGCATTGGATACATTGAATCCAAAAGAATTTTCAGTGGTTGAAAATGGGGTCACAAAGAAAGTTATTTCAATTGAGAAGATTTCATTCAAAGAAAATATTCCTATTGACTTCGTTTTCGTGCTTGATGTTACAGCCACAATGGGTACATATATCAATGCAATCAGAAATAATATAGAAAAGTTTGTTGGGAATGTTTCCGCAAAAGGCATTGATTATCGCGTAGGACTTGTTCTTTTTTCTGATGTAGTAGAAAAAGTTTATAATCCCACAGACAATGTAAAAGATTTCGGTAAATGGCTCACAGGTGTATGGGCAACAGGTGGCGGAGATGATAAAGAAAATGCTCTCGAAGCATTGTCCGACATGTCGAAAATGAAATTCAGACCAGCCGCGAACAAAGTAGCAATCATTATTACAGATGCACCATATCATCAGAAGGGCGAGCGAGGACAGGGTAGAACATTGCAAACAACGGAATCAATTATTCAAACATTAAAAGATAATTCCATTAGATTATTCACGATTGTTCCTCCCGTATTGCAAGACTATCGAACATTGACCGAGGGTACACGTGGTTCCATGTTTGACATCTCTACTCCTTTTGCAACGATTCTTGATGATTATTCCACGCAGCTTACAAATCTATTTGCGATCACATATCGTTCAGATAAAACAGCTATCCCTGATTCATTGAGTGTTGGTATTATCGATGAGCAGAAAAGAGAGATTGTCAAGAAAATCATTCCAATTGTTGAATTGGGAAGAAAACTCATTATTGAGAATCTACTCTTTCAAACAAATAGTTCAACTCTTCCGGATTCGGTCTATGAATTGGAAATATTGCGTGAATTTCTTCTGAATAGGACTAAAGTGTCTGTTCGCATTGAAGGTCATACTGACTCAAGAGGAAGCAAGTCTCTGAATCGCAAACTCTCTATGTTCCGTGCAGAAGCGGTGCGACAATATCTCATAAAGAAAGGCATAGACCCAAAGCGATTGGAGTCTGCCGGTTTTGGAGATACAAAGCCCATCGCAAGCAATGCAACCGAATTTGGCAGACGATTGAATCGTCGAACAGAAGTGATCATCATTGGCAAATAGGGAAGAATACAGGTGAAGCATGATCAATGACATGTATCAACCCGTCACACTTAGAAATGCCGTTCTCGCTGAGCATATTTCAGTATTTGAATCCCATATTCGTAAATCAGCATCACCCCATACAGCAGATACATATTCACGTTCATTGCGATGTTTTTTGTCATTTGTGATCCAGGACAGAAAATTCAAATTTCGTATCAAGGATTTTGAACGGTATAAATCTCATCTGATTGAAACCAAGAAATTGCAATCTCCTTCCATTTCGACATATCTTACATCATTGAGAAGATTTTCGCAATATCTGGTGGAAGTGAAAGTTCTTCCACGAAATCCAGCGAAGCATGTTCATGCACAAAAAAATCCCATCTCAACAATTCCATCATTTTTCAATTTTCATGAATTGTTAATGTTGTTTGATACAATGGATATGCAAAGTATGCATGGATTGCGTGATAAAGCATTGTTTTCATTCATGCTCGGATCTATGTTGAAAGAACAGGAATTGTTGAGCTTGACGATTGCCGATACTCAAACGCTATCCATGAACTCGGTGATCAAGCTACCAGAGGCAATCAGTGAAAAACAATGCGAGGTGAAACTTCCTCATTTTGCAAGCGAAGCTTTATCGAGCTATTTGCACGAGCGATTCCCTGAAGTCATGATCCAAGATGCCCCACTTTTTCACAGTTTGAGTAATCGCTCATTAGGCTGCAGGATGAGCGTTCGTGGATTACGTGATGCTTTTCAAAAGCGAATGAAAAAATCCGGTATATCACCTGATCGACAAAAGGTACTGTCGCCATATTCTTTGCGCCATACCGCCGGTTGCATCATGGCATTGGCAGGACAAGACCTTGAAGAAATCATGCAAAGAATGCGCATAGTTTCACCTTCCATAGCACAGCGGTATCTGAATTTAACCCATCAAGCACACGAAGCAGGATTGCATCAAGCATTACATATGCTGGAATTCGTTCATTGAACCATTTGTATTCTGTCAGAAACTATCATGCTTCTCACACGAAGCATGTGTTTATTCACAAGGCAATATGCTGCGTCCATTTCGGGAATGTAAGGAAGTATCAATTCCAGGATATAAGGTGTCTCACGCATGCTAGATCCCTTGATGAGTGACAATTCACGCAGCAATGATTCCGATAAGCTTAATATTCCTTTAGATCTATCCAATACATATTCATCATGTGTAGATTTGAAATACGATTTTGCTTTTGATTTGATTGTAGATGAATATGTTTGGGGATGAAATTCCTTCTTTGGGTGCGAAGCCCCGGAAACAGTTCCATCCCATAAAGAACACCAAATCTGCAATTGTTCTTTTTGAGCCATCTCAAGTATGCTTGCTCGTAAAGTTGCAAGAGTGAATCTTGATCTGTCAATCATCAATGTATCATTGTACAAGAACATCGAATCATTCGAGATTCTTTGCAAGCCATTGGATGCACATAATCTTAGTATCAACCAAGCATGATAGACATTCATCAAAGAGCAAAGTCTTGCTTGTTGATTGCGCCCACCATTTTCAATGCGAGCTGATGATTCTTCCAAATATCGCCTGAGCGATACGGTATCGCATGAGTCGCAGCGGAGGACATTGTTTTTGAAGCATTGTTTCATCAGACTATCAAAGAGACTACTCTCTGACTTGTTTTTGGTGGTATATTTGTGTGGTTTTTGTTCATGACTTTCAGTGTAGTCAAAGAACCCCGACAATAATAAGAATCCAATCATTGAAATGTTGACCATGATATGTCCCTTAACGTAATACATTCAATTTCTGATATGCAGTCTATTTCCAATGCGCTTCGCAAAGAAGGGAAGAGCATAGCCTGTGTTCCAACCATGGGGTATTTGCATGAAGGGCATGCCTCGCTTATTCGGGAGGCAGTCAAACATCATGACATAGTGATCACAACCATATTTGTGAATCCCCTGCAATTTGGACCGAAGGAAGACTTTGAGCGCTATCCTCGAGACCCTGAGCGAGATATCGCCATCATTTCGGCAGCAGGTGGCAAGTATGTGTTTATACCCTCGATTGATGAAATGTATCCCCCTGAATATCAAACCACCATTACAATTGGCAACATAAGCAAATCATTCGAAGGATTGTATCGACCGGGGCATTTTGAGGGTGTTGCAACAGTAGTAGCAAAGTTATTTGCAGCCACGAAGCCGGATGCGGCCTATTTTGGACAAAAAGACTATCAGCAGACTTTGGTGATCAAGCAGATGGTGAAGGATTTAAATATGGGGATCGATATACAGGTGATTCCAACTTTACGCGAATCCTCCGGCCTGGCCATGAGTTCACGTAATGTATATCTAAGCCCAGAAGAAAAAAAATCAGCTTTGGTGTTACAATCGGCACTGCAGACAGGTCTATCACTTATTCGGGAAGGTATTCGCAGCAGAATAAGTATAGAAGAACAGATGAAAGTTATACTTGCAACATGCCCGGAATTTGAGATCCAGTATTGCAATGCCGCTTTGGGTGATACTCTTGAAATGCCTGATGAGTTTTCTGAAAAAGATGAAATTGTCCTACTCGTAGCTGGTTTTTTGGGCAAGACACGGCTCATCGACAATATGGCATGGTCTGGCAATGATTGACATTGGGATTGAGATATCCACATTCCAAATGGATAATTGGCTTAATGAGGATTTTGAGGTATTTTACAATATGAAATTGATCAATTTTACTCTATACAATCACGGAGCGTGATGAGAATGAACAGTGGTGTACGAATTCTCGTCTGTTTGCTTGCCATTGCAATGAATGTAATTGGATTGCAAGCGCAATCACACAGACAAAATTTTCCAGAAGTGGCGAAGAAATTTCCCGCACCAGAAGCTGTCTTGAATAATTCAGCTCAAGGGAAAGATTTTTGGTTTGCTATCCCAATGAATGATAATGCTCAAGCACCGTTAAATGCCATTGAAATATATGTGACAGGCTCCACAAATACCGTCGTTACACTTGAAGTTCCGGGTCAGGGCTTTAGTCGCAAGAAAGCATTACGTGCTTTGGATGTTGTGACATTCAGCACGAGAGACGGTTCCGTTTCCACTGCATGGGAAGTAACTTCTAGTGAAGTGCCTGATGACATTGCCGTGCATGTTTTTGCAGATGCTCCAATTTCCGTGTATGTATTGAATGCAAAGCCGGTGACTTCAGAAGGATTCCTTGCATTACCCACAAGTGTTTGGGGAACGGAATATATTCACCTCAGTTATTATGACTTCAATGAAGTTCGCAGATGGGCTACAGGTTTCACTGTTGTTGCCTCAGAGGATGAAACTGAAATCTCCATCCTCCTACGAGGTAGGGGTGCAGCTAATGCAGGTGCTAAAACAGTAAAAGGAAATCGCCTTGGAAAGACCATTAAAGCAACATTGATGAAAGGACAAATCTTCAATGTGAAAGGTGAAGCATCAACGCGTGGCGTCTTTGACATGTCAGGCTCAAAGATTACATCCAACAAACCCATTGGATTGGTTTCTTATCAAGAACGATGCATGATACCTGCTACAAATGTAAATGGGCGAGATCATATTGTTGAAATGCTCCCTCCTGTACAGGCATGGGGGAAACGGTATGCAACAGTAGAATATAAACGAGACAATAAAGGTGATTTTTTCCGTGTTATTGCCTCTCAGAATCAAACACGCTGGAAAATGAAATACTATGATAAAGTAAGTGGCGACTTGCTTGGTCAACGTGAGGGAATTTTGAATGCCGGTGAATTTTTTGAGGATTTCAATCAATATGTAGGTCGTGGATTGGTTGAAGGTTTCCGTGGTACTTCAGTTTGGGAAGCCGATAAACCAATTTTGGTCATGCAATATTCCTACTCCGCCAATTGGGATTTAGGTGATGAATTCGATCCATTCATGATCATCGTTACACCCCAAGAGCAATATATTCAAGCAACGGTTTTTCAATCTCCTGCAAACAGTGCGTTTAGTACTAATTGGTTCAATGTTGTTGCAGAGGGAGATTCAACCGATGCAGAACAGAAAAAACTCAAGTCAGTAACATTGGATGGCAAGCCTATTTGGATTCGACAACCCACATTTTTGTCAAATCGCATCCCTGGAACCAATCTCTTTTGGCAGAATATAAATGTTGCACCCGGCCCTCACAAAGTAACAAGTCAGACTAGATTCGGTGGGTATATCTATGGTTTCAGTTCCTTCGACTCCTATGGCTGGCCAGCAGCAATGGCCATCAGAAAACTTGACGAAATAGATACATTGCCACCCGTTCTCACATTCGAAGAAGATTGTGGTGACTTCACGTATACAGCAACAGAAGTGCGTTCATTCGGTCCGCCACCGGACACAGCACAAATTGATCAAGGTATCTCAACCATAGAAATGATCGACTCCGTTTCAACGAATTATGCTTTGGAATTCATCACTGCTGATCGAATCGTGGTTGACCCAAAAGTGAAAGAATTCCAATTCAAATTCAAAGTGCTTGACAAAACAAAAGATGCATTCGCGATTTTTGTCGTGATGGATCGCGCCGGCAATTATACGATCGACAGTGTGCGTTATACAGTCGATAAACTTGCACTGAATCCGGATCCTGTCGAATTCGGTCGCGTCCGTCTGGGTACAACCAAAGAAATGACGGTTCAACTAAAAAATGAAAGCACAAATGAGATAAAGCTCAAAGAAATCAAAACAAGATTTGGCAAAGAGTTCAAGCTCATAAGCGCTGATACCACACCTTTAAAAGCCGGTGAAAGTCGTGATGTGAAGATAGCTTACACTCCGATTAGAGAAATGCCGGATGAAAAAACATTCGACATTGATTCATTGATGGCAAAAACCGAATGTGCTGAATTCAAATGGCCATTGAAAGGTCAAGGCGTTCGACCTTGCATTGCAGTTGAACCGCAATGGAATGCGGGTAGAGTACCCATAAATCAAAAAATATGCAAGGATGACAATGCTTCTGTTGGTTTGAAAATTTCAAATACAGGTACTGATACACTCACAGTCACAGGCATCAAAGGTGTGAGCCTGCCATTCACCGTATCATCACCTTCAAATCCTGCATTCCCATTCAAGATTGCACCGAAGGCGAATGTATTTTTCAATTCAATCTGTTTCAACCCGACTCAAGAGAAATCAGATACGATCATCGCCGTATTCGAGTCGGATTCTTATGGTGATGATTGTTCGCCAAATTCTACATGGTATGGTACAGGCATTCAACCTGGATTGATTATTACTGATCAAGACTGGGGCAAACGTCGTCAGGGAACAGTATTGATGAAGGAAGTCTATGTGACGAATTCAGGATCTGCTCCAGCAAATGTGACTAAAGTTGAACTTGCAACACCCGCAAACACTAATTTTAGAATCATCAATGTCAATCCCCCTGTAAGTGATGCTGCGCCATTCGTCTTAAGAAATAATGGAGATAAAGTCACTATCCAGATTGAATATGAACCAACAAGTGAATTTGATCATACAACAACAATCACTGCAAGCGCAAATAATGCCGGTTCAGCAATAGGAACATTAAAAGGATATGGCTTTCTACCTAAAATTCAAGCAACAGGATATATATTCCAAAACCCGGTTTTGGTTGGAAGTTATTCTGCAAACAATGGCGTAGTGATTATCAAGAATACAAGCACAAGTGCTCCATTGTTTATTGAGTCCATGGACTTTAGTGCAAGCGGACCAAATGCCTCCGATTTTGAATGGGATTCTCCCGCAACATTGCCATCAAATGTTTCTATCCCGATTAGTGGAGAATTGGTAATCCCCGTAAAATTCAAACCAACTGATATTGGTCAAAGAATAACAGCTGTTGACATCAACAATGATGCTGCCCCGGGAACGAGAACAATCGAAGAACCAAGAATCATCACAAATGTGGATGTGATTGGTACAGGTATTGAAACGCGTTATCCTGACATCAAAGTTACACCTATTTCTTATGGAAATGTGATTTTCTGCGATGACAAGCGATTGACATCCACCATCACAAATCCGGGAACTGATGATTTGATCATTGGAGATATGCAATTGATCGGTGCAGATGCTGGTTCATTCACATTGGATCCACAAACATATCCGATTACTATTAAGCCGGGTGATTCATATATCGTTGGCGTGACTTTCTCGCCGGATGCACAAAGACCCTATAAGGCACAAGTACTTGTCACTCCAACAAATCTCAAAGATGCACAAGGTAATATCCGTACTGATTTCATTGAATTGGACGGATTTGGATTCTCTGTTGAGATTTTGCTCGAAGTATCACCGAGTGCAATGGACAAAATCAAAGCAGGAACAGTGAAGACCATTGCTGTGAAAGGCAGTACACAGGATCAATCAAAATGGCCTGTAACACAGGTGCGATCCATTGATATGAAGCTTCACTATGATTCAGACATGATGGCTTATGAAACAGGTTCGATCAAAGCAGGGCCGGGCCTTCCAAATTGGACTATCACTGCTACTGAGTCCACCGATGGTCTTTCAATCAAAGCAACAGGATCCACTAATCCAAATAATGGTGATTTCATCATTGGAGATTTCAAGATTTTGATGAGTGATTCATCAACATATATGATTGATATCACTGATGCAACAACCAAAGATCGTTCGCTTTGTACACCAATTAAAACAAAGCCGGGAACAGTTTCATTGGATGCATGTTTCATCAATGGTCGACTCATTTCATTTGGTAGCACTGCATTTTCATTGAAAGGAGTTTCACCGAATCCATTGCAATCAGGAAATATTACCATTGATTATAGCATTGGTTTCAAAGTAGCCACCACAGTTGAAGTCTATAATTCTCTTGGTGAGCGCGTCTCATTGGCAGTTGATGAAATATTGGAACCAGGTGAATATCGCCTTGCCATTCCAAGTGATGCATTGCCAAATGGCAATTATTTCTGTAGAATCATGGCAGGCCCATTCACGGAAGTAAAGCCCTTTACCATCAATCGCTGATACATAGTCTCACAGAATACAAATCCGCCGCGAGTTCCTCAATTCGCGGCGGATTGTTGTTTGTTCAAATCCGTATCTTTGTAATTCCAATCCGGATGAAAGACATGTTACCTTCAATCTATGCTACATATGAACCACGTCCTCAAACCATAGGTATCTTGGGAGGAGGGCAATTGGCCAAAATGCTTTCCCAAGATATATTCAAAATGGGTATGCGAACAGCAATCATTGAGCATGGTGATGATTCACCTGCAGGTTTGATGACAAAGCAATCTTGGGGTACCGGATGGAATGATGAGGAAGCACTCGAAGCATTTATTGAGACCTCTGATATCATTACATTGGAAAATGAATTCATAGATCCTGAAATACTTACACGTATAGCAGAAAAAAGACCCGTCTTTCCTTTGCCTGAAACCATTGCACTTGTGCAAGACAAGTTCACACAAAAGCAAACCATGCAAGAAGCAGGAATAGCAGTTACGCCATTTGCTGATTGCCATTCAGTTGAAGATGCAATTGCATTTGGCAATCAATATGGTTATCCATTCATCATGAAAACAAGAACACTTGGCTATGATGGTTATGGAAATGCAACAATCAAACAAGCATCCGATATTCAAGCAGCATGGAATCGGTTTACAGATTCTGAAGCTCCTCGCGAGATCATGTGCGAAGCATTCGTGTATTTTTCAAAAGAATTGGCAGTGATGGTTGCCCGTAATAGAAGGGGAGAAACAGCGGTATATCCATGCGTTGAGACAATACAAGAAGATCATATTTGCAGATTTGTCCTCGCCCCTGCACGAGTAGAAGATGAGATTGCGCAGAAAGCCCGTGAGATGGCAAAAGTATGCGTGGAAGCAATCAATGGAATTGGGGTATTTGGAATTGAATTGTTTCTTGCAAAAGATGGACAAGTACTCTTTAATGAAATTGCACCTCGACCACATAATTCCGGACATTATACAATAGAGGCATGTCATACTTCACAATTTGAAAATTGTATTCGTGCGATTCTTAATCTCCCTCTTGGATCGCCCGATATGAAAGTTCCTGCAGCGGTGATGGTGAATTTATTGGGAACAAGAACAGGGCCAGGTGTGCCTGACAGCCCGGTTGATACATTGAAGCATCCACATACCACTGTGCATTTGTATGGAAAAAAAGATTGTCGAAAAGGCCGCAAAATGGGTCATTTGACCACATGTTCACACACATTGGACGAAGCCGCGAAAGAAGCATATTCTGCCGCATCTTCATGGATTTGGTAAAATGAAGTATCATGTATTGACAGATATTCCCGATATCATTCATGATCTCGCGCATCTGGCCGAGCGCAATGGTTATTCAATCTATGTGGTTGGTGGATATGTGAGAGATCGCATTCTCGGCATTGATTCCAAAGACATAGACTTTACCGTTGTCGGCGATGCAATCGCGTTTGCTCATCTTGTGGCTGAATCAAAACATTCAAAAGCGGTGATCTATGAGCGATTCAGAACTGCATTGGTGCCCGTGGGTGAATATCTGTTGGAATTTGTAGGAACGAGAAAAGAAGAATATGAAGAACAGTCTCGTAAACCCATCGTGACTGAAGGGACATTTGAAGATGATATCAACAGAAGAGATTTCACCGTGAATTGCCTTGCCCTATCATTGCAAGCTGATTCATTTGGATCCATAATTGACCTACATGATGGCCAAACTGATCTGGAAAATAAAATATTGCGAACGCCACTCGATCCGGTAATTACATTCAGTGATGATCCGCTACGCATGATGCGTGCCGCTCGATTTGCATCAAAGCTTGAGTGTGAAGTAGACCCGGAAGCGATCAAAGCAATGAAAGCGATGGCCGATCGTATTTCGATTATTTCGCAAGAACGAATCAGTGATGAATTCATCAATTTGTTGAAGACAAAAAAACCAAGTATCGGACTCAAAATTCTTCACGAAACAGGATTGCTGAAATATGTTTTTCCTGAATTGGAGTCATTGTCAGGAATTGAATTGATTCAAGTGGGCGATCATGGTTATGCGCATAAAGATGTATTTCTTCATACATTGCAAGTTCTCGACAATCTCTGTGAAATGTCCGACAATGTTTGGCTGCGTTTTGCAACATTGATGCATGATATAGCAAAGCCAAAAACAAAGCGTTTCATAGAGGGGATAGGTTGGTCATTTCATGGTCATGAAGAATTGGGTGCCAGATGGCAATCCGGCATATTCAGACGCATGAAATTACCGCTTGAACATAGTAATTATGTTGAAACACTTGTCAGATTGCATCAAAGACCTATGGTTCTTGTTGATGATGGCGTTACGGACTCGGCCATTAGGCGCCTTGCTGTTCATGCAGGCGATGCTTTGGACGATTTGTTTCTCTTATGCAAAGCAGATATCACAACGAAGAATTCCAAAAAAGCAGAACGCTACTTAAGAAATTATGAGAAAGTATATAATAAAATTCTCGATGTTCGTGAGAGGGATCAATTACGAGCATTCCAATCGCCGGTCAGAGGAGAAGAGATCATGGAATTGTGTTCATTGCAACCATCACCTGCAATTGGTTATATCAAGCATATGATCGAGGAGGCGATATTGGAAGGCATTATTCCAAATGACCATGAACAGGCGAAGAAATTATTGCTTCAGCAAAAGGATCAGTGGCTGGAAGAAGCAAAGCACTATAAAAAGCATTTGACACAATTATCATGAGAGGGGGATTTCATGAATTATACCATTTACTCGAAACTACCAAAAATTAGAACAGACATCGCACTCATGAAGCATGTGCATGGAGAAGATGAATACATATTGATGTATGATCCATTGCGGTATTCTCGTGCTCCCATGATACTGGCATTGCATGCAATAAAATTACTCGATTGTCTACAAAGAGAAGTGAGCGTAACATGCGAGGAGATTGCAGATATAGCTTATGAAGGGCAGGTTGAGGCTGAGGCAATACTTGATGTCATAGCCCAAATGAGTGACCGTTGTTTTTTATTCGACGAAGTGTTTCATGACACGAAGTCTGTTATGGATCAAGCTTTCAGAGAATCGACTATAAGGGATCCATTTTGTTTAGGAACAGTATATCCCGAACAACGTGATTCAGTTATCTCGATGCTTGATGAATACAAAAAATCCATATCTGTCAGAACAACATCTCAGTTGTCCGGAATCATTATACCGCATGTTGAATTGGCCGAAGGCAAGCAAGTTTATGCATCAGTTTTGAGAGCTTTGGAAGCGAGTGAAGCACCTGAGCTGGTGGTGCTTTTCGCTACCTCGCATTATGGTGGGGAAGGACGTTTTATATTTACTGAAAAGGATTTTGTAACTCCGCTTGGAACCACCAAAACCGACAAAGCATTTGTCGAGCATGTTTTTGATAAAGCAATGCTGCCACTCACAAAAGATGACTCTCAGCACAGATATGATCATTCCATTGAACTCGTTTTATTGCTTTTGCAATATACATATGGTTCGTCATCGTTTTCATTATTGCCTATATTGGTCAATGGCATGCATGATAGATTTTCTTTTGCAGAACATCCCAATGATGATGGTATCAATGAAATCATCTGCATCATAAAAGAATATTGCGCAGCAATAAATAGGCGCGTATTATTCGTATCCAGTGGTGATTTATCTCATATAGGCAGAAAATTCGGCGATGCTGATCAAGCGCAGTCATTGAAGCCTGATATCACTATTCATGATCAAGCATTGATGAAGGCATTATGCGATAATGATGCAAATGCATTCTTTGCTCGCATAGCCAATACAGCGGATCATTCTAGGGTGTGCGGTTGTTCACCAAATTATATGTTGCTTCAAAGCATGAATAGTGTTCAGCAGGCAGAATTACTTTCATATCAATGGTGGGATCAGCCCGATACAGCTTCTGCTGTGAGCTTCTGCTCGATAGCTTACTTTGAGGAGTATTCTTGAATGGGCATGCGTCCATAACCTACTATATGCTTGCGCATGTATTCTAATGTGGTGAGAACGACGCCTTTCTTTTCTGAGGCATGAATGATATAATCATCACCGGCATAGATACCTACATGGGATATGGTTCCTTTGTCTGCATATCGAAAGAACATCAAGTCACCTGGTTCCGGAATGACATCCTCGGATGCATATTTCAGAAATTGGTCATGTGCCGTACGAGGTGTTGTTATGCCAACAGCGCGATATGCCTGCATCACAAAACCAGAGCAATCCGTACAGAATGGTGTTTTGCCACCATAGCAATATGGAGTCCCAATATATCGCAATGCCTCTTGCAATACTGTCATACGCATCGGCTCCAGATATTCAGGAATCACATAATTCGGTACTGACTGCTTTTTGCCAGATGATGCCATATGCAATGATTGGCATCCTGAGGCGAAGCAAATCATCAAGATGAGCATGAGCAATATGGAAAGTGTGCGTTTCATAGTATCGAAATCATTGCAGGAATTATGCCAATTACATTGAATACGGATAGAAATTCATTATGAATGACCTAAAAAAAACATATCAACACAGAGATCGCGTCGTCCGGGCAATGTCTGGCAATGGGATGTTTCGCATTGCGGTTGCAAAAACCACGGATACCACAGAACAGGCGCGAATCAAACATGATCTTGATCCATTGTTGTCCTATTTACTTGGGAAAACTCTTACTTCTTCGATTTTGCTTTCTTCATTTCTGAAGGGTGAGGAGAGAGTGATTGTCCAAGCTGAGGGCACTGGTAGAGTCAAGCTTATTTTTGCGGAAGCAATGCAGGTTGGAGAAGTCAGAGGATTTGTGGTCATCGATGAATCACAATCAATGCCTGCCTCACTTTCTGATGCCCTTAGCACAGGTTTTTTAAAGGTTTCGAAGATACTCTATGAAAAACAAGAACCCGTTACCGGTATTGTAGAATTGGTCCGCGGGGATATCGCATCCGATTTGTCATATTATTTCGAACAATCCGAACAAATTGTAACGGCAGTAAATTTAGGCGTTACAATCAATGATGATGGCGAAATTGTACATTCAGGTGGTATAATCGTGCAGGCCATGCCCGGTGCTGAGCTTCCTGCCATCGTTGAAGTACAAAGATCACTCGAGGAAATGCCCCCAATCGAAGAATTACTCGATAGTGGTTATTCCCCCGAAGAAATACTCCGCCAGGCAATGCCATTCCCCATTGAAGTGGTCAATAATACTCCTGTGGACTTCTTTTGCCGTTGTTCCTTGGAACGGTTCATGAGCAAATTGCTCACTTTGGGCAAAAAAGAACTTATGTCCATGCAAGCAGAGGGGCAAAGGGAGCTTGTTTGTCAATATTGCAGTTCAAGCTACGAATTGACTGATGAGCATTTCTCAAAACTTATCAATAGTTTATGAAATGCCTTCGATTGATTGGTGTTTCTTGTTGATTCTCAGCCATAGAAAAGGTAATTTATAGCATATTGATTGGCAGGAATTCCATTTTCGCCCTCAATTCAATCTATGCTTTTGTCCACTCGCATTGATCTTCCGTGGAACATCAACATCATCGTCGAAGACATAGACATCGGAATAAACCCGATTCGCGGCATGAACGCCATTCTTCTCCGGCTCTTGACAATATAGAGCGCGAGATTGATTCCATAGAGAAACCTGATTCTCATTCGGAGAAGAACGCACATCCGCAGAGAAAACATCCCGGTTCAAAGCCATTCATGAGCATCGTGATTCCTCTTCTCAATGAGGAAGAATCGTTGCGTCCTCTCTATCATGCTTTGGAAGAGGTGCTTCCCGGCATGAGTGGAGGGCATTATGAGGTGATATTCATTGATGATGGTTCAACGGACTCATCTTTTTCGGTCATTCGTGATATCCACGAATCAAATCAACGTTATAAAGCAATTCGATTCAGAAGAAATTGCGGAAAGTCTGCTGCTTTGGCAGTTGGTTTTGCTGCAGCAAAAGGTAGATTTGTTTTTACCATGGATGCAGACTTGCAGGATGATCCAAAAGAGTTGCCCGGTATGCTTGAGATATTAGAACAGGGATATGATTTGGTATCCGGTTGGAAGAAGAAAAGACATGACCCATGGCATAAAACAATTCCATCACGTTTTTTCAATTTCGTCACTTCTCGCATGAGTGGAATCAAACTTCATGATTTCAATTGCGGATTAAAAGCATATCGAAAAGAAGTAGTGAAAACATTGCAAGTCTATGGTGAAATGCATCGCTATTTACCTGCTCTTGCCCATTGGGAAGGATTCAGAGTAACAGAAATTCCCGTATTGCATCACCCAAGAAAGTATGGCCATTCCAAGTTTGGATTCAGCAGATTTTTCAAGGGATTTTTGGATTTGCTTACGGTGATGTTCACTACTCGTTATGTGAAAAGACCATTGCATTTGTTTGGCACCGTAGGTTCAATCATGGTGCTTATAGGATTGGCGGTGAATATTTATCTCACTGTTGAATGGGCAATGGGCTTGACATTTCTCAGTCAAAGGCCACTGGCACTATTCGGCATCGCTATGATCATTGTCGGTGTCCAGCTCATTTCAATGGGACTCATTGGTGAACTTGTGGTAAAAAATTCCCTTGAAACTACAACGTATGGCATTCGAGAAACACTCGATTGATCATTCTAAGGATGTACTGCATGAAATGTTTTCTTTCTTTTATCATTGCCTGTGTGGCATTCCTTCCAAGCCAAGCAGATGGTTTGTTTGATGGCACAACTTCGGTAGGTTTTGGCATAACAACATTCCTATTGAATGGTGCTAACCCTGCGAATCAGAAAATCTTTCCAAAAGAAAGTGAAGGAGCGATTGGTGGAGGTTTCCCGAATTGGCAATCAGGATTTTCATTGAAAGGAACATTGGGAATCGATAAAAAAAATACCTATCGCATTCCATTCGGCTTGGATTATTATATCATGAACGGCGTGCAACGATTGCCAGATAAATTTTATACAATACAAGCGAGCCATACCATACATATTCCAACATTGTTCACAGGTTTTGAATATGCATTTGCAGAATTGCCTCTTGCAAATGCAAAAGCTTATGCAGGATTCGATCTTCGGCTTTCCATGATGGCGCCGACTGAATTGGAAGTGAATCTTAATTATGAAAAACCCGATTTCCCCGATACAACTAGATATTTCGGAAAGTCTTCAGCAACCAGACTTGGCACAGGACTAAGAGTTGGCATAGAAGGCATTGTGGAAGATCGTTGGTCGGTAAATATCTCCGCAGGATATACTGTGTTCAATCTTCTTGGAAGAGATAATGAACGCGGTGAATTATTCACACCATCTTCCATCACGGAATCAGTGGAATCAATGATTGGTGGAATTACGACGGCTGTGATCATTCAATACAGACTTTGACAATACACTCTGTGTATATCGTTTTCTCACGCAATTATCTTCATGACAGACACCACAAAAGAATATGCCTCTGAATTCCCGGAACTTCCCTATGAAGTGTGGCCGAGTGGCCAAACAGTTTCAAAGGCAGGTTTCGGTACATATCGTATTGCTTTGGGTAATGATGGACATGCCTTGGCTTTGATGAAAGCAATCACAAGTGGCATCAATCTCATAGACACCTCCACGAATTATTCTTTTGGAGCAAGTGAATCCTTAATTGGCGAAGTAATGAAGGCATTGGAACAAGACGTGAAACGTTCCGATCTTGTCATCATTACAAAAATAGGCTATCTACAAGGCCCATTGCTTGAAGACGCAAAAACAAGAGAAGAAGCAGGAAATCCTTATCCTGATATGGTAAAAATCGGTGAAGATATTTGGCATTGCATTCATCCTGAAATATTGAAAGCCCAGTTAAGCGAAAGCTTGCGAAGAATGGCAACTCCTTATGCTGATGCTTTGTTGCTACATAATCCAGAATATTTCTTCAAAGATCCTTCGCTCTCAAAGGAACTGCCACTTGAAGAAAAACGCAATGAATTCTATCGCAGAATTCGCATCGCATTTGAATGTATGGAGGATATGGTTTCTGAAGGATTGATTCGCTATTATGGCATATCTTCAAATTCATTTCCGTATGCGACTGATCATCCTGAGTTTTGCTCAGCTGATCAATGCTTGGCAATCGCAAATGAACTATCAAAGGATCATCATTTTCAAATTATTCAATTTCCATTTAATTTAATCGAACCGGAAGCATCCACAGAATTGAATCAGGAAAATGAATCGCTCACATTGATTGAGTTTGCTCATAAACATTCCCTTGTAGCTCTAGTTAATAGGCCTCTAAATGGAATCAGAAATGGACAACTGATTCGGTTGTCGGATAAAGAAACAGTGCAATTACCTGATCTTGAAATGATCCAGCATGAAGTGGAACGAATTGCACATGCTACGCATTCTTTCACCATGAACGTTGAAGCCCTAGGAGTGCAGGATAAAGAAGTGGAAAACCTCCTTATCTCCTATATCACATCGGTGAATGCTCTGCAAGTCAATTGGAATAAATTTGCATCGATGGATGATTGGACAAAAGTCCGTGATGGCATGCTGGGTAAAATGGCAGTAGCTTTAACGGAAATAAATCAAGTTGCAAAACCCCAAGTTCAAGAGTGGGTATTGAAAGTAGCCGGCCTTACGAGCAAAGTGGTAAATTTGATTACTCGTTACTATGCCACCATTTCCAATGCTGATTTTCAAAGAGTGGGATATATTCGATCCGTTTTGGATAAAACATTCCCAGGTGGTTTTACAGATATACCTCTTTCTCAAGCCGCACTGAATGCAGTACGTTCAATAGAAGGAACCTCATCAGTGCTCATTGGAGCACGATCGGTGGAATATGTAGACGATGTCTTATTAGCTCTTCAGAAAAAAACATCCGTTTATGATAGAGCAGATTGGCTCGGAATGAAATTGCATTGATGGAACCATGCCGATACGCAATTCGTTATCGGTCAATCTTATACATAACTTGACTGAATGCACAGATTCAGATTTCATGCACATTTATAACATATATGTCAGCTCCTACCGAATATCCTTATTTGTCGAATATAAATTTACCATCCGATCTCAGAGCTTTGCCGGAGACTGCACTCCGTGATGTGAGCAATGAAGTACGTGAATATATGGTGGATACCATAACCAAAGTAGGTGGACATTTCGGTGCTGGACTTGGTGTTGTTGAGTTGACTGTTGCTCTTCATTATGTTTTTAATACCCCGCATGACAAAATAGTAATTGATACTGGGCATCAAGGGTATCCGCATAAAATACTTACAGGAAGAAAGGATCAACTTCATACAATTCGTCAAAAAGACGGTCTTTCCGGTTTTTTGAAAAGAGAAGAAAGTGAATATGATGTATTTGGAGCTGGGCATGCCAGCACAAGCATATCTGCTGCTTTAGGTTTGGCCACTGCACGTGATCTAACCGGTGATGATTATCGCGTGGTTGCTGTCATTGGAGATGGAGCCATGACAGGCGGCATGGTTTATGAAGCAATGAACAATTGCGGTGTGCAGAATAGAGACATTCTTGTAATTCTCAATGATAATAATATGTCCATAGCACCTAATGTTTGGGCATTGAGCAATTATTTTTCTCAAATATTTTCTTCTCCAACGGGAACAAAATTACGTTCTCATATTTGGGACATAGCAGGTAAAATTGATACTGTCGGTGATCGCATTCGAAAAGTTGCACATCAGGTTGACAATGGCTTAAAAGCTTTGCTTACACCCGGAATGTTGTTTGAGGCATTGGGTTTCAATTATTTTGGACCGATCAATGGGCATAATGTCAATAATCTCGTGACCATGCTTCGCAATTTGAAAGATGCCAAAGGTCCAACGCTCTTGCATGTCATCACTCAAAAAGGGAAGGGATATGCACCGGCAGAGAAAGACAAACAATTCCTTCATGCAATCGGCAAGGTGGACAAGATAACCGGGAAATCATTTCCTTCTCCCGCTCCAACCAAACCCGTTCCTCCAACATATCAGAAAGTGTTTGGTGAAGCAATGACTGAACTTTGTGCGAAGGATAAGCGCATTGTTGGAATAACCGCTGCAATGCCTGATGGTACTGGACTGGATATTCTTGCAAAGTCTTTCCCTGAGCAAGTGATCGATGTAGGAATTGCCGAGAGCCATGCTGTGACATTTGCTGCCGGACTTGCCTGCGAAGGAATAGTTCCTGTCTGTGCGATTTATTCTTCCTTCCTTCAAAGAGCATTTGACAATATCGTGCATGATTGTGCATTGCAACATTTGCATGTGGTTTTTGCACTTGACAGATCAGGTCTGGTTGGAGCCGATGGCCCTACTCATCATGGAGTGCTTGATCTTGGATATTTGCGCCTTATCCAAGGGATGATTGTCATGGCACCGAAAGATGAACAAGAATTGAGAGACATGCTCCATTCCGCGGTGTATGACTATACGGAAGGTCCCTCAGCCATTCGTTATCCAAGAGGTAGTGGTCTTGGCGTGGAACTTCGCGCACCTCTTAGCATTCCAATTGGGAAAGGAGAAATTCTGAAGAAAGGGGAAGCAATTGCACTTATAGGTATTGGCAAAATGGTAAATGAATGCATGATAGCTTCTGAATTATTGGAAGCACAAGGCATAAAGGTCACTGTAGTGAATGCCCGCTTCGTAAAACCATTGGATGAAGAGCTTCTTAGATCCATATTTGCAGATCATGATCATGTATTTACAGTTGAAGATGGTCAAATTCAAGGTGGCTTTGGAAGCGCGGTTGCTGAGTTTGCCATTCGTGAAACATTTACCGGCTCACTTATACCCTTGGGGATCCCCGACGAATTCGTGGATCATGGAACCCAAGAAGAATTGTTTGCAGATTTGAAACTGGATGCTAAAGGACTTTGTGAAACATTGCTGAAGCTAAGCCAACCTACTTTTCATGGTAAATAAAGCCTTAATTAACCATACTCTCTCATTGAACCTAGTATTTTGCTAATGAGAATGAGTTCTTCCGGAATTCCATCGGCAATAATCATAATGGTTTAAAAATTCTCTTTGTGGTTACTGTTTTATGGCATTTTTTGATTTGTAAGTATCGAAAAAGATTGTATCTTTGTAATCCTGATGTTGTGAACAATTATAGCATATCACTATGAAAAGAACGTATCAACCAAGTAAACGTAAGCGCAAAAATGTGCATGGTTTCCGTGCTCGCATGAAATCCAAGAATGGCCGTAAGGTTCTTTCTAGAAGAAGAGCGAAAGGTCGCCATCGTTTGACCGTTTCAGGTTGATAATCCTGAAATAGATGTAGTTTTGAGGGCCCATTGCGGCCCTCTTTTTTTTGCCTATGAACATTTCTGCACTCAAAGGACGCAAACAAATAACCGCGGCATTTCGTCGGGGAAAGCGTTTTGCATCCCACTCAATCATTGTTCATGTGCGTGATCGTTCTCATGCAGGGGAACATGATGCGCCCCAGGGTGGTCATATGGATCTTTTCGTGATTTGTGCGGTCAGAAAAAAACAAGTGCCACTCGCCGTCACTCGCAATCGCATAAAACGTATCATCAGGGAATGTGTACGATCTTTCTGTGCTGAATATCCGCATATACCCTTCATGACCCTTGCATTTGTGTGGCAGACCCCAATGCAATCACCCAAAGAAGCCGCAACTGTGGATATCAAACCCCAAGTTAACGATGCTTTGCATCAGGCAATGCAGTATTTTAGCAAGCAATAATGACAAAGGATAGAATCAGTGAAGGCAGTACTTATTCTCATCTTGCGTTTCTACCGTCTTGCAATTTCCCCATATCTTGGCAATAATTGCAGATTTCACCCAACATGTTCTGTCTATGCCATGCAGGCCATAGAAAAATACGGTTCATTGAAAGGTGTATGGCTCGCCATCAAGCGCATTGTGAAATGTCATCCGGGGCATCCCGGCGGAATAGATGAAGTACCCTAATCGGAGCATATATCATGCAAGAAGTTTACATCATTGAACCACTCAGAACGCCTGTCGGGAAATACGGTGGAGCTTTATCCTCCATCAGACCCGATGATCTGGGCGCGCATGTGATCAAAGCAGTTGTGCAATCCACAGGCATCAATCCAGAAGCAATTGATGATGTGATATTTGGTTGTGCAAATCAAGCCGGAGAAGATAATCGTAATATCGCTAGAATGTCTGCATTGCTTGCGGGTTTGCCATATTCAGTTCCGGGTGTGACAGTAAATCGCCTTTGCGCATCATCACTCGAAGCAATCATCCAAGGAGCCAGGGCAATCAAATCAGGCGAAGCCGAAGTCTTAATTGTCGGTGGAGTGGAATCCATGTCTCGCGCACCGTATTCATTCCCAAAAAATGCTACAGGATCGGCATTATTTGGCAATCTGACGGCTTTCGACACTGCACTCGGCTGGCGTTATCCAAACCCATCGATGGCATCAATGTTTCCTCTTGAATCCATGGGGGAGACTGCCGAAAATCTCGTCGAGAAATTCGGCATATCTCGTGAAGATCAAGATGCATTCGCATTGGCATCGCATCAAAGAGCAGTTATGGCTCAGCAAGCCGGACATTTCGCAGAAGAAATCATTCCTATTGCAATACCGAAGAAAAAGGGTGATCCCGTCATCATATCATCTGATGAACAACCGCGGAGTGATGCATCTCTCGAGGCACTTGGCACATTATCGCCTGCATTTAGAAAAGGCGGATCGGTTACTGCCGGAAATGCATCATCACTTAATGATGGTGCGGTGGCCATGATGTTAGCAAGTGGGGAAGCCGTCAAGAAATACGCACTCAAACCCATTGCTAGATATGTGGCATCTGGAACAGCCGGTGTGGATCCACGTATCATGGGCATCGGTCCGGTCTATGCCATTCGCAAGGCGCTTGAAAAGGCCAATATGCACATAGACGATATAGGCCTTTTCGAACTTAATGAAGCATTTGCTTCACAGGCATTGGCTTGTATCCGTGAATTGGGTATCTCCACCGATAAGGTCAATATTCATGGAGGAGCCATTGCAATCGGCCATCCATTGGGCATGAGCGGTGGACGGATTGCGGGTCATTTGGCAAGAACTATGCAGAAGCAAGAAATTCGATTTGGCATAGCTTCTTTGTGCATAGGTGTCGGGCAAGGCCTTGCAATGATCATTGAGAAGACAGACACTCACTAAATTCATTGGTTTAATTGCCCTCGAAACTGTATTTTCGCACTTCTTTGAATCCTCGGCTTATGCCGAATAACACCATACCGAAATGTCGGAGGAAAAGCGTTGAAGAATAAACAATTGAGACGTTGGTTATTGATTTTGGGCCCGCTTGTTGCGGCTGCAGTCATTTTATGGCCAACCGTTGATGCGTATTTATTGGAGCAGGAAGAATCACAAGCCCTGCATCAAGCTTTGCATGGCAAGGACAGCTCTGCATTGAAAGCATTTGAAAATGCAAAAGGCGAGAGATATCGTACTGCAAAAATGAATCGTGTGAAATTGGGACTCGATCTTCGTGGCGG
>SXGQ01168220.1_pt1 | contig 36366 bp, 36 predicted proteins | sample 3178371 | NCBI WGS metagenome assembly SXGQ01 (sample SAMN11356859, study PRJNA531348) | freshwater metagenome | isolation source: freshwater sample F1-20 | place: China: Fuxian Lake, Yuxi | collected 2017-12-25 | reverse complement strand
GTCGCGGGTTCGAGTCCCGTCGGGGTCGCAGAGAAGCACGAGGAAGGGCCCATGCCGCCAGGCGTGGGCCCTTCCTCGTGCTGCGTGTCCTCTGCCCTTGGGGTTGGGCCCCACCGCAAGGGCGACTCCCCCACCCAGCCCTGCGTGGGGGAGATGCCTTGGGGTTGGGGGGACTGCCTGGCATGCAGGTGACGGTGTCTGGTGGATCACAGCGGGAATGCTGCCGTTCGACCTTGTCGTTGAACGTTCCATGACTTCCACGAGCACGACGCCGTACGTCCTCGACGATGCGGCCCTCGACACCCTGTTCCGTGAGGCGCGCACCGCCAACACGTTCACCGACGAGCCGGTGACGGTCGACGACATCCGGGCGATCCACGACCTGTTCCGCTTCGGCCCGACGGCGATGAACAACCAGCCGCTGCGCCTCGTCGTGGTGCAGAGTCCCGAGGCCCGCGAGCGCCTGGTCCAGCACATGGGCGGCAGCAACAAGGCGAAGACCGCCTCGGCGCCGGCCGTCGTCATCGTCGCGGCCGACGAGGCGTTCCAGGAGCGTCTCGAGGAGCACTTCCCCCACGCGCCCGGCGTGCGGAAGATGTTCGACGACGATTCCGAGCTGCGCGTCGACAACGCACGTCTGAACACCGCACTCCAGACGGGCTACCTGATCCTCGCCATCCGCGCGGCGGGTCTGGCCGCCGGTCCGATGGCCGGCTTCGACCGCGCCGGCGTCGACGCCGAGTTCCTCGCGGGCACCTCGTGGCGCTCGGAGTACGTCATCAACATCGGGCACCCCGGCCCCGACGCCTGGGCCGACCGGCTGCCTCGCATCTCCTTCGACGACGCCGCCACCGTCGTCTGAGCCCGTTCGTCGTGGGCGACGGTCACCGCCTGCGCGCCCTCCCGGGGCGTGCGATAAGGTGATCGTCGCCCGGTACGACGACGGGCGACGGTCAGGTAGCTCAGTTGGTAGAGCGTCCGCCTGAAAAGCGGAAGGTCAGCGGTTCGACCCCGCTCCTGACCACCTCCACGGTCCATCTTCCCGGACTGGCCCTCTCTTGTGGCGCCACGAGCGCTGCGGCACCCGCTTCAGACGATCGCGTTCTGCTGGTAGAGCTTGGTCAGCGTGGTGCCGGGACCGTGCTCGACGACGTCGCCGTCCCCGATCCCGGCCCGGCGCATCCACGCGCAGCAGGCCCGCCACTGCACGGGTGAGGCAAGCTGGCGGACGAGCAGCTCGCGGTACTCCGTGCTGGGCATCGGCTCGCCCGTCACGTTCGACAGCACCGTGGCGCTCAGCGGAGCGAACTCCACGCCGGCGAGGAACGTCGCGAACTGCTGCTGGGCGTCGAGCATCAGGGAGGAGTGGAAGGCGCCGCCGACCTTGAGCCGGACGACACGCCCACCCAGCTCGGCGATCCGTGCGGCCAGACCTTGGTCGGCGACTGCGTGCGGGGGTCCCGAGACGACGCACTGGGTGGGCGCGTTGATGTTGGCGACCTCCAGCCCAGGCACGACGCCCTCGGCGAGGAGGGCCTGCACGTCCTCGACGGGGACGCGCGCCACCGCCGCCATCGCGCCGTTGGCTGCAGCCTTCATGAGCCGGCCCCGTTCACGCACCACGCGCAGCCCCTCGAGGAAGTCGTAGGCACCTGCCGCGTAGAGGGCGGCGAACTCCCCGAGGCTGTGGCCGGCAAGCACGCTCTCCCCGCCGACCCCACCGGCCCCGTCAGCCCTCCAGGTGTCGAAGGAGAGGCACTCCACGACGTAGAGCAGCGGCTGCGTGACGTCGGTGGAGGCCAGCAGGTCGGCGGGACCCTCCAGACAGGCGCTCCGCACGGAGTAGCCGAGCAGGTCGGAGGCAGCCTGCACCCGTTCGGGCCACCGTTCCAGGTCGGCCGCCCCCATGCCGACGCGTTGCGCCCCCTGACCGGCGAAGAGGTGCGCCACCGGGCGTCCACCGGCCGGTCTGGACATTTCACCGGATTTGGTCATGAAGTTCCCACTTCCATGGACAGCAACAACTGTACACCTTAGTCTCACGCGTGTGCCTCGTATCGGCGGGCGAGGCGACGGTCCGTCCGTCCGTCCCGCCCGCCGGCGTCGGGGCCGACGACGAGTTCACCGTCCCGGGGGGAAGCATGGATCTCGCGGTCAACGCGCTCGGTCCACTCGAGCTGAGGGCCAGCGGCCGAGCAGTCAGCTTCGGCGGACCGGTGGCACGCCGGATCCTGTCCCGCCTGGCCCTGCGTCCCGACGAGTCCGTCACGATGGAGGACCTCGTCACAGGAGCCTGGGGCGAGCGGCCGCCGGCGACCGCGGAGCAGCAGGTGCGCAAGCTCGTCTCCTCGCTGCGTCTGCTGGCGACGGACTCCTGGGAGGTCGTCAAGACGACGGCGGGCGGCTACCGGCTGAGCGTGGGCGCCACGGAGTCCGACGTCCTACGCTTCCGGGCGCTGTCGGGCGCCCTCCCCAACAGGGGCACCCTCGAGGACCGCCAGATCGAGGACTTCCACCGCGCCGCCCGCCTCTGGCGGGGCTCCCCCGTCTCCGGCAGCGTGCCGCACGGTGCCGAGGCCGACATCCAGGCTCTCAGGCACGAGCACGTCCTCTTCCTCCTCGCCATGTCACGGACCTTCGCCGCGTCGGGGATCGGGCTCCAGGCACGCCACTACGTCCTCCAGGCGCAGTCCTTCTACGCCGACTCCCTCGACGCCCAGGACCTGCTGGCGGAGTGTCGGCAGGTCCTGAACACCAGGACGACGACCTCGCGCGAGCCCGCGGGCATCGCGCTCGAGCCCCCGTCCGTGCGCCACTCCTCCCTGCCCCGGGACGTCCGCGACTTCCGTGGTCGCACCGACGAGCTGCGCGAGGCGATCGCCGGCCTCGACCCGAGCACGGGGTCCAGCACCCACATCGTGGCCCTGTCCGGCATGGCCGGGGTCGGCAAGTCCGCTCTCGCCGTCCGCACGGCCTACGAGGTCCAGCACCGCTACCCGGACGGCGTGCTGTTCATCGACCTGCTGGGCTACACGCCGGGGCGTGACGCGATGCCGACCCACGCGGCCGTCGCGTCGCTGCTGGTCCAGCTCGGCTGCGAGGAGTCCGACATCCCGAGCTCACCGTCGGCGCGACTGGCGATGTGGCGCGCCCGCACCCGCGACAAGGCCCTCCTCGTGGTCGCCGACAACGCCTCCAGCACGCGAGCGGTCTCCGAGCTCGTGCCGACGTCACCGCACGCCGCCATGCTCGTCACCTCCCGCCGGCTCCTCGGCGCGCTGGCGGGCGCCAAGCACGTGCGTCTCGCGCCACCGTCGTCCGAGACCTGCCTGGAGATCCTGACGACCTACCTCGACGGCAGGGCGCCGTACCTGACCCCGAAGACGCTCGCAGGGCTCGTCGAGTGGGCGGGGCACCTGCCCCTGGGGCTCAGGCTCGCATGCGCGCAGGTCCTGTCGGCGTCCATGCGCGACTGCAAGGCCTGGCTCAACGACGAGGTGCCGGACGTCCTGGACGTCGAGGCCCCGGGGATCGACCTGTTCGACACGTTGGCGGAGTCGGTGCTGAAGCTGCAGGACGAGCGTCGCAGGGAGTTCCTGCAGCTCGCCGAGAGCCCGGTCGAGGTCATCACGGTCGAGTCGATCCGTCGGGTGCTCGGGCGCGGCCACCAGGACGCCCGGCGCGCCTGCATGGCCTTCGACGAGTGCCACCTGCTGCTTCCCGTCGACGACCACGTCTTCCGGATCCACCCCCTCGTGCGAGCCACCGCACGGCGCCTCGCGTCCGGCCTGGGAGCCACCAGCCCGTCCGAGCAGCCTGCGCCTGCCGGCTCAGCCTGACCGGCGTCGTCCCACGGCCATCGACGAGGGATAGGGAGAGCTCCGCACCGCGGCCGTGAGCGCGGCGTCCCACCAGAGCAGGTGGTCGACCATCCGGGAGAAGCCGGCCTCGGCGCCGCCGTGGTCCGCGTCGACGTCGAGTGCCGCCGCCTGGGCGGGGTCCAGGGGGACGCCGTCGCGCACGGGGACGGCGTGGAGCTCACCGAGCACGGAGCCGAGCTGCTCGACCGCCCGGAGTCCGCGAGAGATCCCGCCGTAGCTCACGAACGCCGTGGGCGTCGCGACCCACTCCTCGCGGTGGGCATCGATGAAGGTCTTGAGCGAGGCCGGGAAGCTGCGGTTGTACTCCGGTGTCACCACCACGACCGACGTCGCCCAGGCCAGCAGCCGTGACGTGCGGTCGAGGAGGCGACGCTCACGCTCGGAGAGGAGCTCGCCCGGGAGGTCCGCGAGGCCGAGGTCGGAGGTGTAGACGCACGGCACCTCGTAGGACAGGGCCCGCGCCAGCCGGTCGGCCGTCCACTGGCCGACGCGCGACCCGGTGCGGCCCGACCGTCCGCTGCCGACCACGAGCAGCACGCGTGGCGTCCCGGCGTCGACGTCCGGCGGCCGAGGCACCAGCACCTCAGGCGAAGGCATCTCGGTGGTCCTCGACCCAGTCGCGGAAGGTCCGGGGCGCGTGGCCGGTGAACGGGGCCGAGTCGTGCACCTCGTGCTCGACGCCGACCAGCGCGGCGAACATCCTCAGCCGGGCCTCGACGGCATGGGGCGGGACCCCGACGGCCGTCATCCGCTCGCGGGCCGCGTCGTCGTCGAGCTCGATGAACTCGACGGGCTCGCCCAGCACCTCGCCGATGGTCCGGGCCCGGTCGCGGTAGGACAGCGAGGCGGGTCCGCTGAACATCGGTGCGGTGCCCACGAGCGCGTCGTCCTCGAACCCGGCGACGCAGACGTCGGCGATGTCCTGCTCGTGGATCGGTGCACCCTCGGCGTCGCCGTACGGCGCCTGCACCGTGCGGGTCTCGCGGATCTCCCTCGACCACTCGAGCGCCGTGCTCGCGAAGCCGCCGGCAGGACGGGGCAGCACCCAGTCCACCCCGGCGGCCCGGACGCACGACTCCATCGCGCGGTGCCTCGTCGCGATGGCGTTGCGGGGGTCGTCGTCGAGGACGGTGTAGGTCGAGAGGGCCACGACCCGCTCGACGCCACCCCTGGTCACGGCCGCGTCGAGCAGGTCGCCGACGCCGTCGGGGAACGCCGCCTGGTTGACGAACAGACCTCCGGCCGCGGACCAGTCGACGTCGTCGACCGTGGCGCGGCGGACGTCCGACGGCAGCAGGCCCGCTGCCCGGTCAGGGTCACGGGACACGGCCACCACGTCGTGCCCGCGCTCGTGCAGCCCGCGCGCGACGTGGCGTCCGACCGACCCGGTGGCGCCGGTCACGACGATCACGCCGGCTCCTGGGTGAGGAGCACGGTGTGCTCGACCGCAGCCGGCTCGAACTGCATGACCGCGTGCGACGCGATGGAGTGCACGTCACGCCAGCGCCGCTCGATGGACGTCCCCCGGCTGGTGCCGCGCGTGCCACTGACCCGCAGGCAGCGGTCGAGAGCCGCCACCAGCACCTCCAGGGCGTACGTCGCGTCGCGGCGACTGCGAGCCACCGTGGCAGGGTCGGCCCGGCCTGCGTCCGCTGCCACGGCGAGGCGGTGCAGCAGCAGCGCCGCGGCGTCGATCTCGGCCGAGGCCCGGGCGTGCTCCACCTGGTAGGACGGGACGCTCAGCGCACGCGGCCCGGTGACCGGACCCGCCAGGGCGGGGAGCACGTCGCGCAGGGCCGCCCGCGCCGCCCCGAGCGCAGGAGCGACGAAGGTGATCCCGTTGACGGCCGTGCTCGGTAACGCCGGCAGGTCAGGTCGTCCCCAAGGGACCCCGGCCATCACGGGTCCGCGCGGCGCGGTGCGGTGGGACGGCACACGGACGGCCTCGAGCCGCAGCGAGTGGCTGCCCGTCGCCCGCATGCCGAACGACGACCAGTCCTCCACGATCGTGTAGTCCGATCGCGGCACCAGCGCCATGATCGGCGCGGGTCCGGCGCCGGGCGGGCCACCCGGGGTGGACAGCAGCGCCCAGTCGCTCTGCTCGACACCGCTGACGTAGGACCACACCCCGTCGAGCACCACGTCGCCGTCGACCTGCTGGAGCCGACCCTGGGGCTTGATCGAGGCCACGACCCTGGCGTCCGGACCGCCGGACCACACGTCCTGCTGGGCCTGGGGAGACAGACATCGGACGTAGCGTCCGCCGAAGGCCATCAGGGAGGCGATCCACGCCGTCGAGGTGCAGTCCTCCCCCAGGCCGCTCACCGCCTCGAGCAGGTCCTCGAAGCTCCGCTCGTCCCCACCGCGGTCCGTCGGGACGAACCACCGGGCGAACCCGTCCTCGACGAGCCGCGCGTACGTCGCGCCGGGGAGCCGACCCTCGCGGTCGGCCTCGGCCGCCGCGTCCTGCCTCGTCACACTCATCGTCATCTCGTTCACTCCTTCGTCCTCGGCCCGGCGGTTCCGGGCTGGATCAGCCTCGGGTGATGTTGTGGTTCACCCGAAGCACGTTCATGGGGTCGTAGGCCTCCTTGGCCGCGCACAGCGCCTCCCAGTCGGCGTCGTCGTAGGCACGTCGGACCCGACGACGGGTCTGGTCCTTGCTGAACAGGAAGCCGGGCAGCGCCTTCTCGGGCAGCCACGGCGCCAGCGCGTCGAGCACGGAGCGCTGCGCGGCGAAGACCTCCTCGCGACGGTCCTCGAACGCCGGGTTGGTCACGAACAGCTGGTAGCCGCCGCGGGCGTGGCTGGCCGTCGACACCGAGACGGTCGAGGCGAGCACGCCACCCAGCTGGCGCAGCTCGACCCCGCCGAACGGGAGCGTCGCGTGCTGCCCGGCCACGGACACGAGCGCCTCGACCGCGTCGTCGGGAAGCTCGTCGAGCACCCTGGTCTCGATCCACGCCGGGGTGGCCCGCGGCGGGTCGAGGTAGACCTGGCCGATCTGGTCGTAGGGCATCGGCCCGACGGTGTCGGCCTCCACCGTCAGGGCGCGCAGCGGCTTCAGGAGTGCGTCGGCCGCGTCGAGGGACCCGACATAGGCCACCCGGACCTGGACGAAGTAGCGGTTGCGCTTCTCCGGCGGCGTCTGCGGCAGGTCGGGGAAGCGGAGCACGACGAGCGAGGAGCTCATCTCCTGCGGCAGGTCTCGGCTCCATGCAGCCCACGTGCGGATGGCCTCGTCGACGTCCTCCTCCCCGAACGTGATGTTGCCGCCGACGAAGGACTCGAGCACCGGGGTGGCGATCTCGGCCGACACGATCACCCCGGCGTTGCCCCGGCCTCCGAGCGAGGCGGCGAACAGGTCGGGCCGCTGGGTCGGCGAGCAGACGTGGAGCTCGCCGTCGACCGTCGCCACCTCCAGCGACCGGACCGTGTCGGCCGCCAGTCCGTGGCTGCGGGCGAGCACGGGCAGCCCCCCACCGGAGAGGTAGCCCGCGACGCCGACGTCGGGCGAGGAGCCGCAGAGCGCGACCCGCCCGGCGGCGACGACGGTCGGCAGGACGTCGCGCCAGCGGACTCCCGCGCCGACGACGACCGTGTCGGGTCTCAGCTCGACGTCGTCGAGCCCGGACAGGTCGAGCAGGATCGAGCGGCCCAGCTCCACCGAGGCGCCGTGGCCGGTGGCCTGGACGGCCACGGGCCAGCCGTGCTCGTCGGCCACGCGGAGCGCCGCGGCCACCTGGCCCCCGGTCCGAGGACGCACGACGAGGGCCGGCGGGACGTCGAGGGTCAGGTTCCACCCGCGCCAGTCCTCGTCGGTCTGCGGCACGAAGGCCGCGACGGGCTCCGGCAGTGCCGCGAGCGCCGCGAGCGTGCTGTCGAGATCCGCGCGCAGGTACCCCGGGCCCGGCTCGACGACGTGCCACGGCGCGACCCCCGGTCCTGTCCGCGACGCGACGAAGTCGGTCGTCGTCGAGGCGACCGTCCGGCCGGCGACCTGGACCTCGGCCGTGCCGCTGCCCCGGTACGTCTCGCCGTCGATCACCGCGTCGACGGCGATGTGCACCTGGACCGGGTGCTCCCGGTCGAAGAGGGTCTCGACGAGCGTGTACGAGAACCCTTCGGCTCGCGACGTCCACGCGCCGTGGCCCTCGCTCGCCGGGGTCCGCAGGGCCACGGTGCCGTCGCCGGCGAACGACAGGAGGAACGCGTCCTCACGACCGTCGTGCGGCGCGACACCCTTCCAGGTGCCGACGGGGGTCTTCTCGATCGGGTCCATCAGTGGGTCTCCTTGTCCGGCCGATGCAGGCCGATACGAGCCGTCCCGGTGCTGCCGGAGGGAGCGACGAACGGCGATAGCAACGCTTGTATACTTTCACTGGTCAGCGTGGGCCACAATGGGCCGCGATAACATTTCCGCGCTGCGGGAGCCGTTGAGTCGAGTCGATAGGACGCCATGGAGAAGATCGCACCACTCAGTCCGACCTCCAAGGGAGGACTGACGCGGCAGCGAATCCTCGACAGCGCGCGTCGGTGCTTCGCCACGCACGGGTACGAGCGGACGACGATCCGTCGCGTGGCCGACGAGGCGGAGATCGACAAGTCCTCCGTCATGAAGTACTTCGGCACCAAGGAGAACCTGTTCCGCGAGTGCGTCACCTGGGACATCCCCATCGACGCGCTGACGACGGAGGGTCGCGAGGAGTCGGCGCACCGGTACGTCTCCACGATGCTGCGCATGTGGGAGACCGACCCGCACTCGCCGATGGCCGTCCTGCTGCGCACCAGCATGACGAGCGAGATGGCCGCGAGCATGCTCCGCGAGCACATGACCCGCGCGTCGATCGACGTCATCGAGCGGCACATCGACGCCGACGAGGCCCGCCTGCGCGCGGCGATCTTCTCCGCCATCATGATGGGCCTGGCGAGCGGTCGGCACATCATCGGACTGCCTGACCTCACCGACGCCGAGATCGACCGCATCGTCGAGGTCGCGTCTCCCATGGTCGCCACGCTCCTGCACCCCTAGCCCAGCCCGGCGAGCGTCGCGAGGCTCTCGCGCCACGCCGTGCCGCTACGGTCCGCGCGGCTCGACGGGAACATGGTCACGACGCTCGAGGTGCCCTCGCGCACCGACGTCAGCTGGCGGGCGGCACCGGACAGCACGCGCCCGGGCCCGGTCTCGACGAACACCCGCCCCGGCGCGTCGAGGTGGCGCATGGCGTCCCAGAACCGGATGCGCCGCGCGAGCTGCATCCCCCAGAAGGCGGGGTCGACGGCCTCGACGTCCCGCAGGTCGGCACCGGTGAGGGAGGAGACCATGCGGGACCGACCCGCCACCGCCAGGGGAACGCTCGCCAGGGCCGAGGTGAAGCCACGGGCGACGTCCCCCATCACCGGGCTGTGGAACGGCTCCGTGGCCCCGGCGAGCATCGTGGCGAGACCTGCCGTGCGCAGCGCGGCGCGCGCCGCCGAGACCAGGTGCTCGGGCGCGGCGACGACCACCTGCCGTGGTCCGTTCACCGCGGCGATGCACACCGGTTCGGGCAGCCCGGTCAGCGCGTCGCCCACCGCCTCGCACGTGCCCGCCACGCCGATCAGTCGTCCCCGTGGACCCTCGTCCAGGAGTCTCGCGCGTTCGGCGCAGACCGTGCCGGTCGCGCGCAGGTCGAGGACGCCGGCGTGGTGGGCCGCGGCGATCTCCCCGATGCTGTGGCCGACGACGATGTCCGCCGGACGACCGAGGGCGTCCTCGGCGCACGCGGCCATCGCCGTCCCGACGGCCATGAGCAGGGGTTGGGAGATGCTGCCCACGTCGACCAGGTCGGGGTCCCCCGACGTCCACGCCGCTGCGCACCGGCGGCCCACCTCACCGAGCGCCTCGAGGCAGTCCTCCATCGCCCGGTCGAAGCGCTGGTCCTCGCGCAGGGAGGTCGCCATCCCCGCGAACTGGCTCCCTTGGCCGGGGAACATGAACACGACCTCGCTCATGTCGGCGGGTTCCCGTGCGCGGAGGCCGACACCCCGAGGTCCGTCCCGTCGGCGAGCGAGCGGAAGCAGTCGATGACGATCCGCCGCGTGTGCGCCGGGTCGATCACGTCCTCCACGAGCCCGCGCTCGGCGGCGTAGAAGGGGTGCATGAACTCCTCGCGGTACTGCTCCACCCGGCGTCGCTGCTCGCCGACGCCGTCGTCGGCCGCCGCGATCTCGCGCCGGAAGATGACGTTGGCCGCGGCGTCGGGACCCATGACCGCGACCTCGTTCGTCGGCCAGGCCAGCGCGACGTCCGCGCCGACCGACTGGGAGTCCATCACGATGAACGCGCCGCCGTAGGCCTTGCGCACGACCACCGAGACCCGGGGGACGGTGGCGTTGCAGTAGGCGTAGAGCAGCTTCGCGCCGTGCCGGATCAGGCCGTGGTGCTCCTGGTGGACCCCCGGCAGGAAGCCTGGGACGTCGACGAGGGTGAGCAGCGGGATCCGGAAGGAGTCGCACATCTGCACGAACCGGGCCCCCTTGTCCGAGGCGTCGATGTCGAGCGCGCCCGCCAGCACCTGCGGCTGGTTCGCGACGATCCCCACGACCCGACCACCCATGCGGGCGAGGCAGCAGACGATGTTGCGGGCCCAGTGCGCGTGCACCTCGAAGAGCTCGCCGTCGTCGACGAGGCACTCGATGACGTCGCGCATGTCGTAGCTCGCCGTCGGGCTGGTCGGGACGAGGTCCAGCAGCTCGGGCGACTCGCGGTCGACCGGGTCCTCCAGGACGTACGGGTTCGGTGGGCTGGAGCTGTTCTGCGGCAGCATCGACACCAGGTACCGCACGTCCTCCAGGCAGGTGCGCTCGTCGTCGTAGAAGCCGTGGGCGACGCCCGACGTCTCGCAGTGGACCCGCGCACCGCCGAGCTGGTCCTGGGAGATCAGCTCGCCGGTGACGGCCTTGATGACGTCGGGACCGGTCACGAACATCTGCGAGGAGCCGTCGACCATGAAGACGAAGTCGGTCAGCGCCGGCGCGTAGGCCGCACCACCCGCACACGGTCCGAGCATCACGCTGATCTGGGGGACGACACCGGACGCCTTGACGATGCGGGTGAAGATCCCCCCGTAGCCGGCGAGCGCCGCGACGCCCTCCTGGATGCGCGCCCCGGCGCCGTCGTTGAGCGAGATCACGGGGCACCTGGCCTTGAGCGCCAGGTCGAGGACCTTCTGGATCTTCTTCGCGTGCTCCTCGCCCAGCGATCCGCCGAAGATCCGGAAGTCGTGGGCGTAGACGAAGACCCGGCGACCGTGGATGTCGCCCCATCCCGTCACGACGCCGTCGGTGAGCGGCTTCTTGTCCGCGAGGCCGAGGCTCGTCGAGCGGTGCCGTCGGAACGTGTCGAGCTCGACGAAGCTGCCGGGGTCGAAGAGCAGGTCGATCCGCTCCCGGACGGTCAGCTTGCCCTTCTCGTGCTGGCGTCGGGTCCCGATCTCGTCGTGGTCGCCGCGCGCCTCCTGCCGCAGCTTGTCGAGCGCCTTCACCTGGACGCGCATGTCGGCGCCCATCGGGACGTCATGCATGGAACCACTCCTCAACGGCGGTACCGAGGCTCTTCTCGTCCTCGGTGCGATAGGTGGTGATCTGCGGGTGCTGTCGCCGGACGATGCCGGTGAGGACCTTCCCGGGTCCCAGCTCGAGCGTCCGGCGGAGTCCGGAGTGCACGAGCAGCGTCATGGTCTCGACCCAGCGGACCCGGCGGACGAGCTGCAGCCGCATCGCCGCCTGGATCGCAGCGCCGTCGGGTACGACGCCCGCCGTGCTGCTCGACAGGAGGGGGAGCGTCGGGTCCGCGAACGAGGTGGCGGTGATCGCGTGCTCGAAGGTCCGGCTGACGTCGGCCATCAGGCTGCTGTGCGCCGGTCCTCCGATGCGCAGCACGAGCGTGCGCTCGGCGCCGGCGGCGCCGATGCGTTCGAGCAGCGCGTCCACGGCACTGCTCTCGCCGGAGACGACCACCTGCGTCGGCTCGTTCTCGTTGGCGATCTCCACCACCTGGCCGAGCTCCGCGCGGATCTCGGCGCAGTGGTCGTCGACGACCGAGACGGGGACGCCGATGACGGCCGCCATCTTGCCGTCCGTCCGACGGTGCACGCTGCGCATGAGCTTGCCGCGCACGTGGACGAGCCGCAGGGCGTCGCGCCAGTCGAGCACGCCGGCGGCGGCGAGCGCCGCGTACTCACCGAGGGAGTGGCCCACCACCACGTCGGGACGCAGCCCGAGATCGGCGGCGACGATGCTGGCGGCGTGGCTCGTGAGGAAGACGGCGGGCTGGGTCACCGTCATGTCCCGCAGCACGGCCCGGGTCCCCTCGGCGCACAGCGCGGTCAGGGGGTAGCCGACGATGTCGTCGGCTTCGGCGTAGAGGTCGTCGAGCAGGTCGGGGAAGCGCTCCTTGAGCCGCATCCCCATGCCGGCCGACTGCGCGCCCTGACCGGGGAAGAGGAAGGCAGAGGTGAACGTCGTCACGGGACCGTCACCCCCACCCGGGGGCAGGCGGCGTCGAGGGCCTTCACCAGCGCCGTCCCCGACTCGTGCACCGCCAGCGGATGGCCGTCCGGGCGCAGGACCACGACCGCGGTGCCGCCGTCGAGTCGGGGCAGCAGACGGACCCGCCGCCCGCCCACCGTCTCCGCCTCGATCTCGCCGACGAGGACGGCGACTCCCTCGCGCAGCGACGCTCGCGCCTCCTCCGCACCGCGGGACCCGACGAGCGCGAGCAGGTCGCAGTCCGCCAGCCGCCGTCCGACGGGCGGGTCGGCCGACGGATCGGCGAGGTCGAGCCCACCGACCCGGTCGGCGCGATCGACGGGCGGCGATCCCGTCGCAGGCAGGCCGCCGTAGAGGATGTCGACCTGCTCGCGGACGTCGTCCACCCCGCGCCACGTCGCGGCGAGGCGCTCGGCGACCCCGGCGTCGACCAGGTCCATCGGCGCTCCGGCCAGCACCGCCGACAGCCTCCAGACCAGCGCATGGGCGTCGAGTAGGCCGGCGTTGAGGCACTCGCCCCCGACGGGCAGGCACTGACGCACCGCGTCGCCGGCCAGCAGCACCCGACCCGAGCGCAGGGTCGTGACGACCACCTCCTCGTCGTCGAAGGCCTCGACCCACTCGAGCCAGTCCGGGTCCAGTCGCTGCCCGGTCGCCTGGCGCCAGAGCGCGCAGACCAACCCGGGGTCGGCCTCGAAGGCGGTCCGACGTCGACGGTCGTGGATCATGATCCGCGCCGTGCCGGGCTCGAGCGGCCCCGACGTGACGGTCAGGTCGCCGACCCGCTCGAAGCGGCGTGCTGCGACGGGATGCCCCTGCACGTCGGCACGCAGGAACCGGTGCCGAGCCGGTCGCGACCGCACCCCGATCCCGACGGCGCCCCGCACCGTGCCCCTCGCGCCGTCGCAGCCGAGCAGGAACCGCGCACGCCGCGACTCACCCGTGGCAGAACGCACGCTGACGCCGTCGTCGTCCTGGGCGACGTCGACGACGCGCCACGGGGCCGTGTGGACCACGCCTGCCTCCTCCGTCCACCGGCGCAACGTCGCGCACAGCCGTGGCTGCGAGAGGCGCCACAGTCCGGCGTGGTCGGAGTCGAGGTGCTGGAGGTCGACCCGCGTCCCCGCCCAGTGACCGGCCTCGACGCGCTCGAAGTCCTCACCCGGGACGCCGTGGAGCGCCAGGACCTCCATCGAGCGGGTCGTCACCGTCGAGGCCCGCGTCCGCCGCAGCGGGTTCGCAGCGGCCTCCACCAGCTCGACCGAGGCACCGAACCGGGCGAGGAGACCGGCCGCGAGCAACCCCACCGGTCCGGCACCGACGACCACGACGTCCCTCATGCCGACCTCCCCGTCATCGCGCGAGCGGCGTGCGGGAGACCCGACGACGACCCCTCGCGCAACAGCGCGCGCACCCGCTGGACCGAGGCCTTGGCGTCGATGCCCACCGCGCCGGTCAGGCGACCACGGTGCTCGTACAGGTGGATGGTGCCGCCGGCCTCCTCCAGCACCGTCGAGCGCGCCGCGGGCACCCCGACACCCTGGATCCGCCGGCCGTACCAGGTGCTCCAGAAGTACGGCGTCGCGGTGGTGCGCGACCACGATCCCGGCGGCGTGACGGCGTTGTGGCCGGCCACCAGTCCCTGTGCCGCGGCCATGCTCTGGGACATACTGCGCGGTGCCGTCAGCGCGCCGTCCGCGCCGACGACCCTGGCGACGTCGCCGGCGACGAAGACCATCGGGTCGTTCGTGACCATGGCGGCGGAGCAGAGCACCCCGTCCGCGACCCTGATCCCGGAGCCGGCCAGCCAGCCGAGGTCGCTGCGCACGCCCACGGCCCACACGACGTGCTCGGCGACGAGCCTCTCGCCCGAGCCCAGGTCGACGGCCACGCTGCCGCCGGCGCGGACCAACGAGGTCACCCCGGCGCCGGTGACGAGCCGTGTTCCTGCCATGTGGTGGAGCCCGGCCAGGTGCTCGGCGAGAGTCCTCCCGTGGCTCGCCTCCAGCGGACCCCTCCCGCGCTCGACCAGGGTCACCTCGGCACCGAGGACGTGCGCCGCGGACGCGATCTCCGAGCCGATCAGGCCCGCGCCGACCACCACCACGCGTCGACGCCCGGCCAGCACCCGGTGCAGGTGGACGGCGTCCTCGGCGGTCCGTACGGTCGAGACCTGTCCGTCGAGGTCCCCCCAGGGACACGGCGTCGGCTGCGCACCCGTGGCCACGACCAGCGCGTCGTAGCCGATCTCGCCGTCGGTCGTGCGCACCAGCCTGCGACGTCGGTCGAGGCCCGTGGCCCGCGTCCCGAGACGCAGCTGCACCCCGAGACCCCCGACGAGGTGGTCGTGGTCGGCGTAGTGCCGCGGGCTCGCCCCGGCCAGCAGCGCCTCCTTGGTGACCTGGGGGCGTTCGTACGGCAGCGCCGTCTCGGCCCCGACGAGGACGATCGACCCGTCGTGTCCCGCGTTCCGCGCGCTCTCGGCTGCCCGGACGCCGGCCAGCCCGGCGCCGACGATCACCAGGGCGGACCGCGCGGACGTGCTCACGACGATGCCTCGCCCAGACCCACCACGCGCAGCGCAGCGACGGGACACACGAGGGCCGCGTCCGCCGCTGCGTCGACGTCTGCGTCGCCGAACGTCTCGGCGAGCAGCACGAGGTCACCCTCGTCGTCAAGGGCGAGGAGGTGCGGGGCGGCGTCGACGCACACGCCGTGGCCCTCGCAACGCGCGGAGTCGAGCTCGAAGGCACTCATGCTCGCCTCGATGCCTCGAAGGTCGCCGTCATCGACTCGATCCCGCGGATCGTGTTGTGCAACCGCCACGTGGCGGGGCCGACCTCGATGTGCTCGACGTGGCGGATCATGGCCTTGAGGAGCGAGTGTCCCTCCAGACGCGAGAGAGCCTGGCCGACGCAGCCGTGGATGCCGTGGCCGAAGCCGAGGTGCTTGCTCACGTCGGGACGGGTGATGTCGAAGCGGTCCGGGTCCGAGGACCAGAACGAGGCGTCACGGTTGGCCGAGGCGAACAGCAGGTAGACGCGGTCGCCCTCGGAGACCACGTGGTCTCCCAGCCGGTGCTCCGCCAGGGCGAGCCGCGTGAACCCTCGCAGCGGCGCCTCGAACCTGACGATCTCGTTGAAGGCGGCCGGGACGAGGTCGGGCTCGGCGCGCAGCAGCGCGTACTGCTCCGGGTGACGCCCCAGCAGGTCGACGAGGCTCGACAGCGCACTCACCGACGTGTCCATCGAGGGGAACAGGAAGTCGCCGAGCAGCGCCGGGACCAGCTCGGCCCCGATCTCGCCGCGCTGCGCCTCCTCGACGAGCTCGGCGCCCCAGCTCCCGGGGCGCAGGTTGCCCGGCTGCGACATCCGGTGCAGGAACTCGTGCATGTCGCCGAAGTGGTGCAGACCGGCGAGCGTCCGCTCGTTCGCGGGGCCGAAGGCGTTGAACCCGGCCGACGCCCAGTCGAGCAGGATCTCGCGGCCCTCGTCGATCGGCCAGCCCAGGAGGTCGGGCACGAGCGACAGGGGGAACGCCTGGGCGAAGTCGCGCACCACCTCGAACGAGTCGCGCTCGAGGAGCCCCAGGACCAGACGATCGGCCCACGCCTCCACCTCGGCGTTGATCTCGCGCAGCGCCCGCGGGGTCAGGTGCCGGGAGACGAGTGACCGGACCTGGTCGTGGTAGGGCGGGTCGCTCGTGAGCGTGCTGCCGGACTGCGCCCGGTTGAGCCGCTCGGTGATCCCGACTCCCGAGGCCGACGAGAAGACGTCGTGCGCGTGGAGGGCGGCGAAGACGTTGCGGTGGTGCGGCAGCGCCCAGACCTCGTGCTCGGGGAGCCACACCGCGTCGCCGGCCTCGCGCAGCTGTGCGTAGGCAGGATAGGGATCGCGCAGCACCTCGTCGCTGAAGAGGTCGAGGGCCTCGGTGGCGGTCGTCATCACGCCACCGTGCTTCCGTGCGTGGCGAAGTCGGCCAGACGGCCCAGGGTGAGCCGGCTGTTCGCCCCCAGGTTCGCTCGAGCCAGCGCCTGGGCGTCGGTGACGCTCGCGGACGCGCCCAGCACCTCGGCGAGCAGCTCCTCCTCGATCGCGACAGTGTGCTCCGAGGAGACGGTCAGCCGACCGTCGGCCTCCTGCACCCGCCACACGCCCGTGTGCAGGGCCAGCAGCGGCGGGAGCGTCGTCTGCTTGTAGTAGAGGACGCCCCGCTCCGGGAACGACACCCGGAACGACTCGGTCACGTGCTCGGCACCGTCCGGGGTGCGGGTCGTCATCGCGAGGCGTTGGAGACCACCGTCGTAGGTCTCGAGCTCGACGGCCGGCACGTGGTCGAGCCGTTCACCCCACAGGTCGCCACGGTCGAGGAACTCGAACGCAAGGCGGGCCGAGCCGTCCACCTCGATCGTGTCGACGAACGTGAACAGCCGGGCGGGCGTGGAGGATGCCGTCTCGGCGGCGACGCGCAGGGCGTCGAGCTCGGCCGTGCTGTTGCGCTCGACCGCCGACTCGATCACCGACCACTGCTCCGCGACGTCCTCGCGCGGGCGGAAGCCGTGGTAGAGCCGCACGCGGGCGCGGTGCGGTGAGATCGCCTCGACGCTCCACCGACCCACCATCTCGCCGACCGGGTGCGCCGTGCGCTCCTGGCGGAACTCGATGGTGAGTCCCTCAGGGTCGATCGCACGCCGCGACGTCCAGGTCTTCGGCGTCCCGTTCGCCGTCGCCCAGAGCCGGATCGTCTCCTCCCGCTCGCCGGCCTCCAGCACCTCGGCGTGGATCGTGGGCGGGAAGACGGTCGGCCACCGGCCGACGTCGCGCAACCAGCCGAACACCTCCGCCGCGGAGGCGTCGATCTCGGTCGTGTGGGTGACTTCGCGCAGGTTCATCGTGATCTCCTAGAAGTTTCCGAGCCCGCCGCAGACGTTGAGCGCCTGCGCCGTGACCGAGCCCGCGGTGGGCGAGGCGAGGTAGGCGACCATCCCGGCCACCTCCTCGGGGGTGGAGTAGCGACCGAGCGGGATCTTGGCCTCGAACTGCGTCATGACCTCGTCGGTGCTGGTGTGCCAGGCGGCGGCGTAGCCCTGCCGGACCCGTTCGGCCATCGGCGTCTCCACGTAGCCGGGACACACGGCGTTGACGGTGATGCCTCGAGGGGCCAGCTCCTTGCCGAGCGCCTTGGTGAAGCCCACGACGCCGTGCTTCGAGGCCGAGTAGGGCGCGGCGAGCAGGACCCCCTGCTTCCCGGCGGTCGAGGCGATGCTGATGATCCGACCACTGCCGTCCGGCACGGCGCCCAGACGCAGGGCCGCCCGGGTCACGTAGAAGACGCTGTGCAGGTTGCCGGCCATGACCGCGTGCCAGAGCTCGTCGCTCAGCTCGGCGGTGACGCCGCCACCGTTCAGCCCGGCGTTGTTGACGACGACGCCAACGTGCCCGAAGGCGCTCACGGCGGTCTGGACGAAGGCCTCCACCTGGTCGGGGTCGGTGACGTCGGCGACCACGCCCTCGACCGCTCCGGACAGACCCTTGAGGTCGACGACGGTCCGCGACACCGCATCGGGGTCGCGGCCGCACAGGAGCACGTCGTGCCCGAGCTCGGCGAGGGTCCGCGCGGTGGCCAGCCCGATGCCGCTCGTTCCCCCGGTGACGATGGCCGGCTCCTTGGCGGCGGACATCAGACGACCGCCGCTTGGGCGAGCGCGTGGTTCACGGCGTCGGCGAGGTCCTGCGGCGTCTCGATGTCGGCGAGCTGCTCGTCGTCGATCTCGACACCGTTCTCGCGGCCGAGCCGCAGCCCGGTCTCGAGCACCGCGAGGGAGTCGTAGCCGAGCTCCTCGAAGGTCAGGGTGGCGATCCCGCGCTCGAGGTCGACTCCGGCATCGACGCCGGCTCCTTCGACCAGGGCGCGCTTGACGTCGTCCAGGGTGATGACAGGCATGGTCAGGCTCCTTCGGGCTGGTGGTGAGGTGAGGTGAGGACGACCGCGGACACGAAGCCCCCGCGTCCTCGGGCGACGACGAGGACCGAGTCGAGCGACCCGACCCTCGACTCGGTGACCAGGTCGATGCCGTGTGCCGGGTCGACCTGGCTGTGGACGGTGGGGGGCGTCAGGCCGTCGCGCAGCGCCAGGGCGGCCACCGCGACGTCGAGTGCGGCGCCACCGGCCTGGAGGCGGCCGACGGCTGCCTTGGGCACCGTGACCGGCACGCGCCGGGCCCCGAAGACGCTGCGCAGGACGGCGGCCTCGGCGGTGTCGGCCTCTACCGTCCCCGTGCCGTCGGCCAGCACGAGGTCGATCCGCTCGGGCCGCACGTCGGCGTCGGCCAGGGCTCCCTCGATGACGCGCCGCAGCACGTTGGTCGGGTCCTGGGAGCTGCGCACGAATCCCGACGCATGGCCCACGAGCAGGGCGTAGGCGCGTCCGGTCGCGTCGGCAGCGCGCTCGAGCACCAGGTGCGCCCCGCCCTCTCCCACGACCGCGCCCGACGCCCGGGGGTCGAACGGCAGGTAGGCGGTCTCCGGGTCCGATGCCGGCGTGGTCCCGCCCCCGGCGACGTGCGCGACCCAGCCCCAAGGACACAACGTCCCGTCGACGGCGCCGCTGACCATGGCGGCGTTGCCGTGGTGGAGGTGGGCGGCCGAGCTCGCCAGCGCGTCGAGAGCGCCCGCGGCGTCCGCGACGACGACACCCGAGTGCCCCTTGAAGCCGTGCCGGATCGAGATCTGGCCCGTGTTCACCGCGTAGAACCAGGCGTACGACTGGTAGGCACTCACGTACTTCGGCCCCCGGCTCCAGAGGTTCTGCAGCTCACGCTGACCGAACTCGTACCCCCCGGCGGTCGACGCCGTGAAGACACCGCACCGCCCTGGCTCGTGCCGCTCGGCGATGCCGGAGTCGGCCACGGCCTCCGCCGCGGCCACGAGCGACATCTGCGTCATCCAGTCGGTCGAGCTCATCAGCCGTCCGCCGAGGGCCGGCGCCGGGTCCAGGTCGCGGACCTCGCCCGCAAGGGTCGAGGCGTAGCCGGACGCGTCGAAGCGCTGCACCCGGCCGATGCCGTGCACGCCCTTCTGCTGGGCGATCCAGTGCGCCTCTCGGTCGTTGCCGATCGGGGAGACGATGCCGATGCCGGTGATCGCGGCAGGTTCGCGGATCATCGGGCCACCTCCAGGGTCCGCAGCACCATGGCGCTCTGGAACCCGCCGAAGCCGCTGCCCGTGGTGAGCACGGTGCGGGCGGCCACGGCACGGCTGGTGTTCGGGACGTAGTCGAGCGGGAGGTCCGGGTCCGGGGTCGTGAGGTTCGCCGTCGGCGGCACCACACCATCACGCAGCACGAGCAGGCAGGCTGCGATCTCGATCGAGCCGATCGCGCCCAGGGAGTGCCCCACCATCGACTTGATCGAGCTGATGGGCACCTCGCGGGCCCGCTCGCCGAGGCTGCGCAGCAGCGCGGCCGTCTCGTGCAGGTCGTTCTGCTTGGTCCCCGAGCCGTGGGCGTTGACGTAGTCGATCTCCAGTGCGCGCACCTGCGCCTGTTCCAGGGCCGCCGTCACCGCCTCCGCCAGCTCAGCGCCGTCGGCGCGCAGGCCCGTCATGTGGTGGGCGTTGCAGCGGCTGCCGTACCCGACGACCTCGGCGTAGATCGTGGCGCCGCGGTCCAGCGCGTGCGTCAGCTCCTCGAGCACGAACACGGCCGCCCCCTCCCCGAGCACGAAGCCGCCCCGCGTCGCGTCGAACGGACGCGAGGCCCGTTCGGGCGTCTCGTTGTCGGTCGACGTCGCGCGGATGCTGTCGAAGCAGGCCACCGTGATCTCCGAGATCGGGGCCTCGGTGGCGCCGCTCACCACGGCGTCGAGGACGCCCGAACGGATGAGGTCGGCGGCCTGGCCGACGGCGTCGATCCCTGAGGTGCAGCCGGTCGAGATCACGCTCACCGGGCCGTCGGCGCCGACGAGCTCGGCCACCTCCGCGGCGATCGAGCTCGGCACGAAGTAGTCGTAGAGCTCGGACGGAGCATCGGCGACCACGTTCCACAGCTCCCCCTCGTGGCTCATGTCGCGGTACACGCGCTCGAGCGACGTCGTGGCCCCGACCGCGGAGCCCAGGCAGACCCCCAGCCGCTCCGCGGCGTAGTGCGACGCCGGAGCCGCGTCGGCCCAGGCCTCGCGGGCCGCGACCATGGCGAACACGGTCGCCCGGTCGAGCACGGCGCCGTCCGGTCGCGTGGCGACGACGTCGGCCGGCAGGTCGACCTCGGCCGCCACCTGGCTGCGGAAGCCCTCGGGCGGGCAGTTGCTGAGCCGACGGGTCGCGGTCCGACCCTCCTGGAGCTGCGTCCAGAACGGCTCGCGACCGACGCCACCCGGCGCCACGACCCCGACCCCGGTGACGACCACGCGACGCTGCGGGCGGGCGCTCATCGGCCCTCCTCCCAGGCGTAGAAGCGACGGGCCATGGCGTCCTTCGGCGACGCCCAGTCCGGCTTGTAGGGCTCGATGAAGGGGCGGAGGTCGGCGCTCACCTGCACGAAGCGCGGGTCGCTCTTCGCCGCCTCGATCGCGGCGTCCGTCTCCTCGGCCTCGAAGTCCTGCAGGTGGAAGTAGAGCCCCTCGAACTCGAAGAGCTGACGTCGTCGGGTGCCCATGCGCCCGGGCATGTCGGTGCGGTCGAACCGAGCGAAGAGCTCGGCGACCTCCCGCTGGTGCCCCGGCTCCATGCGGGCCACGATGAGATTGCTGTGCATGTCAGACCTCCACGGCTTGGGGATGGGGGGTGCGGACGAGCCCGCACCAGGCCTCGGCGGCCCGGCGGAGCTCCGCGAGATCCTGCGGTTCCGCCCAGACGACGTGACCGTCGGGACGCACCAGGACCGCACGGGGCAGGTGACGACGTGGCGCGGCACGTACGGCCACCACGTCGAGGGGTTCCACGGCGGCCACCACGCCGTCGAGGTCGACCGGCAGGGTCCCGTCGCCGACGACGAGCAGCACCGCGCGAGCCCGCGTCAGGGGCTCCGTGGCGTCGGCACGGTCCTGCTCGGCGATCGCACCGAGGTCGAGGCGGGTCCCGACCAGGTCCGGCGCGTCCGACGGACCGCACGCGTACCGGATGTCGAGTCCGCTGACCGAGCGACCGAGCATCCGCGCGGCCTCGGGCAGCCGGATCAGGTCGCGCAGGACGCTGCGCAGCGGATCGACCTCCGGGCCGCGCAGGAACAGCTGGCCCTGCGCCGCCGTGTTCTCCAGCAGGGCGACACCGACCGGTCGCCGCTCGTCCTCATAGCTCTGCAGCAGCTCAGGACCGGCTCGACCCTGGACGACGGCGGCGAGCTTGAAGCCGAGGTTCACGGCGTCCTGGATGCCGACGTTCATCCCCTGTCCACCTGCCGGCAGATGGGTGTGCGCGCTGTCGCCCAGCAGGACGACCCGGCCGTGCAGGTAGTGCTCGGCGAGTGCTCCCGCGTCGGTGAACGAGCTGGCCCAGACCGATCGTCCCCCGGCGAGACTGCGACCGGTGACTCGTTCGTAGGCGTCGCTGACGTGCTCCATCGTGACCGGGACCCCTTGCGGGAGCAGCCCCGCACCGTACTCGCACACGATGAGGCGCTCGGTCCCGTCACCCAGAGGCGCGGACATGACCATGCCGCGAGGCTTCTTGACCCCGAACGGCTCGTTCGGCAGGCCGCACCCGCGCACGTCGGCGAGGAGCATCTGGACGCTCGGCTCGGTGATCGTCTGCGCCGCCCCGACGAGGCCCCGGACCCGGCTCGAGCCGCCGTCGCTGGCCACGACGTACCGGGCGGCCAGCTCCCACTCCTCGCCGCGGTCCGACATGAGCCGGGTGGTCACGAGCTCCTCGGACTGCTCGAGCCCGACGAGCTCCCACCCGCGCCGCACGGTGACCCCGAGCTCGGCGGCGCGGGCGGCGAGCACCGCCTCGGTCCTGGACTGCGGGTACTGGTTGGCCGGGCGGTGCAGGCTGTCCAGGTGCTCGGCGGAGATCGGGAGGCCGGCGAAGTGGACGGCGTCCTGCTGGACCAGGCCGTCGAAGCGGTCGAGGATCCCGCGCATCGCGAGGATCTCGATCGTGCCGACGGTGAACCCCAGGGCGCGGGACTGTCCGGTGGGTTTCGCCAGCCGGTCCACGACGGTCGGCTCCACCCCTGCGAGGGCCAGCTCGCAGGCGAGCATGAGTCCACAGGGCCCGGCGCCGACGATCAGGACGTCGGTCGTGTGAGTCGAGGACATGAGAGGCACCTTCCGATGGCTGGGCGATGGCGGGGGTACTCCCTCAGCCTCGTCGCGCCGACGCCAGGCTGACGACGTCGTCGCGCGGTACGTCCGCAGTACGTCACGGGGCGGCAGCAAGGGTCGCGGTAGATGCGCGGTACAGGTCCCGCGGCGCGCTCGGCGGCCCCTAGGGTCTCGCTCGCAGACCCGCGACGACGGACGGAGAACGTGATGACGATCTGCCTGCTCGGTGGCAGTGGGAGGACGGGCCGCCTCGTCGTCCAGGAGGCGCAGAAGAGAGGTCTCTCCCTCCTCGTGGTGACCCGCGGGGACGGCGTGCAGCGTGAGCGCATGCCCGGCGTGACGCCCGTCATGGCGCCGCACCTGGCCGCGCCGCAGGTGGTGGAGGCCGTGCGCGCCTCCTCCGTCGTGCTGTCGGCGCTGGGGCCCCGCCGCACGACCCTTCCGAACGAGCTGGCCCAGCCGGTCGGCGTGCTCGCCACCGTCGCGGCCGGCGTCGGCGCTCGCGTCGTCCTGACGAGCGCCGCGCCCGTCGGCGCTCCCCACGTCGGGGAGAACCAGGCCTACCGACGGGTGGGCCACCCGTTGGTGCAACGGGTGTTCGCCCGCGCGTACGCGGAGCTGCTCCGGATGGAGCAAGCCGTCTCGGACTCCGGCGTCGAGCACGTCGTGCTGCGCCCGCCACGGCTGCTCGACGGCCGGGGTCGCGCCTACCGGGCGGACCCGACCGGCGCGGTGCTCGGCGGCCGGTCGCTTGACCGGGTCGCCCTGGCCGTCGCCCTGCTCGACGCCGTCGAGCACCCGGACTGGACGGGGCGGACCGTCGGTCTCGCGCGGGCGTGAACGCGCGCGGCGCCGCCACCGGCGGGACGGGGGTCAGCGCGGCTTGGTCGCGCTCACGAGGACGTCGCCGGTGGGGTCGACCTCGTGCCAGGCGAGGTCGACGAATCCTGCCTCCTGGAGCCAGCCGAGGCACTGCTCGACCGAGTACTCCGCTCCACCGGCGGTCCAGACCCGCATGCCGAGGCTCGAGAGCGGTCTCCTGCGCGTGCCGCTGCCGGTGATCATCTGGTCGTAGACGTACACCGTCCCGCCCGGGGTGAGTGCCTCCCGGACGGCGTCGAGGATCTGCCGCGACGCCGCCGCGTCCCAGTTGTGCAGCACGTGCCCGACGACCATGGCGTCGGCCGGGGGCAGAGGGTCCTCGAAGACGTCGCCCGCCACGAACCTCACGTCCGTCGACCCGTCGGCACGGCGCTGGAAGTGGGGCTCGACCGCGGGGAGGTCGAAGACGACGGCGTCGACGTGCGGGTGGCGCCTCGTGATGCCCCACAGCACGTCGCCGGTGGCGCCGCCCACGTCGACCACGCGCTCGTGCCGGTCCCAGTCGACCACCCGCACCAGGTGCTCGACGAGCTGCCCGGTCGCCGACTCCATGCCGCCGAGGAACGCCGCTGCCAGGTCCTCGTCGCGGTAGAGGCGGTCGTAGGGACTCTCGACCTCCGCCGTGCGCGGCGTCCCGTGCCGGAGCACGGACGCGAGGTGGCGCCAGCTCGGGTTGAAGCTTCGGTGGCAGAAGGCGACGTAGTCGCCCAGGTACTCCGGCGAGGAGTCCACGAGGAGGGTCCGTGCCTGGTCACCGCACGTCAGCCCGGCCTCCGTGGCCACCAGGAGACCGAGGTCGACGAGCACGCTCACCACGTCCTCGAGCGTGGGCTGGTCCAGGCCCAGGGTCGCCGCGAGCCGCTCCACCGAGGCGGCACCGCCCTCCTGCTCGGCCACGGCCGTGAAGAGGCCGACGTCGACCGCTGCCGCGAGGATCTCGAACGTCCAGGCGCCGGCGATGATCGCCCGCACGTCGACGCTCCTCGGCCCCTCGCTCACGTCGTCGGACCCTGCTGAGCCTCGACCGCGGAGTCACGGCGCACGGTCAGCGCGACCACGACCGCCGCGAGGACGTAGATCCCCGCGACAGCGAGGAACGCGGTGGTGAATCCCTCCGAGAGTGCCGCGCGGGCGGAGGCGAGCAACGTCGCGTCCCCGGTGGACTCGGCCCGCAGCAGCTCCTGGGCCGCGGACGGCAGCTGGCCGGTGCTGACCTGGGTGGCCAGGACCACGAGCGTCGCGAGACCGATGGCGCCACCCACCTGCTGGGCGGTGTTCATGACCGCCGCCGCAGCACCCGAGTCGGGGCCGTCGACGCGGGACATCGCCGAGATCGTGAGCGGGACGAAGGTCGACCCCAGGCCGAGGGCCGTCACCACCATGGGCGCCACGATCGCCGTGGCGTAGCCGGAGTCGACGTCGAGGAAGCTCAGCCAGAGCATGCCGAGCGCGGTGACGGACAGGCCACCGCCGGCGATGACGGCCGGCGCGAGCCGCGGGAGGAGCCGCGGCGCCAGCACCCCGGAGCCGACGAAGATGGCCGCCGCCCAGGGCAGGTAGGCCAAGGCCGACTCGATCGCGGAGTACCCCAGCACCTGCTGCATGTAGAGCGTGAAGAAGTAGTACGTCGCGAACATCCCCGTGCCGAGCAGCAGCATCGCGACGTTGGCGCCCGCGCGGGTCCGGTCGCGCAGGATGGCGAGCGGCAGCAGCGGGTGCGCGACACGGTCCTGGGCGACCACGAAGACGCCGATGAAGACCGCGGCCGCTCCGTAGAGGGCGATCGAGGCCGGGTCGCCCCAGCCGTGCTCACCACTACGCGTGATCGCGTAGACGAGCGAGGTCACGCCGAGGGTGCCGAGGACCGCGCTCGGGATGTTGAGCTCGGAGCGGTGGCGCTCCCCCGACCGCAGGTAGCGGGCGCCGAGGAACAGAGCGACGGCGATCGGGATGTTCACGAGGAGCACCCAGCGCCAGCTCGCGTAGGACGTGAGCACGCCACCGAACAGCAGACCCGCGGTGGACCCGAGCCCGGCCATCGCGCCGTACAGACCCATCGCCCGACCTCGCGCCTGCCCCTCGAACGACGTGGCGATGAGCGCGAGAGCGGCGGGGGCCACGATGGCTGCACCCATCCCCTGCAGGACACGGGCACCGATGAGGACCTCCTGCGACCAGGCCAGACCACCGAGCAGCGAGGCTCCGGCGAAGAGCACCAGGCCGACCCGGAAGATGGCGACACGTCCGAGCACGTCACCGAGCCGGCCACCCAGCAGCAGGAAGCCGCCGAAGGCGAGCGCGTACGCGTTCACGACCCACGCGAGCAGCACGCCGCTCATGTCGAACGCCTGCTGGATGCTCGAGAGCGCGATGTTCATGATCGTTCCGTCGAGCACGACCATGAACTGGGCGCCGGCGATCACGGCCAGGGCCAGCCCGGGCCTCGTGACCCCCGGACTGTCGGTGGCGGTGGTGACGGTCTTCTCGGTGGTCATGAAAGTCCCCTGTCGTCGGCGGTGGCGTCGCGATCCCGCAGAAGTGTACAAGCGGTGCTTTCTCAGGATAGCGAAAAGTAGCCAGGTGTACACCCCCTGCCGCGCTCGGCGTCCCGGGGCCGCCCGACCCATGGCCCGACCGGGGGTCAGGACCAGGCGGCGCAGACCAGCAGACCGCGCGCCTGCACCCAGCGGCCGGCGACCTCCGCTCGGACGACGGACGCGCTCGATCCGTCCGTGACCGTCGCGACGAAGCCGTCGCCGTCGTCCAGGCGCACCTCGGCGCCGCGGAAGCCGGGCGAGGTGCCGTGCACGGGGAACCAGGTCTTGAAGACCGCCTCCTTGATGCAGAACAGCAGCCGGTCCCAGGCGACCTCGGGGCGCGCAGCCGACCGCTCGGCCAGCCAGAAGCGCTCCCGGGCGCTGGCGATCCGCGCCAGCACGGTGGGTGGGAGCGGGGCGGCCGGCTCCGCGTCGATCCCCAGGGCGCGCCACTGCGACGCCTCCCCCAGCGCGGCGGCGACGTAGCCGTCGCAGTGCGTCACCGACCCCACGACGCCGACGGGCCACGTGGGCGCCCCTCGCTCGCCGGGGAGGATCGGCACAGGCGCTCGCCCGAGGTCGACGAGGGCCTCGCGGGCGAGTCGCCGGCCGGCGGCGAACTGGCGTCGCCGACGCGGCACGGCGGCAGCGACGACTGCGGCCTCGTCGGGGCTCAGGCCCGAGTCATCGCCCTGCAGGCGCAGGTCCGCCACGAGCTCGCGCGCCACCACCCCGGCGGGCACCAGCCCGGCGAGCAGCCCTCCGTCACCGCCGCCAGCTCGCGTCACCATCGCCCCAGGCTAGGGCCGTCGCCCCGCTGGGGAACGTCACCGCCCGAGGCTCGGCGTCACTCCGGCGACGACGTCCCGAAACGCGCGGGCCGCGGGTAGCGCGGGGAGAGCGTGTCGCCCGACGAGGTGCCGGTGAGCCGGCGCTTGATCCAGGGCGCTGCGTGGGTGCGGGCCCAGGCCAGGTTCTCGGCACGCAGCTCACGCGGGGTGCGGACGACGGCCTCGCCGAGCGCGAGCGGCTCGAGGTCGTGCGCGACGCCGAGCACGTCGAGCACCGCGATCGCCATGCGCTGGTGACCCGCCGACGACATGTGCAGGCGGTCGACGTCCCACATCCGCGGCTCGCGGTACTCACGCATGCGCCAGAAGTCGACCAGACGCGTGCCGTGCCGTTCGGCCACCTCGCGGACGAGCTCGTTGTAGATCGCGAACCGGCCACGCCCGGCCGCGAAGATGGGGAACCCGGCCGGGTCGAACGCGGTGAACAGCACGACCGTCGCACCGGTGCCGACGAGCCGGCCGACCGCGTCGTCGTAGCGCGCCACGAGCGCGTCGACGTCGACCCTCGGCCGCATGATGTCGTTGCCGCCGGCGTAGAGCGTGACGAGGTCCGGCCGCGCCGCGAGCGCCGGCTCGAGCTGCTCGTCGAGCACCGCACCGAGCTTGCGACCGCGGATCGCCAGGTTCGCGTAGGCGAACGACGAGCCGACCTCCTCGGCCCGCGCGGCGAGCACCTCGGCGACCCGGTCGGCCCAGCCCCGCACCCCGTTCGGCAGCGTCGGGTCGTGGTCGCCGACGCCCTCCGTGAACGAGTCCCCGAGTGCGACGTAGGTGCGGTAGGTCATCGCTCCAGGCTAGGAGCCCGCTCCCGGCGGACCGCGGCCTGGTCCCCGTAGGCTGGCGACATGGACCTCGGACTGGCAGGCAGGACGTACGTCGTCACCGGAGGCTCCCGCGGCCTCGGCCGCGCGAGCGCGGAGGTGCTGGTCGCGGAGGGCGCGAACGTCGTGCTGTCGTCGCGCTCGCAGAAGTCCGTCGACGCTGCCGTCGCGGAGCTCGGCGACCTCGGACCCGGTGGGGTCGCGGGCCTCGCGGCCGACAACGCCGACACCGCCACCCCCGCCGCGCTCGTCGCGCTCGCCCACGAGCGGTTCGGTGCCGTGCACGGAGCCCTCGTCAGCGTCGGCGGCCCGCCCCCGGGCACCGTCCTCGGCCGCAGCGACGAGGAGTGGCGCGGTGCGTTCGAGAGCGTCTTCCTCGGCGGCCTGCGGGTCGCCACGACGGTGGCCGAGGCGATCGAGCCCGGCCAGGGCGGATCGATCGCGCTCGTGCTGTCGACGTCGGCCAAGGCACCCGTCACGGGGCTCGGGATCTCCAACGGCCTGCGACCCGGTCTCGCCATGGCCGCCAAGGACCTCGCCGACGAGCTCGGACCCCGCGACGTGCGGGTCAACGCGCTGCTCCCGGGACGGGTCGACACCGAGCGCGTGCGCGAGCTCGACGCCCTGTCGGGCGACCCCGACGGCTCACGCGAGCGCGCCGCCGCCGGCATCCCGCTGCGGCGCTACGGCCGACCCGAGGAGTTCGGACGCGCGGCCGCGTTCCTGCTCTCCCCCGCCGCCGGCTACCTCACCGGCGTCATGCTCCCCGTCGACGGCGGGATCTCGCGCACTCTCTGACCAGCACCGGCGTCACCGGCGCGGCAGCACCGTGTCGGCCGGCGCGGTCCGGTCGGCGGGCGTCCACCCCGGCGGGCCGAACAGGTAGCCGAGCTTGTCGCGCAGCCGCGGGCTCGAGCGGACGTCGCGGACGATCTCGACGTAGTCGCCGTACTGCAGGCGGAGCAGGTTGTAGGTGTCGACCTGCTTCGTCAGCCCGTACCGGGGACGCTGCAGCTCCGGCGCGAACGACCCGAACAGGCGGTCCCAGACGATGAGGATGCCGCCGTAGTTCTTGTCGAGGTACTCGGGGTCGCTGCCGTGGTGCACGCGGTGGTGCGACGGCGTGTTCATGACGTACTCGACCGGTCGGGGCAGCCTCCCGACCAGCTCGGTGTGGACGAAGAACTGGTAGACGAGGTTGAACCCGAAGGCGACGTAGAGCGTCCAGGGCGCGAAGCCGAGCAGCGGGAGCGGCAGCCAGAAGAAGAACTCGAACCACGGGTTCCACTTCTGGCGCAACGCGGTGCCGAAGTTCATGAACTCGCTCGAGTGATGGGCCTGGTGCCCCGCCCACGCGATGCGCACCCGGTGGCTGAACCGATGGTGCCAGTAGTAGCCGAGGTCGACGCCGAGGACGACGAGCACCCAGTACCACCAGGTGTCCGTCGGGAGGTGGAACGGCGCCACGTAGGCGTACACGGCGACGAAGCCGAAGAACGTCACCACCTTGAACGCCGTCAGGAACACCAGCGACAGGACCCCCATCGAGATCGACGTGCGGGCGTCCTTCAGGGCGTAGCCGCTCGTGCTGTCGTCGTGGTCGAGCCAGCGCAGGGCCGCCAGCTCCACGAGGATCGCGAGCACGAAGAACGGGGCGGCGTAGGTGACCGGGTTCTTGAGCGGGTCGAGCAGGTCGTGCACAGCGCCTCCAGGTATATGACTTGCGGGTAAGTTACCACCGGTTCATACCCGCGCGCCAGACCCGGATAGAGTCCGGGCCATGGCCGCTCGACCCAACGCCGGCACCAAGGGGGTCCCCCGCGCCGACCGCGAGCGCCAGATCCTCGCCGTCGCCTCGGTCGCCTTCGGCACCCACGGCTTCGTCGGCACGAACGTCGCCGACGTCGCCCGCGCCGCAGGCATCTCCAAGCCGCTCGTCTACGCCTACTTCGGGTCGAAGGAGGGGCTGTACGCCGCCTGCCTCGACCGCGCCGGCGCGCTGCTCGGCGACGAGATCGAGCGCGTGGCGCGTGGCGACGTCGTCGGCCTCGAGCGCGGCGTGCGGACGCTCGAGGGCATGTTCGACGTGCTGGAGGACCAACGGCACGTGTGGCGTCTGCTGCACGACCGCAGCGCGCCGTCCACGCCCGAGGTGGCCACCGTCGTCGCGGCGCACACGGACCGCATCCACGCCCTGGCCCACGAGGGGGTCAGCGAGCTGCTCGCCCTCGCCGGCGTGCAGGACGGCCTCGACGTCTCCGCCATGACCGCCACCTGGCTCGGCATCGTCGACTCGCTCATGGACTGGTGGGTCGCCCACCCCGAGCAGAGCGCCGCCGACATGGTCGAGCGGGTCACCCGCCTCGTCGCCGCCCTGTTCACCGACGCCGCCGGGGCGACGCGATGACGACCCGACCGGGCGTCGCGGTGCTCACCGGCTCCTCCAGCGGCATCGGCGCCGAGGCGGCCGTGCAGCTGGGACGTCGCGGCTGGACGGTCTGCCTGCTCGCCCGCCGCGCCGACGAGCTCGCCGTCGTCGCCCAGCGGGTCCGCGAGGCCGGCGGCTCGGCGCACGTGCACCCGGTGGACCTCACCGACGACGCCGACGTCCGGTCCGTCGTCGACACGCTGCTCGCCGAGCACCCGCGCATCGACGTGCTCGTCAACAACGCCGCCCGCTCCATCCGGCGCCCGATCCGCGAGTCCGTCGACCGGCTGCACGACTACGAGCGGACGATGGCGGTCAACTACCTGGGCGCCGTGCGGCTGACGCTCGCGCTGCTGCCCCGCCTGCTCGAGCAGGAGCGGGTCGACGGCTCCCGCGGTCACGTCGTGTTCTCCTCGACGATGTCGACGCAGCTGCCGATCCCGCTCTTCTCGGCGTACCTCGGCAGCAAGGCCGCGCTCGAGTCGTTCGCCCGGTCGCTGCTCGCCGAGCACGGACACGACGGCGTCACGACGACGGTGGTGCACTTCCCGATGGTGCGCACGCCGATGTCCGGCGCGACCGCGATCTACGCGGCGATGCCGATGATGAGCCCGGAGAGGGCGGGCGGCTGGCTCGTCCGCGCGGCGCTCGACCGACCCACCCGGGTCACCAGCCTCGGCGGCGCCGTGTCGCAGGCCGGCATGTCGGTGCTCCCCGGCGTGCTCACCAAGGTGGTCACGCCCGGCATCCGCCGCATGGACCGTCGACTCGCGCGACGCTCGCGCGAGGCCTGAGCCGCGCGGTCAGCGATCGTCGGAGCGTCGGGCGCCCGGCCCGACCACACCGGCCTGCTCGAGGGCGCGCAGCACCAGCCCGGCGCCGACCACAGCGGCACCGAGCGCGACGAGCACGGTCGAGGCGACCGTCACGCACGAGAGCACGAGCGAGGCGCCGCGACCTCCCGAGAAGCCGTCGGGGACGAGGAGCTGCAGCATCAGGGGGATCGTCGCGCCCGTGACCAGCAGCACCACCCCTCCGACGAGGATCGAGCGGGCCTCGACGTACGGGGGCGTCATCGCGTCTCCTGACCGGTTCCGGACCGCCCAGGAACCTGCGCGCAGCCTAGCGGCGGGAGTAGCATCCTCGGCAGACCTCACCACCCCCGAGGTCGACCGTCCGCGCGCCGGCCACCCGTACCGACGCCCTCTGCAAGGAGCCACCCATGCCCGATCCCGTCTTCAGCCACCCGCACGAACAGGTCGTGTTCTGCCACGACGAGGCGTCCGGACTGCGCGCCATCATCGGCCTGTACTCCACCGCCCTCGGCCCCGGCCTCGGCGGCACGCGGTTCCACCCGTACGCGAGCGAGGCCGACGCCCTCGCCGACGTGCTGGCCCTCAGCCAGGGCATGGCGTACAAGAACGCCCTCGCCGGCCTGGACCTCGGCGGCGGCAAGGCCGTGATCATCGGCGACCCGCGCACCCAGAAGACCGAGGCCCTCCTGCGCGCCTACGGGCGCATGGTCGAGTCGCTGAACGGTCGCTACTTCACCGCGTGCGACGTCGGCACCTTCAGCCCCGACATGGACGTCATCGCGCGCGAGACGTCGTACGTGACCGGTCGCACCGTCGAGCACGGAGGCGCCGGCGACTCGTCGGTCCTGACCGCGTTCGGGGTCTACCAGGGCATGCGCGCCAGCGCCCAGCACGTGTGGGGCGACGCGTCGCTCGCCGGGCGCACGGTCGGCGTCGCGGGCGTGGGCAAGGTCGGCAGGCACCTCGTCGAGCACCTCGTGGAGGAGGACGCCCAGGTCGTCGTCACCGACGTCGACACCGAGGCGCTGGGGCGCCTGACCGCCCGATTCCCGCAGGTGCGGGTCGTCGGGTCCACCGACGAGCTCGTGCGCGAGCAGCTCGACGTCTACGCCCCCTGTGCGCTCGGCCGCGCGCTGGGCGACGACATCGTCGACGTGCTGAGCGCCAAGGTCGTGTGCGGCGGCGCGAACAACCAGCTCGCCCACGAGGGCACCGCGAAGCTGCTCACCGAGCGCGGCATCACCTACGCCCCCGACTACTGCGTCAACGCCGGTGGCGTCATCCAGGTGGCCGACGAGCTCGACCCGCAGGGCTTCAGCTTCGAGCGGGCCCAGGCGCGCGCCACCGGCATCTTCGACACGACGCTCGCGGTGCTGGAGCGGGCGGCCAGCGAGCACCTCACGACGGCCGAGGCGGCGGACCGCCAGGCCGAGCAGCGCATGCGCGACGTCGGCCGACTCGGGCAGATCCACCTGCCCCGCTGACTCGTGCCGTCGCTCAGGGGTCCTGGGCACGCGGCTCCTGGGCGTCGATGACGTCGATCATCACGTCCAGGAACCGCCGCACGACGTCGAGCTGCTCGTCGTCGAACTCGTCCATGGCCGCGTCCATCGCCGCGGCCATGGGTCCGAACATCGAGCGGGCCGCCTCGCCCGCCGCACGGGTCATGGCCAGGCTCACCCGCCGACGGTCGACCTCGTCGTGGGAGCGCTCGACGTGCCCGGAGCGCTCGAGTCGGTCGAGCAGCGTGGTGGTGGCCGACGGGCTGAGCGCGAGCGCGCGGGCCAGCACGCCGGGGGTCAGCGGGGAGCGCCCCTCCTCGTGCGCGCGGGCCAGGACCGAGAGCGCCGTGAGGTCGGAACGGTGCAGGCCGTGGGCCGCGCCGGCGCGCTCCGCGTAGCGCGTGGACCGCTCGGAGAGGTCGCGCAGCCGGCGCACGACGTCGGCGCGATCGCCGTCGAGGGGGCCGTGTTGCGCGCTCATGCGGCACATCCTACCCTTCCACCGTGGAAACTTTCGATCATCAAACTTTCTCCCTCGCTCGACTCGTGGGCGGAGGGCGTTCCGTCGCCGTCCTGGTGCTCGGCCTGGTGCTCGCCGGCACCGTCCTCATTCTGGCTCCTGGGGCCACGGAGAGCACCGAGGCGTCTGCCAACCTGCCCGCGGACGCCGAGTCAGCGCTCGCGCAAGACCGGCTGGCCACGCTGCCCGGTGGCGACGACGCACCCGCCGTCGTGGTGGTCTCGCGCGACGACGGCCAGGCCCTCGACGCCGAGCAGCTGGGCGCGCTCGGCCGGCTTGGCTCCACCCTCGGCAGCGCCCTCGAGGCCGAGGTGTCCGGCCCGGTGCCGTCCGTGGACGGCACCGTCGCCCTCCTCACCATCCCCCTGCCCGGCGACGTCGGCAACGAGGCCAACGCGGAGCGCATCGAGACCTTGCGCGCCGACGTCACGGACGCGCTGCCCAGCGGGCTGACCGCCGAGGTGACCGGCGCGCCCGCCATCCAGGCCGACCTCGGTGCCGTCTTCGAGGGCGCCGACGTCCGGCTCCTGCTCGTCACCGCCGCCGTCGTGGCCCTGCTGCTCGTCGTCACCTACCGTAGCCCGCTGCTCTGGCTCGTCCCCCTCGCCGTCGTCGGGCTCGGTGACCGCGTGGCCGCGAAGGTCGTGGAGGCGATCTCCCACTGGGCCCAGCTGCCGATCGACGGCTCCACCACCGGCATCACGTCCGTCCTCGTGTTCGGAGCAGGCACCAACTACGCGCTGCTGCTCATCGCCCGCTACCGCGAGGAGCTGCGCCGCCACGAGGACCGTCGCGAGGCGATGCGCCAGGCCGTCGGTGCCGCAGGCCCGGCCATCCTCTCCAGCTCCGGCACCGTCGTGCTCGGGCTCCTCGCCCTGCTGCTCGCCGACGCCCCCTTCGTCAACCGGATCGGGCTCGCCGGGGCAGCCGGGATCGTCGTCGCCGTCCTGTTCGCCCTCGTGGTGCTCCCGGCGGCCATGTCGATCCCCGGACGGTGGCTCTTCTGGCCGTTCGTGCCTCGCGTCGGCGACCCCGACCCCACCGAGCGCGGCCTGTGGCGCCGCGTCGGTCGGCGCGTCACCCGCCGCCCCGCGCTCGTGACCGTGGGCGGCCTGGTGGTGCTCGCGCTCATGGCCCTCGGGACGCTCGGCCTGCGCACCGGGCTGGGTCAGGACGAGCAGTTCCTCGACACGCCGGAGTCGATCACCGCCCAGCAGACGCTCGCGTCGGCGTTCCCTGCGGGCGCCTCCTCCCCGACCACCGTCGTCACGAGCCCGCGGCTCGCCGAGCAGGTCGCGCGTGCAGCCGCGGACGTCCCGGACGTGCAGTCCGCCGACGTCGGTCGCCCGAGTGCGACCGTGGCGCCGGTGAGCGTCGTGCTGTCCGACCCGCCGGGCAGCGACGCCGCCCTCGGCACGGTCGAGCGGCTCCGCGCCGCCGTGCAGGAGGTCGACCCCGACGCCCTGGTCGGGGGTCAGGACGCGCAGGCCCTCGACGAGGCGACGACGGCGCAACGCGACCGGACGGTGGTCGTGCCCGTGGTCCTCGTCGTCGTGCTCGGCATGCTGCTGCTCCTGCTGCGCTCCGTCGTGGCTGCCGTGCTGCTGGTCGCGACGACGGTGCTGTCGTACGTGTCGGCGCTCGGCGTGGGCTGGCTCGTGTTCGACCACGTCCTCGGCTGGTCGGCGATGGACGTGAGCACCCCGCTGCTGGCGTTCATCTTCCTGGTGGCGCTCGGGGTGGACTACAACATCTTCCTCACCGCGCGGGCACGGGAGGAGATGCGAGCGAGCGGCGACGCCACCTCGTCGGTCGTGACGGCCCTCGGGGTGACGGGCGGCGTGATCACGAGTGCCGGCATCCTGCTCGCCGCCGTCTTCGCGGTGCTCGGTGTGCTCCCGCTGGTGCTGCTCGCGCAGCTGGGAGTCGTCGTCGGCTTCGGCGTGCTCCTCGACACCGTCCTCGTGCGCGGAGTCGTCACGCCCGCTCTCGTGGCCTGGTGCGGACGACGTTTCTGGTGGCCGAGCGCGGTCGCCCGAGCCCCTCGGCGGGCACGCTGACAGCGTGGCGGTCCCACGCACGTGCGAGCCGGTCCGGACCGACGTCCGGACCGGCTCGTCACGTCATCGACCGCCCGCGGACGGACGTCAGGACGTCCGACGGCGCACGGTCACGTCGACCACGCCCGCACAGGTGCGGACGCACGCGAACAGCCGCCCTGACGGACGACCGGGGGAACAGGCCTCAGCTGGCCGCTTCGTCCCCGTACTTCCTCGCGAGATCGGCGTACTGGTCCGGGATCGGGTCACCCGAGTCCTGGTGGAGTTCCTGTTGCAGATCGTCGAAGTCCGGATCGAAGGTCCGGTACTTCAGGTCGCGTGCGACCTTGGTCTGCTTTGCCTTTGCACGGCCGCGCCCCATGGGTCCGACCCCCTCGCAGAGAAATCGTCAGTATGTCGTGGTGCCTACCCTACCGAACAATCTCGAACGCGCTGGCAGCGGGGCCACGAGTCACGCGTGTCGGTTCTCCAGCGTGACCGTCCCGCCGGGACCGTGCACGCCCGCCTCGGCCACCTCTCCCGCGACCCACGCCTGGACGCCGTGCTCGCCCAGCAGCCGCACGGCCGCGTCGGCGTCGTCCGGATCGACGAGGGCGACCATGCCGACGCCGATGTTCAGCGCCTCCTCCAGGTCGTGCTGGGAGACCTCGCCGAGGTCGGACACGAGGTCGAAGATCGCGGGGCGCGTCCAGGTGCCGCGGTCGACCCGCACGGACACGGTGTCGGGGACGACGCGCTCGAGGTTGGCCGCGAGTCCGCCGCCGGTGACGTGCGACATCGCGTGCGTCCGGGTGCGACGGACGAGGTCGAGGCAGGGCAGCGTGTACAGGCGGGTGGGCGTCAGGAGCGCCTCGCCGAGGGTCGCGCCGAGCTCGGGCACGTGACGGTCGAGCGACCACTGCGCCTGCCCGAAGAACACGTGCCGTGCGAGGGAGTAGCCGTGGGAGTGCAGACCCGAGGAGGCCATGGCCACGACGACGTCGCCGGGACGGACCAGCTCGGCGCCGATCAGCGCGTCGGCCTCGACGACGCCGGTCGTGGAGCCGGCCACGTCGTACGCGTCGGGGTGCAGCAGCCCGGGGTGCTCGGCGGTCTCGCCGCCCAGCAGCGCGGTCCCGGCCTCCGCGCACGCCTGCGCGATGCCCTTGACGACCGCCGCGATGCGCTCGGGGACGACCGTCCCGCCCGCGATGGAGTCGGTCATGAACAGCGGCTCGGCACCGCAGACGCCGAGGTCGTCGACGAGCATGCCGACGAGGTCGTACCCGATGGTGTC
>SXGQ01591077.1_pt1 | contig 36396 bp, 30 predicted proteins | sample 3178371 | NCBI WGS metagenome assembly SXGQ01 (sample SAMN11356859, study PRJNA531348) | freshwater metagenome | isolation source: freshwater sample F1-20 | place: China: Fuxian Lake, Yuxi | collected 2017-12-25 | reverse complement strand
GGGGGGTGGGGGCGGGGTGGTTGCAGGCGAGTTCGAGGACGTGGAAGCGGGCGCCGAGGTGGGCGGGGTGGGTGAGGGTTTGGAATTGTTTGAGGAGGGAGAGGTCGGGCGGGGATGCGGTTTCCTCCATTTCGAGGAGGATGGGGCGGGCTTCGCGGGTGAGCCAGCTACCTTGGGATTGGAAGGTGGTGGGTGGGCAGCCGAGGGAGATGGCGGTTTGGGCGAGTGCGGTGAAGTCGACGTGGGCGGTGAGGTCGATGTGGCCGGGTGTTTCCAGCGGGTTTTCGGCGGCGCGGTGGTTGCTGAAGGTGCGGAGGGTTCCGCGGGTTCTGGCGGGGTCGTAGTATTCGGGTTGGGCGAAGCCGTAGTCGATCCAGATCATGTGGCCGTTGTGGAGGGCTTGGCGGAGGGGTGAGAGGAAGGCGGCGAAGTTGGTGCGGATTTCCGTGAGGTAGCCGTTAGGGAATGATTGGCCGAGGGGGGCGGTGGCTTGGGCGAGGGTGCCGGAGACGGGGGTGGGGTTGATGTGCCAGGTGAGGTTGTCGTTCGGATCGAGGGTGACGAGGCGTTCGTGCCAGTGGCCGTTTTGGAATTCGATGAGGTGGCAGGGGAGGGCGTCGAGGACTTCGTTGCCGAAGGCGAAGCCGGGGAGGGGGGGGTCTGATAGAGTGTCCGGGGATGTGAGGATGCGGGCGGTTTGGCCGAAGGGGGCGAGGTTTTTCTGTTGGATGGTGCGGAGGTGGGGGAGGGGCTCGGTGATGACGTAGTCGAGAGAAGCAGCGGCTTGGGGGGATTGGGCGGTGATTTCGCGGAGGATGTCGGTGGCGAGGGTGGCATCGTTGGCCCCGCATTCGATGATGCGCCAGCGGGTGGGTTTGCCGATTTCGTTCCAGCCGCGGAGGAAGCGGCGGGCGAGGATTCTGCCGAAGAGTGGGCCGACGCTGACGCTGGTGAAGAAGTCGCCCTCGCGGCCGACCTGGCGGGTTTGGCGGGCGTAGTAGCCGAGGTCTGGCTGATAGAGGGCGATGGCCATGAAGTCGGTGAAGCCGATGGGGCCTTGGGCGGTGATTTTGGCGCGGAGAAGGTCGTGCAACGTGGGGGTTGCGGTCGGGGCTCCGGTCGAGTAAACCTCCTTGAGGAAACCCACAGGCGGAGACGGCTGCATTTCCATATCAGACATGGCAATCGTTGAGAACAGACCACGGAACAAGGCCCGGAAGAGTCGCTTCTACAAGCGCAAAGGCTTCTGGTTGACGTTGCTTTTGTTGACGATGGTGATGGGTGTTGCGGGTTGGTTGGTGGCGGTGGCTTATGTGAGGCCGTATCGTGAGCGTGCGGATACGTATGATTTGGCGCGGATCAATGATTTGGAGGTTCCGAGTGTGATTTTGGATCGGAACGGGTAGGAGATCGGGCGGATTTTCGTGCAGAACCGGAGCATCATTCCGGTGGATGAGATTCCGGAGCGTTTCATCAATGCGTTGCGGGCGGGTGAGGACTCGCGGTATTATGAGCACAAGGGGGTGGATTACATCGGGATCATGCGTGCGGTGAAGTTGAACCTTGAGGCGCGTGATGTGAACCAGGGTGCGAGTACGATCACGCAGCAGTTGGCACGGAATGCGTATCCATTGAAGCAGGAGGCGGCGAAGCGCAATGAGTCGGGGGTCGAGCGGAAGTTGGTTGAGGCGTTTCTGGCGATCCGGATCGAGAAGCGTTACAGCAAGAAGGAGATTCTGGATTTTTATCTGAACCGGATTTATTTCGGGAGCGGATTTTATGGGATCCGGTCGGCATCGCTGGGATATTTCGGGAAGGAGCCGAAGGATCTAACGGTGGAGGAGTGTGCGTCGATCGTGGCGTTGATCAAGAATCCGACGAATCTTTCGCCATTGAACAATCCTGAGGCGAACCGGAAGGCGAGGAATTATGTGTTGTTGCGGATGAAGGAGGAGGGGTTCATCAGCGCGACGGAGCTGGCGACTTATCAGGCTTTGCCGGTGAATTTGGATCCGAAGCCGTTGCGGAGGAGCACGTCGCATTTGTATGAGCGGGTGGCGGATGCGGTGGGTCGTGCGTTGGGTGAGGATGCTTTGGCGACGGGAGGGTTCAAGGTTCACACGACGATTTTGGCGGAGGCGCAGGAGGCGGCGCAGAAGGCCTTGGAGAAGTCGTTGGATCAGGCGGAGCGGCGTGTGGATTACACGGGGCCGAAGCGAGCGGATTACCGGCGGGATTCGGCGGAGGCGCCGGCGTTTTTGCAGGGTGCGGTGTTGATGATTGATCATGAGACGGGCGATGTTCTGGCGCATGTGGGAGGTCGGGATTATGCGAATGTGCCGTATGATTTCATCGAGCTGGGTCGCAGGCCGTTAGGGACGGCGTTTTTTCCATTCTTGTATGCGGCGGGGTTGGCTGGCGGGCACACGCCGGTGGTGATGTTGGAGGATGAACCGATGGACAACCGAGCAGTGATGGTGGGTGGGCGCGAGGGGATTCTGGGGGAGTGGGGGATGGAGGTGGCGTCTCCGGTTTATGAGGGTGAGGTGACGGTGCGCAGGGCGTTCGAGGCATCGAAGATCGCGGCGACGGTTCGGTTTGGGGGGATGGTGGGGTTGGACCGGATTGTGGAGGCGGGTGTGGCGTTTGGTTTTCCGATGCAGCAGGCGGAGTTGTTGCCGCGGTTGTGTGTGGGTTGGGAGTCTGCCAGCATGCGGCAGGCGGTGCGGGCGATTTCGACGTTTCCGCGAGGTGGGGTTCCGGCACCGCAGGCGATGGGATATTTGGATCGGATTGAGAGTTCGGCGGGGAATGTGGTTTACCGGAGGGACCGTTCGAAGGTTGTGGAACCGCAGCGGGTTTTGGATGATGCGACGGCCTATCAGGTGCACAGCATGATGGCGGGTTCGATGGTGAGAGGGTCGGGTGCGGGGTTGTTGGAGGGATTGGATGAGAAGCCGTTTGCGGGTGCGGGTAAGGGTGGGACGACGCATGATTTCGCGGACACGTGGTTTTTGGGTTACAACTCGCGTGTGAGTTGCGGGGTGTGGACGGGGTATTTGCAGAGTTCCGGGGAGGGGATTTATCCGGGGGCGTTCAGCCGGGATCTGGCGTTGCCGGTGTGGCAGGCGACGATGAATGCGGCGGCACCATCGTTTGGTGGGGAGGAGATTGCGAAGCCAGACACGGTGGTGGAGGTTCCGGTGTGTTCGGTTTCCGGGCAGAGGGCGACGGATTTCTGTCAGGAGATGGAGGAGGATCCAAGCAGCGGGGTGAGCCGGTCGAAGAGCACGGCGATTGCGGAGTTTTTCCGGAGGGGGACGGAGGGTTTGCCGTTTTGTGCGAAGCATTCGGGTGCGATCAGTGATTCGGTATCGCCGGAGATGGCGTTGTCGAATTTGCCGGCGCTGGACATGTCGCCGGTGTTGCCGCAGGGGCCGGTGTTGATTGGGGAGGATCCGTATCACACGGAGTTGCCGAGTTTTTCGCAGAATTTGGGGACGGGCGGGTTGATGAGGCGGCGGACGAATGTGTTAGATAGTCTGGATCTTGGGGATGGGGATGAGGGGATCCTTTTGCCGCGGCCGAAGCGGTTGGTGATTATTGAGGAGTGATGGTTTAGTGGATGATGTGTGTTTTCAGGGGTCCTACGCGATCGCGTAAGGTGCCTTGTTTGATTGACTTAAGGGGCTTGGTGAGACCATATTTTCTGGTTTCCACCTTCAGGATGATGGCTGTAATGACCGAGCGACCGATTCTCAACGAGTCCCATTTCCACCGCATGGCGTGCGGGGATTTGCCGGGATTTTTCGCACTGGCCGAGGAGTTTTTCGATGATGTGCGGGAGCAGGTGAAGGGGTGGGTTGCGTTGCAGGAGGCGGGGGACCACGCGCAGTTGCGGGAGGAGTTTCACCGGTGCAAGGGTGGTGCGGCGATTTTCGGGCTTGAGCGGCTGGTGAGTCTGTTAGGCTCGTGGGAGCGGGGTGAGGAGTCGATGGAGATCGATCTGGCGAAGTTTCGCGGTGAGATGAAGGTGGCGATGGAGGCGGTGCGGGCGTTGGATCGCTGAGGTGGAGCGGCGGGGTGTGATTTCAGGTTTCAGGGAGCGAGACGGTCCCAGTTTTGCCAGAAGGCGTGGGTTTGGGATGGGTTTGGGAGGATTTCGAGGAGTTGGGTTTTGGGGAGGTCCGGGTTGAAGGCGTCGAGGTCGTCGACGGTGCGGATCTGGAGGTGGTCCATGTTCCAGATTTGGGCGATGCCGGAGAGGTTTGCCTGGTGTGGGTTGGCGAGCCACTCGGTGGTTTTCGGCTGCATGGAGTTGAGGCGTGGGAGGCGATCGAAGATGCGTCCGCCGTGGTTGTTGATGACGGCGAGGACGCGGCCAGTGGATTCGATTTGCGGGAGGATGAAGGGGGCGGCGAGGTCGTAGAGGGTGGTGAGGTCACCTAACAGGGCCCAGGCGTGGGTGGTTTCAGCGGATTCGCCGAGCCAGGTGCTGATTTGGCCGTCGATGCCGTTGGCGCCGCGGTTGGCGCGGACTTGGGTGAGGGGTCGGTCGTTTTGGGCGAAGAGATTCCACTCGCGGATGGGAAGGCTGTTGCCGAGGGTGAGGCTGTTGCCGAGGGAGATGTATTGGGAGATGGAGCGGATGAGGCCGGGTTCGCTATCCGGGTAGGTTTCGAGGAGTTCTTCGATGACGGCGAGGCGGCGGGCGCGGAGGGGGAAGTGGTCGAGGGCGTCGCCGATTTCATCGATGTCGCCGAGGGCGGGGAGGACACGGTCGAGCGGGCCTGGGGTGACGTTTGATGGGCGGGCGAGACCGGGGAGGCCGTTGCGGCAGACGGACCATACGTCGATGTTTGGGAGGGATTCGAGGTCGCGCCAGAAGCGGCCGCTGGGCACGCCGCCGAGGCGGAGGATTTTCCCGGGAGGGTGGGTGCGGAGGAGTCGGTCGCCATCGGGGAGGGCGAGTGCTTGGAGGGCTTCGCGGAGGCCGCTGGTGGCATCGGCGAGGACGGGGGCGCGGAGGGCTTGGCAGAAGTGGAAGACTTCCTCGCGTTCGAGGGGTTCGAGGTCGCCGATGAGGACGACGAGTCCCTGATAGGCATCGCGGCGGAGCCAGCGGGCGAGGGCGGCGACGTCGATGCGGACGGGGGTGGGGCGTGGGGGGGCGGGGGTGAGGGAGTGGAAGCGGTCTTCGGCGGGATCGAAGGATTCGTCGAGTTCGACGTTCCAATGGATGGGTGAGCGGCCATTCCATGAGGCGAGGCCGGCGGTGTGGGCGTGGGTGGCGAGGAGTGAGGTTTGGTCGATGGACTGGGGGGAGCCGGTGCCTCGGTATGATGGGGGGCGGTCCGCAGTGATGCAGACGAGGGGTTTTTCCTGATAGAAGGCCTCGATGACGGCGGGGAGGAGTTCTGCGACGGCGGTGCCGCTGGTGGTGACGACGGCGCAGGGGTTGCCGTGGGATTGGATTCTGCCGAGGGCGAAGTAGGCGGCGGAGCGTTCCTCGAAGTGGTTCCAGACGCGGATGTGGCCGGCGGAGTGGGCGCGGGCGAGGGCTTCGAGGAGTGGGGCGTTTCGTGCACCGGCGCAGACGACGAATTCGGTGATGCCTGCTTCGAGGCAGGATTCGACTGTTGATACGGCTGTTTGCCAAACGCTCATGGAGGGGTGCTAGCGGATGGGTGCGGGTTTGTCCAAGGCATCCGCATTTGATAAAGGATCGACGTTTGTGGGAGATGTGGGTATTTCCGTTGTGTGCTTCCCTGGTTTTCCGACAAGCGTTTTCCGTTGTATCTCGCGCCGATGGCGGGGGTGACGGATGTGATTTTCCGGAAGTTGTGCAAGGAGCTGGGGGCGGATGTGATGGTGACGGAGTTTGTGTCGGCGGAGGGGATCATGCAGGCGGATCATCGGACACGGAAGTATACGGATTTCAGCGATGAGCAGCGGCCGGTGGGGGTGCAGTTGTTTGGGGCGGATGGGGAGCGGATGGGGGAGGCAGCGCGGAAGATCATTGATTGGAAGCGGCCGGATTTCATCGATATCAATTTCGGGTGTCCGGTGAACAAGGTGGTTTCGAGGAATGGAGGGTCGTCGTTGTTGAAGGATTGTCCGGTTTTGGCTGCGGTGGCATCCGGGGTGGCGAAGGCGGTGGGGGATCAGGTTCCGGTGACGGCGAAGATCCGGATTGGTTGGGATCAGAAGACGGTCAATGCGGTGGAGGTGGCGCGGATTTTGGAGGATTGTGGGATGGAGGCGATCGCGGTGCATGGGCGGACGCGGGCGCAGGGGTATGGTGGGGAGGCGGATTGGGAGGTGATCGATGCGGTGGCGCGTGCGGTTTCGATTCCGGTGATCGGGAATGGGGATCTAACGAGCGGAGAGGATGTGATGCGGCGGAAGGCTGAGACGGCGGTGTCCGGGGTGATGATCGGGCGTGCGGCGATGCAGCATCCGTGGGTTTTCCGTGAGGCGAAGCATTTTCTGGAGACGGGCGAGCGTTTGCCGGAGGTGACTTCGGAGGAGCGTTGGGCGTTGGTTTTGAGGCATTGCCGGTTGGCGGTGGAGGGCGGGCGGTATGGGGATGAGCGGCAGACGTTGACGGCGATGCGGTCGCGTTTGATGGCGTATTGCAAGGGGTTTCCGGGTGCGAGGGAGATCCGGCAGCGGTTGTGTCAGGTGACGAGTGTGAGTGAGGTGGAGGATCTGGCGGCGGGGTCTTTGGCGATGGAGGAATCGGTGGTGGCTTGAGGGGGTCATTTCGGAAAAGTTCATTATTTGTGCTTCCGGCCTTGTCGAATGGCGAAAGGGGGATCAGGATAGCAGCGATCAATCACGCTCCGAGAGCCATGGCCAGCGAACAACCGTTTCACACGCTTTTTGAATCCTTCGGGCGCCTGCCGTCCTCGCACGCAGATCCGGTGAACCGCCGGGCATACGAATGGATGGTAGAGGAATTGGTGGTTCCGCTGGAGCATGAGGGGCGGTGTATTTTGTTGAGAGCGCCGCGGGCGGGGCATGGGAAGACGCATTTGCTTTCGAGGATCCAGCATCATTTGGCGGGTTCGCATGAGTTTGTGCCGGTGCATACGGCGGCGGGGGCGAGGATTGATGCGGCGTCGGTGATGGATGATGTGTTGCGGCGGTTGTCGCGGCCGTTGCCTGCGGCTGGTGGGCTATGCGTGTTGGATTTGGTAACGCGGCGATTGTTTGCGACGGCTTTGCAGCCGTTGGTGAATTCGGGAGAGGTGCCGTGTCAGGATCGGGAAGGGGCGCTTGCCGCATTGCGGAACCGACCGGTGGAGACGTTTGATTTTCATCACCCGAATGCGGTGACGGCGCATTGGGCGCGGGAGAACTTCGAGGTGCTTGGGCCTAGGTTGACGATTGAGTTGGCGCAGCGGACGGGCTTGTCGGGGCGTGAGGTGGGTTTTTGGGTTGAGGCGCTTTTCCGGTTTGCGGCGACGCCGTTGGATCATCCGGGTCGGGTTGGTGGATTGGCGGGGTCGGTTTTCGGGGTGACGGCTGGGGATGGACAGTCGATGGAGCGGTTGTCGGCGTTGCTGGCGATGATGACTCAGTTGATGCGTGTGGTGTTGGTTGCGGATGATCTTGAGGTTTTTTCTGCGGATGAGGGAGCTGCTTTGAGGTTGGCGGCATTTTTGGGAACTTTGCGGCAGTCGGTTGAGCGGTTGGATGTGATCCTGTCGTTGAATCAGGACATTTGGAGCAGTGCGTTTGTTCCGCGGTTGAGCGGCGGGTTGGCGGATCGGCTTTCGGAGGTGGTTGTGGAGCTTGAGCCGTTGACGCGGGAAGAGATGGTGGCGTTGTTAGAGTCGCGGTTGCCTGGGTTTGGCGAGCGGGTGATGGAGCACATTGATGTGGAGGAGGTTGGGACGCATGCCCGAGGTTTGATGAGGGCTGCGGCGACGGCGTGGCAGTTGGCTGCGCGGGGTGAGTTGCCGACTCCGAAGGCGGTTGCTCCCGCGCCTGTGGTGGTGCCAACGGTGGCAGCGGCGTTTGCGGCGGCTGTTGCCGAGCCAGTAGTGGCCGCGCCGGTGATTTCGGAGCCACCTCCGATTGTGCCGTCGCCATTGGTTTCTGATGCAGTGGTGGTTGCAGCCGCGCCTGAGCCTTTGGCTTGGCCTTCGCCGGTGGTGGAGCCGCCGGTGTTTGCTGTTGCGCCGGAGTCTCCGGTTGCTGTGGTTCAAGCGGTGGAAGAGCCTGTGGTTGAGAAGGTTGAGATGGCGGTGGAGATTTCGCCGGAGCCGCCAGTGATTCGTGAGGAAGCGGCTGTTTTGAGTGCTGCGCCTCCGGAGTTTCGGGTTGAGCCGCCGGTTTTGAGTGCTGTGCCGCCGGTTTTTGCGGCTGAGCCTCCTGTTTTTGCGGCTGAGCCGCCGCCGATCCGGCCGCAGCCGCCGGTTCTTGTGGCGGAGCCGGTTTCTTTGGGTGCGGATGCCCCTGTTTTAGGGAGTTCGCCATTCAGTGCTGCGCCACAAGTGGTGGAGCGGGATTGGGTGCCGCCGGCTGAGGAGCCGCCGATGTTTTTCCCGGCAGTTGAAGCACCGGTTGAGGCGGCCGCGCCGCCGGTTGTGACGGTGGTTGAGCCTGAGCCAAGTCCTTTCCGGTTTTCCGAGCCTGCCGCGCCTGCTGCGCCTGCTGCGCCTGCTGCGCCTGCTGCGCCTGTTGAGGCGCCTGCCTTTCAATCGCCGTTTCAGGCAGCGCCCGGACCGCCTGCACATGTGTTTCAAGCCGTGCCGCCAGCGGCCGAGGTGTGGCAGGCGGCGACGGCACCGAGTTCGCCGTATGGAGCACCTGTTGCGGAGGTTTCGGTTCCTGAGTCTGCACCGGCAGCGGCGGTGACGCCTCCGCCGGTGACGGTGTCCGAGCCTGCGGCTCCGGATACGGATCGGGTGGATGATTTGCTGAGGCAGTTCCGGGAGCGGTATGGTCGGGGGGGCTTGTGAAAAATTTCACAAACCCCTTGCGAATGGGGAGCGATGGGCGCTTATTCGGGCGGCGAAATCCGCATGAGTACGACTACCACTGAAATCGAGGCCCCGGACACTCTCAGCCGCGCCGCAAGGGCTGCTGATCATTATCAGGCCGAAACGGATGACCTGATGGGCGAGCGGATGGTGCTGAACATGGGGCCGTCCCATCCGGCGACTCACGGGGTTCTTCGACTGATTCTTGAGCTGGACGGAGAGATCATCGTGAAGGCGGATCCTGATGTGGGTTTCTTGCATCGTGGGGATGAGAAGATTGCGGAGAACATGCATTACAACCAGTTTGTGCCGTATACGGACCGGCTGGATTATTTGGCACCGCTTGCGAACAATGTGGCCTATGCTTGTGCGGTTGAGAAACTGATGGGCTGGGAGCTTCCGCCGCGCGGACAGGCGTTGCGTGTGTTGTGTTGCGAATTGGCCCGGATTTCCGCTCACATGCTCGGGGTTGGGGTTTGTGCGATGGATGTGGGTGCGATGACGGTTTTCCTCTACACGTTCACCGAGCGTGAGAAGATTTACAATCTATGCGAGCAGCTCACGGGCGCGCGTTTCACCACTTCTTATACCCGGGTGGGAGGTCAGCTTCGAGATATGCCGTCAGGGTTTGAAGTGTCGGTTCGGACTTTCCTAGATGAGTGCACTATCGCGATCGATGAAATCGGCAAGTTGCTCGACAAGAACAAGATCTTCCTGGACCGGATGGTCGACGTGGGGATCATTACGCGTGAGTCGGCGATCGCTTGGGGGATGACCGGTCCGAATCTTCGTGCGGCGGGTGTTTCGCGGGATTTGCGTAAGGATCGTCCTTATCTTGGATATCAGAATTATGATTTCGATGTGCCGGTTGCCGATGAGAGTGACTGTTATGCGAGATATCAGGTGAGGATGGAGGAGATGCGCCAGTCGATCCGGATTTGCCGTCAAGTTCTAGATACGATGCCTGCGGGGCCGGTGAATTTGGCCGACAGCAAGAGCATGCTTCCGGAGAAGGAGCGGGTGTTGATGTCGATGGAGGAGTTGATTCATCACTTCATTGTTGCGACCCAAGGGATTGATGCGCCAGCAGGAGAGATTTATTTCGGTGCGGAGAATCCGAAGGGAGAACTCGGTTTTTACATCCACTCAAAGGGTGGCGGTGTTCCGAACCGGTTGAAAATCCGCAGCCCCTCGTTCTGCAATCTTTCGATTGTTTCGCGGTTGCTTCCTGGGCACATGGTTTCGGATATTCCGGCCATTCTTGGTTCGCTCGATTTTGTCATGGGCGAGTGCGACCGTTGATGTTAAAAGATTCCCGTCATGAAATTTCCAATCACACTGCTTATTTTCGGGGCGTGCGCGATTTCCGCGTTTGCCGGGTTTGAAAACTGGACCAGCAAGGACGGCCGCAAGGCCGAGCTTGAACTGGTGTCCGTGAGCGAAGCCGACGGCGAAAAGGTTGGGACGTTCCGGATGCGGAACGGGAAAACGGTGACCCTCAAGTCTTCCGACCTGACCGATGCGGACGCAGAGCGGTTGGCTGAGTTCAAGCCTGAGGTTGAGGCCGAGGAGGAAGACGTGGAAGCGGCCGGGCCTTCGGTGTTTGACAAGGTTCTGGACGGCAATCTGGTGAAACTTGAAGGAAAATCCTTCAAAAGGCATACCCCAGCTGCCGAGCCGAAGAAGTATTACATCTTCTATTACACCGCATCGTGGTGTGGTCCGTGCCAAGCTTACACGCCGTCGCTAGTCGAGTTTTATAAGAAGAACAAGAACGATAACTTCGAGATCGTGCTGATTACGAGTGATCAAGATGAGGGAGACATGAAAGATTACGCGATTGGCAAAAAGATGGAGTGGCCACATTTGAAAATGTCCCGCGTCGAAAAGTTTGAGAAGGAATTCAACCATGGTGTCAGCGGTATTCCATCGGTGATCACCTGTGATCTCGAAGGCAAGATCGTCAGCCGCACCGAATCGATCGCCGAATTGGAAAAACTCGTCAAATAAGCGCCCTGCGATGTCCGCCTCCATCCTTGAAGAAAACACCGCCTCGCACGAAACGCCGGGGACTCCGTTTCATCCACCATTTGCGATCACTCCTGCTCTTGAAGCCGAAGCGGACGAGCGTATTTCGCATTATCCAGGAAATTTGAGATCCGCCACGTTGCCGTTGTTACACATTGTGCAGCATCATTTTGGCTACATCTCGGCAGCGGCGATTGACTGGGTGGCGGCGAAGCTTGATCTGGAGCCAATCAAGGTTCTGGAGGTTGTGACCTTTTATCCGGGGTTCCGCCAGTCGGCTCCCGGGAAATTCCATATTCGGGTGTGCCGCACCTTGTCCTGCGCGATGGGTGGGTCGCATGAATTGATGGAGCGGCTTTGCGAACTCACTGGGATTGATCGTTCGGCGAGTGATTCCCATCATCATCCGATTTCGGTTTCGCCTTGCGGCAAATACTCCGTGGAGTTTGCGGAGTGCCTTGCTTCTTGCGGGACGGCTCCGGTTTGCATGGTGAATGATGATTTTCACGAGGCGGTTGTTCCGGATAAAGCGGAGGAGCTTTTGGGCAAGTATCCGGGATGAAACCACTGCCGTTCGGGTGAGCTAGTGCATCATTTTTTCATGATATCCGATTTCAAACGATTCATTCCATACGGACTCCAGCCAGACAGGATTCCAAACTTCTCAACGCCAATCGCATGATCACTTATACCAAGCCTCCCCATCCCCGCGAACACCGGCTCATTTTCAAGAACGTCGACCGTGTGGGTTGGGATCCATCGATTGAATGTTATCTTCGGGATGGTGGATACGACCAGCTGAAGAAGGCGCTGAAGATGGTTCCGAAGGACATCACTGAAGAGGTGAAGAAATCCGGTCTTCGCGGTCGTGGCGGAGCGGGTTTTCCGACCGGCATGAAATGGACATTCATCCCGCCAAACAATACGAAGCCGGTCTATCTGATTTGCAATGGTGACGAGTCTGAGCCTGGGACTTTCAAAGATCGCTACATCCTTCATCAAGATCCCCATCAGTTGATTGAAGGCATGGTCATCGCGGCTTTTGCGGTGGGTGCGAAGACGGCTTACATTTACATCCGCGAGGAGTTTCCGGCGGCCGCTCAGATTGTCGAGAAGGCGATTGAAGAGGCGCGTGCGCAGAATTTCGTCGGCGCGAACATTCTCGGTTCCGGGTTCGACTTGGAGATTTACGTCCATCGGGGAGCGGGTGCCTACATTTGCGGTGAGGAGACCGGGCTAATCGAATCGCTTGAGGGGAAACGTCCCTATCCGCGGATCAAGCCGCCGTATTTCCCGGCTGCGCTGGGGCTCTACATGTGTCCGACGATCGTCAACAACGTCGAGTCGCTCTGTCATGTGAAGCACATTATTGAAATGGGCGGCGACGAGTATGCGAAGCTTGGTGTGGCGCGCAATACCGGCACGCGGATCGTGTGTGTTTCGGGTGATGTGAAGAATCCGGGTTATTTCGAGATCCAGGTCGGCAAGGTGACGATGCGCGAGTTGTTGTATGATCTCTGCGGCGGACCGAAAGATGGCCGTGAGTTCAAAGCGGTGATTCCGGGTGGTTCGTCATCGAAGATCCTGCGTTGTGATGAGACTTTCAAATTGCGCAATCCGGATGGCAGCGAGCGAGAGCTTGGATTTTGGGATATTCCGCTCGATTTCGACACGCTTGCGGCCTGTGGATCGATGGCGGGATCGGGTGGTGTGATCGTGATGGACAACACGCGCAAGATGTCCTGGGTGCTGAACAATTTGAACGCGTTTTACGCTCACGAGTCTTGTGGTCAATGTACTCCCTGCCGAGAGGGATCGACATGGATGCGGAAGATTTCCGACCGTCTTGTGTCGGGCGAAGCGACTCCCGAAGATGTGGCGACGTTGGAGAGCGTGGCCTATCAGATTGATGGCCGCACGATTTGTGCGTTTGGTGAGGCATCATCCTGGCCGGTTGAGGCGATCATCGGCAAGTTCCGCGAGGAATTGTTGGCTGACACCCGGCCCGGTCTTGCGGAGAAGCCGCGAAATCCGGAGGCCGAGGCCCAGCGACGTTTCCTCCAGCCCGTTTGATTTTCCCGATCTTGCCCGGCGCGAACACCCAAAGACCCGACGCCCATGACCTCAGATTTCCTTGTCATCGGCGCGGGTATCGCCGGACTTTCCTTCGCGTTGCGGGCAGCCAAGCATGGCAAAGTGACCGTGCTGGCGAAGGGGCGGCTTGATGAATCCAACACGGCTTGGGCGCAGGGAGGCATCGCGTCGGTGCTTGATCCCGGTGCCTGTGACGAAGGCGATTCGGAGGAAAATCACGTTGCCGACACGCTCGATGCCGGAGCCGGGCTATGCAACGAGCAGGCGGTACGCATCATCGTTGGTGATGGGGCCGAGACCATCGATGATCTAACGGATTATGGTGTGGAGTTCGATCAGGAGAGTGGGCATTTTTTGTTAGGAAAGGAGGGCGGGCACTCGCATCGGCGTATCCTTCACGCGAAGGACACCACCGGTAGGGAAATCGCGCGGGCTTTGATTGAGAGCGCGCGCCGCACGCCAAACCTGATGTTATTGGAGGACCATTTCGTCATCGATCTGATCACCAGTGCAAAGCTTGGTGCGGTATCGGATGACCGGGTGCTTGGGGCTTACGTGCTGAACACCCAGACCCAGGAGGTCCATGTGTTCCGATCTGATCGGGTGGTGCTTGCCGCAGGTGGGTGTGGAAAGGTTTATCTCTACACGACCAACCCGGATTCGGCGACGGGAGATGGAGTTGCGCTCGGGTGGCGTGCGGGTGCGAGCATCGCGAACATGGAGTTCATCCAGTTTCATCCGACGTGTTTTTACAATCCAGGTGCGACCGGGCCGGAGGCGCGTTCGTTTTTGGTGAGCGAAGCGGTCCGAGGGGAGGGGGGGGTTCTGATCAACCAGAAGGGTGAGGATTTCACACGCCGGATCGACCCGCGTGGTTCGCTTGCGCCGAGGGATATTGTTGCCCGTGCGATTGACCGTGAGATCAAGCGCACGGGGGCATCGTGTGTATTTCTTGATGTGACACACAAGCCAGCAGGTTTCATGCGCGAGCGGTTTCCCTACATCCATGAAACGCTGCTGCGGTTTGGATTGGATTGTGAAACCCAGCCGATTCCCGTGGTCCCGGCGGCCCATTATCAGTGCGGTGGTGTGGTGACGGATGTGAATGGGAAGACCACGATCCGCGGTTTGTTTGCAATCGGCGAGTGTGCGCACACCGGGTTGCATGGCGCGAACCGTCTGGCTTCCAATTCACTGCTCGAAGGCAACGTGATGGCGCGTCGTGCACTGGACGAAATGCTGCGGCTTTATGGTCCTGACAAGCCGGCGCTGCCTGCGCCAGCGATTCCCGAGTGGGAGCATGGGGACACCGCCGAGCCGGACGAGCTGGTGGTGATCTATCACAACTGGGATGAACTTCGCCGTTTGATGTGGGATTACGTTTCCATTGTCCGGACGGACAACCGGTTGCGCCGTGCCGCCGCGCGATTGAGGAATCTCAAAAAGGAAGTGCGTGAGTTCTACTGGGGGCACCGGGTCAATCAGGACATTCTTGAACTCCGGAATCTGGTGGCGGTGGCGGGGCTGATCGTGGAGTGTGCGATTGGTCGGAAGGAATCCCGCGGATTGCATTTCACGCTGGATCATCCGGAAACCGATGAGCGACTGAGACACGACACGGTGCTTCGGAAATTCTGATGGCTTGGAAGCGGATTTGTTATTTCCTTCAGAATTCCAAAAAATCCGGAAAACATGGAAGGTTTGGCAAAATTGATATTATGTTTTTGTAATCGCCTCATAATCAATGATCTGAAATTTTGACTAGAGGGTTTCGGCGAATCCATTTCAGGAATCTTGTCATCGGGGTAGGGTGGGTGATTCTTGGGGCCTCCCCCCATGAGAACGAAAACATTACTGCTTTGTGCAGTGGCTGTGGCTACTGCATTCTCCCCGGCAAAGTCAGAAGCCCAGAGCATCACAGCGACGCTGGATGTGGTAGATCCCGGTCTCTCCGTGAATGGCACCGTCGACGGTTCTTTCTATCAGGATTGGGCATCCGGCGTGCTGGATTTCACCACCTTCCAGGCCTTTTGTGTGGAACCGCTCCAAGGTATCAACTATGGTGAGACGGTGGTCTATCAGATACAGAATCCGGCGACCCTGAACAACTCCGACAGCGTTGCGCGTTTGGTTGGTGGCTATCTTGCTTCCGGCCGCACGAATGAGGATGCCGCAGCCGTACAATGGGCGATTTGGGAAGTGATTCTTGATTCGAATCCTACCGAGTCCCTCACTTCAGGTGTGGTCAACATTTCCCCGAGCGGATCGGCAACAGCAGCGCTTGCGCAGACCTATCTGGCGAATATCGGCACCTACACTCCGGCCACGCTCACCTACCTGAAAAACTCGACCCGTCAGGACGTCGTGACTTGGCAGGCGATTCCCGAACCGGGAACGATGGGGCTCGCCGCATTCTCCGCGCTCCTACTTCTGCGTCGCCGCCGCTGAGAGAAATTTTGAGATTACGACGCTCCGTGTGGATTTTTCACTAAACCACGGATTGCTCCAGTAACATTAATGGGGTATATTCCGCTCGTGAAAATCCGTCCCAAAAACTCCGCCTGTTCGAAAACCCGGTCAGGCTTCACCTTGGTGGAGCTGCTCGTAGTGATCGCCATCGTCGCCGTTCTCGTTGCCCTATCGTTCGTGGGGATCGGGAAATTCATTGAGAACGGCCGCAAGGTGCAGGCTTTGGCCCAGTTCAAGGATTTGGAGATCGGGATGAAGATGTTCGAGACGGATTACAACCGTCCGCCGATCCCTACATCGAAACGGAATGTTGGGGTGGATACGGTTTACGGTGATCCCGGCGGGCTTTATTCGAATGGGTTCCTGATGGCGGTTTTGATCGGTGAAGAGAAAGAATTTCCGTATGAGGGGGAAACCTTTTCTGTGAAAGAGGTCAATCCGCGTGGAGAGACGTTCCTTGAGCTTCAGTTCAGTCCGGACAAGAAAAATGGCGTCGGAAAGGATGGCATTTTGTATGATCCATGGGGACGGGAATTGATGATTGCGGTGAACACTCCGCCGTTTGAGCGGGAATTTTCCGATGGAACCAAAGATAGCCGACTCCACACTTGGGGTTTAGCAGAGTATACGGATCGCAAGCCTCGTAATGAGACGTTTGTGTTCTGGTCTTACGGGAAGGATGGCAAAAAGGGCAAGAACGGGCAGTCGCCGGGTTCAATCGTTCCCTATGCTGGTTCCGACGACGTCATCTCGTGGTGATTTGATTTCCGGGGCTTGCTACGTTCCGGCGCGCTGGCTAACTCTTTTGGCATGCAAGTTTTACGTGCCGGAGTGGCAGGCGCAGGCGTGATGGGCCGCAACCATGCGCGGGTCTATTCGTTGTTGGAAAGCGCGAAGCTGACCGCGATTTATGACGCGGATCTTCAGCGTGCGGCGGCGGTGGCGGAGGAGTTTGGCGCGCGTCCTGTTTCCACCCTCGAAGAGTTGGCGGAGGCGTGTGATGTGGCCAGTGTGGCCGTGCCGACTGTTGCGCACCGCGATGTGGGGTGCCAACTGATGGAGCTGGGTGTTCATGTTTTGATGGAGAAGCCGATCGCTCCGACGGTGGAGGATGCGCGAGTGTTGGTCGAAACTTCCAACCGCACCGGAAAGGTTCTCCAAGTAGGGCACATCGAGCGTTTCAATCCGGTCATGCGGGAGTTGGAGAAAAAGCTCACCCGTCCGCGTTTCATCGAGGCGCACCGGCTCTCGCCATTTCCTAACAGAAGTGTCGATATCGGCGTGGTTCTTGATTTGATGATTCACGATCTGGAGATCATCCTGCACCTCGTCCGCTCGCCTGTGGTGAGCATTGATGCGGTGGGAGTGCCTGTTTTAACGATCAATGAGGACATCGCCAACGCGCGGCTGCGGTTTGAGAACGGCTGTGTGGCAAACGTTACTGCCAGCCGGATCAGTCCCGAGCGGATGCGGAAACTGCGGGTGTTTCAGGAGGATTGCTATCTCTCGCTGGACTATCAGGAGCAGGGCGGCCACGTCCACTGGAAGGAAGGCATGGAAATCATGCGTGCCGCCGTGGAAGTGGAGCCGGGTGAGCCATTGAAACTGGAACTGGATGCCTTCGTGCGCAGTGCCTCGCAGGGGTCGGCACCGACGGTGAGCGGGCAACAGGGGACCGAGGCCCTGCGGATCGCCCTGGAAATCACCCGGATGATCCGCGAGGGGTTCTGAGCATCAGGCGCAGGCCATGCGGTGGCCGATTTCCCGGACGAGGCCGGAGCAGGCGTCTTCCAGCAAGCGCAGCACGTGGTCGAATCCGCGTTGGCCGCCGTAGTAGGGGTCCGGCACGCGCGCGTCCTCGTGGTGTTTGCAGTAGCTGACCATCGGGCGGATTTTCTCGTGAAATTGCCGTGATTTGTCGAGCCGGCGGACATCGGCGAGGTTCTCCTCGTCCATGGTGACGATCAGATCGAAGCGATCAAGGTCCTCGTGTTTGATGCCGCGGGCGCGTCCGGCGATTTCATAGCCGGCGCGGCGCAGGGTTTCCGCCATGCGGGAGTCCGGGGGAGAGCCACGGTGGAAATCGGTGGTGCCGGCGGAATCGGTCTCCACCAATTCTGTTAGATTGGCGTCGTGGATCTGTTTTCGGAAGATGATTTCGGCTGCAGGGGAACGGCAAATGTTGCCCATACAGACAAACAACACACGGAATGGCTTGCGGGGGGAGTTCATTGGGGGGAGAAACTTTGGGCATGCTCTTCACGCTTCGCATTCTGGCAACGGCAATCCTCGCTTTGAGCCCCTACGCTTTCGCGGGGGATCGGCCGAACGTGATCGTCGTGATGACCGATGATCAGGGCTGGGGGGATCTTTCGGCGTCGGGCAATCCGCATTTGAAAACCCCGCATCTGGACCGGCTCCGCGCGGAGGGCATGGATTTCGAGAACTTCATTGCCAGCCCGACGTGTTCGCCAACACGCGCGGCGTTGTTGAGCGGATTGCACGAATTCCGCTGTGGGATCAGTCATACGAATGTCGGCCGCAGTTGGATCCGCCCGGATGTTCCGTTGATGCCGGAGATTTTGGGGAAGGCCGGCTATCAGACCGCGATCATCGGCAAATGGCATCTTGGCGAATCGCTGCCCTGCCGCCCGGAAGACCGGGGGTTTCAATCGGTTTTCATCCATGGTGGTGGTGGCATCGGCCAAACGCCGGACCGCTGGGGAAATGATTATGTCGATCCCTGGGTCCGGACGAGGGAAGGTTGGCGTGCGACGAAAGGATACTGCACTCATGTATTCTTTGAGGAAGCCGGGCGTTGGATCAAAGAGCGGGCGGAGGACAAGAAGCCTTTCTATCTGCATCTTGCGACCAATGCTCCGCACGATCCTTATATCGCCCCTGCGGGGACTGCGCGGCGTTTCATCGAGGCGGGTGTGTCCGAGCCTGTTGCCTCGTTTTATGCGATGATCGAGGACATCGACGCTGCGGTCGGGCGTTTGTTAGATCAACTCGACACGCTTGGCCTCGCCGAGAACACCATCGTGATTTTTCTCGGCGACAACGGTTCCTCGCTCGCCCATTGGACGGGTGGCATGAAGGGGCGGAAGTGCACCACGCATGAAGGAGGTGTGCGGGCTCCGTGTTTCATCCGTTGGCCCGGCAAGATCGCTGCGGGGCGTGTCACGAAAGAGCCGGTCACGCCGCTGGATCTGTTGCCGACGATTGCCAAGCTCACCGGCACGCCGATGCCGGACGGGTGGAAGGGTGACGGGCTGGATCTCTCCGCCGTGCTGTTAGGAGAGGGTGTGGTGCCTTCCGACCGGATGATTTTCTCGCATGTCGGCCGGTGGCGTGGCGATGAAATGCCGGAGCGTCATCGGTCTAACAACTTTTCCGTGCGTGAGGGTCGCTGGCTGTTGCAGGGACTCGAGTTGTTCGATCTGGAAACCGATCCGGGCCAGAAGACCAATGTGTTCGAGAAATTTCCTGATGATGCCTCGCGGCTACTGACGGGATACGGCCAGTGGTGGGATTCGGTCCTGCCGATGGTTCGGGAGCCGGTCCGTCCATGGGTGGGCGATGCGCGCCAGCCGGTTGTCTTGCTCAGCGCACATGACTGGTGGCCCAGCAGGGAAACGGACGGCGCGATTTCCGATGGCCTTGCCCATCAGCGGTCGATCCTGAACCGGCTCAACGCCCTTTCGGCCGGCAAGCCTGCGGTCGCACAAACGTCCGGCCATTGGAAACTCCACGCCGCGCGTGAAGGGAACTACCGCGTCACTCTTTCCATGTTGCCGCCGGAAGCCCCGGCCGCGCAGCGCGACAAGCTCGGCCAGCTCAAAGCCGGCACCGTCCACCTGCGTGCGGGACGCAGGGAGGTTCAGACGTCGCTGCTCAAGACCGCCACTTCCGTTTCGCTCCACCTCGATCTCAACGAAGGCGATTTCGAAATGGAAGGGTGGTTCACCGGCCAATTGCCCGGGCAGGGGATTCTTGGAGCCTTTTACGCGACCGTCGAGAGGGTGGGGGAGCGGCGCGTTCCCGACATCGAATTTGAAATTCAGCGTCAGCCGAAAAAATAATCGCAACAATCCACGCGACAGGAGGTTTTACCAAAGGTAATCACGTCACCATGAAAAATCCCTGGATCCTTCCCGCCGCCGCACTTGCCATTGGAGCCGCTGGCGGTTTCATCACTGGAAAAAACAACAGTCCTGCAGGCAGCGATGCTGCGGAAACGTCGGAAACATCCACCCGCAGCCGCTCCTCCAGCCGCGCCGAACTTGATAGCGACGCCAACCGCCGCAGTGCTTCGCGCAGCAAGGGAATCGAAGATATTTACCGCACGCCCGGCCAAAACAACCGCATTCAGGCGCTTCTTGATTTCTACGCCGGGCTCACCCCCGAGCAACTTGAGGCCGAAGCCGCCAAGCTTGAGAGCCTGCCGTTCAACGAGCGCCTGATGGCCTCCATTCTCCTATTTGGCCGCTGGGCTGAGGTCGATCCCACCGCTGCGATGGCCTATTCAAACACGATGGGCTTTGCCGGCGGATTCGTCCGCCCCACCATCCTTCAGAGCTGGGCCAGCTCTGATCCCGCCAATGCTGCGAAGTATTATGCGGAAAACCCCGGCGAATTCGCCATGATGGGCATGATGGGTGGCGGCCGCGGCCCCGGTGGCGGACAGAGTGCCGCCGGCATCATCGCCGCCGAATGGGCTCGACAGGATCCCTCCGCAGCGCTCGCTTGGGCGTCTTCCCTCGAAGGTCGTGAAAAAGGCAGCGCCATGGAAAGCGTCGTGCGCGAAGTGGCAAACACCGACCCGCGCCGTGCCGCCGAAATGGCCTCGACCATGGACGAGGACAGCCGCGACGACGCCTACGCGGCCATCGCCGAGCGCTGGGCCACCACCAATTTCTCCGAAGCCGAAACCTGGATCAAAACCCTCTCCGGCGAAGAGCAATCCGAAGCCATGGGTGCCGCACTTTCCGCTTTGGCTCGTGAAAATCCGGCGCTTGCCCAAGAAAAAATCGCCTCCATGCCCGAGGGGCGTGACCGCGACCGTGCCATGGCAAGCATCGCATCCCAGCTTTCCCGCAACGACCCGCAGGCCGCCGCCACTTGGCTTGCCAGCCAAACCATCACCGATGGCGAGGCTCAGCGCGATGCCATGCGCGATGTGATGTCAAACTGGACCAATCAGGATTCCGCCGGTGCGCTTGCTTTCGTGCAATCTCAACCGGCGGGTGAGGCCCGCGATTCCGCCACCACCGCTTACATCTGGAACGCCCGAAATGACGATCCCGCCACCCTGATCCAGCTCGCTGAGTCGATCAGCGACGAAGGAAGTCGCGCCCGCACCGTTGGCATGACCGCGATGCGCTGGATGCAACAGGACGCCGAAGGTGCCCGCGCTTATATCGAGTCCTCCACGGTGATCCCTGAGGACATGAAGGAGCGCTTGACCAACGGTCGCGGCTTTGGCCGTGGTCCCGGCGGTGGTGGTCCTGGCGGCGGTGGAGGTCGCTGATTTCACTGCTTTCTCACCCTTGGCCCCGCGCCCGGATCTTGCATTGCATCCCGGGTTCAGCGGGGCTAATTTGTTTTCATGAACGGGAAAGCCACCACCACCCTGTTTGCCTTGTTAGGAATGGCCATCAGTCCGCTTCTCGCCGCGCCCGAGACCGAGACTTGGTATGACAGCAAGGGAAAAGCCATCCAGCTCCCGAAATCACCACCCGCTGAGACCGCGTTCGTGCCCCAGTGGAAACTCCGCGAAGCCGATCGCTCCTCCGGCCCGCATCGGCGATATCGGCCTAACAGCGGCGACTGGTGGAACGGTTGGTCCGATGCCGGATACGTCGGCTATGGATACGGATACCGCTATTACGGCGGATATGTTCGGCCGACCTATTACACGCCAGCCCGCAGCCACACGGCGGTTTGGTATCGGAATGGCAATTGGGGTGTCAGCATCCAACGCCCAGGTTTCTCGGTCCGCTGGTCCCGTTAGAACATCCGGCGATCAGAGGCTTCTGCGGAAATGCGGCCACGAGTCTTTCAGATAGAGCGAGAAGGGAATCCACCAGATGATGTCATTCGTCAGGCAAAGAATGATCGTCGCAGGAGGCCAGGTGCTCTGCCAGATCAGCACGAACAGCCCGATGGGCCCGAGGATTTTCCCGGTTAGTCCGACCGCCGCCAGCAGCCAACCGCGCTCTGGCACGCGGGCGATTTCGAAATAGAGGATGCCGTAAAGCCCGACCACCATCCCAAGGCTGGCAAAAATCGGGGCATGGTTCAGCGGTGGCATTTCCGCAAAGCGGAACAGCCACTGCGGGTCCCACGCCGCGTAAAGTCCCCACAAGATGTTATAAATCCCCGCCGCGATGAAGAGCCAACGGTGAAACCTCCGTCGCTGCACCAGCGGTGTGAGGGTGTTGGAAGGAAGGGGTTCGGTGTGATTCATGCAGGCTTTGGAAAATGACAATCAGCGCCGGGATTTTCCGGCGGGAGGCATCCGGAGGGAAGTGGAAATCGCGGATCCAGGGAAATCAGGTGTGTTGGATGAATGACTTCTCCGCGGAGTTGCATTATCGGCAGAATCGATATGAAGGCAGGGCAGAGACCCACGACGAGTCCGTATTGATGGACTGAGAATATCAAGAGTGTGACTTTTTGAAGCCACCACGCCGCCGATGATTCGAATCGAGAACTCCAAGAAAATCCGGCACCACTGGTATTTGTGGGCTGGATGGTTGAGTCTCGTGCTCGCCTGCTACTCCTTGTGGGATCGCGAGTGGGAACGGGGACTCATGTTTTTTGTGCATTCATTGGCATTCTTCGTCTTCCACCGGGAATTGCGCAGTCGTCGCATCGAGGAGGTTGTGATTGGAGGAGAAACCATCGACTTGATTCGGGGCGGTGAGCGTTCGAGCTCGATTCTGGTCCAATCCTTGGAGGAATGTCGGATGAACGACTTCTCTGCGGAGTTGCGTTATCAGGAAGACGGAAAACTTCGGACCTGTCTCATCCGGGACTCGGAGTTTGATGATCAAGCCTGGTGCCGCTTGCACGCGGAGCTGAAGACACTTCCTCTGCCATGAAATCCCTCCTGTTCTCGACTTTTTGTGCGTTGCTGCTTTGCGGATGTGAAAAGCGTGAGGTGACCACGGCTGAGGTGGTGACGGTGGAGGTGCTTGCGGAAACGGTTCCGATTTTGTCGTCCGTGCCGTCGGTGGCTGATTTGAAAGCGGCGAGGGTTGTCGCCTATCGGTTCGCCTTGCCGAATGATGGGCCTGCGGATTTGCCGATGGAGTCCGGATTTTCCCTCATCACGGATGGTGAGCTCGATCTGGCAACTCTCGAAAAACTGAAAATCGCCGAGGCGACGTTGACGTCCGGGCAAGTGCTCCGGTTGGTCGATGCGGTGTATGGTCCCCACAACAAATTCGGCCCCGCCGCCTGCTACACCCCCCATCACCTCTTTCTCTTCCACGATTCCGCTGGCACGCTGATCCAGGCCATCGAAGTGTGTTTTGGCTGCATCAATCTCCATGCCCAACCAGACGTCGGCGAGTCGCAGTGGGCGCGTCACGATTTCCGCGAACTCGCGAGACTCTGCGACGAGGTCGGGATCGGGATGAGCTCCGGAACCGCTGAAGAACAGATCCGCATCTGGGACGAAAGGGACAAGCACTGAGCTTTTGTCCGAGACCTGCCCTGCGCTTTTCGTTGATGATTGTATGAATGTTCCATTACCAGGTGCGGAACAATTGATCCGCGGTGTGTCCTCTTCCCGAGCCGGACGGTGATGGATTGTTGATGCGGCCGGATCTATCTTTTTTTAGTCATTGGAAAGAATTCCAATGGTAATGCTGTCTTTGATATCATCTCCCTCGTTGAACCAGCGGATCGGTGGTCCGCGCCAGTAGATGCATTGGGCGATGCCGATCATTTCACCATCGAATGGAAGTTACCCACATGGCCTTTGTTTTGCAGATCCTGATTGCCGAGTCTTCGAATCACGCGATGGAGTCGCGATCGGAGGTGGTCGCGGTGCCTGGCTTGGGATTGGTGGGAGATCGTTATTTTGGGGGGAGGGGAACCTTCTCACCGCAGCCTCAGAAGCCTGATTTCGAGCTGACTTTGATCGAGTCCGAAAAGATCGAGACGTTTGCACGTGAGTCGAAACTGGAGTTTACGGCGATTCACGCGCGTCGAAACATCGTTACCTGTGGTGTGGATTTGAATGCGTTGGTGTGGAAGGATTTCATGATTGGATCTGTTAGGGTCCGGGGGGTGAGGTTGTGTGAGCCGTGTTCCTATCTAGCGAAGATCTCCTATCCTGAGACGCTCCGGGGATTGGTTCACAAGGGCGGCTTGCGGGCACGGATTTTGTCGGAGGGGGTGATTCGGGTTGATGATCCAATCGAGATCATCGAAGAACAAGCCGAGCTTTAGTCATGCTGGGGATGAGGGATTTTGAGTTGTGATGAATCAGCTCTCTAACGAATTTAGCTTGCCGCATCCGGTCAGGCCAGGACGAATCGAAACCGGGCTGACAAGGCGCATGTTTGGTGGGGACTCTGGCTTGCTGGGAGGATTGACAGGTCATGATTGATCCAGACGGTTTTCGGGCAATATGCTCGATTCAAGATTCAGGCCATTTTAACAATTCCTCAGGTTCCAGCTCCATGGGCTGGTGCTTGATGTCAGTTCTTCTACCCGAAACGGAACTTGTCTTCCGAAGGCCTAGAGTGAATTCTTCCAGCGTAAATTCGCTGGATAGAACCTGGCGGGTTCGAGAGAATTCAGCTTTCAGGCAGAAAAATGGCAACAAGAACTCCAACCTATCCGTTTTTTCCGAAATCCAATTCCAATTTACTGCCCGGAATGATTTGGGACATTCCACTCAGGGATGGAACCTATTCGTGTGGGCGCATTCTATCGGTCGGGGGGGAAGGAAGAAGAAGCCGCTTTTTCATTTGGGGTGGGCTGCTTGCATGGCATGATTCCACCAAGCCAACCGTTCACTCGATTGCGGGCGCTGAGGTGTTGTGGCAAGGGAATTTCGATATTCGATCCCTCGCGCCATCCCTTTCGATGATGCTTGGCCATTTGCCACTTGAAGTGGACGGCCTTGTGATTCCGCCAATCCTCACCAGCGTTTTGAACGGGGAGGTGATGATCGGATATGAAGAGACCCGGAAGGCGACCGATGAAGAGTTCCGGACACTTCCGGTGAAGAATCTTTGGGAGGATCAAGGTAGCTTCAGGAAGCTGGCGGAAGCCGTTTTCCTCGATGGGAAGTCAGATCGAATCCTGCGTCGCGCCGATCACAACAGTCTTTTGGACGCACTGGGGATGAAGAGGCCGGCGGATCTTCAACAGGTCGAGGCGAAGGTGGCGAAGGAGTGGTACGAAGGACGGCGATCCAAGTCGGCTGGAGCTCGTCGGAAGAAATCCTGAGAAGAGGATCGACCTCGGAATCAGTCTTGTCACCGATTGCATTCGCGATGATCATCCTGCCATCAACCCAATTTCGGATCCTCTTTTTCGGGCAATTGCAGGACGACTCAATGCTCTGAAAAATTATGCAATTTTCCGTCAAATCCCCAAGTTCCCTTTTTTGGAAAACTGATTTTACCGAAGCTCGGATCATGAGTGATGTGCAATGCGGGCGGATTTCCGGAGATTGGTTGGTTTGTCCTCTTGGCAAGGCGACGCATGCTGTGACGATCGCTGAATTCATCGAGAATCCTTCAATTCTCATTGAATCAGACGAAATTGAAGGTGAACTGAGTTCTGACCAGGAGAACCTTCCGCAAGGGCCGATGTCTGTGGCGGCTCTGGGGTGGTGGGTGTTTTTTGGTGCATTAACCGCCCACTTTGTCCTTGGGGCCATTCTGATTGATGGTGCAGGGAGGCTTGATAGCACGTTAGGGGCACTGTTTGCCGCATCCCTGCTAAAGGGGACTGATGCATTGGTGATCGCTGGTGCGATCACGGCTCTTCTTGGACATGCGTATCACAAGGTTGCGAAGAAATGAATGATTTATCAGCAGTCATCTCGGGTTGGGATGCTACTTGGCTCTTTCTGTTGAAAGCATTCATCGTTACCTGCCTTTTCGTGAGTCCGCTGGCAGATTTGCTCACGGAAAGCTATTGGTTGCTGGTAGCCAAGATTGGGATTGTTCTTGCTGTTGTTCTTTTATGGAAACCGCTGATCCGATTGATTTTGTTAGTGCCTTCTTTGCGTTGGCGGTTGTATCCTTCATGCGGAATTTCTAATGGTTTCTTAGCCAAGGATCGAAGGGCTGAGTGCCGCACTAACGAGATCTCTGAAATTAGTTTGATCCGAATCGATTCCCCAGGTGCTTTGGTCTGGACGGCCAATCGCCTGTCGTTCACTTTTCCGCCGGTGGCAAGATCAGAGCCGGAATCTCATGCAAGAATCCAGATGGACGGTATCCGAAGAGCATTTGGCGGAGCGCACCACCCGACTCCGCATTCATCGAAAGCGTGTTTTGTCCTGTGCTGACGTGATTTCACTTCTGGCGGACGATGCGGAATTCCGTTCGTGGTTTTCCACGACCATTGCAGCCAGTGCTTATCCGGCGTTTTTTTGGGAGGCAGCTCCAGTCACCATTCAGACTTTGGACAGGCCCTTCGAATGTGTCCTTGTCGAGAGTGTGGCGTTAACCCGGTTGAATCCTGATCCTGCGCCATTTTCATCCCATTTTGAGGCTCATCGTGGCGAGCATGCAGTTGTTTTCCCCAACCTTGGTGGAGATGCATATTTGGTGGTTCCAACTCCCATGGCTGCTCTGAACTGCTACACGCATCTGGCATGTTTCATTCGTGGTGCGCCTGTTGCTCAGATCGATGGCTTCTGGGGGCATGTTGGCAGAGCTATGAGGGAACGGGTATCAAGCTCGCCTCTCTGGCTGAGCACTGCGGGCTTGGGTGTGTCTTGGCTGCATCTCAGGCTTGATTCTAGGCCCAAGTATTACCGACATGCTCCATACACGAAGTTATAGAATTTCCGATACGGGGACCTAGGGCTGGGATCGCAGTTTGCCTGGGTCCGGCGGGTGGGTCTTTGCCTTCGGGAATGAAGTTGGAGGTTGGTGAATTGATCGATGATGGTGGACTTAGGGAGGCTACGGGCAGGATGCCCGAGCCACGGGTGTGGTTCATGGCTTGCATTGGGCGGCGGATTTGGCAGTCTTTGGGATGTTGGCCAAGGAGCTGTTAGTTCCTGATATGTTCAATCTGATGATCCGTCATTTCCATCCACAGCCATGAATGAAGTCCCGATGAATGAATCTTCCGGTGTTCCGTCTGGTTTGGTGCGGCGCATATTTTCTTCGCCGGTCGCGCGCATATTGGTGCTCGGATACATCCTGGTGATGATGATGGGATTGAATACGGATGTGATGACCAGCTATGCTGGGGTTCCGTTCAAAGCGGTTCGTCACATTGTGGCATTGGCGATCGCCGGGTTGGCTGTTTATTGCGGTTATGCAAGGTTCATCGAACAGCGAACTGTTTCTGAGTTGGCTGTGCCGGGAATGGGGCGGGAGCTGGGCTTGGGAATGCTGATCGGCGCTGGTCTTTACGCTGCCTGCGAGTTGATTCTGATGGCTTTGGGAATTTACCGCATTGATGGGTTGAATTCCTGGCGCTTCATGATTCCGGCGATTGCGATGGCGATCAGTTCCGGGGTTTTTGAGGAGTTGTTATTCCGTGGTGTTTTGTTTCGAGCGGTGGAGTCGTGGTTTGGCAGTTGGGCGGCCTTGGTGGTGTCTTCCCTGGTGTTCGGTTTGACTCATCTGATCAATCCTGAAGGGACGATGGAGGGAGCGCTTTTTATCGCGGTCGAAGCAGGAATTTTGCTGGCGGCGGCATACATGTTGACGCGCCGTCTGTGGATGAGCATCGGCTTTCATATCGCCTGGAACTACACGCAGTCGGCGATTTTCTCGGGGATCGTATCTGGCAACGTGGCGTCGCAGGGTCTGATCCGGTCCACGGTCAACGGGCCGCAGTTTCTGACGGGAGGCAACTTTGGGGTGGAGTCATCGGTGATTGCGCTGGTTCTTTGCACGGGCACGGGGATTTTTCTGTTGGTGAAGGTTGTGAGGCAGGGGAAGATTGTTCCGCCAATCTGGAAGCGTTCCGCTTGATGGCTTTGCCGGTGACGAGCTGTGCGAGCTGTGGTGCGTTTTGAGTGAAGAAGGGGGCAATGTGGGCAGTATAGCATGGGGCAATCGCGGGACCCGCGGTTGAACTGATTGCATCATGAAATTTTCGATTGGATCACTTGTTGTTGGAGTTCTTTTGGGGGCGCTGTTTTGCCCGGTTAGGGCGGAGGCAGAGGGGGCTCGTTATTCCTATGCGTGTTGGCTGAACGGTTGGCGGAAGCAGGCTGGGGACAAGAGTCCGGAGATTCTGGCGATTCAGGCGAGCGGGTATGATTTCACGCTGAACCTGACGGATTTCGGCAAGGCGGGGTATGCGGTGAATGGTCGTGCACCGGTGGGTTATGCGGAGGCATTGGAGGCGGGAACGGGGCATTTTGAGGGGTTGCCTCAGGCGGAGTTGGTGGTGGAAGTGGAGGTGGGTGGGAAGAAGTATCGGGCGGTGGCTTGTGAGGCGGGCAGGGATCCGGATCCGCGGCGGTTGGGAGCGGCGAAGATGTGGGAGGCCGGGCGTTTGGTGCAGCATTTCGAGATGGTGGGTTTGGATTTCAAGGATGAGGCAGGGGCGGCGCTGTCTTGTGTGGGGAGCTTGTCGTTGGTGGCGTGGCCGGATTCGTTGGCGTTCACGATTTCGCTTTCGCCGGGGGCAGGTGGATGGAGGGATGCGAAGGTGAAGGTGGCTTTCGCCGGGCAAGGGGTGAATGGAGTTGAGGAGAGAAAGATGGATGGGGATTGGGCGGAGAACGAGGTCCGTCGGGTGACTTTGCGGCATGAGATTTCAAAAGCTGAGAAGGCTGCGCCGGTGGTTGGGGTTTCGGTTAGGGCAGGGAAGGAGGTAGCGGTGGCGTTTGATGCGATGAAGAATTGTCTGGTGGCGTCGGTGCCGCGTATTGAGCGGAAGTTTGCGGCGGGATACACCGATATCCGGGATTATGATGAGTTTGTGATCAAGATCGACAACGCGCAGCAGGAGGCGAGGCTGGTTCCGTTTTTGTTGGATTTTCGGTCGCCGGCGAATGTGACGGGGCTTTGTCCGATCTTGTGCGATTTGGAAGGTCGGCCGACGGGGATTCCGGTTCAGCTGAGCAAGAACTGGCACTATGAGCCGATGGGGGCTTATCTGATGGCTTATGTGGATTTGCCTGCGAAGCCCGGGCGAACGGAGTATTTGTTGCGGATTCCTTATGGATTTTACGGGTCGTTGCCATCGGCGAGTCATTCGCAACTGAGTCTGATCGGGTATAGCGGCAAGGGAGGAAACGGGCGCTGGGATCAACTTGCGATCGGGTGTTGGGGGGAGTCGATTTGTTTTGATGTGGATATGAGTCTGGTGGATGTGGCGATCACGGATGTGCGGATGTTGATGACGCGGAACGGTGCGAACGGAAAGATGTGGCAATGGACGGATGGCGGGTGGGGTGGTGACTGGCTGGGGATGAGTCAGGTGGGTGGCGGCAAGTTGGCGTTTCGGGACATGAGAACGGCCTATCTGGCGCACGGGCCTTGCCTGACGGATGTGAGATATCATGGGAATTATGGAGCGGGTCGGGATGTGGGATTGGAGGCTGAGGTTCGGACGTTGCGGACGGATGATTATGCGCGCACGTGGAATCGGCTGAGATATGATTTCCGCACGGCGGCGAAGAGTGATGGGGTGTGGTTTTTCAAGATGGGGAAGACGAATGAGTATGTGACGCCGAGGATCGCCTATGGGAATGTGGCGGGGTTGATTGAAGAGCGGGAGGTGCCGGGTTCCCTGAAGCCGGGGCAGGGATGGTTGGATCGGGTGACATTGGCGGGTGACGGGCCTTGGTGGGTTGCGTTTCCTGGGGCGAGGCACACGAATCAGCGGGACTGGGGGACGGGAAGCCGCGCGTTGGTGATTCGCTCGTATCGGGCGAAGCTGGGTGGCAAGGAGTATACTCGGCCGACGATTTCCATGCCGGTTCATTGGTCGGATGCGGAAGGAGTGGGGCTGGATTTGCTACTCGTTGCTCCGCCGGAGGTGAGTGGATTTCAACCGGGTGATGAGGTGGAGTTGGAGGCGCAGTGGATCACGTTGCCTAGAACGGCGGAGGATTACTATGGGCCTAACGAGTCATTCCGGAAGCATTTGGCGGAGAATCCGAAGTCGTGGAAGACGGTCTATCGGGAGGCGAAGGGGAATGATTTGGTGGTGACAGCCCGGGGCGGGAAGGTGTTGCACCGATATCCGGTGATGATGAAGGCGGAGGGGCCTGAGGTGGAGGTGACGATTCGGGGTGGGGTGGGTTATGTGCCGATCCGTTTCGAAGGGCTCACCGATGCGGTGGGATATGAGTTGTATCAGGTGGTGGATGGCAAGGAGGTGAAGCTGGACCAGTCGGTGCATGGAAACGATTTCTGGCAGGTGGATCGGGATGATGGTGACGGGACCTATCAGCTGACTTACAATCTGCCTCTAGATGGCAAGGCAGAGAGTGTGTGGCGCCTGAAGAGGAGATGAGCTAACAGAATGGTGCGGCGAATTCGACCCGGAGGGTGCCGCGGTGGACGAGGGTTGCGAGGGCACGGACGCAGGCTCGGTCTTTTTCCCGGATGGTCTCGGAGAGTTGGTCGTAGGGGAGGATGTCCGGGTGGTGTTTGCGTTCGTTGTCGCGGACGGGGGCGTATTGCCAGCCATCGAGGATGCGTGATGCCATCCAGCGGTAGTGTTCGCAGGCGGCGAGTTCGTCGAGGTGTGCGGCGAGGGATGACATGAGCCGTAAGGCGGCGGCGGGGTTGCCATCGGCAGTCGAGATGCGGAAGCCGAGGCCTTGGGCGGAGGCGATGAGGTGGGTGGCGGAATCGCGGCTGTGTTCCTGATAGAGTGGGCCGAGGTTTTCCCAGGATTTGCCGACGGCTGGGGATTGGTTTTCGGTGCGGCGGTCGGCGGCTTCGACGCGGGAGTATTCGATGTGGATCTGTCGGGCGAGCTTTTCGAAGGGGGAGTCGGCGGCCCATTCGATGGCAGCGAGATCTTGCCAGAGATCGAAGGTTTTGCCGTGGATGATTGCGGGGATTTTTCCTGTTAGGTGATGAGTGTTCCAGTCGGTCAGGCAGGCGGTGGGGTCGTCGCGAGTGAGGAAGATTGCGGTGGTCCGGTATGGATTGGCGTGGGTGACGGCCTGTTGGATGGTGGCCGGTTGGCGGCGGAGAATTTCGATTGAGGCGATTTTTTCGAGCGAGGGGAGGGCGGGTGATTGTGTTAGAGCTTCGAGATCGGCATCGGACTCGGTGAAGGCGAAGATTTGGGGTGGCAGCGGGTGCCAGCGGTCGGGGTGGCCGATGGCGGTTTCCTTTTTGAGGGATTGGCTGATTTGGGCGAGTTGAGAGGCGAGGGGGATGAGCCAATTGCGGTCGGCGAAGAGGAAATAGCAGACGGGCTCCGGTGCGTCGCCGCGGTCGAGGGGGAGGGCGACGCGGCGTGCGGTGAGGCGTGCGATGAGTTGCGCGGGGTCGAAGGGGATGCCGGGTGCGTTGGTTCCGGCTTCGCTGCGGAGGCGGAGAGGGCGTGGTGCGGAGAGGGTTTCGAGTTGGGGGAGGAGCTGGAGTTGTGAGGCGCGGAGGACGGCGGGCTGGGGGAGGGTGAGGCGTTGTTTGAGGAGTTTGGTGTCGGTTTTGGCGAGATCGGTGATGGGTGATTGATGGAGGAGGAGATCGTCGACGGTGGCGTCTGATGCGATGATCAGTGGGATTTCCTCCGTGTTGGACTGATCGTCTGAGGAAGGGGGCAAGCGTGGTGTGGTGTATTTCCTGAGTGAGGAGAGTAGGGATTGGGAAAGGGCGCGGCGTGTGAACCCGATGCTGCCTAACAGAGAAGCGAGAGAGATGATTCCAAGGATGCCCTGCGACCAGGCGAGGGCGGAGAATGTTGTGCCGAAGAGGGTGCGTGGGCCATGGACGACCTGTTCGGCGTGGGAGCGGAGGATGTCGTGCTGGATGGATGAGAGGTTTTGTCCTTTTGGGGCGAGTTCGGTGTAGTCGAGGAGATAGGTGGATCGCACATCCTTTTCAGATAGCACACCCGCGCGGGCAAGGATTGAGATATGTTGTTTCATTTCCTCCAATTCGAAGGGTCTTTCGAATTGTTGGAGGTGTCGTGCGGCGAAGGCTTCCGGGGATTCGGTGAATTCGCGGCGGTGTTTTTTGAAGAAATTGAGGGTGGGTCGGTAGGCTTTCGCGGCTTCGATTTGAGCGAATTCGGGAAGGTCGGTCCAGACGGAGATGGCACCCTCGTAGGCCCAGCGGGAAGGGATGATGGCGGTGAGGGGTGGTGCGGGTGGGGGAGAGGTTTCGGCGGTGGCTGGTGGGTTGGGCCAGGAGAGATGTTGAAGACCGGAGAAGGGGAATGGGTCTGCGCCGGAGAGGACGATCTGTGGGATGAGGAGCAGCGGAACCGCGGCCATGGCGCGGGATTCCGTCATTTTCGGGAGCGATGATACCAATAGCCCGAGGGCGGAGGCGGTGAAGCCGGAGGTGGCGAGAAGGAGGAGGAACGGATAGAAGCCTGCGGGGATTTCGAGGATGCGGTATCCGGTGTAGCTGATGACGGCGGCGTGGACGATGGCCATCAGGAGGAGATAGGGGATTTTCGAAACGACGTAGGCACCGCCGCTGATTTCCAACAATTGCTCGCGCTGGTGTTTTCTGCGGTCCTTCACGAGTTCGCCGACGGCACCGGAGGCGGCGAGGAACTGGGAGAGGATGACGGCGAGAAAGGCATAACTCGGGATGATCGCATTGGTGGGATATGTGTAATCTTCTCCCTGGCGACAGACGATTGCGATGAGTGCGCCGAGGAGCGTGGCGAGGAGGACGGAGATGATAAAACCGAAGGGCTCCTTGCATTTCCGCGAGGTCTCGCGGCGGATGACCTGCCAGAGGCGGCTGAGGTCTCCGGGTTGGTGGCATTTTGCGGGGGACTCCGGGTGATCGGTGAGAATGAGGGGTGGGTCGAGCAGAGGGCGGTCGCGCTGATAGAGTTGTGCCCAGTGGTCTGGTTCGAAGAGGCGGGATTCGGATGTTGCGCCGGGTGGCCGGTCCGAGCGCATGAGAGTGCCGAGGATGGGTTCCGGGCCGGAGGTGGCTGGGGCTGGGGAGCCATCGTGGGTGACAAACCATTTCGGGGCGTTTGTTGCGGACCCGAAGTAGGCGGGGACGCCGCCGCGATCGAGGACGAGGAGTTTATCGAAGAGGGCGAAGACTTCGGGAGAAGGCTGGTGGATGGTGGTGATGACGAGTGTGCCCTGGCGGGAGAGTTTCCGGAGGAGTGAGACGACGGATGCGGCGTCGGGTCCTGAGAGGCCAGAGGTGGGTTCGTCCAACAGAAGGAGGGCGGGATTCCCCATCAGTTCGAGGCCGATGCTGAGGCGACGGCGTTGGCCACCGGAGAGGGTTTTATCGAGGTCTGAGCCGGCGCGGAGATGGCGTTTTTCGGCGAGGCCGATGAGAGGGAGGACGGCGTCGATGCGTTGGGCGATGGCGGGTTCTGTCAGGTTGATGCGGAGGCGTGCGGCGTAGCGGAGGTTTTCCTCGACGCTGAGGGATTCGAAGAGGACGTCGTCCTGCGGGACCATGGCGATCCTGCCGCGGAAGGCTTGGTTTTCGACGGAGCCCGAGGTGGGAGGTTGGCCGGCGAGGATGTCTAACAGGGTGGATTTTCCCGAGCCGCTGGGCCCCATGATGGCGGTGAAGTCGCCGGCCTGGAGTTTGAGTGAGAGCGGTTGGAGGCCGACGGTGCCGTCCGGGAAGCGGCGGGTGACTTGATCGAGTTTGAGGACGGAGGTTGGGACGGGGCGGTGGGTGGTGCTGATGCGGCGGATCCACTCGATGGCGGGGCCACGGAAGCGGCCGAGTTCGACGTGATCGGATGGGAAGAGCGGGCTGGTGCCGGAGATTTCGCGGCCGTTGATGGTGGCGCGTTGGTTTTTGAGTGGGGCGATGCTGAAGCCTTGATCGAAGCGGAGGAGTGCTTCGTGATCGGTGGAGCAGCGGGTGGAGAGGATGATTTTGCCATCGGGGGTGGCATCGATGGAGCGCACCATCGGCATTTCATCCATCCAGTGGCCGACGAGGTCGAGTGATTCGAGGTCGATGTGGTGGCCGGCGATTTGAATGGCCTGGTGATCGCCGAGGCGGCGGGTTTCGCGGGCAGGCCAAGGGTGGGAATCGAAGGTGGCGGTGGGCGGTGTGCGTTCGTCGAAGTGGCAGACGATCCATTCGCCGGCGATGAGGGCGGCGCGGAGTGAGACCAGGGGATCGGCGAGGCGGTAGGGGTGGAGGTTTGAGGAGAAGTATCCGAGGAAGAGGTCTTCGGTGACGAGGGGGTGGACGAGCGGCTCGCGGCCGAGCCATTTGTTAGAAAGTGTGAGTGCCTCTTCCGGAGCCATGGGCTGTGGTGAGGACTTGCGGACGAGTTCCTCGATGAGCTGGCTGGTGGATTCGGCGTGATTTTTCATAGGAAAAGGAAGGGGCATCCTGTTTCCCGGACGCCCCTTCCCAAGGTGTTGGATCGCTGGGAGCTGTTAGAGATAGGCGTATTGGACGACGTAGTGGGCGGCGTTTCCACTGCGGGGGCGGACGCTGTACATGGTGACTTTGACGATGAAGGTGCCAGTCCAGCGAGGGGCGACATCGGCGACGGCGAGTGCGGTGGTGTCGTCATCGCCATCGATGTAATTGCCGTTTTCGTCGTAGACGGCGATGTCCACATCGAAGGCGTCCTCGCAGCCGCCGGCGACGATCTTGTAGTTTCGACCGGCGTGGAGGGTGGTGCGGATGTAGACGGATTGGCCGACGTTGAGGAGGCCGGAGGTGAAGTGGTCGCGGACGAACCAGTCATCTGAGAGCGCGTCGAACAAGCGTGCGGCGGTGATGCGCGCGCCCATGACAGATGCGGTGGCTGGGGTCACCATCAGCGCAGTGGAGGCTGCGAGCATGGAGGCGAAGCCGGTCCATTTCGCGATGCGTGAGCGGAGGAAGGAGTTCATGGTTGAAAGGTGTTAGATGAGTTAATTGGCGGCGCCTTTGGCGATGGTGTTGAGGGTGGAGACTTGTTCCTTGGTGAGGGTGTCTTCCTTTCCGTCCGGGAGTGCGGCGGGGAGTTTGTCGAAGGCTGCGATGAGTGATTTCACCGATTCGTTTTCGGCAGCGCTTTCGGAGAGGGTTCCGAGGCGTGCTGCGAGGTGCTTGACTAGGTCCTTCTGGCGGAGTGCGAGGGTGCCTTCGGCGGTGTATTCGGCACCGAGCGCTTCGGTGTAGAGGGCGAGTCCGCGCAACCATCCGGAGGCGAGGCAGATGGCTTCGGCATCCTCATCGCCGATCTTGCGCATGGCATCGATGCTGGCGAGGTGGAGGCGGTCGAGCATTTGGGGCATGTCGCTCCATTTGGCGTCCTTGGCCATTTTGCCAAGGGATGCGCCGGACTCGAGGAGGGGTTCTTCGGCACCGAGTTTGCGGGCGGCGGCTAGGACGGATTTGGCGCGTTCGTCGAAGAGGGTGGCGTCTTTTGTTTCGATGGCGAGGAAGCAATCGGCGACTGCGGCTCCTAACAGGACGGCGGAGGATGCTTCGTCGCCGGTGTTTCCGGCGGGGGCACCGAGGGCTGCGAGGGCGGCTTTCCAGGTTTCAGCTTTGGCGGATTTGAGGGTGGAGAGGATGTCCCCGGGGGTGGGGAGGGCGATTTCGGACTGGTCGATTTTCAGTGCGGTTAGGTCGAGCGGTGCCTTGTCGATCTTCTTCTCTTCGGCTGTTAGAATGGCGGATTGGCCGAGGCACAGCGCTGCGACCATCAGGAGATGTCTGGTGTTCATGATTTTGGGAGTCACGCTTGCGATGCAACTCCCGGCATGATGGCGCGTCAAGAAGTGAAGGGCTTCTTGACGCGGATTTTACGTGGTGATGTAGGAGTCAGATGACGCCGAGTTCGCGGCCGGTTGTGATGAAGGCGTCGATGCCTTGGTCGAGTTGTTCGCGGGTGTGTGCGGCGCTGATCTGGGTGCGGATGCGGGCTTTTCCCTGGGGGACGACGGGATAGAAGAAGCCGATGGCGTAGACGCCGTGATCGAGGAGGCGGTCTGAGAATTTCTGGGCGAGTGCGGCGTCGCCAAGCATGACGGGGGAGATCGGGTGGTCATTTCCGGATAGGTTGAATCCGGTGCCGGCCATGGCGTCGCGGAAGTAGCGGGTGTTTTCCTTCACGCGGTCGGCGAGTTCGGTGGACTGCTCCAACATTTCGAAGACCTTGAGGGATGCGGCGACGATGGGCGGTGCGATGGAGTTGGAGAACAGATAGGGGCGCGAGCGTTGGCGGAGGAGGTCGATGATTTCCTTTTTGCCGGAGGTGTAGCCGCCGGATGCGCCGCCGAGGGCCTTACCCAGGGTGCCGGTGGTGAGGTCGATTTTTCCTAACAGGCCGCACTGTTCGTGGGTTCCGCGGCCGCCGGCACCGAGGAAGCCGGTGGCGTGGCAGTCGTCGAAGTGGACGATGGCGTTGTATTTGTCGGCGAGGGCGTTGATCTGATCGAGTGAGGCGCTGATGCCGTCCATGGAGAAGACGCCGTCGGTGGTGATGAGTTTGAAGC
>SXGQ01022895.1_pt1 | contig 36410 bp, 65 predicted proteins | sample 3178371 | NCBI WGS metagenome assembly SXGQ01 (sample SAMN11356859, study PRJNA531348) | freshwater metagenome | isolation source: freshwater sample F1-20 | place: China: Fuxian Lake, Yuxi | collected 2017-12-25 | reverse complement strand
TTCTGGAACAGCATCAGAGGGATCATAGGCTTCTTCATCGCCACCAAAGATCCATTTGTTCTCGCCCCACTTGCCTGTGGTGCTGTAATCGTTGTTGTCGATAGACTCGCCGTCGTAGTCAACTCCGTTGCAGATATACCATCCATCAGCATTGGTAAAGTTCAGCATGAGTTTTTTAGGATCAAACGGTTCTTTGATTTCAAACTCGCCACCAAACAGCAGACCCTTTTCACCCTGCGCTCCCCAGTAGGCCACTTCACCGTTTTTGAGATCGTCCATGGTAAATGATTCCCATTCGTTGACTGAGATACCTGCATCGTCCAGCGCATTGAGATCTAGACTGTGTCGCCAAACTTCTTGGCCTTTTTCGTCATACACGGTGATATAGTTGGTATCGTCCATGGTTGCGCCTGAGGCATGCACTAAGCCATCGCATTCGTAGGGTGATCCGGGAGGGAACGGTTGCATTTCATCGGGCACTTCTAGTTCGTTGTCCCAGTCAGAAGCGAATTCGTCTAAATCGATATTGCGGGTCTGGAAGTATTGGTAGATTTTGCGATCCACGCGACCGGCATACACTTCACCGCCATAGGCACCCAACTCCACACGATAGGTGCGTGGAGTGAACTTCAGTGTGTTGATCAAATCTTGTTTCTGTTTACGAGTTGCCATGATTGACCTCTACATCACGAAATGCATGTGGTAACCAACCTGCAAAGGCCACGGTCCAGGCAGTGGCAGCCGGTGTGCCCCAGGTCAACAAGATCATGGCACCTGCGGCACCTGCGATCACTATGGACATGGTCTTGAGGATCATTGCTGTTTCCTTTCAAGTTCGCGCAGGATACGCCGTTGTTCACTCTCATAGATAGAATAACTGAATCGCACCCAGGAGCGGGCCGCATCAATCATAACAACGGCAAAACCTCCTATGCTCATCACAGCAGGCCATGGTGCAGGACAGCCCAGGAACAAGGCCGCCAGACCTAAAATAGTCAATGAGAAACCATAAAAACTGGGACTGCTCAGTGTGCCTTCAAACTGCCAACGCAAAAAACCTCTTATGTTCATAGTCAACTCCATTTCAAAGTAAAAGCCAAATAATCCTGATCGCTGTCAAAGTAAAAAATATACCTACCCGGACGATGATCGGAACTCATGTCTACCATCTGCCAACGCCAATCTTCGCAACATTCAGACTTGCACCATCGTATGATGTCGTCTATGGCACCAAATGGTTTGATCACTTCTTTGGCATGGCGGAAGCTGTCTCCGTCTCGCACTTGGTAACAATTGGCCGCTAAAACGGCACGCAATTCTTGTTTGGTATGTTCGTCCATTGTTCTTTTTTATTATACGCAGGAAGCAATATCTGGTCAACCTGTTGCCAAAGTGGCTCGGTATCCAGATTCCAATCCTCGTAGCCTTGGGCTATGAGATCCACATAACTCCAGTAAGTTGATCCATATTTGGGTTGGTTCATGACATAGGCCATGAATTCGTAGCCGTCCTGCGCCAGGATCCTTTTGGAATAATAGAGAGGATAACCTTCAAAGGCATCCAAACTCACTTCGCAGTCGTCAGTAATGCGCCACAGTGCGCCGGGCACAGATCTTCCGGGATTGGGGCGGATGGTGGCATGGTTGGCAAATTCCAGTTGCCAACCACGCAGATGAAATGATTGGAATGGCCGGGCATGAGGACAGCGATGGGCCATGCTTTCGTGGCTGAGATTGGCGCCATAAGCGAAATACAGTTTCAATTAGATTCCTTTGTGTTGCTCGGCATTGATTTGCTCCACTGATTTGATTTCTATGGCATGGTTGTAACGCCAGGCATGTATGACCTGTTGTTGGGCCTGCTCGGGCGAATCCGCTTCTACCACTTCGGTCCTCACCAACCAATATTTTTTGGGTGGGCAACAATTCTGCTGTTGTTGCCGGAATCTCACTTGATATTTCACAGCAGATAGTGCCTGCGTATGCGTTCTCGGGCACGTTCTATGTCTCGTTCATAGAACAAGTGATTGTCTGTGATCCCAAACTCATTGCAGAACGCCTGACCGTATCGCAGATCTCGCATGGCATCAAAGATGAATTCTCTGTCCCATTGTTGGTAGGTAGCCGGTGTCAGTGTCTGCCGGGCAGTTCTACCATGCAAGGCCAGTATGAGTTCATCCACGGAATGTTTGAAACTCATATCAACTCCACGTTGCTGATCCTGAAATACACTGTGCCTTGCCGGCTACCGCGATGGCGTGTGGGATGCCAAGACGCTCGCACACGCACAGGTTGACCACGCTCATAGAGACTGCGCACCACACTGGCCAAGGGATTTGCAGTGGTCACGGACCACTGCACTGCATGGCCATTAGGATCGGTCCACCACCATTGATGGCACTCAAGGTTCTTGCGACTGGCAAACACATAGGTAAGAGGCGTAATAGTCTGTTCGTGGGCGGATACTGCATAACCACCCGGAAGATCAACACTTTGAGTATGTGTTACCATGGCGTCTAGCGCGACATCCTCGACATAAAAATATGGAATCTTCATCAGCGCACCCATCTGGTCTGACATGATAGGCCGCTCGCCCGATACTATACCATACAGCACGGTCTGGAACGCTGTCAATGATTTGCCTTTGAGCACCTGCATGGTAAAACGATCTCTATAGTATCTACGAGTCACTGCCGCTATCTCACGATCGTGCTGGTGAGCCTCTACTTCATTGAGATTGACCCAGCGTCTGGTAGGAAATTTCTGCCACACATGATAACTGGCCCAACTCAAAGCGATGGGATCATCTGCAAAGGCTAGTTCTTGGGCGGGTTTTTTATTCCGCACATCATCTACCCATTCTGTGAGTAGTTCATTGATGGTGCGGGGTGCGTTTGCGATCAGTCCCATAGTGCCTCATAGTATTTGCCAAACAATCGGAATCCGTTGGAGATACGCTTTTGCACAGCTTCCATGCCCTCTTTGTCCCAATGGCTGGTGTCGTTGGGGCCACGGCGCATCTCCATATATTTGTGTTCGCCTTTGGCAACTTCGTTGCCATCTTTGTCCACCGGGAACCACAGCATGTCAATCTCTCCGGAGTGGAATTCAGAACTCCAGTCGTCTTGATTCTTTTTCTCAAAGGCGTAGATCATTTCATCCAAGACCCAGTCCCAACGCAGGAAGTGATTGCCATCGGTATCGTGCTCGTTTTCCCGGGGTGGAGCCGCTGTGCTACGCAGGTGCTCCGGCACATCCTCATCATCTACCATGGGAGCACCATGTTTGGTTTCTTTGAGTTGTCGCAACATAGGCAACACGATGGTGGCCAAGGTATGATCCATTGACCAAGTGTCCCAACGATCAATCTTGACAATTTCGATCCGCGGATGCACACGGTCCATGACCCACTGGATAGCACTGCTGATAGGAGTGATTCTATCTGCCCAACGGTCCACCCACTCGGGATGATCCATCCACTGACTCTTTTCACGCTGTTCATCTTCCAGTGTTTGTGCCAGTGTCCAGCGGCCGCACTTGGACCAGTCTGTCCAGAAGAACACACCTTCGATGATCTTGTAGGGTGACACCCAGTGACCTCTATAGTTAGAAATGTAAACTTTCATTCTTCAACTCCAAAATGTTCTTTTATACCCTTTGTCAAATCTTCTCGCCATAATGTATCAAAATCTCTCTGATAATCTTCATTGAAATATCTAACACATTCCCGAACAATCAACTCAGCGAATTCATTGACTTGGTATTGCCATAGTGAACTGGTTGCGATAGCTAGATTGGCCTGTTCAGCAAGTTCTCGAATTCTCTGGTTCATCTGATTCCAAAATGTGCTTTTAAAATCCACACCGCGGTGTGCTCATCGAATGGAAAAGGTTCATTCTTCCACTCTAGCAGTTGCTTGATGCACTCTTTGACTATTAGTTCGCCAAATCGTTGTTGTAGATCAGGATTGATGCCAGGGTAGTGACTGCCACCAGCCATCAAACTAAGTTCTTTGAATCGTTCGTTCATTGTTCAACTCCGAAATATGATTCCAAATCATATACCAGTAAATCGAATGCATGTTCCATAATATGTTCATCTTCTATGGCAAATTTCTTACGCAGTTCAACCTTTGCGATACATTCTTTCACAATCAACTCGGCAAAAAATTCTAACTCTTTGTCTGTTACTTCTCTATTTTCATAGGCAATATAGAGTCCAGATTTGTCTGCTAGTTCTTTAAATCGTTCGTTCATTGTTCAACTCCAAAGATACTTAATCATTGCAGATATAAACAACAAGTATGCAATACCTTTGCCAATAGCAAAAACGGCTTGCCATGCAAAAATTTTATCTAGTTCGTTCATTCTTCAACTCCGAAATGTTCTTCTAAATCCATCTCTGCCATGCTCATTGCTTCGTCTATATTCCAATCATCATCGATGGCTTGATTCTTTCTTTTAGCAACAATGCTTACACATTCTTTCACAATCAACTCGGCAAACTTTCCCAATTCATTTAATGTGACAGTTCTTTGAGGCGATAAGTCTGGTTCTAGTCCTACCGTAGCCTCATTCAAAAGTTCTCGAATTCGTTTGTTCATAAAAACCATTCCTTAATGTGAAAACCAACAATAGCAAAAACAGTGAACCATGTAGCAAATAATACCATCGACAGATATGCCACAGCCCACCAACCTGCCTTCTCACCTTCCGTCATTCTTCACCGCCGTTTAGTTTAGGTGCAAGGTCCCTATATGCTTCAATTTCATCCCAATAAAGATTCACAGCATCTTCTCTGGAAACATCGTAAAAAGACATAACGAATTCAATTGCCCTATCGATTGGAAAGTCCACAGGATTATTAGTGTTTGAATAGTGTGTCATTCTTCAACTCCGAAATGTTTCTTAATCAAATCATATGCTTGACCACGGCTAATTACATTTCTGTTTTGCACTGGAGGGTTTAGTGCTACTCCACATTCCCGAACAATCAACTCGGCGAACTTTTCATTATACAATTTGAACCAATGTTGTGGAATATCTGCTGATTGATTTTTTTCAGCATAACCCAAAGCCTGTTCAGCAAGTTCTTTAATTCGTTCGTTCATCATTTAACCTCTCTGTAGTTCATCATTATACCGATATTTTTCATCCAATTGCTCTACGGTTGTCAATCCAATCTTGAGCCACAATCTTTCAATAAGTGTGAGCCAATGTATTGACCCGTCACGGCAATGTAATAGTGGTCCATCAATATGGTTCCATTGTACCTCTGGTTTTGAATCAGCAGGATATTGAATCATTCTTCAACTCCGAAAAATCGCTTAACTTTGGTGAGAAATGAATTATTCTTTCGTTCAACTTTCAGTTGCTCTTGATACTCAATAACTTCCATTGCTTCTGAGAAATCAATCGGTTCACCTTTTCTTACCATGTCACTTAACATTTCCAAGCGTTCATTCATACATTTCCCAATCCTATTCTAGAATATCCAGTGATTGGTTTAATCTCAGGGTACTTTCTTGGTTTATTTGGCCAGCCACGTGGATCGACTGTTTCGCCTGTCAATTCATAACGAAAGTCTGGATCATACACCATATTACCACTGGACTTGGGAATTACCTTACTATCCTTATAAAGAAAAATGACACCACGTTGCATACAGAAACTCCAACCTTTGTCGGTCATCACATTGCCGTTCACGGTGCCTATGTATTTGACCACATTGCCACGGCGCATTTCTTTAATTGCTTCGTGGTAGTCTATCATTCTTCAACTCCAAAATGTTTCAAAAGATCATCTTGATACCATTCACCATCGGCTCTCTTTCTGATAATGATTTGCTCAATACATTCCCGCACAATCAACTCGGCGAACTTTTCCATGTGCATTGGAGCACAAAGATAAATGCCATTATTAATATCATGACAAAATCCAGCCTGTTCAGCAAGTTCTTGTAATCGTTTGTTCATTCTTCAACTCCGAAATGTTCTTTAAGATGTAGTGCTGTGTGAGCGATAGCCTGATTCCAATTTTGATTCCAGTTCGAAACCTGTAGTCCTTCTACTTCTTTAATACATTCCCGAACAATCAACTCGGCGAACTTTTCAAATGTGTCGTTATGCCCTGCCGCATGCCAAGCAGTATGATCCCAGTTCAGTTCAGGGAAGAAGCCAGCCTCATGAGCGAGTTCTCTAATTCGTTCGTTCATCGTTCATATCCTAAGTTATTTGCATATTTTAAAATAGTCGACGCACCGTTCAATCCATCTTCATCAGTAAACAATGGATCTGTTGCCACAGTATAGCCATCATGAAAGGCGATTGACCAAGCAGACTGACCATAACTTAGGCAAGGTATTGCCTGCCCTACTTGCCTACCACGCAAATAGGGCGGCCGACCAATGCTGACTAGATACCGGCTGACTGCGTTCATTACCACATCTCAACATCTGTAATGTCAGCTTCAAAACTTCGCTCGATCTGACTTTTGTTAAACAAGGCACGATGACTAGCACCAATACCCGACTCGTGACTCTCAATGACAGTCACACTCTCAATACCATCATCAAGAGCTATGTGTGTTATTATACGCTCGAGTTGTTTTCTTGTCAACGTAATTTCAGAGGACATTACCAATCCCCTGCGTCGATCCAAACTCGTATGGTCAGTCCAAGAAATCCCACGGCATAGGTGCGTTCGGCGGCACCCCATTCTGCCACAGTTTCATTCCTGGCCCAGGGTAACACCTTCCACCACAGTGGATTTAAGGCTAGGATAATGCTGATGCCGCTGTAGCGGACATACTGTCCAAATCTATGTATTTTGCCTGCCATTGGTCTGCCCTTTCTTCATGTCCGATGTAGCCACGTGGGTTGCATACCACCCGAGTTGATCCGATCATGTAGTCAAAATCCTCGTGGGTATGTCCATGTGTCCACAGCACGATCTCTGGATGTGCGAGGATAAACTCATCCATGGGTGTGGAGTAGCATCCATTCATCAAGATGTCATGTTGATAGCGTGGGTGTGTTGAGGCACGGCTGGGCGCATGATGCCCTACCACTACCACCCGGCGATCGCGCCGCCCTTGATGTCGGCGATTGTCAAGTGTGACTCGGATGTAATCTCGCATGGCATAATGATCGCGCAAGGTATGTTGGGGGATCAGTTTCCAAACACCGCTGGCATGTCCGGCCTCAGTGTTCTTGATTCCGTGGTAGTCACTCATGCCCCAAGAGGCATGTCGCATGGTCTGGAGATCGGCACCATTGAAGTCTGTCCACAAGGTGCCACCTATGAAGGTCCAACCATGTATGTCAAGGCACTCTTTTTCCAAGATATACACATTGTGTAGATGCATGTCCGCCAACATGTTTTTCAGGACGCTGTAGGTCTTGGCAAAGTCTCCGTGATAGTGTTCATGATTGCCCATGATCAATATTGTATGCGGGAACGCCGCGCTTGCTCTTTGGAAGAAATCGCGTATGCGTTGGCTACGAGCACCTTCAAAGATATTGTCGTGATCGGGCCGGCCGATGTCACGGGCCACGCAGATATCTCCCGACAGGATCAACACATCTGCTGACTCTGTGTTGGGTATGTCAAGATCTCCAAATTCCAGATGCACATCACTGGCTACTGCTACTTTCATTTAATTGCTCTTTCAATTGTTCGAGAACCACGGCATCACCGGCCACCACGCTCACACGGATGTTGGACCAGCGGGCTTTGATTCGCTCTCTCAGTTCGACCCCGGTCAGACCCTGGGCCATGAATTCATTGGTATCATTATTATACACGAAAAACATGCCTTGATGCAACTCCACACGGCAGGGAATCATGGCTTCATCTTGATACTGCTCCAGGGCCTGCTCTAGGCCCTGCAGTTCTTTGCTGGCCCGGGCCACGGTGATATGCACAGCCATTTTCATCACGAGATAGAACAGCCATATGCCCAGTATCATGCCCAGCACACCACCCACAATAAAATCACTCATTTTTGATCAGTCCTTTGTCTTTGGCTCCCTGTATATACCATTCTGTCAAGGGCTCTTCGTCTTCATATTCGGCCATGGTTTCTGAGATGGTAAACCAATCGTCTAGATCCGGAGGCAAGGCTTCTTTGGCGGCCTTGCTGTCCATGTCTGTGAGGTCATAGTTGTCGTCTGACCCGCCGGAGTAGATTCCTGCGAACGCACAACCAGACTCATAATACATGGCTTCCACATCAAATCCTTGATCCAGCATGGCATCATAGGCCGCTGTGGGCGGTGCCCAGGCCGAATCAAAGTTCACGGTCATGCGCCGACCATCGTCAGAGATGTCAGGATCTCCACAGTCTTTGCCACCTACATCCCATTTGGTTCCCCAATGTTCGCATGACCATTCATAGTTCCATTCACTGCTGGGACTGGGCACCAATTCTTGTAGGAGTTCTCCACGCTGGAACGCATCGGCTGCGCGACGTATTTCAGCAGGATCTTCGTGCGATAGGGTCAAAGTATTGGAACACCAGTTGGGCATGGTCTTACTCCTTGTTGTTAAGCAAACGTCTCAGTTGGAAATATTCGTTGTGGGGCACCCACTTGTTGTTATATAGGAATCCCCAATCGTGCCGATGAGGTCCGGGCATGAACAAGGTCCAGGCAGTCACGCCCGGTTTCAATTCAATGCGATGATAACTGCCAGCGCCACAGATGCGGAAGTGTCCGGGACCACGCCAATGGCGAACTTCACCGGACTTGTGTCCGTGGCTGTCAAACCTTGGAATCCATTCATAGTATCCGCCTTTGAGTATCAGCGTGGCATAGGGCCAAGGATGGTCATGCACGTCATCAGGGTCACCCTTGAGGAATCGATGCAGGAACACATTGAACGGAAACCGTTGGCGATCTTTCAGGAATAGATAATAGCGTTCAAGATAAGGTTCATCGTCTTGGCGATCCATGATCACCCGATGTCTGCCCAATCGTTGCATGAGTTTTTTCAGCATATCTAATTATAGCAAAAAAGTAATTTTAGGTCAATCCATGTGTGTCAGGCCAGCGTGGGTTGCCCGGACGACACATCATACGGCATACTACATCGGGATCAGTTCGCATATTCGGAATCCAGTCGTTCAACCGACTTCTCATGTGATCCAGGGTGTGATCATGTATGGTCCATTCAGATCTTTGTTTCCATAGTTGAGATTTTGGCAAAGTAAAACCCGAACTGATCCAGCAACAAGGCCAATAGAATCCATCTGCGGCTACATATTCTTTGGCATGAGAATCGCATTGTGGGTCTATATCTTTCAACTGTTCTAACTCAGGTGTATATTCTCTAAAAAATTCAACTTGTTCAGCAGGAGGTCTTAGAGATTCATCACCAAATCTGCTGGTTTTTTGTGCTACAAATACAGCACCTTTGCTTTCAGCAAAATCTTTTATCCGGTCGATCTCTTTGTAGTTGTAGGCAAACACTATGGTTTTCCATCCTATGTTGGCCGGACTTTGGCTCATTATGTCTAATCCCAGCATGATGCTGTTCCAATCTGCGTTACGACGATAAAGATGATTGTTATGCTCTAATCCGTCGATGCTGAAAATGATCCAATCCTCTTGTGTTACCCTGGCAGCCAACGCTTCCCAAAACTTTTTATCTCTGAACGACCCATTGGTCACTAGGGTAAATCTTTTTGATCTGAAAGTTTGGATCATATCTAGCAAATTAGGATAATAAATTGGATCGCCGTGGTTGCCTTCGAGATAAAGATTAGACAATTGATGTCCAGAGTCGCAGTCCAAAAATTTTATGAAATCGTCCAGATCCAAGTCGATTTTTGGATAAGGGCTGTTGAATCGTTCACTGATCATGGTGCGAGGACAGCCGGGGCAAGCCAGGGTGCATCGAGAAGTGGGTTCTATATGCATATTGTATTACTTAAACGGAAAAGCCACCGAGTGGTGGCTTTTTTACTGTGGGCATTTTGAAAAGCCCAGCGATTTTTGGTTAGACCGTGATGCCCATGGCCTGTGCCTTGTATGCCAAAGCAACCATGTTACGGCTTGGTTTGCCCAACACATACTCAGTCACGTTCACACCATTGCCTGCGGTGCGACGGTTGGTGTAGACAGCGAATCCATGATTGCGGATGCGATGGATTTCGGCGTTGAGATTGCCGATGCCCATTTTCTTGGCCTTGGATTCGGTCACGGGTTGACCATTTTGCAGTGCTTTCAGCACACGGAACGTCTTGGTTTCAGGATTGATAAATTTCACAGTAATACCTTTCTATAGTAAGTCGCTGTGTTTTTTACAGCGTGTTATAATAATACACTATGCCAGCGGCAAGATCTACGATTTTGGTAGAATTAGTGCAGTGCGTTTCCCCATCTTGTATCGCCCAAACGTGATATATAACATGGTGGGCAGGATGGTCTTGCTCACACCGCTTTTATCCAATTGGAGGAATCATGAAAGCAATCGCAACTCTCATCGCTGGCCTTTTTGCCGCTGGCGTAGCATTGGCCCAGGCCCCTGCTCCTGCAAAGAAAGAAGAGCCAAAAAAAGCCGAAGTGAAGAAAGAAGAAAAGAAGGACAAGAAAGACGAAAAAAAGGAAGCCAAGAAGTAATCCTGGCGCATCGGATTTTCGAAAGGATAAACCGCCCTTGAGGCGGTTTTTCTTTGATTAGAGCCCAAATGACCTGCGAAATCCCAGGGTATGTGGAGCATGTCCTTAAATAATTCTACACCAGTAATGGTGTTTTCTAAAGGAGGTGAAAACATGGACAAAGTGTTTTCTGTAGCCAGCGCATTCCTGAGCCAGGTCTTGGATCTGGGAATCAAACTGGTAGCCGTTGCTGTGATCCTGCAGATCCTGTTTGGAGCCGCTGTTCCATTCTTGGGCATCGACGTGGTCGCTGGCATCATCAAGTTGGTCTCTGCATTGGGTAGCCAAGGCCTTGTGGGTTTGGTAGCCATAGCCGTTTTGCTGTGGGCATTCAATCGCAAGTAGATCTCAACACCCAACCGTGTTGACACCGCCTGACTAAACACCAGGCGGTTTTTTTTATTGGGCGTGTTGGATTTCTTCTACGTGGCGGCATCGGCCCCGGAACCCGTGTCCTGGGCATGTGCAAGACCAATGTCCAGCATTTAGGTTTACGAAATACTGGTTGCCCTTGGATCCGGTCACGGTCCAGACTTGGCCCGGAGGTTGTTGCAAGGCCTCGGTCTCGCCAGCAATGGTGAGATCAAATTTCCACGTGTTCTTTTTGACTTCTTCAAATTTCCTACCTCTGCGGTCCACACGGAGAAAGGTCTTCATGTAGTGGGGCTCACTTTCGCCCCATTTGGAGTAGGCATAGACCTTGTCACCATCCATGAGATACACATGGTTGGGCTGGCGATATTCCACGCCAGACCATTCAGTGATTTCGCGCATGATTTTCAGTGCCAAGATCACATGCTCCAGTAGGATTCAGATGCGGGCGAGCAGAAGTAGGGAGTGTTCACATCCTCTTTGAATTCTTTGCCGGTCATCAAATTTTTCCGGGTGACCATGCGTGGTTGGTAATCGCGGGTCGGAGTGATTTCAAACTCGTTGCCCGTCCAACCGGCCTTTTTGATCAAACGAGTGATGGTGGCCTTGGCCGCACCTTGGGTGCGATAGGCGCGGGTGCGATTTGGGCCATCGCTGACAATGAGTCCTGTGGCTTTGACGATGATGTAGTATGACATATCTGCTCCTTGGCGTTTACTATATCTATATTATAACCGAAAATGGCTTTTTTGGTCAACCGCGGGGTTAGTGCGCACTTACCTGGTGAAAAATAACCCTACAAGGTATATGGACAATAGGCCCACGTTCACAGTGATCATGGCACGGTCGCGGATGCGAACAGCCCAGAGCACGAAAACCAAACTGCCCAGATTCAAGAGATATACGTTCAAAGGATCAATGCGGAGGCTGGTGCAGAGTGCTCCAGCCAGGGTTACGATGGTTCCGGCCCATTTTAGGCCCCAGGTGATTCGGTCATTTCTTAGCATACCCATATTATAACCGAAATCACTATTTCTGGTCAACCAGCGGTTTCTGCGGCTATGCGATCCAGGGCAAAGTCTCTGTAGTTGGCGTCAATTTCAAAGCCCAACCATGACAGGCCACAGCGATGGGCCGCGATGGCAGTAGTGCCTGACCCCATGAATGGATCCAGCACAGTGCCTGATGTGACACCTGTCACACGGATGCAGTTTTCAGCCAAGGCCACAGGAAAAGTGGCTGGATGATCGCCTCGGTGCTTGGCCCGGTTGCTGATGGTCTCATAGGGGATGAACCAAGTGTTGCCACGACAGCGTAGATTGGGTTTGGTTCCGGCGGTCTTGGGATTGCGTAGATTCTCCGCATAGTATTCGTAGGGCACGCCAATGGTGAGTTTGTCCAATGGGCTCCGGCCGGCCTTGGTAAAATGGAACACATGCTCCCATGTGGGAGCGATGTAACGTTCGGAGTTCACTGGTTTGAAGTGACCTGAAGTCTTGCCGTTGACATAGATGGACTTGACCCACATAACGGAATTTTGGAGCACGAAATGATCACGAGCCGCCTGCGCCACGTCTTGTGCTACCCAGGGATCTTGATTGCTGTAACCCACATTGAGCCAGAAGTGTCCTTCATCAGTGAGCACTCTTTTGATCTCGCCGAACACTGATCCCAACCATTGCAGATAGTCCTGCCGTGGTCGGTCATCGCGATAGGTTCCGTAGCCAATGCCCAGGTTGTAGGGCGGAGAAGTCACGCAGATATCAACACTGGCGTCAGGCAGGGCCTGCATACCAGCAACACAGTCTTGCAATATGATCTGATTAACCAAACAATAACTTTCTATGATAAGCAGGAATTTTTCCTGACGGCCAATATTCTACCAGATCCGTGCCACGTTTGAAAACGATCTTGACCTGTGGGAACGCCGTGATGTCACTGAGTATATAATCGATTTCTAAGGCATGCTCGTGTAATTTCGCACGATCCACACGGCGACCAGCACCCAACATATTGGATGGGGCATAATTGGCACCACCTCCGGTAAAACCTTTGAGGTCTAACCTGCGCCCTGTAGATGTCTGCACATGATCGTATCCGTCTTGGTCTACATACTCGAGATCTTCAAACCACTCGGGCAAGATGTTTTCTATGAACTTACTGGCCACACGACCATCCTGGAAAAGTTCATACACCTTGCTTTGAGATAGGTTGCCAAATGATACAGATCCAGCGAGATCGAATTCAAACACCTGGTCATAGGCTATCTTGTGTTTGCTCATACTCGTTCCAGTAGATTGGCCGGTACATTGTAGCGACCACCCAGAGTCTGCACCAGGATGAATTTCTGCTTGACCCGATCCACGGTGCCAAAGACGTCCTGGCCCAGTTTGGGATGATAGAATTTTACCGAAGCACCCAGGGTGATGGTTCGCTTGACTTCGCGGGTGAGTTGGGCCCGACGATATTTGATCGCCAAAGCGATGGCATTGAGTTGATCATTGGTGAATGATCCCTGCATGATTTCGTGATTGACTTCGCTGATTGTGGGCATGTGTATCTCCTTGTGTAAAATAAGTGCTGATTTTTCTTTATAGTCTATAATCAGCAAAAATAGACTGCTTCGGGTTCTGGGGTATCAAGGCTCCCCAAGGCAGGCACCTGCCTATCACGGCCTCAAACATCAAGCCGCCTTTCGGAAATAACCGTAAGGCAGGCCCAGTTGGAAACAGAGATACTCATCGTCTCCCTGGGTATCGTGTGATTCATGCAACCAACGGATCGCTGTCGCACGATACCGGGCACCTGATCGGATCAAGGTGTCAATGGCTTTCTCTACCCGGACCGCGGCCTCGGCTTCGCTTTCACGGCGCTGGGCTTCTTCGGCTTCGATGACCTGACCTAAGGATGCAAACTCGCGGTCGAAATCCGCCAGGGTCCAGCCGCTGGTGTCGATGCCACGTGGGCGCACACCGTAGGCGTCTTTATACATGTCCCAGAAAGTGCATGATGCACGTTCCAAATCTGACATTTCTTCCCAAGATTTAAAGTCGCTCATTGTTGCTCCTTGTCTATCACTATACCCATATTGTAGCAAAATGGCGATTTTTGGTCAACCTCTAGGTCAGTGGGCACTAACCAAAAAAAAAACCCTGCTGTGAGCAGGGTTTGTTGTGGAAAAACAACAGTATTAAAACTGCTTGGTTGCTGATAAAACCACTGCATTCTTATACAGTTTTTGACCATTGACAGTATTGGCCGTTTCAAAGGCTGTGGACGTTGATGTATTGGTGAAATATTTCACAGACACATCAAAGGCCTTGGGCAACGAATAAACGAAGCCAGCATTGATGTCGTTGTAGTCATTGGCTGAACTGTTGGCCACATTGGTGCGACCATAGTGTGCCACTGCGCTGAGATTTTTTACCAATGGCAGTTTGGCATCAACCTGTGTGTAACTGGTGCCGCGAGCATTGGCAGTGCCAAAGTAACCTTTGCCCAAAGTCTGGCTATACTTGGCTGACACAAAATCTTTGTAACCAATACCGGCGAATGCTTCATAGGTATCAAAGTTGGATCCTGTGCTGGCTGTGGTAGTTGCACGTGGATAGAAGTAATTGTAGCTACCGATGTCTATGGTCACGCCGTTGAAGATGTCTTTCTTGAAACCAGCATAGAGATCGCTCTCTAGTCCAGCACCATTGGTATAAACTTGAGAACTCACAGAACTGTTCCAGTTACCCACATAGAAACCACTCTTGTGAGCATAATCAATACCACCTTGGACAGCTGGGGCATTTTGGCTTTGGCTGATGCCACGGAATCGATAGTCCGATGTCAATGTGGCATTGCCTGTGAGTTGAGCGTGTGAAGTCACAGCGGTCAAGGCCAGTGCTAGGGTTGCGATTGCTTTTTTCATTGATTTTTCCTTTTATAAAAGTTGATGCGTAAATCATCAGGGTTACTTACCAGATAAAAAACAGCAGGAAGATATTTATAGTTTATTGTTGCGATGCACTAATAAATATCAGTAGAAACACTAATAAGGAAAACCACTATGAAAGCCATTTGGAATTGGATGATATCGTTTGCAGACTCGCTGTGCCGGGCCAGAGCCGCCGCAGAGCTCAGCCGCAGAGGCATGTATAAAGAAGCCAGTCAGTTAATGCAGAGATAATGGTCCATGCGTTTCACAATGAACTGGTGGCCCTATACAGACGAAGAATGGGAACAGTTAAATTATCCCACTCGCAGGATCAATTAACCAGATTCTATCTATAGATCCAACCCAAATCTTGTATCCTGTGTATCCAAGTAAAAATCGGCAGATCTATTCGCAGAGTCCATGTTCCGTTCCACCCGAGATAAGTTTGATTAGTTAGTAGTTTCGGTAACGGGTGTGATTGTTGAGAGGCCCATTCAACAGGGTAATCTGGACAGTATTCGCCTGCCCAGATAAACTTCATATCATCTATACCAAAAAAAGAAATTTTTTTTAATATCACAGCAGTGTCCAGTCCACGATCTTGATCAGTGTCGAGGTCAGTTTTGCCCTGATATTGTATCTTGAGGTAATGACAACCTTGATCTAACGAACCTGTGTATGTTATTTTTTCATCAGCATTGATTAATCCATGAAAGAGACAATGATCGTCCAAGGATACTTCAACAGTTGGTGGTTGTCTGAACCACACCGAAGAAATTTCTAATTCAAGGTCCAAATCATATCTGATAGGCATGTTTTTCCAATATTTCCCTGAATTCAGGATACAGCACCCGGGCATCTAGATCTGACGCTACCTTATCCCAGCGTTCGCACCATCTGACCATCTGACCTAAAAGATCATCGTTATTGGTTGGACTATCTTGCTCCAGCAAAGAAATACATTGCAAAGCCTGTTGTTTGATGATACGCTTTAGTTCGTTTGGATCGCTTTCATTAAAATCTTTGCTGATATCTTCCTGCACAAGATTGTTATCATTTAAAAAGTCTATGTAATGTTTGATATATTGTTTTTTGACGCTTAATGGCAAAACTTTACAGTCGAGAAAAGGCGGTCTATAAACTGTCATGCTTTTGACAATTATACCACGGTCCAGACAATACTGAAGTAAAGTATGATAATATCCTATTGTCAACGCACTGATAGCAGGCCTAGCTGTCACTGTGATATTTTTTCCATCACAGTATCTAAGATATCTGTCTATGTTATCAATAACCTCTTGAGTATTGGTACCTTGCCGCTGGTAAGCATTGTGTCTGGTCAACGACTCTATGGACACTTCTATGCCCACACGCTTGAACAGAGACAGTTTATCCATGAGAGGTTCATTAAATGTTGTGCCATTGGTAACAAAACTGAAATGTAGATCAAATTTTTTGTGAGCGATCATGTAGTCGACAAATTCCTCAAATTTTTTGGTCAAAAGAGTTTCGCCTCCCATGAAATGAATATTTTTCAATCCAGCAAGATTTCGAAGTTCATTTAAAAAACGTTGCCATACTAGATCATCACGAGTCCAATCTGTGCCTAAAAATTGTCTAGCGTTTTCGATACCCCACTTGACATGCTGAACAGCAATACTTGAACTAGCTCCGGGATTACACATCTTGCAGGTAAGATTGCAAAAATTCCCAAGATCAATGTGCAAATCGATTGGCATGCCCTGGTAGGACCCTTGGGTCGCAAAACTATCAGTGAAATGTTTGTGATGTGGACTTTGTTCAAAACTTTTGGCAAAATTTGATTTAGTAAAGATAACACTTTTTTGATTACACTTGTGCCGACGACTAGTGCCACTGTGACTTTCATCATTGTAGCACTTTACACAAAAAGAATTCAATGCCGATCCAGACATGGCTAACCTAGCATGACGCATGGGGCCGCTGTCAAACCATTCAGCTATGGTCATATTTTTTATGTTGTAAGTATTTTTTTGATGCTCTGGATATATTTTATGATATTCTTGACAGCAGAATCCGAGGCTCCCATCCCAGTAGATATGTAACTCATACCAAGGAGAATTACAAAAAATCCTATTATCAGGCATCGCGCTTGTCGATCACTTGATCTGCCAATCCGTATTCCACAGATTGAACGGCAGTCATAAAGTTGTCTCGTTCCATGTCAGATTTCAATTCGTTAAATGTTCGCCCAGTGTGAGTCACATAGATATTAGTCAATACGTCTTTCCAACGCAGTAGTTCCCGTGCCTGGATCTCGACATCGGTGGCCTGGCCACTCGCACCACCCAAAGGCTGATGAATCATGTGCCGTGCGTTAGGCAGGATAAATCTCTTGCTTTTGGTACCGGCAGCAGCCAACAAACTGCCCATGCTGGCCGCCTGCCCCATGACTATGGTAGAAACATCGCATTTTATGAACTGCATGGTATCATAGATGCTCATACCTGCAGTCACAGATCCCCCCGGGGAGTTGATATAGAATAATATATCTCTGTCAGGATTTTCCGCTTCTAGGAACAGCATCTGCGCCACTATCAGGCTGGCTGAATGCGAAGTTACCTCGGTATCTAACATAATAATGCGATCCTTTAGCAAGCGACTGTAGATATCATAACTGCGTTCTCCGCGGCTGGTCTGTTCCAGCACTATAGGCACTAGATTGGGCATTGTTTCTCCTTGTTGTAAGTAAGTATCCTAGATAAGTATAGCATACACTGAAAATATCTGCAATGAGAAACCTAATCGATATCATAGAAAATCTTGAAGAATCACGTGGACTCAGCGCCAGGAATCCCGGTGAAGAATTTGTGCGCACTGGTAGCAAAGAGCAAGACGATGTCATAGTGTTCCAGGGACTGCAATTCTATCCAGAATCTGGTGCCTATGACAGTTCTGAACAAATGATGCAGGTTTTTGACAAACTCAAGGCCAAACTCCAGCCTGGAGTAGAACCCATAAACCGCCCCACAGCCGGCACCAGAGCATTTGGCTTGGCCACTTTTGATACAGCAGTGGGCCGTAGATACCTGGTAAAATTTGCCAAAGAAATCAATCCCATACGGACCAAGAACACATTCTTCCAGACCGCAGACATACCCGGCGAATTCACTTACAAGACAGCACGTGGCGAAAAAGAAACCGTGGGCTACAAACCCAGCCAAGTGCTCACGGAATTCCGGAGCCAAACACCAGAATCAATCTATCAACAGATCATCACCAAATTCGGAGAAGACAGTCCCATTGGCCAAGCCACCCGCATATTCTACCAAGCCACTGATTTTCCCATCATCGTGCCCGGTGAAGGCATAGACTTCAATGGATTCCGCGACTATTTCTGCGAGATGCTACAGCCCGTGGCCCTGATACAGGGCAAACCCGTGACCGGCAATGCTGGCAAAGCCGCTGAAGTGTTCTTGGGCGGAGATTACTCTGACTGCGTGATATCGTTCAACGAAGGTGTGAGCGGTGGCCTGTTTGACAGTCTGTTGATCGCTCCCAACGGCAAGCAGATCAAACTCAGTTCCAAGGGCGCCAAAGGTGCCATGGCGTCAGTGATCAACTTGTTGAAGTCTGCCCGAGAACTGCGCGATGCAGGACTGGGCAACATCGTGGATCAGTATCAATCAGTGATAGACATCTTGGAAACCATAGAGCGAGGCGATCACTGGAGCGGGCCTATCGAACTGGCCACACAGTTGGGCATCATCGATACAGCGGAAGCAGGCATGATCGTGCCCGCGCTCAGGCCTTTGACCCAGTCTGTGGACATCCGCAAAGTTCCAGGACTCACAGACAATCTACGCCAGATCTACAATGACAGAACCGTCAAAGATGCCAGCAAAGTGGTGCCCTTGGAGCACATGGTGGCCAGCCTAGCCTACAAAGTCTGCAACGAGATCAACACAACAACCAATTTCTCTGACGCGGGCGCAGACATCCTCAACAATTCGGCCTTTGTGCAGATGTATACTGAAGCTGCCAAGAAAGGCACGGACATCATCATCAAGGGTTTCCGCACTGTGTGGCCCAGCAAATTGTTCACACAAGTGACCATAGAAGCAGAGAAAAGTTACAGTTCTACTTCAAGTTCGGGTGGCAAGTTGGTGTTCAACATCAACAAAGAACCCAAGGCAGTGGCCAACGCAGACACATCAGGCGGCACCGAACCCGGTAGTGATCAGGACATCGCTGACTATCAGGCACCGAGATCTGACATCAAAGCGTCAGACACAGTGGCAGTGGGTGATGAAAGAGGACTGGGCCGGAAACGCCGCAAAAACTTCTAGCGGCTGACGTTGGCTATGTGATCACACATGCCCAGTGCCAGTGCTTCTTCTGCGCTGAGCCAAACATCATTGGCAGGTAGCAATTTGGTTTTGATAGTATCTTCATCCAGCCCGGTGGTAGCACTGTAATGATCGATCATCCGTTGTTGGACCAGCCCAAATTCCTTGGTTATAGCAAACAGTTCGTGATGCTTGCCATCACTGCCCCATGTATACTGGTGACTGAGTATGGAAGTGTTGGGCGTGAGCACTCTTCGGGACTTGGCACCTGCCAGGAATATCAACAAACCACAACTGGCTATTTGGCCCAGGCCCACGGTTTTGATAGGAATGGAACTGCTCTTCATGACATCAATCAGCGCAAAGGCATTTTCCATGTCACCACCACTGCTACAGATCATCAGTATGAGTTCTTTTTTCTTTTTCTTGACAATGTAGTTTTCGTGCAAGATCCACTCGATAATGGGCAACATGGATTCTGAATCAACATCGCCCATGAAGGTATAGATGCCACTCTTTTTGAGATCGTCACCTGGCGAGTATGCAACATCGTCTTTGTCTTGGATCATGGTCGACATATTTTTTGATTAGTGAATTTGTTATATACGCATATTATAACAAATTTTTTTGGATCACAAACTACTTATGAGCAAATCCAAAATAGGCTAGTTTAATTAGGGCACTGATCTCCACGCACCACTGCGATTTCGTAGCGATCTAGCGCAGGTGGGTTGGCGCTGTCCAGGTTAAATCCTGCACGGCCCGCCCATCCGATATAGGTATTGATCTGCACCCCTTGATCCGTGGGTTGGGCCAAGCGTTCATTGTTGAGCATGCCCGCCTGCTCATTGTCCAGATCCGAATAACGATGGCACCCACGCCAGATCATGCGGCGATTTTGGTCCCAAAAAGTAAACAACACCGCAGGTCTGCTGTGTATCAAGTGTTGGCGCACCAAGGCCAGTGTTATGGAATCATCAAAGGCCGCGGTCCGGCTCCAGCCATGTGTGCCCGGTCGGGCCTTGACAGTGACATAGCCTTGGTATTGGCAATCACGGCGATATCTGCCCAGGCAGTCCCCGGCATTGGCATTTTGGCTGACCTGGCCCAGTGCTTCGTTGAGGCTCTGCACATAGGTGGGACGCCAGCGCACCACGAAATTCAACTCCAGTTTCTTCTGGCGATCATCACTGTAATACACCCTGGATGGCCGTTTTTCTATGTCATAGGCACGGTGCGGAAAATCTACCAAGACCTGGCGCAACAGAGCATCGCCATTTTTGCGGCTGTGATCCAGAGTCTGGGTCTGGGCAGTCAAACGATCTTGGTCTATGTGTCCGGGTTTTCGATGTTCGCCCAACAAACGATCAGCCAGCCGGCTACGGCGCACCCACACATCCACGGTCATGACCACCAGCCCGTTTTGTTGCTCTACGCTTTTCACATCGTAACTGTCCACAAAGCCAGCTGCATAGGCCACCACTTCGGATCTGGTCAGTGTGCGATCTTGCACTTCGCGTTCGGATGCAATGACCGATCCCACTGCTTGATCCACCGCGGCACGGAGAGCCTGTGTGCGGGCTTCTTCTGTGGTGCGCCCATGTCCTCGTGCAGTCACGAAGTAGTGTGGATGGCCATCTTTGAGCAACCAAGGAACCACCTGTATGATGATGCTGACAGGATTGGGCTTGAGCGCATCAGGGGCACTCTGTGCCACCACTGGCGCACTGGCCAACATAGTGGTCAGTGCTAGAGCCGCGATACGCATTATCGCATCATTTCATTGAGTATGATACGGCGCTGGCTGTTGTCTTTCCTATCCCAACGCACAGTGACCTGCACGTTGCGACCATCGTTGATCATGCGACCTTCTTTGAACACCACACCGCCCAAGATACCTGAACGCTGGATAGAAACTGTTTTGCGTAGGTTGCTTTGGATGTTCACAGCATCGTTGCGCACAGCGGTGTTTTCTTCGCGATTGACCTCACCAGACCGAGCGGCTTCTTCATCGGATGTTTCAAAAGCAAAATCCTGATTCTTGTTGGTGGCAAACTTGTTGGTCTTGTTGTCGCGAGCCTTTTCCAGATTCTTGGTCACTGTGTCCAGGAACCGTTTGGAATTGATGGTCTCGGGATGCAAAAACGAACTCATGCGATCCTTGGCCAGCACATAGGCCGCTTCAGTGGCCGATTGCACCGCTCGTTCTGAGTTGCCTTGTATGGGAGCATAGCCAGTGGCTTCCACAGCATCTAGGTCGCCCAACAGTGAATAGATGACCTTGACACCTTCGCGTTTGAAGTCCGATGCGGCACGTTGCTCTGAAATGGCCTGTTGTGGACCTGGGTTCACTGTGCGATTGGGTCCTACGTCTGTGGTCTTGGTAGAACTACAGGCCGACAGACCCAGGGCGGCAATCAAGGCCATGGCTAGTATTGATTTGTTCATTTGTTTTTGATCCATTCTCCGGCTTTGGAAAGATCTTGGCCAGCGCCGGAAACCGCGCCACCGATCGTGCCACAACCAACCAACAGGCTGGCCACCAATACTGCGAATACCAAGTGCTTCATGCGAACTCCTTAAAGATTGGTCATAAAAAATCCTACTATGTGTGTATTATTACACAAGTAGGATTTTTGGTCTAGTGACCGGTCAACCGTTTTTTAACCAAATTACTTGGTTTTGGTCTGGGATGTGTAGGCTTTCATGATACCCTCACCGAATTTGACGTAGTCAAATTTGGCGGCTTCCTGGGCATGCTTGATGGTTTCTTGCACAACCGTGGTGCCAGCATCCAAAGTGGCCTTGGCGGCTTTTTTGGTATACTCGGATTGGTTGTCAATGAACTCATTCAATGCTGTGGAAATCTTTTCGTCAGTTACGAAAGTCTTGACAAATTGCTTCTTGCCGGTCTGCACTGCATCGATGGTCGCGTCTAATGTAAACATAGTGTTTCTCCTTGATTTAAGCGAGTTTACTGCTAGAAGACCCGCCCCATGCGGCATCTCCTTTGAACTATTATATATGATAGTTATTGCACTGCACAATAATTAATCTGCCCAGATAATAATGCTTTGGATAAGTATTTTACCAAAATGGAGGCCCACATGGCTTGGACTGCTCAATTAAACATCACAAACAACACCAATTACAATCTCACTGTGAACCACAACACCGTGGGCGATTTGGCCACTATCGCACCTGGTGCGTCTTGGTCCTGGGGCACTTCTGATCCCAACAACACCAACGCTCTGCGTTTTTGGACAGTTCCCGGACAGTGGTATATGCAAGGGTCAGTGGCCTATGGGCCCATGGCCGGAGTTTATATGGATCGTGGCTGGATGGCTCCCACGGATCAGACCATCCGTTTGGATGCTGATGTCAACGGCACAGGGTTTACACAGACCGAAAACGGTGGAGCCACTGTGGTGCCCTGGAACGGATTTGAATCGGGTGGCACCATTGACATGAAGTTTAGTGAAGTCTAAACGGTCTTGACCTGAGCCAAATCTAGACGTTGTAGCAGTTGGATATAGGTCCATCCCAGATCCCACTCCCAACGTTTCATGCTGAGTTTTGGACTGGCAGGATCTGCGTGATGATTGTTGTGTAGTTCTTCACCACCGATAAAAAATGCCCAAGGCACAATGTTGGTCGAATAGTCCTTGGTCTGTGTATTGCGATATCCCCACCAGTGTCCCAGCCCGTTGATCACACCTGCGGCCCACAAGGGAATCCAAATCATCTGCCACAGCCAAGGCAACCAACCCCAAGCCCAGCCAAATATCATACAGTTGATAAAAAACATGATCACGATACCTAACCAATTAAACGGAGTATACACGTTGCGTTCCATCCAGTCATCAGGTGTGCCCACACCATACTGGTTGACCATGGCCTTGTCTTGTGCGGCCCAGGCATAGTAGAAAGCACCCCCCAGCAGGATCTGCCAGATGCCTTCGTTTCGAGGGCTGTGCGGATCACCTTCCACATCAGTGAATCTGTGATGTTTTCTGTGTGTGGCCACCCACTGTTTGGTGACCATGCCTGTTGTGAGCCACAGCCAGAATCGCATGAAATGTGTGACTCTGGGATCGAATGTGACACCTCTATGGGCTTGGCTACGATGCAAGTAAAGTGTGACACAGGCTATGGTGATGTGTGTCATCACCAAGATGTATATGAATAGGATCATTGAGTTATTGAGAGTTTAAAAGCACAGTTATTTTTTGCGTATTTCGTGAGTTTCGTCCGGCCACCATTCAGGATCAGGATCCAGGCGGTTTTTATACAATGCTTGGATCCGTTGTTCGTATTCTTGCTTACTGCCTTTTACTCGCTCAGATACCACATCCAACACATAGTTCAAGGTTACTGCATTGGCACTCAAGGTGGCACAGCGTGCTGTGACTTCATTCTTCAGCAAATCCAGCAAGATGCTCTCTGACGAGTCTGCCAGCACACGCACGAATTTCTTGGGCACATGCAGGTCTATGGTGCTGTAAACAAAATCATAGTGTGGTTCTGGACAGCAGTGCATGATGTATTCGTCTTGCACTTCTATGCGTTTGAACCCGTCGCGATCATGCCAGATCACTCTGTCCGGAGTGGATTCATTGGGTTGGCCGAATTTTTTTGTAAGACTGCGGGCAAATTCAGCGGGTTCAGCGTTGCCCCAGTGTTTGAGGAAATTCTTACCTTCGTTGAGGATCTGGTTGATTTTCATTGTGCTTATTTATTCTTTGTCCAGAAGCCCAGTCTATCGCCAGCAGGACTGTGATACCAAGACCATCCCTCAGGAGCGATCATGGAATCTCCTGTCCAAACCGGTTGGATTTCGTCGGCATCGTGATTGGCAAAATCATCGTTGTATCGCAGATGTATTTCGATCGCTCTATCACCGATGTATTCCACATTGATCCATTGCTGATGATACTTGAGATCGTGCAACATGGCTGGCAAGGGCCGATCTATGTCAATTTTACACCACCGCGAAAAACGATCCAATCTCCTGGCATCATCTCTGAAACCCTGCACTGTGAGATGCTGTCTGCCCCAATGATAGTCCACTGACACATGCGGGCCTTCTAGGATTTGTGTCCAGAAAAATCCATCGGGCACTGTTTCGCTGTCACCTTTTTCCATCCACACGATTTCTGCACCGCGACCCATCATGCGGATGTTGGTGATAGGTCTGATCACATATTCTCCGGACCATGGCGCAGGAATACCAGCTGGTCCTGCGGCGATGCCCTGTTTGCGTGCCACTATGAGTTTGTCGTAGATCCACAACCATTGGGCTGGGCATGAGTCATACACGTCGCAGTCGCTGACGAACTGCATCACACGCCCGAAGCCAGAACGATTTTACAAATGTGTTCCAGCCGTTCGATATGTTCAAAAGCACGCCACGGCGAAGTATCAATGGCTACCACGCCGTGACCACGGATGCCCACGATGTCATAGGCGATGCGGCCTTGGTGATCTAATCTTAGATTTTCGTGGCAACGATCTGCAAGTTCTTGGCTTATGGGCGGCACGTCTCCCACATTGGGCGCGACTTTGGTATAGCGACTGAGTTCAGGAAAATGCGCAACTACATCGCCCAAATTTATGCCACGGTGCATGGCTGCCACGCAGTAGGTTGGATGGAAATGCATGACCACTCGCACCTCACCAGAGTGTTGTCCCATTTCGCGTTGCAGTCCAAAATGCAAGGGAATTTCTCCACTGGGTTTGAGATTGGCACTGATATCAGTATAAGGTAAGTCTCTCCAGTGATAACCAAACACACCTGTGCCGGTTCCGCTGTTGATAGTTCTATCAATACCGATTTTCTTGAACTGATCGGGCTGTAGAGTCTGTTTCCTCACACCTGAGGGTGTGATATAGAAATGATCACGGTCGTGGTGCCGGATGCTGACATTGCCGTCTCGGCTGGTGATCCAGTTCCTATGATACGCTTCGATCAGTGTTTCACAGATGGTTTCTAACATTACTTGATCTGTATTCCTGCCACCACCCAGCCACTGTCAGTGGACTTGGATTTGGTCATGTTCCAGATTTCTTTGAACTGCTCAGGATCTTGGCCCACTGTTTCCTGGATGATTCCGGTGAATTCAACGCTGGCCATGTATTGCAAGGGCAGTTCTTCGATACCTAACAGTTTGGCGTCCACTGAAATCACTGCTGTTCTGTGTTCTTCATTTTTGTCTCTGGTGGCCAACTGCTGTTTCATTTCTGTCAGCATAGACTCTGTCAGCATGTTTGACAGCACTGCCATGTCCGCACGGTCCCAGGCGGCCTGCAAGGATACAAAGTTAGACTTGGCCACTGATTGAAATCCCACAACATCAAAGTCTGCAGGAATGGTCCAAGTGGTGGTTGGCAATGCCGATGTCGCCATGGAGTTGTTTTGAAAATGCATGGGTTGATTCGTGGCAGGTTCAGCACCTGCACCTTGATAGGCCAAGGTGTCAGAGTTGTTCATCATGCGTCTACGCATGAACCAACCAATGGCTGCGATCAGCACCACAGCAATCAGCATCACCATGAGGATGTTTGCAAAGGCTTCGCCCATGCCCAGGCTACTGGCCAACCATGCCAGCCCCAGGCCTGCTGCCAGGCCGCCCAACATGGCGCCCCAAGGACGACTGGGCTGTGCCACAGGTGCTGGAGCCGCTGGAGGTGGTGTGGCCTGTGTTGGAGCCGCTTGTTGTTTGGACACATTGCTACTCTGTTGGCCCACACTTTTACCGCCGCCCAGGCGTTTACCCGCTTCTGCTGGCACAGTGGCCAATGCCATGATACTCACCAACATCATTGTAATCAACGTTTTCATTTTGTGCCTTTGTTTAGTTTTGTCTGTGTTATTTAACTATCACTCGCACGCGACCACACATGTTTGTGCATGAGATTTTACCAGTGCCTTATGACATTTGCTATGATGAAGCCGCAAGTTATAACATGTATCACTATCCAGAAAGTCTTGAGGCACAGTGCCACTCTGGCTTCTTTCACCGTGAGTATGGGCACCCTAGGACGGTCTTGATCAGTGTCACCCATGACATGGCCAGTGGCTCGAGCCCAGATGCGTTCGATGCTTCGTATCACAATGTATCCTTGTCAGACTTGTCAGGCCAGAATATCAACACAAAGGCCACGGCCACGGCCAATAAAGCCACGGCTCCGCCCAGCACTTGCAAGGCGTAAGATAATAGATCAATCATCTCTTCGAGCGGTGTGACATTGGGTGCCAGCGGTGATCTAGTTGCATGGTATGGTTTCTCCTGTTGGTCAAAGATATTTATTGCCGTTGCGTTGCAATATGCTAGGTTTTGATAATATGGTGCGTAAATATGCTATATACAAAAAAGGAGAATACAATGCTTAACTTTTTGAAAAAATTTTTTGGTTCACAGCCCACGGTAAAATCCAGTGCAGAAGCCCCTTACAAAGTGGAAACACCACAGACCATTCCTGGTGTGATACCTATGTCTACCCCATATGCAGAGGCCTCAGCGCCAAAGAAAAAACCGGTGGCCAAGCGGCCTGCTAGTGAAAAGAAACCCTCTGTCCGAGCCAAGGCAGTGAGAACCAAGAAACCTGCTGCCAAATGAGTTCCCACTGGGGTTACCATCTGATGTTGGATTGCAGTGGTTGCGATATACCATCCATATCCGACCGCGACAACATCTATAGATTCGTCAAGGATCTGGTTGATCGTATCCAGATGACAGCACACGGAGAACCCGTGATCGAACATCTCCTGCTCGGAGATCCCAAACAGGGCTACAGCCTCATGCAGTTGATCACAACATCAAACATCTGTGGCCATTTCATGGAACTAGATGGCACGGCCTATTTTGATGTGTTCAGTTGTAGAACCTTTGACATTGACACTGCCAAGTCCGTGGTCAATGAATATTTCCATCCCGGAAAGATGCGTGTGAACTTCCTGACTAGACACGCCGATTAGCAAAATAACTTCGCAAGTATCCCAGGCCTTTGTATTCGATAACAGCATCAGTCATGCTCATCACACTGCTGATGATCATTTGTTTTTTATCTGCATCTTGGAACACATCTCGCAGTGGCACCATGTAGACCCTGATCAAAAACAGCGCGGCATTGTTGTCAATGGGTATAGTGGTCTGGCGTTCCGATCTAAACCACATGTCGTCTACAGTCTCTGTGGACCATGCTTCTACAGCACTGGGATGTCTGCTCAATGCAGGACGGTTGGCAATGCTCCACACTGATCTTATGAAAGGACCTCGGGTAGTGATCATACGTGCGATGTGTCCGGCGGCTTTGTTGACTATGTCAAAGTCTGGCACAGGTTCATGTATTTCTAAAAAAGTTTTGTTGACTTTGGTTCGAGGATCCCATCCCGATGGCAAGCACACACTCAGTATCTGTGCGGAGAGTTCACCAGCATGATTGGGTGCCCAGATTACAAAATCTTCTTGTAATGCCCGTGTGAGTTGCCACACAGGAGCATCTCCTTGGATCACTGGTGCAGTGGTATCATAGTGTCTTAAGGCGTCCGCGGCTTGATAAACCAGTTCACTGCTGGCTGAATCTCCATATACGGGATTGTAGTGGTTGAGTTTGGCGGTTTGATATCGATTGAAATCACTGTCCGTGGTCAGTATGGACTCACCAGGTTGCCATGGTCGCAAGTGCGGACGCATGGCATAGGGAACTTCTACATCAAAGGGGATGTCACACAGTGACGTGCTTGACGAAACCATCTCTTGCTAGATTTTTGCCCTTGGCTTCGCACTGGATGTCAAACTGGTCAGAGAAACCAGCGGCCCATTCGTTCACAGCCGAGTTCCAATAGAAATCCGAGTGGGCACGGAGTTGTTGTTTTTTATGACCTCGTGCAAGAAGTCCAGCAAGATCTGGGCGAACTCCGGGATCATGATCAACAAGAATATCTTCGCGACTAACACTGTAATGCATAGCAGGGCGAACGTCACGCCAAGACTCAACCACACGCTGAACACGATCATCTTTGGGATCGATGTATTCTCCTGTTTTGACCCAATGGTGATGAATGTCCAGCACAAGAGCCACGTTATCAGCCACAAGCAAAGTAAGGTCCAAACCATTTGATATCTCGTCGTTTTCGATAGTTATGAGATTGCGTGCCTCGGGGCTAAGTTTGCCGAGACTGCGCAGGAATTTTTCAGGCCCACCCTTGCCTGACAGGTGAACATTGATCTTGAAGCCATGATCATGCCAGGCACTACCATAGCCCATCCAACGAGCCATGTCTGCATGATACTCAAACTCTAGGATACTGCGCTCTACAATTTCATCACTTTCCGATGCCAACACACAGAACTGTCCAGGATGAAAGCTGAGTCGCACACCCAGTTCTCTAGCACGAGCGCCCACAGGAGCAAAGATTTTTTCACAGTGTGATTGTATTTCCGGTCGTTGCCACCAGTCAATCCAGCTTGGTTCAGTATAGCCCTGTAGCATTTCTGATCCCAATCTCACCATGCGTAGATGATAGGGCAATGATCCCACACGTTCAACCATCTTGAGTGCGGCCGAGGCATTGTGATTCATGATGTCCCATTGGCGCTGTTCTGCTTCGTCTTTGTGTTCACGCAACCAACGCATGGTTGTTGAACGACCGTTGAGATCACGATCTTTGGCATTTACCTTCATGCCACCACATTCAGAAGGATCGTTCAGCCATTTGCAACAGAAACCAATTCGAGCAGTCATGAGAGCCTAGAAGAGTTGTCAATTGAGTAATTGTAACACAGCTTCAAATTTATCGCAAGTGAGATTGGGGATTTTGGTCAGGCTTGCATCCAAATCATTGGCATGATCGATCAAGACAAATTGGGTTTGAGGGTAGGTATTCAGTGTGGCCCTAAACGCATTGAGATAATTGGTTTTCTTATGTTTTTGGAACTTGTCTGTTTCTGCGATCTTACTGACGTCGTAACCAAAAAGCAAAACCAAATCTGCGGAGTCAGCCACAAGATGCATGCACACGATTTCTTCAGGGTGGTCGAACTCTCCTGGAAAATCGCCATCATAGAGCTTTACCTTGGAAGGTCTATTCAATGCACCATAGTTCTTGTTGGGTATGTAGAGATTGCACACAGCATGGAATGCTCTCTTTATCAATTCATCGGCCTTGGAAAAATCGTGGCACAGAACATTGTCTGTTTGCCAGGCACGCCATGTGCGCCAGGACCCCCAAAGAGCCCCTATGTCCTTGAGTTGGCTGGGTTCGATGTGAGTGGCGGAGAACTCGTCGGCCAGAACACACACTATCCTCACACTACCATCCTTACAGTTTGCCAACGGAATGCACCAAGGCATACCCATGCAAAAATGCCATCGCTGGCATTGGTGTTAAACACTAGGTCGCCCTTGGTGCCACTGTAACCAGGAACCTCAGTGCCCCAACTCATTGTATTGCGTGCCACACGCAGTCGTTGTATAGTGACCATGCCATCACTGTCTACTTCTATGTGATTCTGGCGGTTGACACCAATCACCAAATTCTGTTTTCGATTGCTACCAATGAAACTGGTGTTCTTGCTGTATTTGCCCAGGGCGAGATTGGTTTCTTCATCCCACACGCTGAGTGCGCTGTCGGGCTCTTGTGTGTTGACGCCAACACGATTTTTTTGCACTGTCAACGTCTTGGCTAGATATGTAGTCCCTGATACTTCGAGATTTTCTACTGTGCCCAGTTTCTTGATATTGCTGTTGACCACTCCAGCTCCAAGAGTGTTGCCTGTGACCAACGGATGCCCATCCACGGTGATGTTTTCAATTTCAATACCCGATTTGGTAGCATCTATCACTGTGGCGATCAACTCGCTGGCAAAATCCTGTTTGATGCGCTCATAGGTTACATTGCCCACGTGTCGGCTGAGATCTTGCCAGGTTTCGTTGTCGGTGTTGATGCGACCCTGTATGCCCATGGCTCCTTGGATCAACACATCTCCTTTGATCATCACGTCATGCTCCACGGTAAGATCGTGCGTGACAGTTTCATGCTCAATGACCACCACTCCATCCATGACCGTGAGTTGGGTAGAACCAGACTGATCGACTATGCCCTCAGTGCGGAAATCTCGCTTGATGGCTGTGATCAATTGGTCTTGGTTTTCCAAGATGGCCTGAGAAATCTTGGCATTTAGATCAACATCTCTCAAGAGACTGCGTATGCGATCTTCAGTGCGCTGTGCTATCAGCGTTTCAATCTTAGACACCCACTGCGGATCCACGGACAGGTTGTTGATGGTATTTTCAACAAAACGTTCCACTGCCAGATCCACTGTCTGGCGGATTCGGTCCTGATCAACATAGGAATTCAAATCAGGCACGAATCCATTGGCGAACATTTCGCCCACTTTGTGCTCCACCGTGGTCACTAGATCGGGCAAGGTTCCGATATTGCTGAATCTTGCCGTGATGCGATCCTGCACAAACGCAATAATCTGTTGTTCGAGATCCTGGAGCCATTGGGGTTGGCTCACTGCCTGTTGCACCTGTAGGCGTGCTTCGTTGCGTATTTCTTGTTCTACTATGTGTGCCAGTTGTTGTGCGTCAAGCATGCTCTCTCCATAGATCCAACGTCACGCAGTGGAAACCACCTCCCAAGGTGCGACTGTGGCTCAATCGGTGACCGATCACGGTGATACCACGTTTTTCTAACTCTCTTTGTAGCCCTGGTTGATCACTGTCCATGATCACTGTGTTGGGATCTACCACAAGCATATTTAACGCTATCCATTTTGAAGCATATGGATATTGATAAAAGCCTTGCTCGACCACGTTATCTACATACAACACTTCCCAATTTTGCAATGCTCGCGGTAGATTTTCTGGTGTGACTCGTGCGGCATTGACGATGACCAGTCCTTCTCTGATTGGAACTATGGTAGAATCTATATGCACACCAGCATAGAAATTGCAAAGCTCTATGGTGATTTTGGGAAATTGCTCGCACAGCCATTCATAGGCTCGACGGTTGCCCGATGCGCTTTCTAGATACAGCCAACTGTCACCAAGTCGGCACACATTGGCCGCGTCCAATATCATTCCTTCGTTGCGCGGCATGTGCAGATATGTTTTACAAGAATCAACTATGTCATGATAGGCAGCCAATTCCATGTCTCTGCAGGGATACAGCATGGCAGGATCCACTATGGTTTCACCGGCTACCAATAATCGATCTCTGGGGCAATAGTTATACATTCCTCCCAAGGCAACAAAATCTATAGGTTGTGGACGGTATACCTCTACACCTAGATCAGTGAGTTTGTGTGCGAGACCATCCAGTTCAGATTCTGCTTCATCCACTATCCATTGTGGCACAGGGCCTGATGGCACAGGGGTTTCTTTCCACAGGGTCCTTTCACCTTCAAGGGCAAACACAGGATCTTGGCTGGGCCAGTTGGCATTGTTGGCAGATCCTATCACTATGGATCGCAACGGATCCCATTCATTGTGGCTAGATATTTTCACAGGTGTCCTGTTATTTGTAAGGTGTAACGATCTCCAAGACCCATGTTGGCGGCCATGTGGGGCACGTCATAGATCCATTCGATCACTGTGCCGGCCTGCCATTTGACCACAGGATCGCCCTGCACTTCTAGATAGTGTCCGGACTGCCAATCTTCCAACATCACCAATGCCCGGCGTATGTTGTATTCTTGACCTTCCAGTGCAAACAATTTTACATACTTCACATAACGATCTTGGTGCACTGGCATCACTGTTCCGGAAGTCATCCTATAGTATGACGTTCCTATGTCTTTCCATCCCATGGCGGAAAAATATTCAATGAAACGATGGTTCCAACTGGGCTGTCGGCCTTTCATGTCGGCCATGGCACCACAGATTTTGGGTTGATATCCCTGGGCCATCCATTGCTTGACATCTTCTGAATCGTTGAATGGCTCTTGGATGTAATCTAGATGCTTGAATTCATCATCCCAAAAAACATCCAAACTGTAAATTTTATAATCCAGTCCGGCCATCTCGTGTGTTGCCATAATGGATCACAGTATATCTGGGTGCGGCAGGCATTTTACGCCAAGGATCGACAATGACAGAACCATAGGCTATGGGAGAATAAAACGTGTCATCTCTCACATCACCGGTGTATCCATAGGTGATTTGGCGATTGTGTGCCAGCAACAATACACAAGGACCAGTAATCGATTGGACTACATCATTGCTGTCGTCCGCCAATGGATCTAAGTATTTTACTGAATACCCGTCCGCTTTGATATAGAATCCAATCAGCGTTGAGTATGAACCGATGCAGTAGGCCACATCAGGTTTGTATGCCTTGCCATGTATCACTATGGGTAAATTGTGTTGTTTGGCTTGTTTGATAAGAAACTGTGCTAGATTTTTTGCTTGTATTTCTCGAGCATGCATGATGGTGTCAAACAAGTCGTAACCAATTTCATATTCTTCGGCCAACCAACGCAGGGCTATGTTGTCTCGAGGATGGCAAGCACCAGCATCGCCCATGCCTGCTGTCATGTATTTGGGTCCCATGATACGCATGGTTGATTGGGCCAGTGCGTCTGTGACAACATCCACGTTGATGTTGCCGATCTTCAACGCAAAGTCTTGAATCATGTTCACGAGACCGACCTTGGCGGAAATAAATGTGTTGTAGAAAATCTTGATGGCTTCGCATTCGTCCCAGGTGCCGGTGACATAGCGTGGATTGTTTTTCATCAACGGACGATATAGGTCGATTAGATCACGCATCTCTGAAGGATCCCCTGTCTCAGTTCCGATCATGACCATTTCTGGATTGGCCATGTCCCATTTGACCGAACCCATGGCAATGAGATAAGGATTGTAAAGGAACTGGTGCTGTGGACCCAGCAACTTGGCAAAATGTCTTCGTGTGGTTCCTGGCAACACTGTGGAAATCAACACAACACGTTTTGGAGTTTGGGCGTGTTCATTGATCTGTTTAATAGCGTCTTTCACAGCATCATGCCCAAAGTCTCGAGGCTCCATGTGTGAGCTGGGCACAGACCCATCATAGCCCTCGGCGTGTGGCGTAGGCACAGCAATAAATATCCATTCACTTTTTTTGACCACTTCGTCGATGTCACAAACTTCCACGGTATCGCTATACCTTGGATATATATCATACCCTCGGACTGTGTAACGTTCAGCGAAGACTTCCGCACAATCTAGACCCAGTTTGCCTAACCCAATAAAACCGATATTCATTTATGTTCTCCGTTGATAATTTTTATGATCATTTCTCTGCCAATTACGGTTTTGAAAAAACTGGTCGCTTGATTTTTACTTTCCAGCCCAATGGATCGAAAGATCTACATAATCTTCAACCATTTATTCTTAACCCTCGTAGCCTACCGGATTACGCAACAAATTATCACAGTTATAAACGGATAATGATGCATGATCAAGAACCAGTGATCCTAGATTATGTGGATACTTATAGAAAAAAATTGTTAGAACAAAAAAACGATTTTTATTGTGCGAACCCTCAACAAGCAGAACGTCTGCAACGATTATCAAAAAGCGCAGAAAATCACGATAGTATAAGTTTTTTCCGAAAATGCATTGGTGGAACCCACTCACCTATAATTTGCCACAGCGAAGTCAACAGCCAAGATATCAATCGTCTGCATAAGGCTGATTTTATATCTTGTTACTATTGGTGGCATGGAATGATAGCACGAGACTGGTTTAGACACTGGCAACACTATGATATACTTCAACCTTGTGACAAATCCCACAATCATGAAAGATTTCTTTTGTATGCCCGGGCCACCGATGGAACTAGACAATACAGGAAATCGGTGATTGACCATTGTGCTCAACGTCGATCGCAGGTAAGATACAATTGGCTTAATTCTCAAGTAGACAGCACTTTTAGTGCGAAAATAGATTTGGAGGATCATACACCGCCCATACATCTCATAGCCGAAACTCTGTTTGATACAGATAAAATCTATCTCACAGAAAAAATATTCAAGCCCATGGTCATGAGCCAGGCATTCCTTTTGTTTGGATCTCCCGGGAGCCTCGACTATCTAAGACACTATGGATTCCTCACCTTTGATCAATGCTGGGACGAAAGCTATGACAGAGAGTCTGACAGCAAAAAACGTCTGGAAAAACTCTTAGATCTTATAGATTTTTTAGGGGATATGCCCACCGAGAAATTTTCTAGAGTATATCAAAAAACTTTGCCGATCATTGCTCATAACCGACAAAGATTCTTTGATATGGCACTACAAGACCAATTGCTAGGGGAGATGCAAAAAAACTTGCAGACTGCGCTACTTGAACAGGATCAGCGCCATGATCACGGCCTGGATGATGAATCCGGCACCGATTGTGACAATGTTTAAAGTATCCTTTAGCACCACTGCACGCCCAAACAACAGCACTAGGCCAGCCCACATAAACAGAATCACGTCTACAGAAGGAGTGCGATCACTGAGTCCCGTTAGTATGGCCAACAGGGTGGGTATGGTAGCGGAGTGGATCAGGATCACTGCCAGCCAGCCCAGGGTCTCAGCCGAGATTGTGTGCAACTGATTGGCGAGATATTGGCTGAATCCTGCCCGCATATTCCCTATGAATTGGAAAAACTTGCTCATGCGCCCTTCTCCTTCTTCTTGTAGAATTTGTGTGTGCCAAACTTGGCCAAGTATTGCATGTTGGGCCACCCTGGGTTTACATAGTCAGCATGGAAATACAGTGCCCCTTTGAGGCTGGGCAGACGGAATCCTTCCAACAGCACCTTCTTGGCCACTTCCATGCTTTCATCCCATAGTGCAGGATGTATGGGTCGGACCTTGTGGTGTGGTTCGCAATACCAAGAGAACTGGCATACGACCTTTTCATACACTATGTTTTTTTGATAAACCACTCCGCAGACGTCCTTGCCAAAACGGCCGTCTTCCACGCGATTTATTGTGACTTGGGCCACACCCACTTTGCCTTCAAAAGGCTCAGAGGCGGCTTCCCAATAGATATTGCGGGCCAAGCATTCCAGTTGCTTGGAACGATCCGCTGTGGACACAAAGCCTTGGCGCCATGAAGCGGCTTCGTTGTTAGATGCCAGAGCATCCAAACGCAAATTGGTGACTGTGATCAAGATCGATGCTACGATCATTAGGCCGATCACTCGGGGCAGACTTACAAAAAGTTTGACCATGTCAACTTGGTGCGTTACTGACTTTGATGTTGTCGCTGTCATAACTTCCTCCTTGTTTACAGGTTTAGAACCGTAGTAATATGTAAATCCGATATTACCACAGATATCTGCGTATATTACAAATTGGGCTATATTTAATCATACAGCCCTGAATCTGTCTCATACAAGGTTTATTTTATGGTATTTTTTGGTGGTTGTCAAAAAAAGTTTGCTCATAATCAAAATCTCTGAGATTTTGGCAGGAAATTTCCATTGACGATGTCAGACGATTGGCCCATTCCCAACACACAGCCCGTGACGCGGCCATACTGCACTAGAGTCCAGGCTCCCGTGGCTTCATTGACAAAAAGACTGAATTGGCTGGTGTCTTGGCTACTCTTTCCGATCCACAGTGGTAACTCTCGATACTGGTCTTTCAGCAGGGTTTCCACTATCTCTCGGAATGGACCGCAGGTCACTGGTTTGTTCAGCTCGGTCCATTCGCTCGCCATTGCTGGGATCAGTAGCGTGGCGAGGACTAGGGCGATGATTTTTTTCATATCTATGAGGGCTGTGTTTGAACCAGCTCATTAGATCTCAGGGTGTGCATCCTGTGCTGGTCCCAACTTGCCCGAGGAGGCCACGAACGGTGCCGGTGCTCCAAAACTGGGTGCTGTGGGTGCGGCTCCTGGTGTGTTGAATCCTCCCATGGGCCTGTTATAACTCATTGACGCTCCACCAAAACTGGCAGATGCGCTCAGGCCGGCGGCGCCACTGTTGCTGGGGTTACCGCTCACAGGAGTAGATCTTGTGGCCGCCTCCAGGGCTTTCATCTTGGCTTCTTTGTCATCTTTGCCAGCCAACATTATGCCCGACAGCGTGCCTGTAAGGAACGTGGCGATGGGTATGATCAGTTCAAAGAACTTCTG
>SXGQ01397584.1_pt1 | contig 36429 bp, 29 predicted proteins | sample 3178371 | NCBI WGS metagenome assembly SXGQ01 (sample SAMN11356859, study PRJNA531348) | freshwater metagenome | isolation source: freshwater sample F1-20 | place: China: Fuxian Lake, Yuxi | collected 2017-12-25 | reverse complement strand
GTGGTGAATAAGCCCGCGTTGTTCAAGGGCCAGTACGAGCGCTACTTGCTCAATCGTCTGCGTGAAACGTTGCCATTTAGCGAAGTGCCGATTCGCCTGCAGTTCAGCGAACGCAAGCGGACGCTGCGACCAGCCCGTAAATAAATTCACATCGCCGCGCACGTTTCAAATACGTCAGCGAAATACGCCCAAGAAATTCCACGCGCATTTTTGAAATTGCGATCGTGTGACGCGCCCGCCGTTGGTTAGCATGGACATTGCGATGTCCATTCTTCCGCTTCCAATGTTTGAACAAGATTCGGACCCCGCGCGTCGCGACGCCATGACCGACGCGGAAATTTACGCGCGCTTGAAACCGCCCACCAGCATTGTTGTGAAGTTTGGCGCCATGCGCCAAGTTGGCGAGTTTCCATACAAGGGCGACGCCAAACCTGGTTGTGGTTCGCGCCTTGTGGTTCAGACGCCGCGCGGCGTGGAGATTGGTGAAATGCTCACCACAACTTGCGCCAATGGAAGTTGCTCCAAAAGCGTGAGTCGCTCTGAAATGTTGAAGTTCATAGAGAACTCCGGCGGCCGTGATTATCCCTTCACGCAAGAAGGCGAAGTGTTGCGCATCGCCACCCCCGACGACATGACGCGATGGAACGCCTATCAATTTGCGGCAAAAGATCGCCGCGACCACGCGCGTGAAATTGTGAACAAGTACAAGTTGGACGTGAAAGTGGTGGAGGTGGAAGTGATTTTGGGCGGTGAAACGGTGACCATGTTGTGGATGGGTCCAGAGGCCAAGCAGAACGAGCCGCCACTGCCGCGCCCCGATATTTCCGGTGTGCTGCGCGAGTTGGAGCAACATTACGGCGCGCGCGTTTTTGATCGCCAAGTTGGCGCGCGCGACGAGGCTCGCTTGACGGCGGATTACGAAAAGTGCGGTCAACATTGTTGCTGCAAAAATTTCTTGAAGGTGCTCAAGCCCGTCAGTATGAAGAGCGCCAAAATTCAAAAAGCCACCATGGACCCGCTTAAAATTAGCGGGCGTTGCGGTCGCCTGATGTGTTGCCTGCGCTACGAGGACAAGACTTACGAGGAACTTTCCAAGCGTCTTCCCAAAAAGAATTCGCGCGTGATGACCACGGATGGCCCAGGCACCGTGATTGATGGAAAAATTCTTGTGCAACTTGTGCTGGTTCGTTTGGACTCCGACAACAAAGAAGTTGCGTTTCCATTTGAGGAACTCTTGCCAGACGTGCCGCCTCCAGCGCCGCCATCCGCGCCACCGCCAAACCGGCGTAATTAATGCGTGTGTTGCGCGCGCAGCCGAAACTTTAAATTGATTGAGCCATGTTCATCGTGCTCAACAACTACGTACGCGCAACGACTTTCTTAGGCACGCCCATGCTTGCAACACAAACACGCGATACATTGCTCCATTCATGAGCGATTCCTCAAGCGAAACTCCCGCACAACAACATCGCTCTGGCGGCGTGGACACAATCCAAGGCTTGATCGTTGCGTTTGCCATGGCAATGGCATTTCGCGGATTTGTGCTTGAAGGTTTTGTCATTCCAACCGGCTCCATGGCGCCAACGTTATTGGGTCAACACATTCGTGTTCGCAGCGACGCCAGTGGCTACGCCTACACCGCGGATGGCGGGTCCGTGTTTGAAAATGGCGCGCCGCCCACCGCTCGCGCGCCGCTTGTTGATCCAATGGTCACGCGACAATTTGCAATGGGCGAAACAGAACTTGGAAATCTTCGCGCGCAAGTTGTTGGCGGCGACCGCGTGCTGGTGCTGAAATATGTGCCGTGGGTTTTTCAGCCCAAGCGATGGGACGTGGTTGTATTTAAAAATCCGCCCGATCCAATTGGCGATTCGCAGAATTACATCAAGCGAATGGTTGGAATGCCGTCGCAGTCTCTGCTGCTTGTTGATGGCGATGTGTTCACCGGCGCGCAAGACGCCGCGCCCGACGCATTGCGCATAGAGCGCAAGCCGGAAATGATTCAGCGCGCCATATGGCAACCCGTGTGGGCGAGTGATTGGGCGCCTGTGGATCTAAAAAAATTACAAGAAACTTGGCGGCGCCCTTGGCCCGGCCCGGCCTTCACGCCCCAGGGTGAAAATAAATCCGCGTGGGTGGCGGGGGACGCGCGCGTGTGGAAGTGGCCAACATCAAACGCCACGCAACTTGCATGGAGCGCGCAACACTTTCCAGTGACGGATTGGAACGCCTACAACGTGTGGCGCCGCTCATCCGAATTTCCCATGAGCGATATTCGCGCCACGGCCGCGCTGGAATTTGATCAACCCGAAAAAGCCACCGCGTCATTTGTGTTGAACACGCGCGGCTTGTGTATCACCGCCGCAGTGAGCAACGCGACGAAGTCCATCGATGTCACCGTGCAAACCGCGGGCGCCGCCACCGAACCCGCGCGCACTCTTGCGCAAGGCCACGCGACGCTTTCGAGCGAGCAAAAGTTTTTTGACATTGAGTTCTGGCATGTCGACCAAGCCGTGTGGTTGTTTGTAAACGGCGCAAAAGAGCTTTGTATTCCCTACGAATTCACCAACGCGGGAACAACACCCGAGATGCGTCTCGTTGCTTCTGGAATTGATCCCGCGCGCTACCGCAACGATCCAGTTTCCACCAAGCCCGCTGGAATTCAATCCATGATGTGGAACTTTTCAGGCTCGCCCGTCACGGTGCGAAACATGAAAATTGACCGCGACTTGTATTACCAACCTGGCGTGCTTCTTCCTGGCAATCAAGTTTCCACAAATGGGTCCATGATTCTAGGCAAAGCCTTCGCCACCGACATTGATGATCCAGCGCGATTTGGTCCAACCGATTACCTCATGCTTGGAGATAATAGTCCCGCCAGTCGCGATGGACGTTTCTGGGGCAGACCGCATCCAATTTTGCAGCGCGTGATTGGATTTGAAAATCCGTTCGTGGTGCCGCAAGAATTAATCGTGGGCAAGGCGTGGTGCGTATATTTTCCCGCCACGTATCCACTTGCCACTGGATTGGAAATGCAGGATCCAAGCGCCAAGAGTCCCAACATTGTTCCCAACTTTGGCTCGCTGCGTTTCATCCGCTAGGCCAAGACCGTGTTGGCGCAACACGCACTATTCTTCACGCATGAGCGAATTCGCACATCAAACATATGTGGTCGCTCGTAAAGTTGTGATCGGGCTCATTGGGGGCACCATCACGCTGATTGGCATCGCCATGATTCTGCTGCCTGGTCCCGCTTTTATTGTGCTTCCTGCGGGACTGGCCATTCTTGCGATTGAATTTGCTTGGGCGCGGCGTTGGTTGAAAAAGGTAAAAAATATGGCGCAAGAAGCGGTGGACAAAATGCATCACAATTCGCCGCAACATTCAACAAATCATGCGTCGCCTCATTCCGCCACTTCAACGGTTACCGAATCCGCGCCCAAGAAATAAACGAACTCATTTGTTCACATGACCAAGAAAACCAAATCTAAAATTGCGACAACGCCCGCCAGTGTTCACAAAAGCACCGGCTTCTGGCTCGCCAAGTCGGAGCCTTCGGTATATGGCATCGCGGATTTAAAGCGTGACAAGCGAACACTGTGGGAAGGCGTGCGCAATTATCAAGCGCGCAATTTCATGCGCGCCATGGAGCAGGGTGATCGCGTGTTGTTGTATCACTCCAACGCGGATCCTTTGGGCGTTGCGGGCGTGGCAACCGTGAGCGCGCTTGCGCAACCAGACCCGTTGCAATTTGACAAGCGCAGTGAATTTTTTGATGCCGCCGCAACCAAAGAGCAACCGCGTTGGGCAGCGGTGGAGCTTGCGTTTGAAACTGAATTCGCGCGCGTGATTACCCTTGAAGAACTGCGCGCGGCAAAGGCGCTCTCCAAATTAATGATTCTTCAGCGCGGCAATCGGCTGTCTGTCACTCCAGTTCAGCCGGCTGAGTTCCGCGCCATTTGTGCTTTGGCCTCATCTCAGGCCTGATCAGGACGCTAAATCCATCTTCAATTGGATCTAGGGCTTCAAAAAAGCCCTGAATTTAGACTTTTATGAGTCAAAAACCAAACTTTTGGTTGCACTGAGTTCATTTTAGGACACATTGAGGTGTTCAATCTAATTGAACGTGTCTATTTATAAGTCTAAATTTTTCACACACAGTCCATTGGAGCCAAGCATGTCCCACACTACCAACGCGTTCGCCACTATTTCTAAAAAACTTTGTGGCGTGGTGTTTGCCGTAAGCGTTGCCATGATTGGCAACAACGCGCTCGCGCAAGTGTTTGAAGAAACTGTTCCAACCAAGCCAACGGCCGCGGCTTTTCAAATGCCAACCATTAAAGAAGTTGAGAAGGTGGATGTGGCCAAGTTGGACATGGCCAACATTGCTAACGAAGATCTCATTCGCGAAGCGCGCGTTGAAGCTCCGCGATACGCCATTCCAAACGCCGTGAACATTTCTCCAACCACCAGCGGCACCTGGGAAAATGTAGTCGATCAAGCCGGCGCGCTTCGCAGCGTGTGGCGCCTTCGTGTTGGTTGCGACAACGCCGTCTCCATGAATCTTGGATTCACTGAATATCACTTGCCACGCGGCGCCGCGCTTTACATTTACACGCCTGACATGGCGCATGTGATTCGTCCATTCACCGAAGCCGACAACGCCGATCACGGACAACTTTGGACGCCGCCACTTCCAGGCAACGAAATCGTGATCGAGCTCACAGTTGAACGCGACCTTGAGCGCGAAGTGCAACTCACTTTGGGCTCCATCAACGCCGGCTATCTCAACTTTTCAGAAATTGTGAATGTGCTTGATAAGTCTGGTTCTTGCAACGTTGACGTGATTTGCAGCCAAGGCGACGGTTGGCGCGATGAAATTTCCACGGTTGCCGCGATTTCAACCGGCGGCTCGCTGTTTTGCACAGGTTTCATGGTGAATAATGTTCGCCAAGATCTTGCGCCATACTTCATGACAGCGTTTCACTGCGGCATCACCGCAAGTAACGCCGCGTCGCTTGTCGCATTTTGGAGTTATGAAAACACAACCTGCCGCACGCCAGGTAGCGCATCAAGCGGTGCCACAGGTAACGGCGTGTTGACCAAGTTTAATACGGGCTCAACATACAAGGCCGGACTCTCCTCCTCTGATTTCGTTCTGGTTCGTCTTACCTCTAGTCCAAACCCCGCGTGGTATGTCAACTTCGCGGGTTGGAACGCCACCGGCGCTGAGGCCACAGCATCATGCGGCATTCATCATCCAAATGTTCAAGAGAAGCGAATTAGTTTCGACAACAATCCATCCACCACAACCAGTTACTCGGGCACAACAAGTCCCGGCGACGGAACGCATGTACGCGTTGGTCAGTGGGAAGTTGGAACAACCGAAGGCGGTTCTTCCGGTTCACCAATCTTCAATCAACTCCATCAAGTGATTGGTCAGTTGCACGGCGGTAGCGCCTCATGCACCAGCGTGACAAGCGATTACTACGGACGCTTCAGTGTGTCGTGGCTTGGTGGCGGAACCCCGGCAACAGGTTTGAAAACATGGCTTGACCCTGACAACACCGGCACCCTGTCCGTGAACACACTTTCAACCAAGGGTCTAACCGTTACGCCAAGCACCGCCGTTACCCACTCGGGTCTTGTTGGTGGCCCATTCTCTTCGTTGCCATACACCTACACGCTTAGCAACAGCACGGCCGCCGCCGTGAATTATCGCGTTGCGCTTACTAACAACATTGGTCTGCTCATCAATGGTGGAACAAGCAATCTCACCGGAAGCGTTCCTGCGGCGGGCAGCGTTATTGTCACCGTAACCGCTGGTTCCGCGCTCACTTCAAGCGCCGCTGGCATTTACGCGGAAGACATTGTCTTCACCGATCTTGGAACCGGCGTAGCCCGCACTGTTCGTCACACCGTTGAAATTGGACAGACTGGTTTCACAGCAACTCCAGCCACTGGTCTTTCAACTGGCGGCGCGGTTGGCGGTCCATTCGCGGGCAGCGTTACGTACACCGTCACCAACAGCAAGTCCGCGCCTGTCACGGTGAATGTTTCAGCCGATGCGTCGTGGATTTCAATCGATGGATCCGCCGCGCCAACCAGTTTCACGCTGGCTACCGCGGGTGAAACACGAAATGTAACCGTGGCAATTGCGGCTGGCGCCAGCAGTCTTGCCGCCGGCATTTACAGCGGCAATGTCACCTTTGCCAAAAGCGATGGCACAACTCCAACCACGCGCAGTGTTGCGCTTGATGTGGGTCGTACCGTGTACTCGGCCACCGATTGTCCAATTACGGTTGGGGACAACACGACCAATTACAGCTACATCACGGTGTACGACAATGTGTGCATTGCGGATGTGGATGTGAATGTAAATATTTCCCACACATACATTGGCGACTTGTACGTTGAGTTGCTCTCGCCAAGTGGAACAACTGTGCTCTTACACAATCGCACCGGTGCTGGCACTGACAATATTGTCGTCACATATGACGATGACGGCGGCGGAACTTTGTCAGCTGGCGCATTGTCCGACTTTGATTACGGTCAGTCCGCCGGCGTGTGGAGACTGCGCGTCTCTGATCAAGCCTCAACGGACACTGGCGTGTTGAACGGTTGGTCCTTGCGCATTGGCGCCGTTGCTGGTTCTTGCCCAACTCAAACGGTTGTGTATTCAGAACCGATGAATAGCAATCCAGGTTGGACCACCACAGGGTTGTGGGCATTTGGAACTCCAGTTGGAACCGCCGTCACTACTGGCGGCGCCGATCCAAAGGCTGGCTTCACCGGAACCAACGTGTACGGTTACAACAATGTTAGTACCGGCGTATATGAAAACAGTTTGGTGGAGCGCAACCTCACCACGACCGCTTTTAATTGCACGGGTCTCACAGGCGTGAAGGTTAGTTTCCAGCGTTGGTTGAATGTTGAAAGTTCAACCTACGACCATGCGTATTTCAAAGTCAGCAATGACGGAACCACATGGACCACTCTGTTCCAGAACTCAGCAACCATATCCTCAAGTTCTTGGAGCAAAGTGTCCTACAACATCTCTGCAATCGCGGATAACCAACCAACGGTGTACTTCCGCTGGGTCATGGGCACAACGGATAGCAGCGTGCAGTACACCGGTTGGAATGTTGACGACTTGGAAGTCAGCGCGGTTGTAACAGAAACACCATGTCCCGCAGATTTGAACGGCGATAGGTTTGTGAATGCCGAAGATTTGGGAAGTATGTTGGGCGGGTTTGGTGCTTGCGCCACTACGCCATGCTTGGGTGATCTCAATGGAGACACCTTTATCAACGCCGAGGATTTGGGCAGCATGTTGGGTCAGTTTGGCGACTGTCCATAAGGTCTGCGGAAATTTGATTGAGTTCACACTGGCGGTCCGTAAGGGCCGCCAGTTTTATTTTTAAGCCGGGTATAGAGTTAATTTGTGATCGCAAAAAATTGAATGTCGTCAACTGCGGTAAGCACCGCCTCGGAATCAAGAGCACAACTCGTTGATCATTCGTCGGCGTGGTTGCGCGCGTGCAACGCGGCCATTTGTTGAACGTAGGGTTTAATTTGCGGATCCGTGCGGGTTTGAAATTCCTTAAATGGTCCATCAAAGAAAACCTTTCCAGCGTGCAGCATGACAATGCGCGGCGCCAATCGCCGTAGCAATTCGGTGTCGTGTGTAACCACAACGCTTGTGCGCGCCACGCCCAACCCAGGCATGGCGCGATGCGTACTGTCAATAAGCGAATGAATGGTTCCACACATTTCTGGATCAAGTCCAGAGGTTGGTTCGTCATAGAACACAAGCACTGGATCCATCACAAGCGCGCGCGCAATGGCCAAGCGTTTCGCCATTCCGCCGGACAGTGATTCGCGGTCGCTGTTCATGATTTGATCCGGGTTCAAACCAACATCCAGCAGGGCCTTGCGCGCCAACGGCATGATTTGCGCGTCGGTCATTTCCTTGATTTCCTTGGGCCAAAACGCCAAATTGAAATACACGCTGCCGCTTAGAAGCGCGTTGCGTTGAAACACAACGGCCCAGTGCACGCGCAATTGATCCAGTTGATCATCGGATAGTTTGGCAACATCGCACAGGGGGGAATTTTGCGCCTCGTGATCGGCAATCATCACACTGCCAGAGTCTGGGCTGAAATGTCCGGTGATTGTTTTTAGCAAAACGGTTTTGCCGCAACCACTGCCGCCAACAATCGCCACTAATTCGCCGCGGCGAATTTTTAAATTCACGCCCGACAAAACTGGATGCGAACCGAATGACTTGTGAAGATCATCAATGATAATTTCAAAGTGGTCTTTGGTATTTGGTATTGAAATTGTCATTGGTTGCGGCGCTAAAAAACTAGCAGAATTTTAAATGTCAAGCAGTGCCAATAATTGCTTCACGGCCTTGGGCACGCTGGTTGCGGCGCTGTCAATGGTGGCTTGCGGCGAGGTCGGTGGTTCATACGGACTTCCAATACCAGAAAGATTAGGTAACTGACCGGCGCGCGCCTTGCGATACAAGCCCTTCACATCGCGCTTCTCGCATTCTTGAAGCGAGGTGCTCACGTGCACTTCAACAAATCGATCGACTCCAATCAGTTCGCGCGCCATCTCACGCTCCGCATTGAAGGGCGAAATGAAACTGGTCAGCACAATCAATCCCGCGTCGCTCATCAGCTTTGCTACTTCGGCGACACGGCGAATATTTTCCACGCGGTCGGCGTCGGTAAAGCCAAGATTTTTGTTCAAGCCTTGGCGAATGTTGTCGCCGTCCAAAATAAATGTGTGTTTGCCGCGCTCATGCAGGGCAATTTCAAGCGCGTTGGCAATAGTGCTTTTACCGCTGCCGGAAAGGCCGGTGAACCACACCACGCGGCCCGGGTGGCCGTTCATGCGCTCGCGGTCTTGGCGCGTGATGGTGAGGGCTTGCTTGTGCACATTCTGTCCGCGGCGCAAACAGTGGCGAATCATTCCCACGGCAACAGTTGCGTGGGTGAATCGATCGATCAAAATAAAACTGCCAAGTTCGCGCGAGCGTTCATATGTGTCAAATGCGATCGGCTTGCTTGTAGAAAGCGTGCATACGCTGATATCGTTCAGCGCCAATGTTGTGCGCGGCTCGTGCGCAAGCGTGTTCACATTCACGCCGTGTTTAATGGCGGTCAATGTTACGGGCGCGTTTTGCGTAGACAACTTCAATATATATCCACGACCAACAAGCCCAGGATCTTGATGCATCCACACAATCGTGGCTTCAAACTGATCGGTGGTTTCAATGGCTTGCGAGCAACTCAGAATGTCGCCGCGGGAAACATCCACTTCGCGGTCAAGGGTTAGCGTGACGGCTTGACCAGCTTCGGCGCGCTTGAGAAGTCCGTCCATAGTGACAATGCTTTTCACGCGCGCGGTTTCGCCACTAGCGGTCACGCGAATGGCGTCGCCTTGCTCGACATGGCCCTCGGCAATTGTGCCAGCGAATCCGCGAAACTTCGCGTCTGGTCGCAGCGCTAGTTGCACCGGAAAACAAAATCGTGAAAGACTTTCATGTTTGGTTTGCACTGTTTCCAGCCAACCCATCAGCGTGGGGCCGCTGTACCAACGCGTGTTGCGCGAACGATCGATGACATTGTCGCCCTTCAGCGCCGACATTGGAATAGCGGTAATGCTTCGCAGTCCAAGCGGCTTGGCGAATGTTTCAAAGTCGCTCACAATTTTTTCAAACGCCGCGCGGTCAAATCCAACCGTGTCCATTTTATTCACAGCCAGCGCGACGTGGCGAATTCCCATCAGCGAAACTAGATACGCATGGCGCCGCGTTTGCACCAACATGCCCGCACGTGCGTCAACCAGCAACACGGCGGCGTCAGCGGTGCTTGCGCCTGTGATCATGTTGCGCGTGTACTGCTCATGGCCTGGCGTGTCAGCCACAATAAACTTGCGCTTGTCAGTGCTGAAGAATCGGTAGGCCACATCAATGGTTATGCCTTGCTCGCGTTCCGCGGCTAGGCCGTCCACCAAAAGCGCGAAGTCAATCTCCTCGCCTTGAGTTCCGTACTTGTGAGATTCTTTTTCTAGCGTCGCAATTTGATCTTCAAACAACAAGTGGCTTTCCCACAACAGGCGGCCAATCAACGTGCTCTTTCCGTCATCCACGCTGCCACAAGTGATAAAGCGCAGCAAGCCAATTTCCCGCTGACGATCTAGAAACTTTTCCAGCGATTGAATAGTTGCGGCGCCACCGCTGGCGGCCGTGCCAACCTTCTTGCTTGTTGATTTGCGCGGCATCAGAAATATCCCTCATGCTTTTTCTTTTCCATGCTTGCCGCGGCATCTGAGTCAATGGCGCGGCCTTGTCGCTCGCTGGTGCGCGCCTGCAATAATTCCACCATGATGTCTTGCAAAGTGGTGGCGCTTGATTCAATTGCGCCACTTAACGGGTAGCAACCAAGCGTTCTAAAGCGAACGCGCTTGCGCATAATTTCCTCGCCAGGCAGCACGCGCATGCGATCATCATCAACCATGATCAGCAAGCCATCGCGCTCCACCACTGGACGAACCTTGGCAAAATAAAGAGGCACCACCGGAATGCCTTCGCGCAAAATATATTCCCACACATCAAGCTCCGTCCAATTGCTTAGCGGGAACACGCGAATACTTTCACCCTTGGCCTTGCCCGCGTTATACAAATTCCACACTTCGGGGCGCTGGTTCTTCGGGTCCCATCGATGCGTGTTGGTGCGGAAAGAAAATATCCGCTCCTTGGCGCGACTCTTCTCCTCGTCGCGGCGCGCGCCACCAAAGGCAAGATCAAATTTGTGCAGATCAAGAGCCTGCTTCAAGCCCTCCGTCTTGGTGATGTGCGTATGCAGTTGCGAGCCGTGGTCAAACGGATTGATGTCGCGCGCAATCGCTTCCGGATTCACATGTACAATCAGGCGCATTCCGCTTTGTTTGGCGATGAACTCGCGCATCAAATACATCTCTTGAAATTTCCAGCGCGTGTCCACGTGCATCAGCGGAAATGGCGGGGGCGCTGGGTAAAAAGCCTTGCGCGCCAAGTGCACCATCACCGAACTGTCCTTGCCAACGGAATACAACATGACCGGATTTTCACTTTCGGCAACGGCCTCGCGAAGAATATGAATGCTCTCAGCCTCCAACCGATCCAGATGGCTTTGTTGAGTGTTCACATTGCGCGCAAGCGGCGTGGGGTGATCAATATTCAACACGGGTTGAAAACAAATCATGTCCATGTGCACTTCATCAATCGGGGCGCACTTGCGCGCCAGCGCAACCAACTTGCCTGAAGGAAATAACGCGATTGGTTTTCCCACATGCGCTTGCAACTTTCTAAGCGCGCCTTCAACGTCCGCACATGTAGGAGCAGTGGTCGCGCCCAACTTTGCATTACTCTTACTTAACGGAGACAATTTATCTTTTGGCGTTGCAATTTGTACAGACCCTGATTTTTTTCCCAAAGTGACGCCATTCGTTGTTGATGCGGCGCTTGTGATGCTTGAAGAAAACGGCACCCAAAAATTGGCGCCACGCGCGTCATGGGCCACCAAGCAACTTGTGCCGGTTGGCAGTGTGTGTAATTGTGCGAACAACACCAATCGCCGCTTGCCGCGCGCCTCATTCAACAACCAATCAAGCAGCACGCGGTTTGGCGCGCTGCCTTGTTCGTCGCGCAACGTATCGGGGCTCAGCGCATCGGGCAGAATGGAAAGTTCCTGCAGACGCCGCTCCGCCGTGCGTTTGGTATCGCAAAGTCCAAGCGCTTTCAAATGCGCAAATGCCGTGTCCGTGTCCCACGCTTTCGGCGCGTCAAGACCGTGTAATTGTGCTTTGGAAGTAGTGGGCATGGAATGCAGTCGGTAAGGAGCTCAAAGCGATCGTGTCGCAATATGCTATTTGTACATAATTATCTGTTAAAAATGTCAGGAAGATTACTTTTTATTAGTAAATATGTTAAATTGCAGTTATGCGACAAGCGGCATTGGACATCAAATTGGCTACTGCCGCTTGTGAAATAGCTCGAAACGCCGGCAAAGCCATTTTGGATGTGTATGCCCATGCCGATACCGTTGCGGGGAAAAATATTCAGCACAAGGCTGATTTCAGTCCACTGACCGAGGCGGATTTGCGCGCGCACCACGTGATTGCGCGGGCACTGCAATCGCTTACGCCCAACATTGCCATTGTGTCCGAAGAGGATGACGCATCCCACGCGCACCGAACCGCGCGCGGCGATTTTTGGATTATCGATCCGCTTGATGGCACAAAAGAATTCATCGCGCGCAATGGACAGTTCACCGTGAACATTGCGCTGGTGCGCCAGGGCGCGCCAGTTCTTGGCGTGGTGTACGCGCCAGTGCTTGACGAATTATTTTGGAGCGAGCCCATTGAAAGTGAGGGCGCACAAGTAGATGTGGGTCCTGCCACACACACAAGCGGAACAACAAATGCAAAGACAAATGCAAGCACAAATGTGACCGCACATACAAATCTAAGTTTCTACCCGCGTTCAACCATGCGAGCCTTGTCCCACATTCACAATCAAACGCGCGTTCTTCATGTTGCCACTCCAGAACAACAGGCGGGCAAGCCAATGCGCGTGTTGGCCAGTCGTAACCATATGAATGAGCAAACGCAGAATTTTATCCACGCCTTGGGCGCGCATGAACTTGTGCAAGCTGGCAGTTCCCTTAAATTTTGCCGCATTGCCCAAGGCCAAGCCGATTGCTATCCACGCCTTGGACCAACTTGCGAGTGGGACACCGCCGCGGCGCAGGCCGTGCTTGAAGCCGCCGGCGGATTTGTTCGCACGCTTGATGGCGCGCGCCTGCTGTACGGAAAATCCGAAGTGCTCAACCCAAGTTTTGTGGCCAGCGCATGGCCCATTGACTTGCCGGGTGTGGCCACATGATTGACGCCCCATTCGCTTTCGCCGGCGCATTCACTGGATTTGTTGTTGGCTTAACAGGCGTAGGCGGCGGCGCGCTGATGACGCCGATTTTATTATTAGTGTTCGGCATCGCTCCGCAAACCGCAATCGCAACCGACCTTTGGTTTGCGGCCATCACCAAAATTGCGGCCATGCAAGTGCACAAGCGCGGCGCGGGCGTTGATTGGCAAGTGGTGCGCAGACTGTGGATGGGCAGTTTGCCCGTGGCCATGGTCGTTGTAGTGCTAGTTGCGTTTGGAAACACCGCGGGCAACATGCAGTGGCTCACCAAATCCGTTGGCGTGGTTGTGCTCATCACCGCGTTTGGTTTATTGCTCTCGCCAAAGTTGCGTTCGCTTGCGCGCAATCGCCGCGTCACGCAACCCGAGCACTTTAAAAAATTTCAACCCGCGTGGACCATTGCCGCAGGCGCACTGCTTGGTTTACTTGTCGCGCTAACTTCCGTTGGCGCGGGCGCGCTAGGCACCGTGCTTCTACTTGTGTTGTATCCACTGCGCATGACCACGCATAAATTGGTGGCCACCGATATCGCGCACGCCATTCCACTGGCGCTGATCGCGGGCACGGGTTATTTATTGGCCGGCATGGTGGACGGTCGCATGCTGATCAGCCTGCTGTGCGGATCCATTCCCGCAACGATTGTTGGAAGTCTTTTGGCCCGCCGATTCTCATCGCGGTGGTTGCAAGCGGCACTGGCAATTGTGTTGTTGGCGGTTGGCATGAAAACGCTTTTGTGATCTGGCAAGACGCGTCAGCATTGTTGTGTGGGTTTAGTAGCGGATTTAGATCTAAGAATGCCCTATTTTACAAACAAAGTCTTATAACAACAAAAGTAGCTCGCCTTAACTATGACTAAATATATCTGCAAATTCCCAAACTAAAATTTGCGCGCGCCATGGCGCGAGATGTTGCGCTGGCTATCGCCCACACGAACGGGTTGGCAAATACAGCAGCAAATGCAACGGCAAACGCAACGGCAAACGCAACTACAAACGCAACGGCTCTCACGCCAATCCCTGCGCAGCCTGGCGCCTCCATCACATCGCTGAATGAGCCTTTCAATTGGAACTCATACGCGCAGCGCCTTGGCAGTAATCCATTTGACACCTACCGCGTCAATCACACGCTTCGCACGTTGTTTGGCATTGGCTTTATGAAAAATAATAATAAGCAAGCCTTTGATCGATATGAAAGCGCGTGCAAAAACTTCGAATCCACATTGTCGCCCAGCATGCTGGAAGCGGCGCGCGAATGGCAAACCAGCAAGCCCCATGCTGGCGGAATGCGGCCATTGACTGGCATGGAAGCGCGTGTGTTGTTACGCGAGAATAAAACTGCGCAGGCGCTTGCGCTCTATCAAATTGCGCAGACGCAAGTTCCCAATTACACATCGTGGAAGTTGGAATACATTTATTTCACCTTGGCGTGTCAGGAACGTTTGGCGCAGCAGCAATTCAAGGACGCCACCGCGCTTGTAAATACGCAGGGCGCTTCCGCCGCCGCGCCTCCAAACACGCAGGCCAATATCAACTCCGCGCCCGTAAACTTTCTTACAGAATCCCAAATGCAGCAAGCCGCTGATGGCATTGCCGAGGGCAACTTTTTATTGCGCCAAGGTTTTTCCGAATCTGGCTTCACCGAGCGCTATGTTGGACGTCTTCACCAACTTCGCGGGGAGTGGTCGCAGGCCATTTCATATTTACTTGCGGCGCGCCCGCGCATGGCCGCGGAGGACTTGGTGGCCTGCGATCAAGCGTTGTTTATGTCGTATATAAAAACTGGCAACACCGCCGCCGCACGGCAACTGGTCAATGAAGGCATAGAAAAAAGCGGTCGATTTGCGCCCGTATATCAACAATTGCGCAGCCAACAATGAATTCAATGTCAATTCATGCGATTTCATGACCGAACATCATGGGTGACGGCGTTTCCAAGGCGAAACTAGTTTTTTAAAATTAAGTAACGCAATCAGGAAGGTGCGAAATTGAGTTGGCAATAATAGATGAACAAAGTATCCTTTATTCTTAATTAATCTATTTTTCAGAAAACTTATTTTTGTAGGAGTCAGAAGAATGTTTCAAATCACATTGTCGGGGTTCCTCTCGGCCTTTGTAATTTCCGCTGCGCCGTTCGGTGGAGTCGTCCCTAGCTCCATACATGAAGATGCAACGACAGCGGCCTTGCGGGCTGAACTTGATCTTCTGCACAAATCACTTGAGCAAGTTCAAGTTGAAAACCAGGCGAATAAACAAGCGTTGACAGTCAACAATCAAGAACTTTCTGAACTCAAATCACAGAATGGCGACAAGTGGCTCACCCAAGAGCGTGCAAATCAAATCCGCGGAGTTGTGCAGGATGTCATGAGCGACGCTCAATCGCGCGCAAGTTTACAGACCACAGGCGCGACATCTGGTTACGACAAGGGATTTTTTATTGCAAGTCCAGATGGCAATTTCAAACTTATGATTGGTGGACAAATGCAAGTGCGTTACGCGCTCAGTCGTTTAAGCAGCAGAAGTTTGAACGATTGGAATGCTCCCAGCACTGGCAAAAATATCCAAATTCAACGCGCCGCGTATGGATTTGAGTTGCGGCGCATGAAGGTTGAATTTTCCGGACACGTGATTGATCCAAGTTGGACCTTCAAGGTGACCACGGTGTATATCAATCAGACCGCAACTCAAAATTCGGCGGGTGTTGGTGGCATTACACCAATCGCAGGGCTTGAGGAAACATGGATCAACAAGGATCTTGGTGGCGGACTTGGTGTGCGTGTTGGACAGTTTAAAAGCCCATTTAATCGGGAAGAATTGGTCACTTCACGTCATCAATTATGTGTTGAACGGTCGCTCGTGAACATGCTGTTCACAACAAAGTTAACCCAAGGCATCATGCTTACGGCCCGGGGTGAAAATTTTTCTGCTGCATTCTCATTCAATGATGGCGGCAACGACGGCAACACGTCGACTGTTGATGGAAACACAAACATATCGTATGGGTACACACAATATGCAATGACCGGACGCGCTCAATATCTTGCGTTTGGAAATTGGAAACAGTTTGACACGCTCACGAGCGCGCGCGGCGATGCACAAGGCTTGTTATTTGGCAGCGCGTTCAATTGGCAACGCGGTGGCGTATCAAATAACACAACGCCAACCAATGGCAACGGGGATGTCGCCATGTTTTCTTGGACCGCCGATGCAAATTGGATGTTGGGTGGTGCGAATATTTTTGGCGCGATCTACGGCAACACCGCAACTAGCGCGGCAGATGGCGGCGTTCCATTGACCAACGTTGGCAGTTCAGTATTTACATATGGTTCCACGTTGCAGGCTGGTTACTACGTAAGCGATGATGTTGAAATGTTTGGGCGTTTCGAGTGGTACGACACTTTGAGCAACGGTTCAAATGGCCAGGCGTATGTTGCCCCTGGCGCCGTTGTGCCCGCAGTCGGCATTGCTTCTATTCCCTCCAATCCGTTTTTTGCGCAGCACAACACCATCTATACGACAGGTTTGAATTGGTATCTCGGTGAAAAATCTCTCAAGGTGACAACTGATTGCGGATATTCGGTGAATGGCGTGATGTTTACAAATGGGTTCTATGGTCAGCCCATATCAAACGCAAATTATCGCCAAGATTCTGGCGTCAATAACGGCGGGCAGTGGGTTTTTCGCTGTCAGTTGCAGTTGCTTTTTTAAGGCATAGAAAGGTGTTTCATTGTGAACGACACAGCATCGCTTCATTGGAAAACTGGCAGTAGCGAACCCGCACATGAGTCCAGTGTCAGCAAAATTCAATCGTCTATTTCAGCGCAAGAAAACATACCCGCTCTTCAATCAAGCGCCTCCGAGTTGGGTTGGAGCAAGTCCTTGCGCCACCGTCCCTATGAAGATGTTCAGGCCCTGATCACTGGCACTCTGTTCTCGGCTTTTGGTGTTGTCATGTTTAGCAACGCAGGGCTAGTCACCGGTGGAACAGCGGGTCTGGTGTTCTTAATTCATTATTCGACAGGATGGAATTTTGGTTTGATATTTTTTCTAATCAACCTTCCTTTTTACGCGCTCGCTTGGAAACGCATGGAAAAAGCGTTCATGTTGAAAACATTTATATCGATTGGATTGGTTTCGATGCTGGTGAATGTTTTACCCGAGTTTGTTCGTTTTAAAGAACTGTCGCCCGTGCTTGCAGCAATTCTGGGTGGTTTATTCATGGGTATGGGCATGCTTATTTTGTTTCGTCATAGGGCCAGTTTGGGTGGATTCAATGTGCTGGTGTTGTATCTACAAGAAAAATATTGGTGGCGTGCTGGTCGCGTTCAAATGTTGTTTGACAGCCTGATTGTGCTGAGTTCAATGGCTTTGGTCAGTTGGCAACAATTTGCTTTGTCGGTATTGGGCGTGGTGATTTTAAACCAAACATTAGCCACCAACTACAGGGCGGGGCGCTATTCAACGTTGTAATTGAAACCAAGCGACACCGTCATGTTTTCTCAATACAAATTCGTATGTGCGCGAAACTGAATGAGGTATTACAATGGTGTTCACGCCACACTTATCAGAAAGGGTAGAACCAATGTCCGTCAAGAAAAAAATTAAATCACCGCACAAATTAAATTCCCGCTCGACCGTCAAAGTAAAGCCATCCAAAGAAGCTTCCGCACTGCCTGAAACTTTCAAGAAATTCGCAGCACGCTTTCCAGAGTTAACCTGTGCCCATGAAAAAATGGGCAAATCAATTTCTGTTGCAGGCTCGCTGTCAAAGCGCGAGCAAACTCTTGTCAAGATTGGATTGTGTGTTGGCGCGGGCATGGAGTCGGCGTTGCGCAGCCATGTTCGACGTGCTTTGCAGGGTGGAATTTCGGTTCGTGAAATAGAGCACGCAGTTGCTCAGGCCATGACCACGCTTGGATTTCCGCGCACGGTTCAGGCATGGAGTTGGGCGCATATTCAAATCGAACGCAGTGCGCGCGGCACTCTTTCATAAGCGCAAGTTCATCCATTTCGCAAAGTCCGAATAATTACATTGATTTTGATCAATTTTATTAGTATTGAGTAAAATAATCAGGATTCCGTCTTGCAAGCAAGTGTTCATCCGCTATAATTAAGAGAATAATATCTTTTTATCTGTATATAAAGAGTCAGAATAAGTTTGCCGTCAATACAACTTTTTGAAAGGTCGCACATGGAACCAATTACTTTAACGCCCGCAAATTCCGTGGGTCAATGGGCTGCTTCTTCGCCGGCCGCTGCCCGCACCTTAGCTGACATTGGTCTTGATATTTGCTGTGGCGGAAAGCGTGCGCTGCTCGATGCGTGTCGTGAAAAAAATATGGATCCATCCGATGTGGTGCAAAAAGTGTGCGCGGCACAAAATGCGCGCCAGGCTGATGGAGAAAGTGATCCAGCTCTCATGCCATTAGCAGAGTTAACACAGCACATTGTGGATACGCATCATGCGTATTTGCGACAAGCGTTGCCTCGTATCGAATATTGGATAGAAAAAATGGTCAAGGCTCATGGCGACAAGAATCCATCTTTCAGCGAATTACTTGATGTGTTTAAGGGTTTGCATATTGAAATGCAAACACACATGGACAAAGAGGAAAATATTTTGTTCCCAATTGCAGCGGCAATGGAATGCGGTATTCGACCCGCGATGAATTTAATGTATGCCGTGGCGTGCATGGAGCAAGATCACCAAGAAGCTGGTTTGGCTCTTGCTCGGATCAAGGAACTCACAAGAAGTTTTTCTGCACCGCCCAACGCGTGCACGACATGGCGAGCAGCCTATTCAGCATTGGCAGAATTAGATGCAGACATGCACCGCCATGTTCATAAAGAAAATAATGTTTTATTTCCACGCATTATTGAAATGCAAAAAATGAATTGAACACTGCTCAAGTTTAAAATTGAAATCAAAACAAGAACGTATATGAACAAGCCTTTACCAATGGTTTCCCGGAGAAACTTTCTAAGCACTCTTGCCGCTGCAAGCATCAGTTCGTTGGCTATCAGTAGGCATGCAATGGCTGCCACTGGCGCATTGACGCCCATGGATGTCGCCAATCCATTAGCCGCATATCCAAACCGTGATTGGGAAAAGGTGTATCGCAATCTGTATAAACATGACTCTTCATTTGTGTTCATGTGCGCGCCCAATGACACGCATAATTGTTTGTTGCGGGGATTTGTCAAGAACGGCGTGGTGACTCGTATTGGTCCAAGTTGGGGCTACAACAAGGCCACCGATCTAGCAGGAAATAAAGCAAGCGCGCGTTGGGATCCGCGATGTTGTCAAAAAGGAATCGCGCTTGCCAGAAGATTTTATGGCGACCGCCGTATTAAAGAACCATTAGTTCGTCAAGGAATGCTTGATTGGCTTCAAGCGGGTAAGCCGCGCGGTACTGATGGAGCCATCGATCAGAAATATTTAAAGCGTGGTCACGATTCATTTGTGCCAGTGACTTGGGAAAAAGCTTTTGAAGCGACCGCTGAAACAATGGTGGACATTGCCAAGACTTACAACGGAAAACAAGGCCAAGAAAAATTACTTGCGCAGGGGTATGACCCGCTCATGGTTGAAACAACAGGCGGCGCGGGCACGCAAGTGATGAAGTTTCGTGGCGGTATGCCGCTCCTTGGATTGACGCGCGTGATGGCGCAGTACCGTCTTGCCAACAGCATGGCGCTTTTGGACAGCACGTTGCGCGGAGTCGGCCCTGACCAAGCGGTTGGTGCGCGCGGCTTTGATAATTATTCATGGCACACGGATCTTCCGCCAGGACACCCAATGGTCACTGGTCAGCAGACCAATGATTTTGATTTGTGCATGGTTGAACACAGCAAAATGGTGATTGTGTGGGGCATGAATTGGATCGCAACCAAAATGCCGGACAGTCATTGGCTGACGGAAGCCAGAATGAAGGGCACGAAAGTTGTTGTGATTGCTTGCGAATATTCCGCCACGGCAAACAAGTCAGACGAGTTGATTGTTGTGCGGCCTGGAACCACGCCCGCGCTTGCGCTTGGATTGGCGCAAGTCATCATGAGTGAAAAACTCTATGACGACGCTTTTGTGCGCCGCCACACGGATCTACCGCTATTGATTCGTTTGGATAACGGAAAAATGTTGCGCGCCGCGGAGGTGTTCCCTGGATATCAAGCGGCGGTATTGACCAATGGAATCACCGTAGTCAAAACAGGTGAAAAACCACCAAGTACGTTGGAGCAATCGGGCGCGTTTGTGTCGCAGGAAAAACGAGCGGAGTGGGGCGACTATATTGCTTATGACGATGTGGCCAAAAAGCCAGTGGCGGTGAATCGCGACCAGGTTGGTGACAAGGCAAACGCGCTTCCCAAAGGGTTGGCGTTGGACATTCGCACAAAAATAAAGTTGGCCGATGGCGGCGAAGTGGAATGCGCCACTGTTTGGAACGCCACCAAGCAAATGCTTGACAACGCGTACACGCCAGATTCCGTGGAGAAATTAACGTGGGCTAAGGCGGAGGCCATTCAAAGCTTGGCGCGACAAATTGCGGTCAACTCTGGCGCCGTTGCTTTCGCATGCGGCATGGGTCCCAATCAGTTCTTCAACAGCGACCTGAAGGACCGCGGCGAGTTTCTTGTTGCCGCGCTCACTGGCAATGTTGGTAAAAAAGGCGGAAATGTAGGCAGTTATGCGGGTAATTATCGCATTGCCTATATGAGCGGATTGCCGCAGTACATCTTAGAAAATCCATTTGATATTGAACTTGATCCCACAAAGCCAGCGCGCTCCAAGCGTTATTGGAAACCAGAAAGCGTTCATTACTTCAATCACGGCGACATGATTTTGCGCAAAGGCAAAGCTGTGTTGACAGGCAAGACGCATTTGCCAACGCCGACAAAGTCAGTGTGTGTTTCCAACTCCAACAGTTTGATTGGAAATGTAAAGGGGCACTATGACTTTGTTATTAACACATTAAAGCGCGTGGAATTGATCGCCATCAATGAGTGGTGGTGGACCGCTTCCTGCGAATATGCGGATGTTGTATTTCCTGTCGATAGCTGGGCGGAGTTTCGCTATCCAGACATGACCATGTCGGTTACGAATCCGTTTGTGCAAGTGTTTCCAACTTCTCCATTGCCGCGCATTCACAACACGCGCGGCGATATTGAAGTGGCGAAGGGCCTTGGCGAAGCCATTGGAAAACTGACAAATGATTCGCGGCATGCGGACTATTGGAAATTCATCAATGAAAAAGATCGCGCGTTGCCTTATTTGCAACGCATGATGGATCAGTCCAACGCCATACGTGGTTACAAAATTGAGGTTTTGGAAAAGAATGCGGAGCTTGGCATTCCGGCGATTCTGAACACGCGCACTTATCCAAAGTATTCAAGCTTTGAGCAAATTGAGGAGTCAAAGCCGTGGTATACAAAAACTGGTCGTTTGGAATTTTATCGCGAAGAAGCTGAATTCCAAGATGCCGGAGAGAACGTGGTCATTCATCGCGAGCCGATTGACTCCACTCCATACGATCCGGCTTCATTGGTGTCGGCGCCACATCCATTGTTGCGGCCCAAGTCACCAGAAGATTACGGAACAAAAACTTCCGATCGCGACGCTGATTCGCGTCAAGCACGGCATGTGATTTACACCACTGATGAGTTGCTTCAAACAGCGCATCCCTTGACCGAGCATGATCCGAATTATCGATTTGTTTTTCACACGCCAAAATATCGCCATGGAGCACACAGCACTCCCGTTGATCTAGACATTATCGCGGTTTGGTTTGGTCCCTTTGGCGACATGCATCGCCGCGACAAACGAATGCCATTTGTGAATGAGGCATACGTTGATATCAATCCCCTCGATGGCAAGTCGCTTGGTGTTGAGGATGGTGATTATGTTTTCATTGACGCCGATCCGCACGATCGACCGTTCAAAGGTTGGCAAAATAATCCAGAGGGATACGCCGTGGCGCGCTTGATTGCGCGCGCCCGTTATTACCCAGGCACGCCGCGTGGAATTACACGCATGTGGCACAACATGTATGGCGCAACATTTAGTTCCGTGGCGGCGGCGAAGGTGCGAGCGGATGGTTTGGCAAAATCCAAGGACACGAATTATCAAGCCAGTTTCCGCTCTGGTTCGCATCAAAGTTGCACGCGTGGTTGGCTCAAACCAACATGGATGACGGATTCATTGGTGGTGAAGGAGTTGCTGAATCAAGGCATTACTCAAGGATTTGTTCCTGATGTGCATTGTCCAGTCGGCGCTCCTCGTGAATCAATGGTGCGCATCACCAAGGCGGAAAATGGCGGACTCGGTGGCGAAGGAATTTGGTCACCAGAGACTCTTGGATATCGCCCCACGTATGAAAGTGACGCGATGAAAAAATTTATTCTTGGAGGATTTGTGACTCGTTCATTCATGGCGAATGTCACAAGCCCGCTTGTTGTTCCAATTACAAAAATTACTTTTCCAATGTAAGAAGCCACCATGCCAAAGATTTTCAATAAACAGATTGATCGTGAAATGGATTATCCGTACGAAGCCTCGCCACCGAAGCGGCAGGTGGCGTACATATTCGACACCAACAAATGTATCGCGTGTCAGACCTGCACCATTGCGTGCAAGACATGTTGGACATCCGGCCGCGGGCAAGAACATATTTTCTACAACAACGTGGAGACCAAACCATACGGAAGTTATCCAATGGGTTGGGATACAAAATTGCAAGAGCAGCGTGTGCAGGTGACGTGGAACAACAAGCGTTTGGAGTCGCCAACTATTTTCGAAGGCAATTCACCCAATTCTCCGCCAGATGGTTGGCGTCCAACAAGTGAGGATTACGCGCATCCAAATCATGGTGAAGATGACATCTCTGGCATCATCGAGAAGACCGCGCACTTTGCTGGTGAGCACCCCATGTGGATGTTTTATTTGGCGCGCATTTGTAATCATTGCACAACTCCCGCGTGTCTGGCGGCTTGTCCACGCAAGGCCATTTACAAGCGCGAAGAAGATGGCATTGTGTTGGTGGATCAGGAACGTTGCCGTGGATATCAAGAATGTGTTCGCGCGTGTCCATATAAGAAAGTTTTTTACAACGCAGTGAGTCGCGCCAGCGAAAAATGCATTGGCTGTTTTCCGCGTGTGGAGCAAGGCTTGCAGGCTTTGTGCGTGGAAGGCTGTATTGGGAAAATCCGCATGCATGGTTTTATTTCAACGCAGACACCTCCGCGTGAGGACAATCCGCTTGACTACATCATTCACATTCGAAAGTTGGCGCTTCCGCTGTATCCACAATTTGGAACTGGTCCAAATGTGTATTACGTGCCGCCGATCCATGTACCGATTGGGTTTTGTGAGCAACTCTTTGGTCCAGGTGTGGAGGAGTCTGTTTCGTTGTATCGCAAACTGAAAGACGATCCAAAATTGCTTGGAGCATTGTTCCTGTTTGGTTCCACCGATCACATCATTGAGCATTTTGAGGTGAAGGACCAAGTTGCAATTGGTTGGAATGCCAAAGGTGATGAAGTTTCTCGCGTTCCATTCACTGAATACACCTATGTGCGCCCACACCATGACAAAGAATTTCAGGTGTACAGGCATAACACAGCTTGATTGCACAGCATGTTTCACTTTTGAAATAAGGAATTCACATGACAGACAAAAATACTTCAAGCAGAAAACGAATGCTTCCGCTGCACGGATTGGCGGGCGCGGTGTTTTTGGTGATTGCGGCGGCGTTTGTTTGGCGCATGCCATCCAATTCCAAAGCCACAGACACCACGAAAGATATTGTGGCGGTCAGTCCATTACATGTGACAAAAATCGCAACCCTTGGTGCGCCGGATCCAACGGCTTCCTATTGGAAATCCGCGACAGTTGCGGTGGTTCCATTGCTTCCGCAAACAATCACCAAGCCCACAATTGAAAAATCGGAAATACATTCAATGGAAGTCCAGGCCGTGAGTGACGGGACAAATATTGCATGGCGACTTGCGTGGGCGGATCCAGAGGCCGACTCCGCGGTGGATTCTGGAAAATTTTCAGATGCGTGCGCCATTCAATTTCCAATTGGAACCAATACAAATTTAATGATGGGTCATGGTGGCGAAGTTGAGATTTTCTTGTGGAAAGCGATTTGGCAGCGAGATGTGAATCTTGGATTTCAAGATATTCGCGACCTGCATCCAAATGCATGGACCGATTTGTATTGGTTTTCCAAAGGTGGACTTGAAACAAATATAAAAGACGCGTTCGCGGATCCGCGAGCCAAGCAATGGATGATTGCGTTGACCGCGGGAAATCCAATGAGTCAAATGGATCGCAAACAACCTTGCGAAGAATGCACGGCGAAAGGCTTCGGAACAATCGCCACACAGGCACAGCAATCATCACAAGCCGTTGGTATCTGGGCTGGCGGGCAATGGGCCGTTGTTTTTCAACGACCCCTTCGCACAGAAGATGTCTCGGATTATCAATTTGGACTTCACGCATCAGAGTTTGCGCTTGCTGTCTGGCAAGGCAGCGCCAAACAAGCTGGCGGTCGTAAGCAATTTTCTGGATGGGTTCCATTTGAATTGCTAAACGGGATTATCAAATGAACGACTCGATCAAATCCTATGCCACGGCCGATCTTTTGATGCTTCTGACAAGCGCGATTGCTGGAAAGCAATCAGAGGATCAAAATCCAAGCCATGATGAACTGCAGGAGTTGGTTCGTTATGCGCAATTGCCAGACGATGTGATAGGCCCAATGCAAGAAGCGCTTCGCGCATTTCATGAAGCGCCTGCGAATGAATTGCATTTGGAACGAGGCAGATTGTATTCGGCGGCGCAAGCGTGTCCGCCATACGAGGCCGCGTATGTGCGCCGCGACAAGGGCGCATTACTAGCGGATATCGCCGGATTTTACCATGCATTTGGTTTGCATTTGGATGAGCATGTCCATGAACGTCCCGACCATATTGTGATGGAATTGGAATTTCTTGCGTTGGCATTTGTCATGCTTGGAAATGCGCAAAAAGATGGAAACAGCGATGGTATGGGGGTGTGTTGGCACTCCATTGCATTGTTTGCCAACGAACATCTTGGTGAGTGGATTGAATCGTTTGCCACAGTGCTCAGCGCGACAAGCACGGATGACGTGCATCCACGTATAGCCCATGCGGTTGGAGTTTTCTGGGAAGCCTTGCGCGAGCGGGAGTGTTGGTCAAAACCAAGTTGCCCTGGAATTGCTCCAGATATTCAGAACAAAAGTGAACATGACAGTCAATGGGATTGCGTTGGCGCCCAAGAAAATGTTTGTGAAAAGGAGATTCAATCATGAGTGAAGAAGATCATCAATTTTCCCAAGCACAGCAGGCAACTCACCCCGCGCGGAAAATTGTCTTTGGCAGCCTGATTAGCTTAAGTGTTTTGCCCATTGCAATGCTGCTTATTGCCGTGCTGTGGAGCGTAAAGCCAATGATTAAACAGTCATCTGCGCAAAATGATGCGGCGCAAGAAAGTGCGGCCACCAATGGACATGCGAAAGGCGCGCTGATTAATTTTGCGACATGCGCAACGTGCCACGGTGTGAATGGTGAAGGAAATGCAAAGATGCATGCCCCGCGAATAGCGGATCTTCCGCCTTGGTATGTGAAAGCCCAACTAGAAAAATTTCAAAACGGTTTACGCGGCGTGAATCCAACTGATGTCTATGGCCAGACCATGCGGCCAATGGCGCTGCAAGTACAGGATGTGGACGCGATGGCGAAGATTGTCTCTGATTTAGAGGGACATCGCGGACGATTTGCGCCTGCGGGACCAGTCATTGCAGGCAATATTGATCATGGTCGAGTTTTATATGCACAGTGCGTGGCTTGTCATGGCGTAAATGGCTTGGGGGAGCGTGGTGTGAAAAGTCCCACTATTGCGGGGCAAGAAAGTTGGTACGTGCAACAACAGTTAATGAATTTCCGAAGTGGTATTCGTGGAATTTCTACTGCGGATCGGGAGGGAAATTTAATGAGAATCATTGTCGCTCCTCTCAGTGATGCAGACATCGCTGACTTGGCGATTTTTGTGAACGCAATGGGGAACAGAAAAACTGTGACACCACAATGAACAAAGTCACTGGCGTGCCACACACATTTCATATACCGGTGATGGGATTGGCCTACACCATTGATACCCCGATCAAGGTCGCGCGATTTGGAATTGGGTCTGTGATTTCGATTATTGAAGATCGACTGGTAGAGATGATGAGAAGTTATTACTACCCCACACTCAACTTGGAATATAAACCCATTTCGGGGAACGAGGACGATTCTCGAGCAAAACGAATCACTGATTATTTAAATCTAGTGAACACGATTGTGCAGAGCCAATTTGAAAAATTAAGAAACGCAACGTTTGAGGCTGGTTCTGAAATCGTAAAATATTTTGAATTGCTTCCGGACGACAGCTCTTTGAAATTGTTGTACCGAAAAATGATTCGATGTAGCGACGAGCTTGAAAAGTTGGAAATGGCGAATTTTTTACGCAAGCACATGCGTCCCGGAAGCATTGATGTGAACATCATGACAAAATTAGATCGGGAAAAGTATGTTAAAAATAGCGATGGGGTTGTGAAAGAAGATGCTTCGGATGCGGTGGCGGCGCTTCGTGGATACGCAAAAAGCGACCTTTCAAATTCATCGGTCGTTTTTTCGGCTGGGATCAATCCAAGACTTTTTAATTACTTGGCCAGCCGCAAGGAATTCGAAATGAACTCGGACGGTGAATTCACAAAGAAAGTTGTTGTAAAGGTGAGTGATTATCGTTCTGCGTTGATACAGGGGAAATATCTAGCCAAGCGCGGTATTTGGGTTAGTGAATTTAGAATTGAATCCGGACTGAATTGTGGCGGGCACGCATTTGCGACCGAGGGTTTTTTGCTTGGACCAATTCTTGAGGAATTTAAAGCCAAGAAGCAAGAACTCATTGACACGTTGTTTCAAACATACGGTATTGCGATTTTGAAAAAGGGCTCCGTGCAATGTGAGCAAGCTCCTCCAATTCGAATTTCGGTGCAAGGCGGAATTGGCACCCGTGATGAGGATCTGTTTTTACACCAGCATTACAAGGTGCAAAGCACCGGATGGGGAACGCCATTTTTACTGGTGCCCGAAGCGACAACGGTTGACGAAGCAACCTTGAAACTATTAAGCGCCGCGCAAGAAAAAGATATCGTGTTGAGCCATAACTCACCATTGGGGGTTCGTTTTTACTCGCTCAAGGGAACGACGGCCGACGCGGAAAAATCATTTCGTATTTGCACTGGAAAACCAGGAAGTCCCTGCACCGAAAAACATTTGGCATTCAACACGGAATTCACAAATGAACCTATTTGCACGGCTTCTCAAAAATATCAAAAACTTAAAATCGAGCAGTTACACACATTTCAATTGCCTCAACTCGAACATCAATCCCGTTTGAATTCCATATTAGGTAAGGAATGTCTGTGTGTTGGACTGAGCAATTCCGCGGCAATTACTTACAACAAGGTGTTCATAAAAAAATTAAACGCCGTCACGATTTGCCCGGGTCCAAACATCGTTCATTTTTCCAAAGTGGTATCGCTGCGAACCATGGTTAATCATATTTACGGAAGAGGCAAAAGTTTGGTTTCTCCAAGCAGGCCGCACATGTTTATTGCGGAATTACGTTTATACGTCGCGTATCTGAAGGAGCAATTCCAAGGTGGCATTCGTGTTGAAGATCACGTTCAACATAAAAAATACCTGGCGTCTTTTTATAGCAATCTGAAGAGCGGTATTTCGTATTACAAAAATTTGCCTGGCGTCTCGAAACCTTGTGGAGATCCTTTTCACAGGGATCTGGCGCGTGCTGAAATGGAATTGGATTCTTTGAACCTGCAATATGCAACGCCTTTGAATGCGTGATCCTTGAAAGACAAATCTAATTCTCATATTGTGAACGCCTTGACGCACTTGATTTCATGCGGCGATATACCTAATGATCCGCCACAGAATCCCATGGATTTATTTCAGGAATGGTTTACGAATGCGGAGGATTGCGGTCAATATGTAAACCCAAATGCGATGACTGTTGCAACAAGCACATTGGATGGCGCGCCTTCGGCCCGAATTGTTCTATGCAAGTGCTTAGAAACGCAGCCTCCAGCGTTGGTGTTTTTCACAAGTTATGAAAGTAGAAAGGGTAGGGAAATAGAAGCAAATCCCAGGGCTGCGGCGGTGTTTCATTGGCCGCACGCCAAGCGGCAGGCGCGCGTGGAAGGAGTTGTGGAGCGCGTCTCGTCGCAAGAAAGTGACCAGTATTTTAGTTCGCGACCACTCATCTCACGCATCGGTAGTTCGGTTAGCCCACAAAGTCAGGTGATTTCTTCAAGAGCAAGCTTGGTTGCATCGGCGATTAAGTTAGCGGGTCAAGCCACTCTTGCGGGAAAGCTTCCGCGTCCAGCGAATTGGGGTGGGTACAGAATTCATATTCGTGTTGTAGAACTTTGGTCGGCGCGTGAGGGCCGACTGAATGATCGCGTACGGTGGATACACGATGACTCAGATTCCACCACAAGTTGGAAAGTGACGCGGCTTGGATCTTGAACTGTATTTGTGAGCCGACGACTTCTCTATTGTTTGGTGACGTTGGAGCAATCACAGTATTCATAGATTGCTCATGATTACGCGTGCAAAATTATTTACTTTTTTGGCAGTCAGATTTTGTATGGATTAATGGCGCATCGTCTAGGAGCATGCGAATTGCTGGCGTATTCAGATCCTCATATTGATCGTTGTGGGCCGCCCACATAAATGCCAGCACGGCTGCTGCGGCTATGAAAAGTGCCACTGGAATGGCAATATAAATCAGAATCATGCGTGCACCTTGATTGGAGATGTGTTGATTGCCAAGGAATTCTTCGCTGCAATTGGTGTCGTTGATCTTGCCGCAGACGAATTTGTTTTTTTCGTGTGAGATTGAATAATCGTCGCTGCGTTTTGAATTTCAAATCGTGGCATGCGCAACGCTACAGCCGTTACGGTCAGACCACTGAGCGGCATCAGCACCGCAGCGATGAGTGGATTGATGACTCCCGTTGCGGCAAGGGCGCCGCCGACAATGTTGTATGCAAGACTGATCGCAAAATTAACATGTATTGTTTTCATGGTTCGTCGTGCGCCATCAAGCAGTGAAACAACTTGGCCAAGTCCGCCGCCTGTCAGCGCCACATCCGCATGTTCAAGAGTGACTCGCGCGCCTTGGCGCACCGCAATGCCAACATCCGCAGCAGCCATTGCGGGTAAATCATTCACACCGTCGCCAATCATGACAATCGGACCAACGTGGTGGCTTGCCCGGCATGCTGCAACAATTTCAACCTTGCGCTCGGGTGTGCATGCGCCCCACACTTGTTGATTAGGAATCTTTAACTGACAACCAATATTCAACGCAATTTCTGTGACGTCGCCCGAGGCCATCCACATATTCCAACCACGATTCGCTAGGTTGTGAACCAGTTCAAGTGCGTCGCTTCGAAGGGGATCACCCACGCCAATCACGGCGCATGTGACATGATCAATTGTCACGAAAACTGGTGAAAACCCTTCGCGAATCATGTCGTGTCCGTGTGCAATCACAACGGCGTTGCTGATGTCATCGTGAATAGATGAAAATTTTTGGTTGCCAACTTTCACTTCACGACCATTCACGATTCCAGAAATTCCGCCGCCAATAGTTTCGTGAACATCGGTCACGATTGCGCCCAGTTGATAATGTTGTGCAATCGCTTTCGCAATTGGATGCGTGCTTCGCGCCTCAAGAGCCGCCGCAAAATTCAAATCGGTTGATTCACCACATTCACGCAAGACGCGCATGCTGCCCTCGGTCACCGTGCCGGTTTTGTCCAGAATGATTGTTCCGCTACGCGCCAGGCGCTCAAATACATCACCACCGCGAATTAAAATTCCAATGCGCGCGGCTTTTCCAAGCGCCGCCACCATGGTGAGTGGGGTCGCAAGACCGAGAGCGCACGGACACGTGACCACCAACATTGCGATCACAATAGAGAGGGCTCGTGTTGGATCAATAAACCACCACGCACACCCTGTGATTGTGGTGACAATGATGACTGCAAGTAAAAACCAACCTGCGATTCGGTTTGCAAATTCAACCACGCGCGGTCGTTCACCCGCCGCATTTTCCACCATGCGCGCAATGGCGGCCGCACGCGTGTCCACGCCGGAGGTTGTCACAAGAACACGGACTGGATGTTGCTCTAACAATCGAACGCCCGCGAAAATAGTTTCGCCACATTGCACCATCACTGGTCGTGATTCACCAGTGAGTAGTTGCATGTCAAAATTGGCGGCGCTATTCACAAGTGTTCCGTCGGCGCACGCGGATTCACCCGCGGAAATTTCAACTATGTCACCAGGGCGCAAAGCCTCTGTTGGAATTTCTTCTATCGATTCTGTTTTTGATTTTGGGCGTGTTTCGGTTGCCGTATCAATTGACTTCAAATTGTTGTTCATCACGCGCCGAGCGGTTTGTGGAACCAGCGCGCAAATCAATTCAAGATCATGCCGTGCCGATCGTTGTTGACGAAACTGCACAAATCGTCCAACAAGAAGCAAAAATACCAGCATGGAGACGCTTTCAAAATAAACACCCGGACGATTTGCCGCCGTCATTGCGACGCCACCTAAAAGACCCGCCAGCAACGCAAGAGCAATAGGTAAGTCCATGTGCGGACTACGCGCGCGGATTGCGTTGAAGGCATTGGTCAGGAAAAGTTTTCCAGGCCAAAACACCGCCACCGTAGCCAACGCCACGCTTGTCCACTGCAGAAATTGACGCGTTGAATCATCCATCCAAGAAAATTGCGCGCCATACAACGCGAAGGCAATCGCCATGACATTGCCACTGATGGCCCCGGCCACCGCGATATGAACCAACCACTCGCGATCCTGTCTACGCCACTCACTGCGCGAAGCGAGCGTTCCAATTGGTCGTACTTCATATCCCAGCGAAGCGATGCGCGTGGCAATTGCGGACAAAGTTGTTTCGGTTGCTAGCCATTCCAGTGCGATAACGGAACGGCCAAGATCAACACGCGCGCTAAGAAGCCCTTGTTGCAAACGCGGAAGTGATTCCAGCAACCAAAGACATGCGCCGCATTTCAAACCATCAAGACGAAGTTCCGCGCGCAGTCGGCCGTTACCCAGTTGTTGAACGTGTCTTTGCTGAAAATCCGCGTGGTCCAAATACAACAAAGAACCCTTTATTTGCGGTCTATTCGGCAAAAATCCATTGTCTTGTTGAAGCTTGTAATAGCCTTCCAACCCGCATTGGTGAAGCATGTGCCACACGGCTTCGCATCCTGTGCAACAAAATAATTCAGTCCTTGTTTGTGTGTTGGCTTGTGTATGCAAAGTTTCAGAAAACCGCAGGTTGTTGGTTGTTACAGCATTCGTCTTGCCAGAATTTATTTGATGGTCGCTGAAAGCGTTAGAAACAGGTAACCCGCAATGCGCGCAAGAATTGGTGTTGTTCACAAATGTCATTGCTCACTCATTTCTTTACAACATGCGTGCGGACCGTTTGCGATGTTTGAAAGGGTCGAATTTTTTAACTCATCACCAACGGCCCCCGCGCGAATGTCTTGTGAGTGATTGTTGTTATTTTTTTCAGACAATCGTGTTGCCACAACTTCAGCAAGCGGTGCGCGAACGCCAGCGGTGTACACGCCAACGGCAATCATGAAAGCGCCAGCAATTGCCGCTAAAATTCTTCGCTTTTGCCCGCCAAGCGAGGCAATGCCCGCGCCAACAAGCGCCAGAATTGGAACAGTTCCCAACCAAAATGCGGCCATGACCAACGCGCCCTCGACGACACGCCCAGTGCCCGCAGCCACCGCTGCAAATGCCCAAAGCCATCCACAGGGAAGCAGCGGTGTGGCCAATCCAATCACCAATGCGCGTGGAGTTGGCTGCATTGTTGCGGCCACTTTGTGTATTGCGCCAAGCGAGCGCTTCATCCAAAGTGGTAAAGGCACACGACCTGAATCAATTCCCGCGGATTGAAGCAGCATGCCAACTCCAACAAGTGCCACCGCAATACCAGCTGCAATCGCGGCGATGTGTTGCACACCAACAAGCCCGCCGCCAGAATTCAGAATTACTCCGCATGCGCCGGCGAGAGCGCCAACAAAAATATAGGAGGCAAATCGTGAGACGTGATAAACGCAACTCGCTATGGAACTTGCACGGCCGGTGCACTGACCAACTCCGCCACAGAATGCGGCGATTCCGCCACACATGCCCGCGCAGTGCGCGCTGCCCACCAGGCTGGCAAATAAAACACTCGCCAACAACGCAATCATGGCGTGGCTCCTTCTTGTTTTGCAACCTGCTCTTTCATTTCAGAGTTGTCTTGCATCACAACAGGTTCAGCCGGACGTGGCTTTCCAAATGAAAGATGCCGGCGAAAGCGATCGCAATAGATGTGATTTTTTGCTTCAACCGTGGCGCGAATTTCCCACACGCCGTTTACGCGCAGTGGGACATCCGCGGCGTAATGACCAGCAGAAATTTCTTGAAGTGCCGTCGATATACGGGAATTGGCCGCAAGAATAGGAATACATTCCACGCGTACCCGTGCATGTTCAATGTTTACGCCGTACTTGTCTGCGACGGTCAGTTCCAATCGCGCTAGTGTTGGATCATTTTGTCCCGCGACAAATGTTGACGTGACAACCCAACCAAGCACTCCATTCTCAGCGAGTTGCTTGCGATAGTCGTCCCACGCAAGAGCCTTTCGGTAGTAGTCGGGTTCAACGGCGGTCACATTTGAATCCGAGAAAGCAAATGTAAGAATGACAATTGCCGCTGTGATGGTGAATGACAGCATGAGTACCGGAACCAAAGCCCAACGATTTTGTATGAGGCGAGAAAACATTATTCACCTTTCTTTATTTTGTTCGCATTGCCAATTGCATTGTGAGCGATGAAAGGACCCGCGATGGATATTGACACCGATTGAGAAAAGTGGTCAGGTCCGTTTATAAAAAGAACCCCCGATCGACTTCCGCGCCCAAATGTGTCTGGTGCGCACACAACGGTCAGATCAATCGTGGCCGCGTCTAATGCCGGCACCAACAGTGTGGTCTCTTTTTCTAATCGCACATTATTTGTCCCTGTAATGGCGAATGTGCGGGCGTCCTCTGTGTAATTTTCAATCATGAGGCGAATGGGTGTGTGAATTCCATCAACGGCAGTGGTGAAATTGCCGCCAATAATTCTCACCTGTTCAATAGACGCGGGTTGACGGCGCAGCAGCAACACAACCACCACGGACACAAGAATCAGCATAATCAAAGGGTAAATCAGCAGTCTGTAACGCAATCCAACCGATTTATTTTGGACAAGTTGATTCTGTCTTGCGTAGCGAATCAACCCCTCGGGTTTGCCAACTTTTATCATCACATCGTTGCATGCGTCAATGCACTGAGTGCAATTGACGCACTCCAATTGCAGGCCGTCTCGAATATCAATTCCTGTCGGGCACACCTGCACACACATGGAGCAAGACACGCAATCGCCCGCATGTTTCTGCTGCGCATCCAACGCACGGCGTTGCGAACTGTTCGCCCTTGGTTCGCCACGCGCAATGTCATAGCCAATGATCAACGAATTATTGTCAAGAAGGGCGCTTTGAAATCGCCCGTATGGACAAACAATGGTGCACATTTGCTCCCTAAACAAAACAAAGTCGAACATCATCAACGCAGTCGTGAGCGCGAACACCACGAAAGCGGCGGGGTGTTCGTCGGGCGAAGCGAGTGTCCAATGGATTAATCGATCTGTTCCCACAAAGTAGGCAAGAAATGTATTCGCTAAGTGCGCGCTCAAGATCAGGAAAACCGCGTACATCAACAATCTACGCCAGCCAGCCACCGCAGAATTTTTTTTGCCGTAAGCCTTTCCCAAAAACAATCGTTCAAGTGGGCGATATACAAATTCCAAATAAATTGTTTGCGGGCAGGCCCATCCACACCAAACGCGTCCCCACAATGCGGTGACCAAAAATATTCCCACAAATAAAGTAAGCATGATCAGCGCCAACAACAACGTTTCGGTTGGTCGAAATGTTGTTCCAAAGAATGTGAACTGTTGCAGCGCGACATCAAGTAAAATGGGAGGTTTTCCTGCTATTCGCATCCATGGCAACGCAGTGAATATGGCGATTAGTACCCACGCCACAATAAAGCGCGCTTTCCACAGTCGGCCCCGCACTTCGCGTGGAGTTATCCAACGACGCGAACCATCTGCGTTGAGCGTTGAAAGCACTCGGCCATCCAACTGTGGCAGTGCAAAACTTTGGCCTACTTCGTTATCCATGGCGGAATTGAAACTCCCTGTGGCGCCTTTGGCGCGGCAGGTGTTGTGCCACGCAGGTGCGCCACATACGACGTCAACAAAACAAGTTGAGGCTCACTGAAGCGATTGCTCCATTGAGGCATTCCTTTGGAAACAATTCCGACCGAGACAACTTTGAAAATGTCTTCAACATTTTTCACGTTGATATATTCATTGTCACACAAGTTTGGACCAGTTAATCCGCCGCCATCTGCCGCATGACAGACTACGCAATTCGCGCTATAGAGACCCTGAGCCGCCTTCATCATTTTTGGATCGCTTGACAGTTTTAAAATGGTTGCCGGGATTGGCTTCAGTTCACCTAGCTTCCCAAATTGCTCCTGGTAAAAAACACCAAGGTCAACTTGATATTCACGTTGAACACTGGCGCCAACGCCAATCACAAAATAAGTGAAGTACACGTAGGCGAATCCAATCGTCAGCCAAAAAATAGCCGACCACCAAAATGGCATTGGGTTGTCGAATTCTTGAATGCCATCTGATTCGTGCTCAAGAATTTTTCCTTGATGAAATTTTGGATCTTGATTGTGAAATGTGTCAGCCATGATTGTTCTCCTTTTCAGACTTAGTTTGTTGAGGCTTTTCCAGTGGAAGTTGAGCGTCTGTTTGCCACGCTGATTTTGGAATAATGAACACATATGCCACAATTCCAGCGAAAATCACTAGGAAAATGATTAACGCCAAAGTAGGCATGAATCCACTTTCAGCCAGCAACAAACAACGCGTCTGCATCTGTATGTGTGTCATGGCGCGCTCCTTGAAGTGGTTTGCAGCGGCGCCGTTTTAGGTTCTGGCATCACTGGTGCCGCGGGCGCAACATCAATCGGTTTGTTTAAGTCCGTGCCAAGCCTTTGCATGTACGCAATGACCGCCAACACTTTCATGTCCTTTACGCCTTCCACGCCGGAGGCCGTTCCATTTTCTGTAACCAACTGCGCAAACACTTTGTCCGATTGCGTATGCGCCAATTTCTCGGCATCCGCAATTGTTTGCGGGTTGTAAGGCACGCCAACTTTTGAAAGCGTTGTCACCGCGCGGATGGCTTGCGACCAGTCAATTGGTTGATCAACTAAATGCGCAAATGGCGGCATGATGGAACCTGGACTGGTATCCACGGGATTGTTGAAGTGACGAAGGTGCCACAGCGCGCTTGGATTACGAACTCCTTCGCGCGCAAGGTCTGGACCAATGCGTCGGCTACCCCAAAGAAATGGATGATCAAACACGCTCTCGCCTGGCTTTGAATATTCACCATAACGCTCCGTCTCGGCCACCAGAGGACGAATCATTTGCGAATGGCAATTCACACAGCCTTCGCTCACATAAATATCGCGGCCAATACATTCCAGCGGTGTGAACGGTTCCACGCTTGCAATTCGTGGAATGTCGCTGCGAATCGTGAACATGGGAATAATCTCAAACAGGCTGGCTACAACCACCGCAATCACCACCCAAATAGTGAACGTCAGGGGCAAGCCTTCGAGCCCGCGGTGCCAACGCAGTCCGGCGAAGCGATCCAAGGAACGGCCCATTTCAAGCACATTTCCGCTGGGAAGTGATGATTGCGGCGCAACCTCCGGCTTCCAAGATTTGGACAGCGCGGCGGCTTCATACACCGGAACTTCATAATGGGTGGGGCGCTTGAGCCAGGTCAAGATTAAATTCACACACCCAATGATCAGCGCCGCGAGATACAGCGTTCCGCCAATCGTGCGGAGCCAATACATCGGAATTAAGCGAGTGACGGTGGAAAGAAAATCGTATTCCAAAATTCCATCCGAGTTGAATGTGCGCCACATCAATCCTTGCATCAACCCGGCCGTGTAAATAGGAATGATGTACAAAATAATTCCAATGGTGGCTAGCCAGAAATGCAGATTCACCCACGATGGTTTGGCGATGGACGTTTGATACAGCCGCGGCGCAAGCCAATACACCATTCCAAAAACCATGAAGCCAACCCAACCCAGGGTTCCTGCGTGTACGTGCGCTATGGTCCAGTCGGTGTAG
>SXGQ01721276.1_pt1 | contig 36442 bp, 27 predicted proteins | sample 3178371 | NCBI WGS metagenome assembly SXGQ01 (sample SAMN11356859, study PRJNA531348) | freshwater metagenome | isolation source: freshwater sample F1-20 | place: China: Fuxian Lake, Yuxi | collected 2017-12-25 | reverse complement strand
CGCTCCGCCATCCATGGCTCCGCCGGGCACCGATCCGCCGCAGGCGGTTGGTCGGCCTACGCCGGCTCCCGGGGCACGGGTAGCCCCTCACGGTCTCCTTGTTCGCCGAGAAGAACGACGCCGCATGCGTGGTTCCCTGCGGACCCTGATCGTGTCGGCTTGGCCATCTTGATCGCCAGGGAGGGGTCTACCAGCTGCTCAAGCGGCATGGATTCGTGTGCCTCGAGCCCCGGCCGAGGCGAGGCTCGGCCAGTAGGATGGCACCTCCGCACCGGTCTTCCGGCCGATGAGCGACTCGTGGACCTCGGGAGGAGCGGCCCGGGCGTCCGGAGCGGGTTTCTCGAAACGCCCCGCACCCGCTGCGGTGGCGTTTTTCTCGCTTCTCGAGCAGACCGCGTCCCAGTTCGCAGTTTCCCGACACGCGTGGGTCGCGTCCGGCACCGCTCAGAGGCTGTGAATATCGATCGCGGGCAGTTCGTCTATCCGTGGCTTGAAAGACATCGCGATCGTCATGGGTCTGCAAGAGCTCTCCCCAGTCGGTGGGCGCGGCGGACCGGGAGCGGTCTGCGCCGAGGCGAGACATTGCCGTCGCAGGAGGTGAGCGGCGCGACGGGGAGCAGCCTCCGGACGCCCAGGCCGCCCCCCGAGGCTCACGAGTCGCTCGTTAGCCGGAGGACCGTTGCCGAAGTGCCGTTGACCGGGCTATCCGTCGAAGCAGCGAGTAACAGCCGAAACCGAGGCCAAGCATCGCCGGCGTGAGCGTCGAAGGCTCGGGAACCACGTAGGTTACGAGCACGTCGGGCCCGCTCCGGTCGATCTCGAAGGACGCGAGTGGCCGCACCGAGGGCAGCGACCGCCCGAAGGCATCGTTGCCGACCGTGCCCAGCGTGAAGAGTCCGGTGCTCGACGCCGCGGCCGAGGCGTCGATGATGGTCCAGGAATGGCCGGCGTTCCAGAACGCACTGCTCCAGTCCACGGCCGAGCCCGCCCCATCGAAGACGAGGTCCAGCGACGCGCTGGACGAGATCGACAGGCTGCCCCCGGTCACGCTCAGGAAGTCGTAGTTCGTGCCGGCCCCCGTGCCGGAGTTGGCGATCAGCTCCCAGGTGAGGATCGATCCGGCATCGTAGGAGAGCCCTGCCGCGAACGTCTGCATTCCCGGGGAAGCCCCCGGAGAGTGGGTCGCTCCGGAGGCCAGCGACACGCCGCCGTTGAACACCGTCTGGTTGCCCCTGAGCACTCCCGCGGCCGCGACGTTGACCGCACCCCCGATCGTGCCGGTCATTGAGACGACGCCCGTCACCGCCTGGCTGCCGCCGTAGGCGGCGGCATTGACGATCGAGCCGCCGCCGTTGGTGATCGCGTTGGTCACGGCGTAGCCGGCGAGATCGAGCGTGCCCGCGGGGCCCACCGTGATCCCACCGCTGCCGAACGCCCCGGCGGCTCCGGCCATGAGCGTGCCCGTCGTGACCATCGTGCCCCCCCCGTAGCTCTTGTTGCCCGCCAAGGTGAGCGTGCCGAGGCCCGTCTTCGTGAGCGCCCCGGTTCCGGAAACGGCGGACGCATACGAGATCGTGAAGCCGTTGGTGTCGAAGGTGCCGCCGCTGCCGGTGAGCGTCGTGCTCCGCAGGTCATTAAAGGCCGCGCCGAACCGGATGCCGCCGCCGGCGAGCCCGAGCGTGCTCGAGCCCAGCCGCGAGTTGGCGTCGATCTGCAGGAGGCCACCGGTCACGGTCGTGGTGCCGGCGTAGGTGTTGGTGCCGCTGAGCGTGGCCGTGCCGGGGCCCGCCTTCGTCACGGCGAGCGTGCCGATGAGCGATGCCGCGAGAGTGGTGTCGTTGGTATGGTTGAAGTTCACGGTCGACCCGGCGCGGGAGCCGCTGATGACGGCCGCCGCGAGCGTGCCCGCCACGCCACCGGTTCCGAGGTTGAGGGTGCCCGTCGCCCCCGCAAATCGCGCGAGCGTCATCGTGCCGGCGCCGCCGCCGACCGTCACGCCGCCGCTGCCCGTGACGTTCAACGTGCCGTTGCCAATGAACCCCACGAAGAGCGCCGACGTGGACCATGTGCCGCCGCTCACCGTCGCGCTGCCGTTCACGCCGCCGTTCGTGCCGATATAGCCCGTTGTGTTGGTCACGCTGCCGCCGCTGACGACGAGCGTGCCGTTGCCGCCGGATCCCACATCGAGATTGCCGCTGTTGGCCCATGTGCCGCCGGTGACGAGCACGCTGCCCGTCGAACCGGCGGAGAAGCCTACCCAGCAGCGGTTGTTGGCCACGCGGCCGCCACTGATGGTCATCGCTCCGGTTCCGGAATACCCGACGGTGAGGTCGTTCGTGCTCGTCCATGTGCCGCTCGTGATCGTCGCCGAGCCACTCGAGCCGGCGGCATAGCCGAGATAGGCCCACTGATCGGTCACGCTGCCGCCGTCGACGATCAGCGCGCCCGTGCCCGAGTTGCCGACGTAGAGATAGACGCTGTTGGCCCAGGTGCCGCTCGTGACCGTGGCCGTGCCGCTCGAGCCCGCACCCCAGCCGATGCCGCCGTTGGCGGCGGTCACATTGCCACCGCTCACGACCAACGCGCCCCTCCCCGCGTTGCCGATCGTGAGCGAACCGCTCGTGGCAAGGCTTCCGCCGCTGATCGTGGCGGCGCCGCTCGAGCCCGCGGCGTTGCCGAGCGCCCCGCTGCTGGCCGTGACGCTGCCGCCGCTGACAAGCATCGTGCCCGACCCAAACGCTCCGACGGTGAGGCTCCCGCTGTTGGCCCACGTGCCGCTCGAGATCGTCGCGGCGCCGATCGCACCGGTGCCGCTGCCGATTGTGGCGGTCGAGCTCGTGACCATGCCGCCGGCGATCACGAGTGCTGCCGAGTCGCCCGAGCCGGAGGCGACGGTCGTCGCCGCGGCCGCATGATTGATCGCGCCGCCCGCGGCGACCCGCAGGGTGCCCGACGTCACGATCGTGCCGCCCGTGTAGCTGCTCGATGCGGAGAGCGTCAGGCCGCCCAGGCCCGCCTTCGTAAGGCTGCCGCTGCCGGTGATCGCCGACCCGTAGGCCACGCTGAAGCCGTTGGTGTCGAGCGTGCCGCCGCTGGTGCCGAGCGCGATGCCGCGGAGATCGCTGAAGGCCGCGCCGAAGCGGAAGCTGCCGCCGCTCAGCGAGAGCGCGCTCGTGCCCAGCCGCGCGTTCGAATCGGCCTGCAGGGTACCCGCGGTCACGGCGGTGGTGCCCGCGTAGGAGTTGTTCCCGCCCAGGATCGTCGTGCCAGTCCCTGTTTGGTTGACGGCGAGCGTGCCGGTCAGCGGCGTGGTGAACGTGACGTTGGCGCCGTTGAAGTTCACCGTCGCCGTGCCGGCCCCACCGGAGATCGTGTTTGTCGCGAGTGTGCCGACCGATCCGCCGGAACCGAGATTCAGCGTGCCGACCGATCCGGCCGCCGAGGCGAGCGCGAGCGTGCCGACGCCGCCGTTGATGCGAACGACGCCGCTGCCGGAGACGGTGAGCGCGGCACTGCCCGTTCCCCCGACGATCATGTCGCCGCTCGTCGCCCAGGTGCCGCCGCTGATCGTGGCGGTGCCATTGGAGCCGGCGGCAGCACCCAGCACACCGCTGCCGCTGGTCACGCTGCCGCCGCTCATGGAGAGCGAGCCCGTGCCGGAGCCGCCGATGGTGAGGTCGCCGGTCGTGGCCCAGGTGCCGCCCGTGACCGTCGCGATGCCCCGGGAGTCGCTGTTCCTCCCGACGAAGGCCGTGCCGCTGGTCACGCGACCGCCGCTGAGGGTGAGCGTGCCCGTGCCGGAGTTGCCCACGCTGAGCATGCCGCTCGACGCCCAGGTGCCGCTGCTCACCGTCGCGGTGCCGGTGGAGAGCGACTTTGAAGCGAGCAGCGCGTCGGTGTTGGACACGAAGCCGCCGTTGACGAGCAGCGATGCCCCACGGGTGAGGGCTCCAGCTCCAGTGCCGCCGATCGTCAGGGTGCCGCTGTTGGTCCAGGTGCCGCTGCTGACGGTCGCGCTGCCCATGGCGCCGCCGTTGAAGGCGATCAGGCCGTTGGCATTGGTCACCAAGCCGCCGTTGATCGAGAGCGTGCCGACGCCCGACCAGCCCACGTAGAGATCGCCCGAACTGGCCCAGGTGCCGCCGGTGACGGTCGCACTGCCGGTGGCATTGGCCCCGCTGATGACCCACCAGTTGCCGATGTAGGCGGTGGCGTTGCTGACCCGGCCACCGGAGATCTGCATCGTCGCGGTTCCGGAGCGGCCGAGTTCGAGGTCACCGGCGGTGGCCCAGCTGCCGCTGCTGACGGTCACGCTGCCGCTCGACCCCTGGCTCATGCCCACGATGCTCGACGCGGCCGTCAGCTGGCCGCCCGAGAGGCTCATCGTGCCGGTGGACGTGTTGGCGATGATGGCGCTGGTGGCCGTGCCGACGACCCCGCTTCCCAGCAGCACCGTGCGGCCGCCATCGATGATCGCGGTGCCGCTGGCGAAGGGCGTGAGCCCGCCCGACCAGTTGCCGCCGACATTCCATGCGCCCGAGGGGACGTTCCAGACGACGTTGCCCGGGGCAGGTTCGGCAATGGCGGTGACCTGCATGCCCAGCGCGGGCGGGGTGACGTTCTGCCATTGTGGCGTGGTGTAGGATCTGAACCGGGCGGCGGTCGTGGGGTTTGGAAACACGTTGGAACTGGATCCGGTCCCGCCGTAGCCCCAGTACATCTCGCTGCCGACCACGTCGGTCTCGTTCTCCACCACGATCCAGTAGGAGGTGGTGGGCGTCAGGCCAAGGCTGAGGCCGCTGAAAGCGACGGCGGCCGTCGTGCCGGAGGGAGCGTAGATCGTCTGGATGTCCCGGGTGCCGAGCGTGGCGATGCTCGTCCCGACCTTGTTGGAGTCGTCGGAGTAGAGACTGACCGTGAAGGTGCCGGGGTTGGAGAGTCCGGTCCAGACGTTCACCTTCACGTCGGTGACGACGTTGCCGCCGGTCTGGGTGACGAACCGCTGGGCCAACTTCTCGGCGCTGTCCCCGAAGGCGTACGCGTTGTAGAAACCGGACCCGATCAGGCTGTTCTGCAGGTAGTTGTAGAGGTAGACCTGGCCGTACGCGGTCGATTCCACGAGGGCTGCGAGCGCCAGCGCGACGAATACACGAGCAGCGGCCCCGCGCTCGGCGGGCCGCCTCGGGTGGCAGCAGGTCATGAGCAGACTTTCCGTGGGGGTGCACGGCTGCCGAACCGATCAACGGAAACGAACCACGGTCCTGGCCCCTGCCTCGGCGCGGAGAATCCCCTGCCCGGAGATCACAAAAAACGGCACGAACGCCCGCCGGCCTGCATCAGGCCGGCGCCATCCGGGAAGCCGCGCTGCCAAGAGAAGGCCATCGAGCCGTGGGGGCGCCGATGACAGGTGCGTGCAGCAGCGGATCCTGAGAGCATGAAGATTAAAAACGACGACCGCTGTCAATTGTCACCACCGGCAGTTCATGGGTCAATGCCACAGAACCCCGGCAAATTGACGTCCTCCCCAAATCCTGGCCCAGGTCTTGTGAGAGAATCCTCATGCCCGGAGCCGCGAGCGATTCGATCGGCGGCGGGCAATCGCGGCGAGGGCGGCTCCGGCGAGGCCGGTGAGGGCGATCGCGCAGGTGGACGGTTCCGGGACGGCGGTGATGATCACGGAGAAGATTTCCGGGGACGCCGTGCTGTCGAGTCGTGAGCTGGTATTGGGCACACTGGAGACGATCCCGCCGAAGATGTAGCCGATCGTGCCACTCCCCAAGGCCAGCAGTTCGTCGAGCTTGAACACGCCGTTTTGAAACATCGCGTTCGCCGGCAGGTCAGGGCTGGCGAAGAACTTCGCCTCCGCCCCATACAGCGAGAAGGTGCGGGTGCCGGATACGATCGGCGTGAAGGGGTAGTCGCCCACGTACTGCTGACTGTAGCTGCCGGCGAGATCGCGAGTCACGGCGGTGATCTGGTTGGTGAAGGGATACTCCGCTTGATAGGTCAGCGCGCCGGACTGCGGGTCGTAGGTGTTGGCCGTGATGCCGCCGAACATGAACGTCGTGAAGTCGCCCGTGCTGCCGGAATACACGCTCAGATTCGCTGATGCGTAGTGGTTCATGGGCTGCACGAAACTGCTGGCCGTCGACGTGGTGCCCACCATGGTGGGCGTTCCGGTCGCGGAGATCTCCACCGGCAGCGTCCACACACCGTTGCCGGGGGAAGACACCGTGCCCGTTCCCGTGGCGATCACGGGGCCGGTGAACACGCCCGCGTAGGCGGTCATGCCTTCCTGCACGGCGGCGGGGTCGTTCGGGTCGCGGCGGATGCTGGGCACGACGTTGAGGTCGCGGCGCCGAAACAGCGTGTCGTCGCCAGGCTCCGGGGACGCGCTCGTCGGGGTGTACGAGAGCGTGGGAGTGCCCCCTTCACTGCCGGGCGTGTAGTCCACCGTGAAACTGCGGACCTGGGACGTGTAGATGCCGTTGGAGGAGCCGGTGTAAGGCCCTTGGAAGTTCTGGCCGAAGACCAGGTGCACCTGGTCGTTCGCCGTTCTCAAGGCATCCCCACCCGTGACGGTGAAGAAATCGTTCGAACCGGAAATCTGGGTGACGGCGCTCGCTGGCAGACTCGTGGGCACGGCCGCCGTGCCGCTTTTGACCCAGCCGACCAGCTCCGGCAGGTGGATTGCGGTGAGCGAGTTGTGGGTCACGAACGAGCCGCTGGAAACGATGGTCGTGGAACCGGTGATCGAGCTGTAAGACGCGGACGTCAGGATCGCACCGTAGCCGCCAACGACGAAGAAGCCGTCGCCGCGATGGAACGACTGGGTGTTGGTGGCGGAAAGCCTGCTGAGCTGATCGAGCGAGAGGCCGGTACCGTCGGCGAGCGATCGGCGCCACGTCTGCTGGGTGACCGGATTGACGACGTACACGTCGACGTTCTGCCGGTTGGGAGGAAAATTCGCCTCGCCGCTGTTCGTGAAATCGTGCATTCCGTTGGTGCGGCCCGCGACCATCACCCACTCGTTGTCATAGACGGCCGAGGCGAAGGATTGCAGTCCGGGGAGAGGGTTGGCCGGGTCGGACCACGTGTGGCTCTGCAGCGTGATCTGGTATCCACGGCCGCCTGCGGACCAGTTCGTGACCGTGGAAAAGCCAGCCGACCCGGTGCCCGTGACCGTCTGATCCTGGGCCTGGGCCAGGGTGACGAGGGGCAGCAGCAGACACACGAGCAACAACCCGCGGAGTCGGGGCACAGAGGTCATGCAGACAAACCTCGCGAAAGAGACTCTCGCGAAAGAGACGACAGACGCCGTCCGGAGAATAGGTCGTCCAATGGCACGGCGACAAGCTCGCCACCCAGAACTGCCGCTCCCGAAGTGGCCCCGGTTCAGGGGGGCAGGTCACACGCCCCTTCCTCGAGGCGGGCGACGTCGGCAAGATCCTGGGGTCTCCCGGTGGCCCGCTTGTTGGCCAGCAGATGATGCCGGGAAATCATGGAAAATGATCCGCCTTCCACGGGGCAGGGCACGCGGTCTCTCCACGCCTCATCGAACGTCACACCGTCGATGTCCGTGAGAATATCGATTCGATTCGGCGGCAGGCCGATCTGATACACGATGTCGCGTTCCGTGAACGATTCGGGAGTGAGGCGGCTCCGCGGTGCCCCAAAACGCCCGAGCGCGTTCCAGACCTTCGTGGCGTTGTCACGCGAGGGCCGGACCCAAAGATCGATGTCGCCCGTGGCTCGCGGCAGGCCGTGACCGGCGACCGCGTATGCTCCGACGATGAGGAACTCAACGCCCTCGGCGGACAACGCGGTCAACATCTCGACGAAGTCGCGATTCATGGACGGGTTTCCCGGCGAACTCCCAGGCCGCGAGCGTGAGCGGCCAGACCAGTGCAACACGCTCCCCGATCGTCATTCCGGAATAGGGATTTGGCTCGCGTTCGCCGCGACGACCAATCCAGACGGGCATCTCGGGGTTTGTTTTCATGTCCGACATCGTCCTCTATTGTAGCCCGATGATGAGTCATCACGCTCTGGCCGGGTTGGATTTCCTGTACCAGGGGATATGAGGGTTTAGGAACAGGGCGCCTCGGTGCAGACCGCGTCCCAGTTCGCCGTTTCCGGGGCCTGGGTGCCTCGCGGCCGGCACGGCTCAGAGTCTGTGGATGTCGATCGGCGACGGCCTCGGAACCGGAATCGTTCGCGGTCTGGGAACCAGCGTCTATCACCGGGGCAGGGCGGTGCTTTATCCGTTCCACAGCCTGCTCGTGCCATTTGAGGCACGCTCTCACTCCGAACACGAGCCCGGCAGGAGATATGACTCCGCCAGTCGAATGAATGCCGCGGCCGATGCTTCGGCGTCGAAGCGGTCGCCGAGTTCGTCGCGCATGATCTCGGCAACGCCGCCGGCAGCATTCGCCGCGCTCCGGGCGTCGAGCAGCAGCCAACGCGACCGCCGCGCGAGCACGTCTTCCACGGTCCGCGCGGCCTCATGCCTCACGGCGAACCGGACCATGGCCTCGGAAAAACCGGGCAGGAGCATCCGCTCGGCGCCAGGAAGTGCCGCGACCACCGGAGCTTCCGTGCCGTAGAGGTGCGGGCCGGGCGGTGCCGAAAGCGGCGTCAGCGATGAGCTGGTCGGCGGCGCGCCGACCAGCCGCAGCCGCCGTGTGATGCCGGCGGGCCGCTCCGGCAGCAGACCGCGGGCGAAGGCGGCTGCCAGCACGCTCTCCGCCATTGCCCGGTAGGTGGTCCACTTGCCGCCCGTCACGCTGACGAGCCCGTGTGGCGACACCTCCACGACGTGCTCCCGCGAAAGCCGCTTCGTGTCGTGGCCGCCCGCACCCCGCTTCACGAGCGGCCGCAGGCCGACCCAGGCCGAACGGACGCTCGCCCGTGAGAGCGGCGCCGCCAGTCGCCGGCCGGCCTCGGCGAGAATGAACTCGACCTCGGTGTCGAAGGGCCGCGGCTCGAGCGGCAGGTCGGTCCGCGGCGTGTCGGTCGTGCCGAGAATCACCGTCCCAAGCCAAGGCACCGCGAACAACACGCGGCCGTCCGCCGTCTTGGGCACGAGCATCGCGCTGGACGATGGAAAGCAATCGCGATCGACGACGAGATGCACGCCCTGGCTTGGCGTCACCAGGTCACTGGCCGCCGGTGCGTCGAGCCGACGGAGACGGTCGACCCACACGCCCGTGGCGTTGATCACGCAGCGGCCCGGCACGTCATGCCGCCGGCCCGTCTCCACGTCCTCGACGGTGACGCCCGTGATCCGGTCGCCCTCGTAGAGAAAACCGGCGGCCCGGCAGTAGTTGAGGACCGTCGCAGACTCCCGGTGCGCCGTGCGGGCGAGCGCGACGGCAAACCGGGCATCGTCGAACTGGCCGTCCCAATAGCGGATGCCGCCCACGAGGCCGTCGGGTTCGAGCCCGGCGGCGGCGTCGAGTGCGGCGCGGCGGCCGAGCAGGCCGACGCTTCCGAGGCGGCTCGAACCGGAGAGCAGTTCGTAGATCGTCAGCCCGGCCGCGTAGAAGGGCAGATCCCAGAATCGGCCCCGCAGCCCGTAGGCCGGCACCACGAAGGAGAGCGGCTGGGCGAGATGCGGCGCGTTGTCGAGAAAGAGTCTCCGCTCCCGGAGCGCCTCGCGAACGAGGTTCACGTTGCCCTGCGCCAGGTACCGCACGCCTCCGTGAACGAGTTTTGTCGCCCGGCTCGACGTGCCCTTGGCGAAGTCCTCCGCCTCCACGAGCAGCGTCGAGAAGCCGCGGGCTGCGGCATCGACCGCCACCCCGAGGCCGGTGGCCCCGCCCCCGACGACGACCACGTCGAAGGCACCCCCCGACTGCACCCGGGCGAGCATGGCATCGCGGCTGAACGGGGGGGAAGCGACGGGCATGAGCATGCTTTCCATGGGCCGTGGGAGTCCGGGACGCAGCTGGAATCGGCTCTTTTCCGGGGCCGAAAGGCCCCACTCGACCCGCGACTCGGACCGCGATATCGTACAGGGCTCGGATTCCCCTTTTTTACGAAGCAATCATCGGACCAGAGCCATGGCCAAGGCCACCACCCCCGCCGCCGAATCCTCCGCCGCCAGCATGAAGGGCGCGGCCCACAACTACGCCGTCGTCGTCGATGGCGGTCGCCAATACCGCGTGATGGAGGGGCAGGAACTCGAGATCGACTTCCGTCATCTGCCCGCCGGCAGCGAACTGGTCTTCGACGACGTGCTCGCCGTCAGCAAGGCCGGTCAGCTCACGATCGGCAAGCCGAAGGTGAAGGGCGCCAAGGTGAAGGCTGAAGTCCTCGGGCTCGTGCAGGGGGAGAAGATCTACGTGCAGAAGTTCGCCCGCCGCAAGAACTACCGCCGTCGCACCGGCCACCGTTCGATCTCGACGAAGATCCGCATCGCGACGATCTCGGCCTAGTTCACAGTCCGAGGCTGCCAAGCGGACCGCCGCTCGCACAAAGTGCGTCGACGGCTGCGGTCACGGCACGATCCTCCTCGACAGGTGGCGCGTGGTGCGGCTTGAGCCGGGCGTCGATCACGAGTGGCCCGCGGCACCCCCAGTGTTTCCGGTGCGTGAAGGCATCCACGCCGTGCACGTCGGCGGCCGGGTTCGAGCGCGTGAACGTCAGCCAGAGGAAGTTGGCGAGCGCAGCCGCCGCAAAGCCTGCGTCGTCGAGGATCACGATGAGCGGCCATTCGCGGAGCGGATGTTCGGGGCCGATGGCGGCGGAAAAGCGCTCGACATCGGCAGCCCATGGGGCCGTCGCCGCCACCTCCCAGATCGACGCGTCGCTCTCCGCTTCGAGTCGCGGCCGCGGCTCAATCCGGGGCCCTTCGATCGCCACGACACCCGGCAGGCAGACTCGCGGATTGCGGAAGCCATCGGGGAGCGACAGCGTCGCGGGCAGGTCGCGCGGGAGTGAGCGGATCGCCGGGCCACGGGCCGCCACCACGAGTTTCGATCCCGAGTTGAAGCCGCTCCCCGAATAGTCGAGCGTGTCGATCGTGGTCTCGGTGTGGAAATGGCAGTCGCGGCGCCAGTCGGCCCGCGCGAGCAGGTGCGAGAGGAAGGGGGCCACGTCGTGGGCGTCGAGGCCCGGGGAGTCGCCCTCGGCCACGATGAACAGATACTTCGCGAGCGAGAGCTGCCCCTGGCCGAGGATCGCGGCGGCCTGCGTGAGCAGTTCGGCCGGCCTGTTCGACGGCTTCCAGGGGAGGTAACGCTCGCTGCCGACGGCGAGCAGCAGCGGATGCACGCCAGAGGCATCGACCGCGTGCACGCTCTTCACGCCGGGGAGCACCGTGGGGATGACCGGGCCGGTGAGTTCGTGGACGAGCCAGCCGAAAAGCGTGTCTTCCTGCGGCGGGCGGCCGACGACGGTGATCGGCCAGATCGCCCCCTCGCGATGCCAGACGTGGTCGACCCTCAGCACGGGGAACTCGTGCCGTCGGGCATAGTAGCCGAGATGATCGCCGAACGGGCCCTCGGGCTTCGTCTCGCCCGGCGCGATCGTGCCCTCGATCACGAAGTCGGCGTCGGCATAGATCGCCGGGCCGTTCTTCCGCGGAATCATCGGGATGCGATGGCCCGCGAGGACTCCGGCAAACGTGAGCTCGGAGAGCCCCTCGGGGAGCGGCATGACGGCCGACACGGCCAGCGCAGGCGAGCCGCCGACGAAGATGGCCACCTTCAGCGGTTCGCCGCGACCGAGTGCGACCGCATGGTGCACGCCGATGCCGCGGTGAAGCTGGTAATGGAGTCCCGTCTCGCGGTCGTGCTCGTAGGCGTTCCCCGCGAGCTGCACGCGATACATGCCCAGGTTCGACTGTTGTGTGCCGGGTCTGTCGGGGTGTTCGGTGTAGACCGCGGGGAGCGTGATGAACGGACCGCCATCGCCCGGCCACGACACCACCTGCGGCAGCCGCGAGAGCGGGATGCTGCCGGCGAGCACGGGACCGGTCCGCACCCGTTTGGGGAGCATGGTCAGCGCGTCCACCGGAGACCTCCAATACCGCCACGGCTTCTGCATCGCGGCGGCAGGGTCGATCTTGAGCTCGACGAGCCGCTTCACGCGATCGAGCGTGTCGGAGAAGATCCGCTCGATCCGCTGCTGCGTCCCGTAGAGATTCGTGAGGATGGGAAAAGAGGAGCCACGGGGGTTGGTGAACAGCACCGCCGGCCCCCCGGAACGAAACAGTCGCCGCTGGATTTCCGCGATCTCGAGATGCGGGTCGACCGGGTGGTCGATCGCGACGAGCTGCTGTCGCGCGGCGGGTCGGCCCGCCGACTCGCGCCGCAGGGCATCGACGCAGGCGCGGAGTGAACGAAATCCCATGGGAGCGACGGGCCCTCGAAGGCGATGAAACCGCCTCCATCCTAGCCTCGCCGCCGTGTAGGATGAGGGAGTCTCGCCCGTCGTTCCCTGCCCTTTCTCCACAACGGACCTTGAAGCCCCATGGTCAGCCTTGTCTCCGTCTACGAAGGCGGCCTCCGCTGCCGCGCCACGCATGGCCCCTCCGGCACCACCCTCGTCACCGACGCCCCGGTCGACAACCACGGCAAGGGGGAGAGCTTCTCGCCCACCGACCTCATGGCCACGGCCCTCGGCGCCTGCATGATGACGATCATGGGCATCGTCGCCGAGCGGCACGGAATCGACCTGACCGGCATGAAGGCCGAGACGATCAAGGAGATGACGAAGGAGCCGCCGCGGCGGATCGCCTCGCTCCGCACCCGGCTCACGATCCCGCTGCCGCCCGACCACCCGGATCGGCAGCGGCTCGAGCAGGCCGGCCGCGCCTGCCCGGTGCACCAGAGCCTCCATCCCGACATCGACGCCGCGATCGAGTTTGTCTGGGCCGGTTGAGCGGCATCCATCCGGAGGCACGCATGCCCGACCTCTTCGCAGCATCCCGGGCCGCCAACCTCGCCCGTGCCGCGCCCCTCGCGGCCCGCATGCGGCCCCGGCGGCTCGCCGACTACGTCGGCCAGCGGAAGATCGTGGGGCAGGGCGCGCTTCTGCGGCGGCTCATCGAGTCCGACCGGCTGGGCTCCGTAATTCTCCACGGCCCGCCCGGCGTCGGGAAGACCACGCTTGCCGAGATCATCGCCCACGAAACGAGGCGGCGATTCGTCGAGCTCTCCGCCACGGCGGCGGGCGTGAAGGATGTTCGCGACGTGCTCGAGTCGGCGCGGCGGCGACTGGAGGACGACGGCCAGCGGACATGCCTCTTCATCGATGAGATCCACCGATTCAACAAGGCCCAGCAGGACGTGCTGCTGCCCGACGTGGAGAACGGCGTGATCGCGCTCATCGGCGCGACCACGCAGAATCCCTTCTTCGCGCTCACCTCCGCTCTCGTCAGCCGCAGCCGGATCTTCGAGCTCGAGAGCCTCTCCATCGACGACGTCGGTGAGGTCCTCGACCGGGCCGTCGCCGACCGCGACCACGGGCTGGGCGGCGAGCGGGTGACGCTGGCCCCCGACGCCCGCATGTTTCTCGCGGAGACGTCCGACGGAGATGCCCGGCGGGCCCTCGGGGCTCTCGAAGTGGGCGTGCTCTCGAGCCCGGAGCGGCCGCTCGACTTCACGCTCGCGCTCGCCCGCGAGAGCGTCCAGCGGAAGGCCATCGCCTACGACCAGGGCGACACCCACTACGACTGCGCCAGCGCCCTCATCAAGAGCATCAGGGGCAGCGACGCTGACGCGGGGCTTTACTGGCTCGCACGAATGCTCGAGGGGGGCGAGGACGTGCGGTTTCTGTCGCGCCGGCTCGTGATTCTCGCCAGCGAGGACGTCGGCAACGCCGACCCCCGGGCCCTGATGATCGCCGTCGCCGCCATGCAGGCGACCGAGTTCGTGGGATTGCCCGAGTGCCAGCTCACGCTCGCGCAGGCCGTGATCTACCTCGCGCTCGCCCCCAAGAGCAACGCCTGCACGACCGCGATCGGTGCGGCCCGGCGCGATGTCCGTGAACAGGCAGTGATCCCCGTGCCCCGCCACCTGCAGGACAAGCACTTCTCGGGCGCGAACAGGCTCGGCCGCGGCCAAGGCTACGAGTATTCCCACGATGCGGTCGACGGAATCGCCGCACAGGATTATCTCGGCGTCGAGAAGAACTACTACGAGCCGACCGACCGCGGAATGGAACGTGATCTCGCCGAACGCCTGGCGGAGATCAGGCGCCGACTCCGGCAGGAGCGGCCGGAACACTCCTGAGCTCGGTGGCGATCTCGGTGGTGAGCACCTCCTCGAGGCGGCCGAGCGCCCGGGCCACCGCAGCCCCGTCGAGCACGCGATGATCGGCGATCGTGGTCACGAGGCAGCGGCCTTCCGCATCGAGCGGGCCGTAGGAAAGGCTCGTGGTGCAGAGCGTGGGATGGAAGCGGTTGGTGGCACCGAAGCCGGCGAGCGTGGAGAGGCTGAAGGTGCCGACCCGCGTGGCCCGCTTGGGCGACATCGACCGCATGTTCCAGCTCAGGATCACCCGGCGCAGCAGCCGTGGCACCGATTCGAGCTGCCGCTGACGCTTGAACACACGCTCGGCCGGCTCGGTCGCGAAGCGGTCGATCGCGGCCTGAAGCATGGGGAGGGAGGCGGCGTCGGGGCTGGCGAGCCGGGCGAAGAACAAGCGGTCGGTTCCATCGTCGACGCGGTTCATGGCCAGCACGCCGACGCTCGCGGAACTCGTGACGATGCGCGGCAGGATCCGGCCGGCGCGCCAGCTGCGGAGCGCCGGCATCTCCCGGGCGACAAGGGCGTAGGCTTTGAGGAAGATCGCAGCCCAGCCGATCCGTCGCGCGGCCGCCGCCCGTGCCGCCGCGACGTCGGCCAGCCACATCTCCCGATCGACGGGAAAAAGCGGGATGGTCTTCGACAGTTCGGCGATGTCGTCGACACAGCCGTGACCCACGGCGGGGGCCGCCGTGGTGACGGTGATCGGATTCGGCGGAGAGTGACTCATGGAAACTTGCCTCGGCGACGGATTCAAGCACGTCGGCCTGCCGGGCGGAATGCCAGATTCACTGTCGCCGGCCGCGGGCCCGCAATCCTGGCGGCTGCGATCGGGGGGCCCGCCACCTGGGGGCCCGCAATCCCGGGGCCGGATAGACTCGCCGCATGAGAGCCGTGGTCCAGAGAGTGTCGCGAGCGACCGTGGCGATCGCCGAGGAGCCGGTGGCGGGCATCGGCGCGGGCCTGCTCGTGCTGGTGGGAGTGGAGACCGGAGATTCCACCGCAGACGCCGAATGGCTGGCCGGGAAGATCGCGCAGCTGCGGATCTTCGCCGACGAGGCCGGCAGGATGAATCACAGCGTCGTCGAAGCCGGCGGCGGCGTGCTCGTCGTCAGCCAGTTCACCCTCTTCGCGTCCACGGCCAAGGGGAATCGGCCGAGCTTCATCCGTGCCGCGCGGCCCGAGGAGGCGGTGCCGCTCTACGAGCGGTTTCTGGCCGAGCTCGAGCCACTGGTGGGCCACCGGCCGGAGCGGGGCGTGTTTGCGGCCGATATGCGGGTGTCGCTGGTCAACGACGGCCCGGTGACGATCGTGATCGACTCCCGGCGGCGGGAGTGACGGTCGTCGGCCCTGTCGGAAGCCGCCGCGGAATCCCTTGCGAGCGCCACCCCGGCCGGGGTGGCGGGGGGCCTGAAATCCGTCCGGTTTGTGGTACACTCCCCGCCGCACGGTGGTTGTAGCTCAGTTGGTTAGAGCATCGGTTTGTGGTACCGAGGGTCGCGGGTTCGAGTCCCGTCAGCCACCCCTGATTTCCACTTCATTCGCGGAGGCTTTGTCCATGATTCTTGGCAAGCTCTGGAAGGCCCTTGCGGCCCAGATGAACAAGGTCGCCAACTTTTTCTGGACGGCCGACCCGATCGCCCAACTGCAGTATGAATACGACAAGGCAGTCGATCAGATGAAGGAGGGCCGAGAGGGGCTCGAGCAGTACCGTGCCCTCGTCGAACGGGTGACGCGGCAGGTCAACGGTGATCGGCAGCATGTGGCGTCGCTGGAGGCGAAGGTCAAGGCTTATCTGCAGGCCGGCGAGCGGGAGACCGCCTCGAGGTTCGCGCTGGAGTTGCAGAAGGCGAAGAAGGAGCTTGCCGAGAACGAGGGGCAGCTCGGCCTGCACGAGACGGCGTACAACAACAACGTCACGAAGATCAAGCACGCCACGAAGAAGCTCTCGGATCTCAAGACCAAGATCCAGAAGTATGACGCCGATCTCAAGCTCTCGCGGGCGGAGGCCGAGCTCGCGAAACTCGCGCAGAGTTTCAACTTCGACGTCACGACCGACTTCGGGCAGATCGAGGATGTGATTCAAGACAAGATCGGTCTCAACCGCGCGAAGGTCCGCGTGGCGGCCGACCTCTCGGGGGAAGGCCTCGAGAACATCAAGCAGGAAGAGGCCGTGGAGAGGGCCATGGCCGACAACGCCCTCCGCGAGTTCGAGATCGAGATGGGCATGGTCACGCCGGAAACCGCCGGCGTGAAGGCCGACGACAAGGAGCTCGGATCCGAGCGAATCTCGCAAAAGTCCACCTGAGCGACCGGCGCGATGCGTTGAGCCACCTCAGGAGCCGATCGTGAGCACTTCCTCAGCAGCCAGAGACACGCCGCGACCGCCGGCAGCGGAGGTCGCCCCGGGCTCCGTTTCCGCGGGTATCGGCATGGGGCCGCCGCTGGCGGGGTCCGCGGCTCTGCCGGAATGGTGTCCGCCATGGGCGGAGCGGCTCGGGGACGCCTATCTCTCCGGGACGAGTTGCGTCTTTCTCATGCACGGGAATGTCCGTGACCTCGTGCCGATCGCCGCGCCGGCCGCGGCTGCCGACGGAAACGCCTGGGGTACGGTGCCCGACTTCCTCGCCCGGGAAATGTTCGGCCGCTGGGACATCGTGCTTGCCTATGACGTCGGCAAGGGGCTGCGGCCGTTGGCCGGTCCTGACCCGGCCCGCCTGAGGACGATGGCGCAATGGCTGACGGAGCGGCTGGGCAACGCGGCCACGTGGCCCCGCGATCCCGATCAGGCCCTCGCCGCGATCGACGCGCTCCTGGAGCGGAACCTGATCGACCCGCCCGAGCAACGAAAACGGATCGCCGTGGTTCTCGATTACGCGCAGTATCTCGTGCCCGCCGGTGAAGCGGGGGCCCGTTCGGGAGCGGCACGGCTGGTGCGGATCGTCGGCTGGGCGACCAATCCGCTGCTCCGTCGCGTCAATGTGGCGATCGTGCTGCTCACCGATTCGCTCGCGGAGATGCATCCGCGGGTGGTCGCCAATCCCGCCGTGACGGCCATCGAGGTGTCGATGCCGGAGGCCGATGAACGGGAGCGGTTCGCGCTGGCGACCGCTGCGGCGGCCGGGATGCCTTCGGAGCACCTTGATGGCGTTCGCCGGGTGGCCGCGCTTTCCGGCGGCCTCACGCTCGAAAGCCTGCGGGCCGTGGTCACGCTCTCGGCCCGTGAGCGGACGGCCCCCGACGGCCCCGAGTTCACGGCCCGGAAAAAAGACCTCATCGAACGCTCGTGCCATGGCCTGATCGAGTTTGTTCAGCCGCGGCTCACGCTCGATGCCGTCGCGGGCCATGCCGACGCCAAGGGTCGCCTCGAATCGGACGCGAGGGCGATCAGGAGCGGGCAGCTCGAGAGCGCCCCGATGGGGTATTTGATCTGCGGGCCGGTCGGCACCGGCAAGAGCTTCATCGCCGAATGCTATGCCGGCAGCGTGGGGATTCCCTGCGTGGTGCTCAAGAACTTCCGCAGCAAGTACGTGGGGGAGACCGAGGGCAATCTCGAGCATGCCCTCGGTGTGCTCCGCAGCCTCGGGCCGGTGGTGGTGATCATCGACGAGGCTGATGCGGCGCTCGGCAACCGTCAGAGCGACGGCGACTCGGGCACGAGCGCACGGGTGTTCTCGATGATCGCCCGGCAGATGGGCGACACCCGGTATCGCGGCAAGATCGTCTGGATGCTGCTCACCAGCCGTCCCGACCTGCTCCCGATCGACCTCAAGCGGCAGGGTCGCGCGGAGGTCCATATTCCGCTCTTCTATCCCCACGATCAGGCCGAGATGGACGCGATGTTCGCGGCGATGGCGAGGAAGTGCCGCCTGAAGCTCGCTCCGGGCCTGCCCGGCCCGATCGACATGTCGCTCGGCCTTTCGGGCGCCGACGTCGAGAGTCTCGTGCTCGCGGCCCGTCGCAAGGGCCTCGATCGGGCTGCCGACGGCGGTCCGCCCGCCAGCGACACGATATCGGCGGAGGATCTCGGGGCCGCACTCGACGACTTCATGCCGAGCGCCCAGGGCCTCGAGAAGGAGATGCAGGAGATCGCGGCCGTGCTCGAGTGCACCGAGAAGCGGTTCCTGCCCGAACATTGGAAGACGAGAGTCGGCCAACCTGGCGGTCGGTCTCACCTGCAGGAGAGGCTGGCGGCGATCCGCGAAGTGATTGGTTCCTGATCCACAGAACGCACCCCGGAGAGTTTCAACATGGCGGCCAAGACCCCCTGGTTTGACGATTCGAGCGAGACTCCGCTGATCGCGGAGTATGCGCGGAAACTCGACTCCTTCCTCGCTGCGATCGCCGACGAGGTGGTCGAGGCGAAGGAACTCGACGAGCAGGAGAAGCGGGTGGTGACGCTCATGCGGGAGGTCGAGCCGTTGCTCTCCCCGGAGGCCCATGAAAAGGTGACGCGGCTGCTCTGCGAAGTCACCGCCTACGATCTCATGCACGCCCTGCGCATGGCCGGTCACGCACGTCCGAAGACGCGCTTCCGCGGCTAGTCGGTCGCATCCCCCGGCGCGGCTTCCCTTCACACACCGAGGCAACTTCATGTCCAGCCAACCCAAGGCCCCCTTCTGGCTCGCCGTCTGGGCCGTCATCTTCGGACTCGTCGGCCTGGCCGCGTGGCGGGCGGGCATGCTCGAACAGTTCGGCTTCGGTCGTCCCGGAGCGGCCGGCCAGAGACCTGCCGCCGGCGGAGTGGATGCGGGCGGCGGCGCCGAGACGATGAGCGAGGCCCCGGACATCGCGGTGCCCACGACGGTCAAGGAATACACGTTCAAGCCGGCGGAGAAACTGCCCCCCGTGAAGGGCGTCAGCGGCTACAAGCCCCTCGAAGACGACACCGTCCGATTCGCCCTCAATGTCTGGGCGGGCTGGGCGCCGATCATTCGGGCCAACGGCGGCTTCAAGCCGGGGAAAGTCTGGCAGGCGCCGGGCGGCAGGCCCTTCAAGGTGGAACTCGTCCTCATCGACGATCCCGTGCAGATGAGGGATGCCTACGCCGCCGGCAACGTCCACATCGGCTGGGCCACCCTCGACATGCTCCCGCTCTTCGTCGACAGCTTCGCGAAGGATTCGCGAATCATGCCCCGCGTCTATCAGCAGGTCGACTTCTCCAATGGCGGCGACGGGATCGTGGTTCGCGAATCGATCAAGACGGTCGCGGATCTCGCGGGCAAAAAGCTCGTGATGGCGCAAAACTCCCCCAGCCAGTTCTTCGCCCTCAACATGCTCGTGGCCGGCGGGCTGCAACCGGCCGACGTGGAGATGATCTACGTCAACACCGCCTTCGAGGCCGCCGCGGCTTTCAACCGCGACAAGTCGATCGCCGGCTGCGTGTCGTGGGCGCCCGACATCTACAACCTCGCCGAGGCCAAGGGCAACCGGATGCTCATCACGACTCAGACGGCCAACCGCCTGATCGCCGACGTCTGGTTTGCGCGGGCCGACTTCGCGAAGGACCACCCGGACAAGATCGAGGCGATCGTGCGGGGCATCTTCGACGCGATGGCGGAACTGAAACAGGAGTCGGCCCGCACGGAGGTGGCGTCGCTGATGGCCGATGGCTACACGATTCCCGCCGCCGATGCCCTGTCGATGCTGGGCGACGCCCACAGCACCAACTGGGCCGAGAACTACCAGTTTTTCCTCAATCGCAACAACCCGGCCAACTTCGAGCGGATCTGGAAGCAGGCCTACATGCTCTACCGTCGCATCGGGGCGATCGCCAACAATCCTGTGCCCTTCGATCAGGTGATGGATTTCTCGGTGATCCAGAAGCTCGGCCGCGAAGCCAAGTATGCGGAGACGAAGGACGAGTATGCGATCAGCCTGCCTCCCAAGACGGTCCAGCAGATTCGCGCGGAGAACGAGGAGATTCTCACCAACACGATCGTGATCCACTTCTTTCCCAATAGCGCTGAGCTGCGGAAGAAGGTGATCCGGCGGATCGACGGCAAGGACGTCGAGGAGCCGTACGACGCCCGTGTGGACCTCGTGCTCGACGAGGCCGGGGCGCTGGCGAAGCAGTTCGGCAACGCGCGGATCGTCGTCGAGGGGCACGCCGACAGTTCCATGCGGGGTGCCGTGCCGGCAGGGATGGTGAAGGAACTCTCGCTCGAACGGGCCCGGTCGGTGAAGGATGCGTTGGTGGAGAAGTTCAAGTTCGACGACGGTCGTTTTGCGGTCGATGGCCTGGGCTGGGAGCGGCCGGCCGATGACGATCATCCCGACAACCACGCGCTCAACAGGCGGGTGGAAATCAAGGTCTACGCGGCGGAAAAGGAATGACCACGCCAACCGACCCGTTGGCATCGCCGAGCCCGCCACCCGCGGTCAACGTCCAGCCCCTGCGGGGTGAGGCGGAGGCGGCGACCGTCGTTTTCTGGGGCGTGACCTGCGTGGCCTGCGTGTTGGCGCTGTGGTTCGTGGCGACCGCCGGCGAGGCGGAGAGTCGGATCATCAGCCCGGCCACGCTGCCGAGCCCCGGCGAAACCCTCGCCGCCGTGCCGAGTGTTTTCGGTGAGCGGCGACTCGTCGCCAACACGCTGGTGACCCTCCGGCGGGTCTGTCTGGGATTCGGACTGTCGGCCGTGGTGGGCGTGCCGCTCGGCGTGCTCGCCGCCTGTTTCCCGGCGGTGCGGGCGTTCGTCGCACCGCTGACGATTTTTGGCCGCAACATCCCCGTCGCGGCCCTCATCCCGCTGACGTTCTTCTTCTTCGGAATCGGCGAGTTCCAGAAGATGATGTTCCTGTTCATCGCGAGCGTGGCCTTCGTCGTCAGCGACACGACGGCCGCCGTGCTCGAGGTGCCCCAGCGGTATGTCGACACCGCGCTGACGCTCGGCGGCTCGCGGCTCCAGATCATCCTCAAGGTGCTCGTCCCCCTGGCGGCGCCGGCGATCTTCAACTCGTTGCGACTCCTCTTCGGCATCGCTTTCGGCTACGTGATGCTCGCGGAGGTCGTCAAGCTCGGCGGTGACACGGGGGGGCTCGGCGACCTGATCAATGTGTCGCAGCGGCGCGGCGAGCGGGAGCCGATCCTGATCGTGTTGGTGGTCATCCCGCTGGTGGCCTACGCGATCGACCGGCTGCTCTGGTGGCTGCAGTGCGATCTCTTCCCGCACCGGTATGGTGGCCAGGGGCTGCTCCCCAGGTTTTTTCGCAGGGCGCTCCACGGGGCGGCGGCAATGCCGGAGGCAACTCCATGAATCAGCCGGATCCATCCGGATCGCCCCCGGCGTCTGACTCGGCGTCTGACTCGGCGTCTGACTCGGCGTCCACGTCCGCCCGGCCTGCCGCGGTCGAGTTTCGGGATGTGACGAAGATCTACGGGCGGGGGACCCCCCGGGAATACGTGGCGATTTCCCACGTGAGTTTCACGATCCCCGACGTGGCCGACCACGGAGAGATCTCTTCGTTTCTGGGGCCGAGCGGCTGCGGCAAGAGCACCGTGCTCAGGCTTGTGGCCGGCCTCGAGCCGCAGCATCCGCCCACGAGTGGCACGGTGACGGTGCTCGGCAGGCCGGTCATCGGACCCGGGGCCGACAGGGGCATGGTGTTTCAGGACTACACGAGCTTCGACAACCGCACCGTGCTCGACAACGTGGCCTTCGGGCTCGAGTGCCGGGGGGTGTCGCGGCGCGAACGCGAAGCGGAGGGGCTCGAGTGGATTGCCAAGGTGGGCCTCGACCCGCGGCGGGACGCCCGCAAATATCCGCACGAACTCTCGGGCGGGATGCGGCAGCGGGTGGCCATCGCCCGCACCCTGATCCTGCGGCCACGGGTGATCCTCATGGACGAACCTTTCGGCGCGCTCGATCCGGCCACCCGGCTCGACATGCAGGACATGCTCATCTCGCTCTGGCGGGAGGTGCAGGCCACGGTCCTCTTTGTGACGCATTCCGTCGAGGAGGCGGTCTATCTCGGCGACCGGGTCTTCGTGATGGGCACGACCCCGGGCCGGATCGTCGACGAGGTCCGGCTGCCGTCGCCGACGCGAAACGCCCGTGAGATCCAGTCCGAGCCCTGGTTCCACGAGCAGGTCAACGCGCTGCACGCCCGGATCGAGCAGGTGGAGGCAGCCGCGAAACGTTCCCCAAATGGTGCCAGCCGCCAAATCCAGGCAGGATAGGCCGATCCGAACCCCTTTTCCTCCGATGTGGTGGCAGGTGCTTTTTTCTCGTTCCCCTTTTCGGGCCCCGCCGCCGAATCCCCCGCCGGGACCCGACGAGATCGTGTCCGGAACCCGCTGTTACCCACAGATTCCGCCGAAGACCCCTTCCGAATGACGTACCTGAAGACCGCGTTCATGACGCGTTGGAACCTGCTGCTCTTCGGAGGCGGCGTGGCTGCGGCGTTTCTCTGCGGATTTCCCGGCATCGTGCTGCCGCTGGTGGCGGCCGGCGAGGTCTACTACCTGGCGAGCATGCTGGCCAGTGACCGCTTTCGCAGCGCCGTCGACGCACAGGAGGCGAAGGCCAGGAAAAACCTGGAGGCATCGGGCGCCCGCGAGGCCTATGAGCGGATCCGGAAGAACCTGCCCCCCGCGCTCCTCAAGCGGTTCGACCAGCTCCGGGACCATTGCCTCAAGCTCGTCGAACTCGGCGGCAGCATGCGGGGGCCGGACGGTGGCGGTCCGGACAAGAACGCGCTGGAGTCGCTCGACCGACTGCTCTGGGGATATCTGCGGATGATCTGGGGCGCATCGACGCTCTCCGACTTCCTCGACCACACCGACGCCGCCGCGATCCGCGCGCGGATCGCCGATCTCGAACAGCGGCTGGCAACGCTGTCTCCGGGCAACCCGGGCGCGGCGCAGATGCGGTCGGCGATCGAGGACCACCTGCAAACGAGCCGCGAGCGGCTGGAGAACATCGAGGAGGCCCGCCGGAAGCTCGATCTGGTTGCGGCCGAAGTCGAGCGACTGGAGGCCAAGATCGCGGCGCTCGCCGAAAGTTCGGTCGCCAAGCGGGACGTCAGCGACATCGCCCAGCGGGTCGACGAGGTGGCCGCCGGGATGCGCAAGACCGATGAAACGATGCGGCAGCTCCAGCTTCCCCCCGAACTCGAGGACCTCGACGAGCCCCCGCCCATGCTCCGCGAGGAGGCGTGAGAAGTCCGGGAACACGAACGGTCGGCGGTCCTGGGGAGCGGCGGTCGGCAGGCGGCGACCCGTCGCGTCTCCTCAATCCAGCCAGTCGGCCTCGGAGAGCCGCTCCGGCGTGTATGTGTCGGTGACGTAGCTGATGTCCTTCGAGATCAGCGACTCGACCTCCAGCTTGAAGCCGTTGGTGAGCATCGTCTCAATCTCCTTCTGCCACGCCTTCTTGCCGGCGAACCAGGGATAGGCGGCAATCTGCTTCGCCCGCTTGATGTCGGTCTCGTTGAGCTGGATCTGGACGCTCGGGGAGAGCTTGCAGCGGGCGTAGTCGCGGGAACGGATGCCGAGGAACTTGGCCTCGGGAATCGCCATCCGCTTCGACTCGTAGGCGAGGTTGATCGAACCCTGCTTGAGCACGGAGTAGATGTAGTAGCCCCAGGGATCGTTGTCGAGCAGGCAGTAGACGGGCAGCTTCAGTTCGTTGTGGAGCCGGTAGAGCATCCGCCGCACGCCCCGTGGCGGCTGGCCGCCGCCATGAGTCAGCAGGCAGCCGTGCTTCCGCCAGAACTTGTCCTCGTTGAACCGGCGCCAGACCGTGTCTTTCTCGACATGCAGGATGAACTTGGCGTCGCAGGTCTTGAACTTCACGACATCGGCCTCGACGATCGACGGGATCGAGTAGCCGCCGGAACCCATCCGCGAGCAGTCGATCTCGTCGCCGGAGTCGATCAACGTGATCGGGCCGACCATGCCGCCACGGTTGCTGGCGTAGACGTGGAGCTCCTCGCGGAGGCTCTCGAGCGTGACTTCGAGATCCTCGATGACCGGATCGCACTCCTCCTGCGTGGCGAACGTCTCCTCCCGGGTGCCATCGATCGTGTGCTTGAGAAGGTAGTAGAGACCGCGGATGCTCGTGGTCTTTTGCTGCTCGAGCAACTGTTTGCAGCCGGTGGCCACGAGCAGGGTCTGCATGTAGCTCTTGGCCTGCGAGAGATTGAAGAGCTGGCGGCGATTGGTCTGGCCGCCCATCTCGATGATTTTCTGGGTCTTGTTGAAGCGGACGTTTGAAAGGCTGCGGGTGGGGATGTCGAGGTAGGGGTCGCGGCGCTTCTCGGCGGCGGCCGCGACCTCGTCGGCCAGGCCGACGATCAGCTTGAGCGTCTTGAGATCGACCGCGGGCAGTTTGCCTACGGCCGCCTTTGCGGGGTGTTTCGACTTCGGGGCCATGTCAGGTAGAGTGGGGGGGCAGGAAACAGGGTTGCGAACGAGAGAAAATCGTACCTGCAATCACGGCCATCCGCACGCATGTCGAAATACACCCTCTCCTACGCCCTCCTCGGCCTGTTGATCACGCTGGGCGTGTATCTCGTCTGCCGTCCCTCGCGGCGATTCGATCCCGACTGAGGGATCGCGGGGCGGATTCCCGGCGCGGCCGCTCCCTGACGTGCGGCGTGGTCCCATCAGGCCACGAGCCCGTTGCTGACAACGGGCTTCTGCCGCCCCGGGGGGCGATCCACCGGACAAGAGTCCGCATCCAGCCGGCGTGACCGCGTCTCAGCAGCGCACGTCGTCGGCCTTGCCGACCGCGCGGCGGATGAAGTGCGGGGCGGGGAGACCGCCCGTGGAGACCGGCGCCTCCTGCGGCGGTTTCGCGGTCGGGGTGATCCGCGTGCTGCCGCTGAAAAACTCGGCGATCCGTGCGACCACCGTCTGCTGCTCGGCGGATTCGAGTTCCGGGAAGATCGGCAGGGCGAGCGTCTGCTCGGCGGCTCGCTCCGTCTCCGGGAGATCGCCCCGGGACCAGCCGAGGTGGGTGAAGCACTTCTGCAGGTGGAGCGGCACGGGGTAGTAGATTTCCGTGCCCACGCCATTTTTCGCGAGGTGTGCCCGGAGGGCGTCGCGGCTGTCGTCGAGCACGCGAATCACGAACTGGTTCCAGACGTGGCGACCGCGGGGCTCGTCTCCGGGCACGGCAACCCGGCCGGACAGGTCGTGGTCGGCGAAGATCTCCCGGTAGCGGGCGGCGTTGACCTGTCGGGCCGTGGTCCATGAATCGAGATGCGGGAGCTTCACGCGAAGCACCGCGGCCTGGATCGAATCGAGGCGGCTGTTGATGCCGATCACCTCGTGGTAATAGCGAGGCTCCATTCCATGCACGCGGAGCAGGCGCAACTGCTTGGCGACGTCGTCGCGGGTGGTGGTGAGGAAGCCGCCGTCGCCGGCACCCCCGAGATTTTTGGTGGGGTAGAAGCTGAAGCACCCGACGTCACCGAGGCTGCCCGAGCAGCGGCCATGCCAGGTCGAAAGAATCGACTGTGCGGCATCCTCCACGATCGGCAGGCCTGACTTCGCGGCGATCGGCGCGATCGCGTCCATGTCGGCCGTGCGTCCGAAGAGGTGGACGGGAACGATCGCCCGCGTCCGGCTGCTGATCCTCTTCTCGATGTCGCGGGGATCGACGAGATAGGTCACGGGGTCGATGTCCGCGAAAATCGGTGTGGCGCCCAGCCGGGTGACCGCGCTGGCGGTCGCGAAGAACGTGTAGCTCGGCACGATCACCTCGTCGCCGGGGCCGACGTCCAAGGCCATCAGCGCCAAAAGCAGCGCGTCGCTGCCCGAGGCGCACGAGATCACGTGGGGCACGTCGAGCATCCGCGCGAGTTCCGCCTCGAGTTCGGCGACGTCGGGGCCAAGCACGAACCTGCCCGAATCACAGACGCGGTTGATCGCCTCGCGGATCTGTTCGCGGAGGGCGGCGTACTGGCGGTCGAGGGCGAGCAACGGCACGGCCGGCAGCAGGTCGCCGGCGGTCTCGTGCGGCGTGGCGGATGCTGCTTCGGGGCTGCGGCGAATCATGGTGCGACGAACTCCGATGGGCCTGCTCAGGACGGGGACGGATCGCGATGGGTACGAACAGATCGCTCAGCCGACGCTTCGTGATCGTCACGATCGTGCGGACCGCTTCACTGGATTCCGGAGTTTCCAGAGCGTTATCCGGCACGGCGTCTCGCGCGCCGTATCCCGCGCGATATGCGGGGAATAGGTGAGTTTGCGACCGCGGGTCAAGGGCATGCCGCCGCCCGTCAATCGCGGCAAACACGGCAGGCTGGGCGAACGGCGGGGGAGGGTGCTGCCGTGGGCGTTTGACATCGATCGGGCAGGCAACCTAGATTCCAGCAGTTTTCCAAGTCCAGCCCTCGCCCCTCGTGCACGCGGGGACGAGGTGGACCGCGGAGGAGAGTTGCGCGGCCGGAGTGTTCGATCACCCTTGGCTCGCGAGTCGGATGGCATCCACGGTGATTACTGCTGTCATCGACCTGGGAAAGATTGCCCAGCGGCTGGGCCTCCCCGTCGCGGGGGTGCAGTCGACGGTCGAACTGCTCGATGGGGGCAACACCGTTCCCTTCATCACGCGGTATCGCCGTGATCAGACCGGCGGTCTCGACGAGGAGGGCGTGCGGCGGATCGCGGAATGCGTGACCCGCGCGCGGCAGCTCGCCGATCGGAAGCAGACGATCCTCCGGACCATCCAAGGGCAGGGCAAACTGACCCCGGCACTGGAGGCCGGGATCGCCGCCGCCGAGAGCCTCAAGCAACTCGAGGACCTCTACCTGCCGTTCAAGGCCCGGAAGCTCTCCCTGGCAGAGGTCGCCCGCCAGCGAAAGCTCGAGCCCCTGGCCCGGGAGATTCTCGCCGCCGACCCGGCCGCCGCCGATCTCGACACCCGCGCGGCCGACTTCGTCGATGCCGATGCCCAGGTGGCCGCCGTCGCCGACGTGCTGCTCGGTGTCGGCCATATCATCGCCCACGAGTTCAGCGAACGTGCCGATGTCCGGCAGCGGCTGCGTGACATCCTCTACCGCTCGGCTCACCTCAAGAGCCAGCGTGTCGAGACCGCCGGCAAGGCGCTCTCCAAGGAAGAGAAGCATTACCGCGACTACTTCGACTACGGCGAGCACATCCAGCGGGTGCCGCCCCACCGGCTGTTGGCGATCAACCGCGGCGAACGGGCGCGGCTGCTGAAGGTGCGAGTCGAGGGACCGGCCGAGGAGATGCAGATCGCCGCCGAGGAACTGCTCGTGCCGGCGGGCCACCCCCACGCCGAGTTTCTCCGGGCCTGTGCCCGTGATTCGCTCGCCCGGCTGATCCTCGCGAGCCTGGAGCGCGAGGTGCGGCGGGAGATGACCGAGGTCTGCGAGTCGCATGCCGTGCAGGTCTTCGCCCGCAACCTCCGCAACCTGCTGCTCCAGTCGCCGGTGCCCGGCCGCCGCGTGCTGGCCCTCGACCCGGGGTTCAAGAGCGGCTGCAAGGCCGTGGTGATCGACGAGTGCGGCACGCCGCTCGAGCACGCCGTGCTCCACGTTGTCGGCAAGGACGAGAAGCGGGTGGCGTCGGCCCAGAAAATCGTGGAACTGGTGAAAAACCATTCCTGCGGAGTGATCGCCGTCGGCAACGGCACCGCCGGCCGGGAGACCGAAACGCTCGTGGCCGAACTGGTGACGGGCGAACTCGGCGAACTCGACGTGGGCTATGCGATCGTCAACGAGGCCGGCGCGAGCGTCTACTCGACCAGCGCCTACGGCCGTGAGGAGCTGCCGACACACGAGGCCTCGATCCGCGGCGCGATCTCGATCGGCCGCCGTCTGCAGGATCCGCTCTCGGAGCTGGTGAAGATCGAGCCGGCGAACATCGGCGTGGGCCTCTACCAGCACGACGTCAAGGCAAGGCATCTCCACGCATCGCTCGACCAGGTGGTGGAGAGCTGCGTCAACTACGTGGGTGTCGATGTCAACACGGCCAGCCCGGCGCTCCTGCGGCGGGTCTCCGGCTTCAACCAGGCGACCGCCAAAAACTTCCACGAGTGGCGGACCAAGAACGGCCCGTTCACCTCGAGGCAGCAGTTTCTCGAGGTGCCGGGCTTCGGCGAGGCGGCGTTCGTGCAGGCGGTCGGATTCCTGAAGATCCCGGGGGGCACGAATCCGCTCGATTCGACCTGGATCCACCCCGAGAGTTATCCGATCGCGGAGAAGGTGCTGGAGCGGCTCGGCGGCAGCCCGACCATGCTCGCGAGCCGACAGGAGGCCGAGGCGCTCGCTGAAAAGGCGGCGGCGGTCGATCTCGTGGCCCTCTCCCAGGAACTCGGCGTGGGCCGTCTCCTGCTGGCCGACATCCTCGAGCAGTTGGCCCGCCCGGGCCGCGATCCCCGCGAGGATCTGCCGAAGCCGTTCTTCAAGAAGGGCGTGCTCAAACTCGAGGATCTGGCGGTGGGCATGGAACTGCTCGGCTCCGTCCTCAACGTGGTCGACTTCGGCGCCTTCGTCGATATCGGGCTGCACGACAGCGGGATGGTTCACATCAGCCAGTTGTCGAGCCAGTTCGTCCGTGACCCGCACGACTTCGTCAGCGTCGGCCAGATCGTGCAGGTCTGGGTGTTGGAACTCGACAAGGCCCGTCGCCGCGTGGCGCTCACGATGATCCCGCCCGCCGACCGGGAGCGACAGCAACGCCGGGAGGAGGCCCGCAAGGAACAGAAGGCGCGGCGGGCCGAACAGCGGCAGTCGCCCCCGCCGGCGGCCGAGGCGGCCGGGAGCCGTGGGCGTCCGCCCGCTCGGCCGGCCAAGGGCGGAGGTCGCCCACCACGCCGCGATCGGCCTCCGCGCGAGCCCGAGCCGCGCACCTATGTGGCCGCAGGACCGAAGAAGCCGGCGGCGCCGATCTCCAAGGCGATGCGGGAGGGCAAGGAGCCGCTCCGCACGTTCGGCGATCTCAAGCAGTTTTTCGAGAAAAAGGACGCTGAAGAAGCGTCGGCCGATCAAGAAAAACCCGCCGGCGGCTCATGACCACGCCGGCCGTGAGTCCACGATCGATCACCTCTCGCGGAACGTGATCCGCCCCTTGGTGAGATCGTAAGGGGAGAGTTCGACCTTCACCTTGTCGCCCGGAACGATGCGGATGAAGTTTTTCCTCATCCGACCGGCGACGTGGGCGTTGACGATGTGTCCGCCCGTGATCTGCACGCGAAAACGCGTGTTGGCAAGAGCCTGCGTGACGACGCCCTCGACTTCGAGTGCCTGTTCTTTTTCCGCCATGGATATCCTTGATGAACCGTCGGGAAGGTCCACGAAATGTAGCCCGCCGGGGCCGGCCAGTCCAGCAGGCCTTACGCCTCGTCGTCGGCGGTGGGGGCCGATCCGGAGGCTTTCCAGCGGAGATACGCGTTGAAGAAGCCGTCCAGATTGCCGTCGAGCACGCTCTGGAAGTTGCCGACGTAATGGCCCGTGCGCTGGTCCTTCACCCTCTGGTCGGGGTGGAGAAAGTAGTTGCGGATCTGTGAACCGAAGCCGGTTTTGGGCTGCTGCTTGTAGCGGGCGAGCTGTTCGGCCTCGCGCTTCTCCTCCTGGAGCCGTGCGATTCGGGCGCGGAGCATCTTGATGGCCGTGGCCCGGTTTTTGTGCTGGCTCCGCTCGCTCTGGCACTGCACCACGATCCCCGTGGGGAAGTGGGTCATCCGGATCGCGCTCGACGTCTTGTTGACATGCTGCCCGCCGGCGCCACTGGCCCGGAACACGTCCTCGCGAATGTCCTCGTCCCGGAGTTCAACCTCGGTGTCGTCGTCGGCGATCTCGGGAGCGACGTCGACCGCCGCGAAACTCGTCTGCCGTTTTCCTTCGGCGTTGAAGGGGCTGATGCGGACGAGCCGGTGGATGCCGGTCTCCCCTTTGAGGTAGCCGTAGGCCTGCGGGCCCTTGATGGCGACCGTGGCGCTCTGGATGCCGGCCACGGCGTCATCCTGGCGGTCGAGCAGTTCGACCGTGTAGTCGTGTTTCGAGGCCCAGGCGGAATACATCCGCAGGAGCATCTCCGCCCAGTCGTTCGCGTCGGTGCCGCCGTCGCGGGCGTGAATCGAGACCAGGGCGTCGCAGGAGTCGTGCGCCCCGGAGAGGAGCGACGCGAGTTCGAGCGCATCGACCATCTTCTCGAGACGATCGGCCTCCGCGGCGACTTCGGGCTCGAGCGAGACGTCCTCGCGGGCGAGTTCCTCCAGCGCCTCGAGGTCGCCGCCGGCAGCGACCGCCTCCTCGAGGGGCTTGAGGATGGAGTTGATTCCCTTGAGTTCGGCGACGGTCGCCTGGGCCTTCTCGGAGTTGTTCCAGAAGTCGGCCCCGCTCATCGCCTCTTCGAGCTTCTGAACCGATTGCCTGCGTCCGTCCCAGTCAAAGAGAGTCTCGGAGCTGGAGGAGCCGGGCCCGGATCGATGCGGAGCGGTTGAGAAGAGCTGTGTCCATGGAACGGATTCTACGCGGCGGCCTCCACGCGGAGAAGCCGGGCTGCGTTCGGAACGCTATCGCACGCGTTTGGTGGTGGATGTCGTCGTGCCGGATGCCATCGCGGCGAGGGCCATCCGAGCCGCCGCGGTGTCGTCGTCGAGGATCGTGCCGATGCCCTGCCAGCCCGTTTGGGAGATCGTCGCCCCGACAGGCTTCGAGAGAACGACACGGAAGGTCTCGTTCGGCTCCCGCAGCCGGTCGCCTTTCACGGCCACTCGGAGCGTCATGGTCGTTTGTCCCGCCGCGAACCGCAGCGTGCCGCCGCCGCGGACGTAGTCGCGGCCGGCGATGGCCGTGTGGTTGGCCGTCGACCATGCGGCCGACACCGGCTGGACCGATGCCGTCGAGAGCATGACCGTGAACGTCATCCAGCGGACCCCCCGCTGCCCTTCGGCGATCGAAGCGGAGCCGATCGACACGACGGGCGGCGGCGGCGCCGGCGGAGCCGCGTCCCAGAGCGAGCCGTCGGCCGCCGCGACGAGCGCCCGATAGCGATGGGCGGTGGCGAGGGGCTCATCCATGCGGTGAAGCTTCGCGAAATCGCCCCACGGACCTGCCCCCGCCTGGCCCGTGAACTGGAAGTCGATGAACAGATCCATGCCCGCCGCGTCGAGGCCGCGGAGATAGTCGCGTTGGATGTCGCCCATCCGCGGGTCGTTCGTCGCGGCGTAGAAGACGTCTTGGTAGGCCGCGCCGCGGCCATCCAGGTGGGGTCCACCCTCGTAGGCGACGAGTTGGATCGTCCGGCCGAGGCGGGCCGTCCACTCCCGCGCGAGTCGCTCGTGATTGGCCGTCCACGCCAGGCTCGTCGCCACGTTGGTTCGCGTGTCGGCGAGGACGCGGTCGACGGTGGTCGCGGCCGTATACCCCGCCCGCTGCTCATCGGTGGGCGTGATGTAGGGAGCGATGGCGATCGCGTCGAACGACCCTCCCATCGCTTCGGCGATCTGGCCCGTCACCCAGTCGACGGCCGCCCAGCCGGCGGCGACGCGGACGAGCCGATTCGTCTGGCCGGCGAACACGGCCGACCAGATGTCCATGTCGCGTTTCGCCTCGCGGCCCGCGATCCGCCAGTGGGCCAGGTCGGGATCGAGCCCGGCATTCTCGGGGAGCCGAGCCTGGTCGGCGATCCAGTGCGAGGACTCGAACCCCCACCCGAAGTTCCAGACCTCGTTGGCCCACTCGACGTGGACCCTGCGGCCCGGCTCGAGGTGGTCGCGGACGTACGTTGCGAAGTTCCGCACGAACGCATCGTCGGCGAGGTGCGGCATGTTGAACCAGGGGTCGGCATCGAGATCGTTGGCGAGCTGCACCATGTACTCGACCGCCATCCCGTTGACGATCGGCTCGCTCGCGGTGCCGGCCGGGCCCGAGCCCTGCCGAATGTCGGCGGCGTCACGGCGATCCCCCCAGCTGCGGATGTCGGAGGAGTTGGTCTCCTGCATCCCCATGAAGCGGAGCGTCTGGAAGGGGGCGAGCCGCCGCAGGAAGAGCGGGTGGAACGGCGAGAACGCCGCCCCCGGCTCCCAGCGTTGGCCGACGAAGCGGCGACCCTCCCAGTCGGGCATCCAGACGTTGAAGTTGCGGGCGGGATCGGCGGGGCTCGTCGACTCGATCACCAGGTAGATGCCGTTGTCGCCGGGGGTCACCTGGAGATCGGCGAAGTTTCTCCCGGTCGCCGTGGTGCCGCTGGCGACCACGCGGGCGTCGAATCCGAAGGTGACGACGCCGGTACCATCCCATTCGGCACGATACAGACCCCCCGCATAGCCGCCGGCGAGGCCGCGGAACAGCAGTGTGCCCGCACGCTGCTGCATCAGCTGCCCGGAAGCGTTGGTCCAGGTGGCCAGCCGGGCCACGTTGCCATCGGCGTCGAGTTCGAGCGGCGGCGTGCCGGCATCATCCCACGACGTGCCCCACGTGGCGGTGTTGAACGCATGCGCGATCCAGGGGCGGGAGGCCTTGAAAGCATCGGTGAACGTCCAGGCCGGCGACCAGTCGACGACGTTCTCGAGGTTCATGCCGACGGCCATGACGCCAGTGGGGGCGTCGGTGGCCTGGGCGTCGGCCGCCATCAGCGAGCGGGCCTCGAGCCGCTCGATCCCCATGCCGCAAAATGCGGCGCGCGTTGCATTCCGGGGCGGTCGCCGGCACGTGCCGCGGGAAGCGTTGGCAACGGTCATGAGTCGACTCCAGGCCTGTTTCGGCGGGGTAAAACGCCGCCGGCGGGAGCGATCCCGACGAACGACTCCGCCGCTGCCGACGCATGGCAAGCAACTCGTGTGCCGAATCAGACCCGCTCGACCCGGCTTCCCGGCAGCCGGCGGAGGATCCGCCGCATCTCGAGGATGCCGATCGTGGACAGCACCTGGGAGGCGGCGAGGCCCGTGGCCGCGACGATCGCGTCCACATCGACGGAGGCCTGCTGCCCGGCCTGCTCGAGGTGATCATCGATCGCGCCGAGCACGGTCCGTTCGACATCGCCGAGCTGGAGTTCCGCCGGCGACTTCACCTCCCGGCCGTCGGCGGTGGTCGCTGTTTCGAAGAGCGGCCCGAGTTCCTCGAGGATGTCGTCCACGCTCTCGACCAGCCTCGCCCCGTCGCGGAGGAGTTGATGGCAGCCGCGGGCCATGCGGCAGTCAATCTGGCCCGGCACCGCGAAGACCTCGCGGCCCTGTTCGCCCGCGAGCCGCGCCGTGATCAGCGCTCCCGAACGAGTAGCCGCCTCCACGACGACCGTGCCGAGCGACAGTCCCGACACGATCCGGTTGCGCTGGGGAAATGCCCCGGCACGAGGCCCGGAAAAAGGCGGCGGCTCGCTCACCACCGCGCCGTGGGCGACGACCTCCGTGGCGAGATCGGCATGTTCGGGAGGGTAGACGGCAAGCACGCCCGTGCCGAGCACCGCGATGGTGCGGCCGCCGGCGTCGATCGCACCGCGATGGGCGGCGGCGTCGATGCCGCGGGCCAGCCCGCTGACGACGGTATAGCCGGCCCGGGCCAGGCCGCCGGCGAGCTGCCACGCCACCCGCTTGCCGTAGGGCGTGGCGTGGCGGGCGCCCACGACGGAGACCGCGAGGGCGTCGCACGGCTTGAAGCCGCCACGGACGAAGAGCACACCTGGCGGGTCGTCGATCCGCGCGAGCAGCGGCGGGTAGTTTTCAGCACCCTCGACGAGCATGTCGATGCCCCGGCTGCGGCAGACGTCGATCAACTCCTCGGCCGCGCGGTCGGCCACGAGCGCTGAAATCCGCGCCGCCAGCACAGGTCCGATTCCGCCCACCGTGGCGATCTCGCGGGAACTCGCCGCGAACACGGCTTGCGGCGAGCCGAACCGTTCGAGGAGCAACTGCCGCAGCCGGCCACCGATGCCAGGCACGCAGGAGAGCCGAACATGCGCGAGGAAGTCGGCGTCGATCGCCGGACTGGAGGCGGGCATCGGTGGGCTCCGGGAGCATCGCGGACAGAACGTGTACAGGCGTTCCGTTGTAGGCGATGCGATCGCCGCCGTCAAAAGGGGGGCCGGGAATCCTCGGGCCGAGCCGGGCCGGATCGCAGCCGCCCGATGCCGACCTCAGCCGGCCGCCACCTTGAGTTCCGCGAGATGCTGTGCCGTGTTCACCAGGCGGTCCCAGTTTTGCTCGACATACTCGGGCGGGCCGCCGATCTGGGCCACCACCTGGGCGACTTCCTCCGTGGGCACCATCTCGATGGCGTCCCAGGGGCAGACCTTGAGATCGTAGGGATTCGACTTCTTCCCGGGGATGTGCACGCACACCTCGCAGCCCACGCACCGCTCGATGTCGATCTCGCACCAACTCTGCAGGTTGTGGAACTGGTCGTACTGCTGCACCTTGATGATGCAGTCAACCGGACAGACCTCGAGGCACGACTCGCACCCGGTGCAGTTGTCGGCATTGATGACCGCAAGTTCCTTGGGGAGCTTCTTGCGGGGTCCTGCTTTGGCCATGGTGGGTTTGATCGGTGGAAAGGGGACGGTTTCTGGAGCCCCTTCATGGTAGCCGGCTCGGGCCGGCCGTCAAAATCGGACCAGTCGCGTGAATCAGGCCGCCCGGCGGAGGCCGGCCGTCGGCGACTCCGCCGCGTAGTCGTAGCCAAACCGCTCGATGTCCTCCGCGAAATGGTCGCGGACGAGGGCCACGAGCCGCGGGCTGTAATAGTCGCGATAGTCGCGGCGGGAGCTGGCGTTCACATGGCCCAGCGGGGCCACGATGCCGATCCGGCGGCAGACGTGGCTGAAGTCGGAGGCCACGGTTTCGTAGCGGCCGAGAAAGTCAACGAGCAGCCGGCCCCGGGAATCGCAGAGCATCCGCGTCTGCGAAATCTTGCCGCGACGGATTTCGTAGCGGAGATACGCCTCGAAGTCGGGCAGCCGCGTCGCGAGGCGGCGGCGGTGGCTGACGTGGGTGGCGTGTTCCCCGTTGGCGCGGAGGAAGTGGAAATACGACACCATCAGGTCCCAGGGATTCCGCACGAAGGCGAACTTGAACAGTGACTCGAACACGTCACCGGGCAGGTTGCGGCGGAGCGTGTCGGCCGGCGTGTGGGGGCGAAACCGCCGCAGCCGATACGGCGCGTAGTGGTTGACCTTGATGCCGATCCGCTCGAGCCAGCGGTTGGCCCAGTAGTGCTGGCTGTGATCCGCGTGCGAAAAAAGAGCCCCGGCCACGCTGGAGCCCGCCGTCTTGGGCACGTGAATGAAGGCAAACCGGTGGCGGTAGGAGACGAGCATGCGGCGACCTCGCGGGCCGGGGAGGGTCGCGAAACCCACCGCCCGCCGCAAGAGCGTTTTCCGGAGGCTACACGCACTCCCCGCGGACGAGGTCTTCGGGCGTCTGCCGGGCCCGGACGAGTCGGTGCGTGCCGCCATCGACGAGCACCTCGGCCGGCAGCGGCTTCGAGTTGTAGTTGCTCGCCATCACGAATCCGTAGGCCCCGGCGATCTCGATCACGAGCAGATCGCCCACCTCCGCCGCGGGCAGGCTGCGCGTGGCCACGAAGCCGCCATCCGTCTGCGTGAAGATGTCGCCCGACTCGCACAGCGGGCCGCCCACCGCCACCTCCTCGTCGGCGACGTGCTCGGCCCGGCTTTGCGGGCAGAGGCTCATCGGGTGGTAGGAGCCGTAGAGGACGGGCCGCGCGAGGGTGTTGAAGCCCGCATCGACGAGGACGTATTTTCGCGCGCCCTGCTTCTTGATGGCGCGGATCTCCGTGACCACGGAGCCGGATTCGGCCGTCAGATAACGGCCCGGTTCGATTTCGAGCCGGATGCGGTGGCCGAACCGGTCCTCGAGCCGCTTCCGCGTGGCATTCCAGAGCGTGAAGTAGCCGGAGAGATCGGCATGCACCTCGCCCGGCTTGTAGGGCACGGGCAGTCCGCCGCCGGCGCTCACCATCGTGAGCGAACGGCCGACCTCGATCGCCACCCGTTCGAGCGCCTCGGCCACCTCCGCCAGATGCGCGAGGTCGGTGCCGCTGCCGATGTGCATGTGGAGTCCGCTGACGGCGAGCCCGGCCCACTCGGCCCGCCGGAGCACGTCGGGAATCTCCTCGTGCCAGATGCCGTGCTTCGAGCCTTCTCTCAAATTATTTTAGGAAACACTTATCATTTAATGTTAAGGCCTGGAGTTGAGCGAATAAAACAAGCAGGTGGTCTTCATAATTTCATGAATTGTCCAATGCCAATACTT